>Ga0115026_10000087_pt1 | contig 17074 bp, 11 predicted proteins | sample Mud_0915_D1_FD_83878 | JGI IMG/M metagenome (GOLD analysis project Ga0115026, IMG submission 83878) | Wetland microbial communities from Old Woman Creek Reserve in Ohio, USA - Mud_0915_D1 | ecosystem: Environmental > Aquatic > Freshwater > Wetlands > Sediment ...
CAGCCAGTAGATCAGCGACTGCAGGGCATTGAAGTTGACTTCCCTGGTCACCGGAAACGGTTCCGGCTCGCCCTTGAAGACGCCCCAGCAGTAGTAGCGAGTCTGCAGCCAGCAGCGGTGCAGAATACCCGGCGACTTCGGCACGTACTGCCGCCAGTTGCCGCTCGCCGCGTTGGCGATCACGAAGAAGAAGAAAAGGCCGGTGAGCGCCAAACCGGCGATGTTATGGATGCGCACCGCCAGAGAGAATTCCACCAGTTCGTAGGCCGGACTCGCGAAGTGGAGGCCGAACCCGGTGACGCCCAGGGCAATGATCAGGACGGCATTGGTCCAATGCCACAGGCGGATCCATCGGGGCAACAAATAGATGCGTTCATTCATGGTTCTGCTTCCGCCTCAGCCGGTAGGCGATAAACCTGAGCACGCCATGCACCAGCACGCCGAACAGGGTCAGTCCGGCAAGCACGATCACAATGCCGTCGACCACGGGGTTGCGGGTCGCGCTGATCATGTAGGCGTTTCCCAGAATCGCGCTGTTGAGGAATCCGTATTTCTGCTGTTCTTCCCTGGCCAGATAGCGATAGAGACGGGCATTGAGCGTGCTGTTCGAGCTATGACAGGACACGCACTTTCTCTCGGCCCTGTCCCGCTTGACGATCTCGTGCGACGGTACGTTGACGTCGTCACTCAAGGGCGTATGGCACTCGACGCAGCGGACGGCCTTCCAGTGCATACGCGTATTGGGAAGCCAGGAATGAATGTCGTCGATGGCGGGGCGCACTCTCTTTTCCGGGGCGTATTTGGCGAAGGTCTCGTCGGAATCATGGCAGCCCAGGCATACGCGGTTGTGCTGCAAGACGATCTTGGAGGGGTCCGCCATATTTTTCACCGAACGCATCACGTGCGGATCGTGGCACGTGATGCACGTGATAATGTCGGTGAGGTTCTTGGCGTGAACCGACGCTTCGAAACCCTGCTCGATCTTCCGGACGATCCTGGAATGGCAATCCGAACAGGTGTTGGTCATTTCGTTGGCATCCGGCGCGTGCGGCTGCTCGGTATAGCCCTCGGTATGGCACTTGGTGCAGGCGAGCCGGCCATGGGCAGAGCTGGCGAAGGCAGCGGGATCGAGGATAACGCGCCGCAACTTCTTCAGATCAATCCCCGCCCTGGGTGGATGTCTTAATGCCTCCACAACATGGCATGTCAGGCACTTCGCATTGAGCAAACGCGCTTGCTCGAGCGCCTCGGGGTCAAGGTCTGATTCCGCCGCATGGCAAAGTGACCCGGCAAGAACCAATGCCAGACCGGCGACGGCATTTCCTAACCAGACAGTCGACAGATTCACACAGGGCACCTTTCGTAAGAGGTACTTCGACCTGACTGACCGCCGCGCGGGACTATCTGGGACTATCCGAGCTTAATTGAATTGTTCTTGTTGATTTTGCATCGGCGAATGACGTGTTGACTTCGTTTTCTTTACGTCGTTCAAAGTCCTCGCTTTTCCTTCTCACTGACAGACCAACCATGTTTTAGCCACAGAAAATCCGCCAACGTTGAACCTGCCGCGTCCGCCAAGTATAGAAGAAGATTAGCGGCCTTCAACGCACTGCACTGGTATTGGGGGGGGCACAACCTCGCAGTCTTGGCGAGACCACGCGGGTTGTCGTTGACCGGTGTCAAAATACCGGCCCGCGGCGATACCGCGGGCCGGGAATATCAGTGCACAGGAAGACGGACGGCCGCGAGAATCGGCGGCGCCGCGGCGTCGGCTACTTCTTAAGCTGCGCCGCCACGCGGTCGAGACGGGCGCGCACTTCCTTGGCGAGCTCGCCGATGCCGGGGTTATTGGTGAGCTTGAGCACCGCGATCGGGTCCATGAAGCCGACCGTGACCTTGCCGTCGGCCTCCTCGCGCACCACCACGTTGCAGGGCAGCAGCAGGCCGATGTCTGGATCGGCGCTGATGGCCTTGTGCGCGAGCGGCGGGTTGCAGGCACCGAGGATGCGGTACGGCCGGCCGTCGACGCCGAGCTTGGCCTTCATGGTGGCCTGCACGTCGATGTCGGTGAGCACGCCGAAGCCCTCGGTCTTGAGCGCGTCGGTAACGCGCTGCACCGCCGTGGCGAAATTGTCTTTGACCTGCACGTTGAAGCCGTACATGGAATTACTCCTGAAGGAATGGTAAGGAATCTATATCAAAATACTTCCAATCGCAGATAAACGCAGATTTGATCTGCGGATGAATGCAGATATCAGGGAACCTCTTCATTACAGTTCACGATATTCCCGCCGTATCTGCGTTCATCTGCGTTCTGGTGTTTCAGGATCATTCCTACTTCTTGCCCGAATCGGTGAGCAGGTACTTGACCAGCGCGGCGATCAGGAGAATGACGATGATCCAGATGGCGATTGACATTTTGAACCTTCGGGCGAAATCAGCTGCGCGCGGCGGCGTCGGGGTGAGTCTTGTGCCACGCCTCGTAGACCTCCGGCGGCCACAACGACTGCAGGTAGTTTAACACGTCCTCGATGTCCTGATCGCTCATGCGCCCCTTCCACGCCGGCATCACGTCAAGCTTGTCGCCCGGCCGGCGCACGCCCTTGAGAATGACGGCAGCCAGCTCGGCGCGCGATTTCTTCCAGTCGTTGCCGGTGCCGTCGAGCGGCGGCGCGGCCGCGAACTGGCCGTTGCTCGGGGTCTGCCAGTCGGGATGCCCCTGGGCCTGCGGGCCGTGGCACTCGGCACACTGCGCGATGAACAGCTCGTGGCCGCGGGCGATCGAGACGGCGTCGAAACGGGGGGCGGCCACCGGCGGGGCCGGGGCCGGCGCGGCCGGCTCGTCCTTGCTGCAGGCGCTGAGCATGATGGCGAGCACTGCACCGAACAGGATTGGATACTTCATGGGGGGGGGCGAAAGCCGTCGCTGGTTTTGCGGACAGGCAGATGATAGCTGCAACCCCGGGCAAAGAAAATCCCGCCGCGCGGGATTCACCGACCGGCGGCGCGCGCCTCAGGCGCCGAGGTCACCGTGGGCTGCGCCGACCGCGACCGGGCGCAGATGGTCGTCGATCGCGGTCGGCGTCGCCACGGCAAAGCCCTGGGCGTAGTCGACTCCCACCTCCCGCAGCCGTTGCAGGACCTCCGCGGTTTCCGCGAACTCGGCGATCGTCTGCACCCCCATGACGTGCCCGATATGGTGGATCGATCGCACCATGGCCTCATCCACGGGGTCGTCGACCATGTCGCGCACGAAGCTGCCGTCAATCTTGAGAAAATCGACCGGCAGGTTGCGCAGATAGGCGAACGACGACCAGCCGCTGCCGAAATCGTCGAGCAGGAAGCGGCATCCCGCGTCGCGCAGGGTACCGATCACGCGCATGGCGGCGTCGAGCGTGGCAACCGCCGCGGTCTCGGTGATTTCGAAACAGACGCGCTCGGGCGGTACCTCGCTGCTGCGGATTTCGCTCAGCACCCAGTCGAGAAACTCGGCATCGGTCAGCGACTGGCCGGAGAGATTGATGTTGTAGCAGCTCGCCAGACCCGGATGGCGCCGGTGGTCGGCGAGCCACCGGAGTGTCGCCTGCACCACCCAGCGGTCGATGGCCGGCATCAGCCCGTAGCGCTCGGCCGCCGGCAGAAACGCCCCGGGCGGGATCAGCCCGCCGTCCGCGTCCCGCAGTCGCACCAGCACTTCCTGCTGTAACAGGCCGCGATCCCGAGGTGCCAACGGCACGATCGGCTGCACATACAGCACCAGGCGGTCTTCGGCAACCGCCTGCTTCAGGCGCGTCACCCACTGCATCTGGGTGCGCCGCTCGGTCAGTTCGGTGTCGTGCGGCTGGTAGACGAACACGCGATTGCGCCCCTTGTCCTTGGCCGCATAGCAGGCGGCATCGGCGGCGGTCAGGATCGCCGCCACGTTCTCGGCATCGGCGGTGACCGGCACCAGACCGACGCTGGCGCCGATGGTAAACGTGCGCTCCTTCCACACGAACCGGAAATCATTCACCAGCTGCAGGAACTTCTGGGCGATCGGCAGGGCGTCGTCGACCACGCACTGCTGCAGCAGGATGCCGAACTCGTCACCGCCGAGACGCGCCACCGAATCGCTGGCGCGCGTCTCCTTGCTCACCAGCGCCGACAGCTGCCGCAGCAGCTGGTCGCCGGCCGCGTGGCCGCAGGCATCGTTGACGATCTTGAACTGGTCGAGGTCGAGATACAGCATGACGTGCGTGTGGCCGTGCAGCTTGGCCCGGACCAGGAGATCCTCGAGGCGGTCTTCGAAGGCGCGCCGGTTGAGCAGCCCGGTGAGCGCATCGTGAGATGCCTGGTAGGACATCTCCTGCACCATGCGCCGCTGCTGGCTCACGTCGTGAAACACCAGCACCGAGCCCAGGACCTCGCCGTCATCGGCGGAGATCGGCGCCACCGACTGGTCGATGGCAATCTCCTGACCGGTGCGGCTGACGAGCACGCCCTCGCGGGTCTTCCCCGGCACTGCCGACTCGCCAGCGGACGGCGAGGTCTCGCCGCGGGTGTGGAACACACTGTCCAGCGGAAGCCCGACCGCCTCCTCCTGGTGCCATCCCGTCAACTGCTCGGCCACCGGATTGAGGTAGTCGACGTGTCCGCCGCCGTCCGTGGTAATGACCGCGTCGGCAATCGAGGCGAGCGTCACCTGGGCGCGCTCCTTCTCCACGGCCAGCTCGGCGGTCTTTTCCCGGACCTGGCGCTCGACCTCGGTAGCGTGCCGCTGCAGCTCGCGCGCCCGCAGCAGTGCCTGACGCGCCGCCAGCACCAGCAGTGCCGTAACCAGGATGCCGGTCAGAATGGCCGCGATCAGCTGCGCCGAGACGACATCCCGCCACAGCACCGCGCGCTGCATGTCGAGCTCCAGTCGCTGGCCGCCGATGCTGATGGTGTCGCTGCGTTTGAGGACCAGCAGCGCCGCACCCATGGTCGCCGCCGGCTCCGGCACACGGGCGGCGACGTCCACCGCCACCGGCTCACCGGACGGGTACATGCGCAGGCGCACATCGATGGCCCGGCTCGCCAGCGCGTCGCGCAACAGCGTGTCGGCGCTGATCCGCAGTGCCACCAGGCCGTGCACCGCGCTCTGCCGGTCGGCAACCTGCGACGGCTGTTCCTTGCCGGCATACACGGCCTTGAACAACCAGTAGCCGCGCACACCCTGATCGAGCAACCGTGGCGTCGCCGGGCTCGCGACTCCGGAATCGATCGCCGCCAGCGCCGGCGCCGCGAGCTCCGGCTCCGACAGCACGTTGAATCCGATCATGACGGCGGTCTGCGGCTCGAACGGCTCCAGATAGATCAACGGAAAATAGCGATCGCGTTCCGGGGCCGGCAGATAGATCCGCCCCTCCCGGGTCGTAATCCGGAACGTCGGAAAACCGCTGGCGTGGCGCGCCTGCTCGAATACGCGGCGCTCCGGTCCGGTCACGAGCGGCAAGTACGAAGTCGACAGCAGGAACCGGTGCCGCCGCAGCACGTCTTCGGAAAACACCCGGAACTGGTCGGCGTCGACGTGAGTGGTGGAGCCCACCACGGTGGCGAGGTTGGTGATCACCTCGTCGGTGATCTTGATGTTGCCGAGCACGTTGTCGCGCACGCCGGCCGCCTCGGCGTTGAATGCGTTCTCGTGGGAACGCAGCGCGGCCTGCCACACCAGCGCCACCAGGGCGAGGGTGAGGACAACGCCGAGCGCCAGCGCCGCGAAAACCGGGGGCGACGGCCGGTATCTCAAGCCGCCGGCCCTCCGTTCACCTTGATGGCCTTGCGCATCAGTTCCGGCGACAACCGGAAACCGGCGCGATCCAGCAGGCGCGGATTGACGTACATGTTCCAGCGCCGGTTGGCCACCACCGGGATGCCGTTCGGTGGCGTTCCCTGCAGGATCATGAGCGCCGCCTTGGCCGACCACTCGCCCTGCTCCTGGCCGATCTTGGCCATCGCCAGCATGCTGTACGGCGCCATCCATTCCAGATAGGCAACGGCGAAGCGGCGACTGTGCTTCTCCACGAAGCGCTGCGCCCGCTCCCGGTCCCAGTCGTTGATGCCGGCGTTGTTGCCGAGCACCAGGAAATCGACGCTGTCCTGGGCCTCCAGGAACGCGGCCTCCCATTGCGCCATGGTGCGCACCGCCACGTGCCGCATCTCGACGCCGGCGCGGCGGAAGGCCTGGCGACTCATCTCGTACTCCTTGTACTGCGTGATCTCATCGGCCGACAGGAACACGCTTTGCCGGGCGCGTTTGACCACCTGCCGCACCTCGCGCACCAGTGCCTCAATCGGCCCGACCTCGATCATGCCGGTGGTGTTGCGGTACGGGAAACCGTACGGCGCGCCGGTCCAGTTGATGCCGCAGAACACCACCGGCACCCTGGCGTTCCGCAGGTGCGGCATCACCAGGTATTTGGCGGCGTTGTCGTCTGCGGCAATGATCACGTCCGGGTGCCATTCCTCGATCAGTGCCATCGCCTCGAGCGCCTTGCGGCGGGCAAAGTCGGCGTCGAGGTGCCGCTTGCCGTCCATGTAGAACTTGCGCAACTCGCACTGACCCTCGAGGACCGGCTGCATGCCACGTTCGATGTCGTCGTTCCACTGGTAGCCGGCGTGATAGGACGACACGTACAGGCAGCGGGCCGCCAGAGCGGGGTCTGCGGCCAGCAGGATCAGCGCCGCGGTCACGACTTGGATGAAGCGCACCATTGGAATTGTTCTCAACCTCCCCGTCAGTGCGTAATCACCGTCTTCTGGTAACCGGCGTTGCGTCCGCAATCGACTTCGTGCCGCCCCGAACAAACACTCTACGCGGTCACCCAATCTATCCCAAAGATTAGACCAGACACCCGGCCGACAACAGCCGGATGGTATTTAAGCAATTGCTGTGCGAGCAGCGAGCTGGCGGGCACCGCGATTCGTTCACGGCTGAATCGAGAGGAAATTGAATGCTGGCGGACCGGCGGAGAATTCCGGCCGCGCATGGGCACGACATCCTGCGACGCCGGCCAGGCCGGTCTCGAGCTACGCTGAAGCCGGCGCGCCGCCGCGGTCGTCGAACGCCTGCATGCGCTCGGCCAGCTTCGCCCAGTCGTATTCCTGCAGGACCTTCACCAGCCGGTGCACCTCACCGGTTTCGATCAAGGCGCGGCGCTGCTCCTCCTGCACCACACCGTGGAACGGCAGCACGGTGTCGAGCGCGGCATCGACATAGGCGCGGATCGGGGTCAGCACGTCGGCGCGACGGGTGTAATAGGCGTCCTCGCCCTCGGCGCACACCTGGCCGAATACGTTGAACTGACGACAGGCCATCGGCCGCAGCGGGTGAATGCTGCACACATTGTCGACCAGCAGCGGGCACGGCTCGCCCTTGCTGTGCGCGCGCAGCTGCTGCTTGAGGCGCTCGCGCACCGGGCCGGTGAGCTTTTCAACCGCGTACCAGGTGATGCCGATCAGTTCGATCGGGTAGACGGGAATGGTGGTGTGGCTGCGACAACAGGCGGCGCAGCCCTTGTGGCAGGCGAGTTTGCGGCCCCGCGATTCTTCGCGGGCAATGCCGTCGGCCACGCCGGCATCGACGACCGCATAGGCCGTCAGCAGCATCGACAGCCAGATCTGGCGCGCCTCGTCCTCGGGGAAGGCCAGGCGCTTGATGCGGGCGCGGGTCACGACCTCGTCGGGCTCGCTCATCCGGTCAGCCGGCGCAGCGCCTCGTGGTACTTCTCGGCGGTGCGCGCGATCACCTCGGCCGGCAGCTGCGGCGGCGGCGGTTTCTTGTTCCAGCCGCTCGCCTCCAGCCAGTCGCGCACGTACTGCTTGTCAAAGCTCGGCGGGTTGGCGCCGGGCCGGTACTGATCGGCCGGCCAGAAGCGCGAGGAGTCGGGGGTCAGCACCTCGTCGATCAGGGTGAGCGTGCCGTGCTCGTCCAGCCCGAACTCGAACTTGGTGTCGGCGATGATGATGCCGCGGGTGAGCGCGTAGTCGGCGCATTCCTTATATATGGAAAGCGCCGCATCGCGCACCCGTGCGGCGATGTCGGCGCCGAGCAGCCGGGCGGCCTGCTCGAAATCGATGTTCTCGTCGTGGCTCCCGACCGCGGCCTTGGTCGAGGGCGTGAAAATCGGCTGCGGCAATTTGTCCGCCTGCCGGAGGCCGACCGGCAGCTTGATGCCGCACACCGTGCCGGACTGCTGGTACTCCTTCCAGCCGGTGCCAACGAGATAGCCGCGCACGATCGCCTCGACCGGCAGCGCCTTGAGCTTGCGCACCACCACCGCCCGGCCCTCGACCTGCTGGCGCTCGGTCGGGTCCGTCAGTACCTGCGCCAGCGGGATGTCGGTGAGCTGATTGGGGATCAGCGCGCGGGTGCGGTTGAACCAGAACGCCGACATCGCGGTAAGCACCCGGCCCTTGCCCGGGATCGGGTCGTTCATCACCACGTCGAACGCCGACAGCCGGTCGGTGGTGACGATCAGCATGTGGCGGTCGTCGATGTCGTAGATGTCGCGCACCTTGCCGCGATGGCGGAGCTTGAGGCTCTGGATGCGCGATTCGTACAGCGGCTCGGTCATGGGCGGGAATACCGGAAAAATCGAGCCGCCATCGTAAGGACCGCCCGCCGGAAAGGCAATCCTCGCGGCGCCGGCCGCCGGCTCGCGCACCAGCCGCTCGCGCAGCGCGCGCAGCTCAGCCTCGATGCGCTCGAGGTGCTCGTGCACATGCCGGTCGACCTCGCGGGTCGCGGTCTCCACGGCCGCCACCGTCTGCTCCTGCTGCGCCGCGGCATGGCTCTGCATGGCGTTGACGATGATGGCGATGAACAGGTTCAGCATGGTGAAGGTGGCGATCAGGATGAACGGCACGAAGAACAGCCAGGCCTGCGGGTAAACCTCCATCACCGGGCGCACGATGCCCATCGACCAGCTCTCCAGGGTCATGATCTGAAACAGGGTATAGGCGCTCTCGCCGAGGTGGCCGAACCAGTCGGGAAAGCGCTGGCCGAACAGCTGGGTGGCGATCACCGCCGCCACGTAGAAGATGATGCCGATGATGGCGATCACCGATGCCAGCCCCGGGATCGCCGCCAGCAGCCCGCCGACCACCCGGCGCATGCTCGGCACCATGGTGAGCAGGCGCAGCACCCGCAACACCCGCAGCGCGCGCAGCACCGCGAACGGCCCGGCGGCCGGCACCAGCGCAATCGCCACCACCGCGAAGTCGAACACGCTCCATGGATCGCGGAAGAACGCCGCGCGGTGCGCGGCGATGCGCAGCGCCAGCTCGGCCACGAACACCGCCAGGATCATCCCGTCGATCGCCGTGAGCAGCGCGCCCCACTGCGCCATGACCGCGCGGCTGGTCTCGAGACCGAGGATCACCGCGTTGATCACAATCAGCGCGATCACCGTGTGCTGCACGCGCGGCTGCCCGATCCACGCCGCCAGCCGGCGGTGCCAGCCACCGATTCCCGTCGACTCGGCCGTCGTCAAGATTCCCGCTCCTCAGCGTCGGGTTGCGCACGTCCCGGCCGGCGGCGCGGCGCCCCGACCCGTCCCCTGTCCGCGGCCGGCCACGGCTAGCCCCGGCCGTGGCGCGCGCGCCACTCGCGCGCGGCGATCACCGCCAGTGTCACCGCGGTGAGCGGCAGCACCACCGTCGTCATCACCGTGCCGTAGGTGGCGAGCGCGTCGTGGCGCTGCGCCGCCAGCAGCAGGTAGGCGGTGTAGGCGGCGTAGTAGAACAGGAACAGCGCGCCTTCCCAGCGCGCGATCGCATGCCCGGTGAAGAAGATCGGCAGGCAGGCGAAGGCCACCGCGGTCATCACCGGCAGGTCGAAGCTGAGCAGCGCCGGGGCCACGGCCAGCGCCTGCGGCGCCACCAGGCCCGACAGGCCCAGCACCGCGAGGATGTTGAAGGTATTGCTGCCGACCACGTTGCCGACCGCGATGTCGCGCTCGCCGCGCACCGCCGCCACCACCGAGGTCGCGACCTCCGGCAGCGAAGTGCCGGCGGCGACGATGGTCAGGCCGATCACCATCTCGCTCAGGCCGAGCAGGCGCGCGAAGGTCACGGCGGCGTCGACCAGCAGGCTGGCGCCGAGCACCAGCAGCGCCAGCCCCGCCAGGATCAGGGCGAGCTGCACGCCCCAGTGCCGGTCCCAGCGGCTGCGGGCCGCGCCGAATTCGTGCGCGTACTCCTCGCGCGTCGCCCGCTGCACGCGCCGGCTCTGGCGGATCAGGAACACGGTGTAGACGATGACCAGGCCGAACAGCAGCACGGCCTCGGCGCGCGCGATGTCGCCATCGAGCGTCAGCAGGTACAGCAGAGCCGAGGCGCCGAGCATGATCGGCACCTCCTGGCGGATGAGCTGCGGCGCCACCACCAGCGGCGTGATCAGCGCCGACAGCCCGAGGATGAACAGCACGTTGAAGATGTTGCTGCCGACCACGTTGCCGAGCGCAATATCGACCTGCCCGCCCCAGGCCGAGCGCACCGACACCGCCAGCTCCGGGGCGCTGGTGCCGAACGCGACCACGGTCAGGCCGACCACCAGCGGCGAGATGCCGAAGGTCAGCGCCAGGCGCGAGGCGCCGCGCACCAGCAGCTGCGCGCCGGCCACCAGCGCGATCAGTCCGAGGACGAACAGGGCAGCAGTCATGGTCGGTTCTTCCGTAATGCTTCCGTCGGGGGCGGCACCCGTATCCCGGCGAGCGGTGCCGCCGGGTCAGGGCATTGTGTCAGATGCCACGTGGTGTGCATGTCATTGCCGGTAGCCGGCGGGCACGACCGATTCCACGCCGGCCGGGTCGCGGCGCCCGGGTACCCGGACGGCTCGTCGAAAAACCGCCGTGCCGGCGCCTTTCAGCCCGCTTCGCCGCCGCGCTCGCGCAGCTCGAGTTCGGTGGCCGGGCCGCCGAGCGCGCCGGCCGCGGCCACGCGCAGCTCGATCACCCGCGCGCCGCTGCGGTACACGCGCGTCTCGGCCGTGGCGCTCGCGGCGGTGACGGTGCCGGTGAAGCCGCGGGCGGCCAGTTCCCGGGCGTAGAAGTCCGCGACCGTGCGCCACTCGGCCGGGCCGCGATAGGCAACCCGCCGCTCGCCATCGCCGAAGGCGTAGGCGGTGCGCACCAGGCCCGGAAAGCGCGCGATGCCGGCAAGATCCTCGCCGCCGACGTCGGCGGCCGGCGTGGCCGCCGGCAACCACGCGTCCAGCTGCCGGCCGACACCCGGCACCCAGGCCTCGGCCTGCTGGCGCAGGTCGGTGGTGGCGACACCGGTCGCCTCCGCCAGCGCCGGCACCTGCCGCAGCAGCCAGCTGCCGCCGGCGATCAGCGCCCACAGCCCGAGGCCGCCGACCACCACCGCCGCCAGCACGGCGCCGATCAGCCAGCGCCGCAGCCGGCGCGGGTCGCCGATCACCGATTGCACCATCGCCAGTATCGGGTTCATCGCTTATCCCTCCGTAGTGAAGTTGCTGGAAGCCATCTCCGAATTGACAGGCCCTGGAAACAACGCTGAGGACGCAGAGGCGCTGAGAGCGCAGAGGACAAGGCGGGCGGGTTTTTTGGACAAAACCTTTGCGTCCTCTGCGCCTCTGCGTCCTCTGCGTTTTCGCAAGAGCGCTGGCTGGTGGCGAGTCTTTGATCGTTGAGACAGCTCCTGGATATCGTCACGGTCACCGCGTCCCCGGCACCGCCGGGCCGATCGCTCCGCCGACCGGGCTCGGCCGCGCCGGCGCCGCGCCGTCGCGGTCCGGGTCGCGCGGCGCGGCGGCGCGCGGCGCGCGCCCGGCCATGATGTCGTCGATCTGTTCGCTCGACAGGGTCTCGTGCTCGATGAGCGCCGCGGCCATGGCGTGCAGGGTGTCGAGCCGCTCGGTGAGGATGCGGCGGGTGCGCTCGTGGTTGCGCTCGACGATGGCGCGCACCTCCTCGTCGATCATCCGCGCGGTGTCGTCCGAGGCGTGCTTGTGGCGGGTGACGCTGCGCCCGAGGAACACCTCGCCCTCGTCCTCCTGCCAGGCGAGCGGCCCGAGCTTGTCGGAATAACCCCAGCGCGTGACCATGTTGCGCGCGATCGCGGTGGCGCGCTCGATGTCGTTCTGCGCGCCGGTGGTCACGGCCTCGGCGCCGAACACCAGTTCCTCGGCCACGCGCCCGCCGAACAGGCTCGAGATCTGGCTCTCGAGGAAGCGCTTGCTGGCGCTCACCCGGTCCTTCTCCGGCAGGAACACGGTCACGCCGAGCGCGCGCCCGCGCGGGATGATCGTGACCTTGTGCACCGGGTCGTGCTCCGGCACCAGCCGCCCGACGATCGCGTGCCCGGCCTCGTGATAGGCGGTGAGGCGCTTCTCCTCCGGGCCCATCGCCAGGCTGCGGCGTTCGGCGCCCATCAGGATCTTGTCCTTGGCCTGCTCGAAGGACTGCATGTCGACGGTGCGCTTGCCGGTGCGCGCGGCGATCAGCGCCGCCTCGTTCACGAGGTTGGCGAGGTCGGCGCCCGAGAACCCGGGCGTGCCGCGCGCCAGCACCTTGAGGTCGACGTCGTCGGCGGCCGCGATCTTGCGGGCATGCACCTTGAGGATCTGCTCGCGGCCGGTCACGTCCGGCAGCCCGACCACCACCTGGCGGTCGAAGCGGCCGGGGCGTAAGAGCGCCGGGTCGAGCACGTCCGGGCGGTTGGTGGCGGCGATCACGATCACGCTCTCGCTGGCGGCGAAGCCGTCCATCTCCACCAGCAGCGCATTGAGGGTCTGCTCGCGCTCGTCGTGGCCGCCGCCGAGGCCGGCGCCGCGCTGGCGGCCGACCGCGTCGATCTCGTCGATGAACACGATGCACGGCGACTGCTTCTTGGCCTGCTCGAACAGGTCGCGCACGCGCGAGGCGCCGACGCCGACGAACATCTCGACGAAGTCGGAACCGGACAGCGAGAAGAACGGCACCTTGGCCTCGCCGGCAATGGCTTTGGCCAACAGCGTCTTGCCGGTGCCGGGCGGGCCGGCCATCAGCACGCCGCGCGGGATCTGGCCGCCGAGGCGGCGGAACTTGTCCGGATTGCGCAGGAACTCGACGATCTCGGCCACCTCCTGCTTGGCCTCGTCGACGCCGGCGACGTCGGCGAGCGTGACCTTGATCTCGTGCTCGGCGGCCACGCGCGCGCGGCTCTTGCCGAACGAGAACAGCCCGCCGGCACCGCCCTGCTGGCTGCGACGCATGAACCACACCCACACGCCGATGATCAGCACCCACGGCAACAGCGTGAGCGCCAGCTGTGACCAGAAGCCCGGCTGCGCCGGCGGCAGCGCCTGGATGCGCACCTCCTTGGCGATCAGGTCGCCGATCAGTCCCGGGTCGCCCGGTTCGAGGGTCTTGAAGTTCGAGCCGTCGCGGCGCGTGCCGTGGATCTCGCGCCCCTGGATCTTCACCTCGGCGACCTCCCCGGACTGCACCGCGGCGATGAAGCTGGTGTAGTCGAGCTCCTGCGGGCGCGCGCCCGCGTCCGGGCGGACCGACAGCCCGAGCAGCTGCATGAGCCACAGCCCGAGCAGGAACCAGATGGCGAGGTTGAGCAGTGTGCGGTTGTCCATGGTCGATCTCCGGACGCCGGCCCCGGCGTCGTCAACTCGCGCGCCGCAGCGGCGCGCACGAACCCAGTCTGGGGCCGGGCCGGCCTGAGAAAAATTCGAATGTTCCGCGACGATACTGCGGTTTTTCCGAACTCTGCCCGGGGGCCACGATTCGGGAAATCCGAACCCTGGCGCAGGAAAGAACCGCTGTTGGGCCGTGGCGCCGGTCTTCTACACTGCACCGATCTTGTCGCACGGCCGCGCCGTGGAGGAGCCCGACCATGACCGAACCCGCAACGCCCTGGTATCGCCGCAGTGTGGACGAGTCGCTGGCCGCGCTCGGTTCGTCCGCCGCCGGGCTCAACCCGGCCGCTGCGGCCGCGCGGCTGGCGGAGCACGGACCCAACGAGCTCGTCGACCGCGGCGGCAAGCACCCGCTGCACATGCTGTGGGAGCAGTTCACTTCGGTGATGGTGCTGATCCTGATCGCGGCCGCGGCGCTGTCGCTCGGCCTCGGCAAGCTGCTCGAGGCCGGTGCCATCCTCGCGATCGTGGTGCTGTTCGCGGTGCTCGGCTTCGTCCAGGAGTACCGCGCCGAGCGCGCGATCGCCGCACTCAAGCGGCTGGCGGTGCCGGTGGTGCGGGTGTGGCGCGGCGGGCGGCTGACCGAGGTCGACGCCCGCTCGCTGGTGCCCGGCGACGTGGTCGCACTCGAGGCCGGCAACCTGGTGCCGGCCGACCTGCGGCTGATCGAGGCCGCGAATCTGCGCATCCAGGAGGCGGCGCTCACCGGCGAGTCGGAACCGGTCGAGAAGCGCAGCGCCGCTTTGACCGTCGACGAGCCGCCGCTCGGAGACCGCTTCAACATGGCCTACCTCGGCACGGTAGTGACCTACGGGCGCGGCCTCGGGCTGGTGGTCGCGACCGGCATGCGCACCGAACTCGGCCGCATCGCCACGCTGCTGCAGGACGTCAAGACCGGGCTCACGCCGCTACAGGCGCGGCTCGACCGGGTCGGCAAGCAGCTCGCGGCCGGCGGCGTGCTGGTCGCGCTGCTGATCCTCGTCATCGGGCTGGCCGCCGGCGAGAGCCTGACCGACATGGTGCTCACCGCCATCAGCGTGGCGGTGGCGGTGATCCCCGAGGGCCTGCCGGCGGTGGTCACGGTCACGCTCGCGCTCGGCGCGCAGCGCATGCTGCGCCGCCAGGCGCTGGTGCGGAAACTGCCGGCGGTCGAGACCCTCGGGTCGGTGACCGTGATCTGCTCCGACAAGACCGGCACCCTCACCGAGAACCGCATGACCGTGACCGCGCTCGACGCGGTCGGCCACCGCATCGATCTCGCGGAGCGGCTGCGCCACGGCGAGCCGACCGTCGACCCGGCCGAGTCGCGCACCGGCCTGCCGGGCGATGCCCCGCCGCTGGCGCTGCTGCTCGCCGGCGGCGCGCTGTGCAACGACGCGGTGCTGCAGCGCGACGGCGACCGCGGCCGGCTCACCACGGTTGGCGACCCGACCGAGGGCGCGCTGCTGGTGGCTGCGGCGCGCGACGGCCTCGACCCCGAGGAGCTCGCGCGCGCCATGCCGCGGGCGGCGGAGCTGCCATTCGATTCCGAGCGCAAGCGCATGACCACGGTGCACGCCCGCGCCGCCGCCGGCCTGCCGCCGGCGCTGGCCGCGGCGTGGGGCCGCGACGGCTTCGAGCCGCAGGCCAACTATCTCGCCATCACCAAGGGCGCGGTCGACGGGCTGCTCGAGATCAGCACCCGCGTCTGGGTCAACGGCCAGGCGGTGCCGCTCGACGAGGCGCAGCGGCGGCGCATCGAGGCCGGCAACCGGCAACTGGCCGGCAACGGCATGCGCGTGCTCGCCGTCGCATTCCGCCCGCTCGCCCGGCCCGAGCCGCTCGCCGAGATCGAGCGCGAACTGGTGTTCATCGGTCTGATCGGCATGATCGACCCGCCGCGTGCCGAGGTGCGGGCCGCGGTGCGCACCTGCCAGAGCGCCGGCATCCGGCCGGTAATGATCACCGGCGATCACCCCCTGACCGCGGCGTTCATCGCCCGCGAACTCGGCTTCGCCAGCGACCCGCGGGTACTGACCGGGGCCGAGCTCGAACGGCTGTCGCCCGAGGAGCTCGCCGCCGTGGCGCGCGAGGTGTCGGTGTTCGCACGCGTGTCGCCCGAGCACAAGCTGCGCATCGTCGAGGCGCTGCGCAACCACGGCGAGGTCGTGGCCATGACCGGCGACGGCGTCAACGACGCCCCGGCGCTCAAGAAGGCCGACATCGGCGTGGCCATGGGCATCACCGGCACCGACGTCGCCAAGGAGGCGGCCGCCATGGTGCTGCGCGACGACAACTTCGCCTCGATCGTGGCCGCGGTCGAGGAAGGCCGGGTGATCTACGACAACCTCAAGCGCTTCGTGAAGTTCGCGGTCGCCGGCAATCTCGGCAAGGTGCTGGTGATGCTCGCCTGGCCGCTGCCGTTCGTGCTGCTCGGCCTGCCGCTCGAGGCGGCGGTGGCGCTGCTGCCCTTGCAGCTCCTGTGGCTCAACCTCATGACCGACGGCCTGCTCGGCCTGTCCATGGGTGTGGAGCGCGCCGAGCGCGGCGTGATGCAGCGCCCGCCGCACGACCCGCGCACCGGCCTGTTCGGCGACGGCGCCGGCTGGCAGGTGTTGTGGGTCGGCACGCTGATCGGGCTGCTGGCGCTCGGCGCCGGCTTCGGCTACTACCGCGCCGGCGCGCCCGAGTGGCAGACCATGATCTTCCTCACCCTCGGCTTCGCGCAGGTGTTCCAGGCGCTCGCCACGCGCTCCAACTCCGAGTCGGTGTTCGCCATCGGGCTGCGCGGCAATCGCACCATGGCGGCGATGATCGCGCTCGTCACCGGCCTGCAGCTCGCGGCCGTATACCTGCCGTGGCTGCACGGCCCGTTCCTGCGGCTGGCGCCGCCGACCGGCCTCGATCTCGCGGTGAGCGTCGCGCTCGGCAGCGTGGTGCTGCTGGCAATCGAACTGGAGAAACTGCTGCGCCGCCGCCAGCCGACCGGCCCGCAGCGCCACGCGCTGGCGCGATGAGCGGTGTACCGGTCCCGGGACGCGAAGGCGGTCGCGACCGGACCCGGCTAGGCCTTCGGCCCGGGCTGTCCGTCCAGCCAGGCCTGGGCGGCGGCGATCGCGCGGCGCATGGCGGCCGCCGGCCGGCGCTCGGCGCGCAGCACGTTGTCGACACCGACGATCCGGAACAGGTCGGTACGTTCGAGCTGCAGGTACAGCGGCTCACCCACACCCGACAGCACCAGCTTGCCGCCGCCGCGCGCGAGCGTCTGCGCGTAGCGCTCGAGCACGTTGAAGATGGTGCTGCCGAGGTTGGTGCGTCCGCGCAGGCGCACGATCACCACCGCCCGCTGTGCCCGGCGCGCCGCCGGAAGCAGTTCCTCGAACCGCTCGGCGCCGGCGAAGAACAGGCTGCCGTACAGGTTAA
>Ga0115026_10000088_pt1 | contig 17058 bp, 35 predicted proteins | sample Mud_0915_D1_FD_83878 | JGI IMG/M metagenome (GOLD analysis project Ga0115026, IMG submission 83878) | Wetland microbial communities from Old Woman Creek Reserve in Ohio, USA - Mud_0915_D1 | ecosystem: Environmental > Aquatic > Freshwater > Wetlands > Sediment ...
AATTATGTCACAACCAACCGAAGAAGAGCAAATAGATACTTTAGCCAGAATATTAGCTAAACACATATTTTCCTTTAAGGAATACGGGCTTAGGCTTGGCGAATATATTGTTTATGGTTCTGAGGGTAGTAGTGAAGATATGGATTTATTTGCTAATTGGCTATATGGTTATGCAGATACAGATAGTGAAAATCTAAAAATACATGGGATGAATTAAATGAAAATAAGAACAGATTTTATTACTAATTCAAGTTCGAGTTCTTTTGTAGCTTTTGGTATGTTTACAGACAAACTTTCTTCCGATTACGATTTGTACGATAAACTACATGAGACAAATCTTGTACAGGGTGGACCAGACCGTGAATATGTCGCTATGACTTTAGGTAGACTTATGCTTAAATATCCGGACACTAAGCTTTCCGAAATTAAGCAGGTTGTTGCAGATGAATTCAACAGGGTATTTAACACAAATTATACTGTGGAAGATATAAGATATATAGAGGAGGGTTGGTACGACGGATGAAGATTAGAACAGATTTTATTACAAACTCAAGTTCCAGTTCTTTTGTAGCTTTTGCTATAGATAAAGATGCTGTATTTACCGATGATAGTTATGAAAAGCTTTTCAAAAAACTATTAGAAGATACTAAAGAATTTTATGCTAACAATTCTGGTTATTCCCCTGATGAAGGAGAAGAACAAATTGCTGAAATGGAAGCAATGGACAAATGGGAACGCAAGGACTATGTTGAAAGTGAATCTAGTCTTGATGAACTATTATCAGAGGATTCCCCTTTGGAAGTGGGGGGTTATGAAAGCGAATATCTTGGTATAACCATTTCAACAATTTTAAAACATTTTCCCGACTTAAAAGTTTCTGAATTTAAAAAGTTTGTAGCCGATACAATCAATAAAGAATTTGGTACAACCTTGACTGAGGAAGATATTGAATATGTAGAAGAATCATGGTTTGGTTAATAAAATAAATGTTTTAATTTACCCTTGACAAAATAAGAAAAATGTGTTATAATAAAGAATAGAAAGTAAATCTAAAATAAAAAAGGAGAATATGATGTTAAAAGAAGTAGTAAAATGGTGTTTGATAGCGTTAGTGGCAATTGCTATCTTAGTTGTTGGGATAACAGGGATATCGATGGCTGTAACTGGTACGGCATATCCTTGGTGGTTATCAATCCAACGTAAAGCTGTAGAACAAAGTAAGAGTTTTACAGATGCTAACAACAATATGCTTGAGTCTTATATGTTAGAACATTCAAGACTGGACACAAAGATTGCGGAAGCAAGCGGAAACGAGAGCCTAACACAAGCATATGAAGCACAGCAAAAAGCTATTGTCGGAAAAATGTGTCTTGAAATTTCAACAATGGCACAAGGTACGGTAAATCCAAATACTTTATCATGGTTAAACAGCAACGGAGGCTGTAGATAATGAAGAAAATTTTGCTTGTTTTATCTGTTTTGTTGGTTTTCGTTTTGACTTCTTGCGCTTATAATAGTGACCAATCTGTTCTTGAGCAATCACAGCAAAAAGACGCAGTAATGGCAATAACTCAAAATCAACCTATTCCAGACTTGGGTGGTTATTCCTTTGAGCGTCAAATCGTTATCGAAACATACTTGGCACGTAACAACACCATTGCTACTTATGCATATATGATTGCAATGGATGGCAAGCTCATTGAAATTTGCCCCTCTATTGGTTATCCAATTCCTTATTCAACACAATTGAGTAATCCGGCAAGGGTAGATTCCTATAGTTATGGCATAACGCTTCCAAACCCCGAACCTAATGGTCTTTATCCCCCCGGGGACGCTGCGGCAACCTTAGTGCAATGTGTACAACCAGATGGTTCTGTATCGCCTGTATACATCGAATGGTACGTACTGGCATTTCCATACCGTATCGCATCAGATTTACAAATACAACAAGTTGGAGAAGCATCGTTTAGTGTAGATGTAGCACCATAATATTATAAAAACTGGTGGCGGTGTGGCGGGACACACTATGAGGGTGAAGCCAGCGAGTAAACGCCTTCCCTAACTCGCAATCAGGTTCGACTCCTGACCACCAAATATAAAACAAGAATTTTATAGAAATTGGACCTTGACAAAATCGAAAAAGTGTGGTATAATATATATATGAGTGAGAGAGAGTCGCCAAGCGTCTTTCGAAGCACTCTAAAGAGAAAATGAGACCTACACCGCAAACCAAAAAAACTTCTTACACAGAAAAGAAAACAAACGGGTCTCGATAAAAAAAATAAGGCGCTTACAGCTAAAAAACCTAAAAAACTTTCTATCAGATGAAAACTTTTTAAGAACAGCGTCTTGACAAACAAATAAGTTAGAGATATTCACAGCAGTAAGAATTGGCTACATGCCAAAATAATATATCTAGGAGACTTAAAATGACAAATTTAGCAAACGCAATTCGTAACGAAAACAACTACACCCGTACCGAAAATATGGCTGTAGCACTTAAATCAACCGGGAATGCACTTTTGGACTTGTTCTCGATGGCTGGTGCTATTCGTGCTAAGGACTATGAGGAAGTTTCTCAAATGTTCCAAGCAGCATTTGATGAGGATAAGTTGTTAGCAACTAAACTTGCTTTCTACACCCGTAATGTACGTGGTGGTTTGGGTGAACGTGAGACTTTCCGTAAGATGTTGCGTAGTTTAGCAACAACCAATCCAGAAATCGTAATCAAGAATATGGAGTTAATTCCATTCTTCGGGCGTTACGATGACTTGTACAGCCTTGTAGGTACAAAGGCAGAAGATAATATGTGGTCACTTTTGGCATGGACAATCAAGCAAGACTTGATGAACATGGAAAAAGGACAGCCTGTTACTCTTTGCGCAAAATGGTTGAAGTCAACCAACACATCTTCAAAAGAGTCGGTTGCTTTGGGAAGATTAACAGCAAAGCAATTTCATATGACTGAAAAGCAATACCGTAAAACCCTTTCGAAGTTGCGTGATTACATTAAGGTTATTGAACGTTACATGTCCGCAAAGGATTGGGATGAAATTGCTTACGCACAAGTACCTTCTCGTGCTATGAAGAATTACCGTAAGGCATTTAGTAAGCACGACGGTACACGTTTCGGTGAATACATCGAAAGTGTAACCAAGGGAGAAGCTAAGATTAATGCGGGTGCACTTTACCCATACGATATTTTAGTTGCAGCGGGTTTAACTTATGCTAATAAGTTTAATATTAAAGCCGACCCTGTACTAGAAGAGCAATGGAAAGCATTGCCTAACTACATCAAGAAACCATTGAACGCATTGGTTATGGCAGATACATCTGGTTCTATGGATGGTCTACCTATGGCAATTGCACTTTCATTGGCAATCTACTTGGCAGAACGTAACACAGGTGCTTACAAAGACTTATTCATGACATTCTCGGCACGTCCAGAGTTTGTTGAACTAAAGGGTAAGACCTTGAAAGAAAAGCTTTCGCATGTTGAAAGTATCGTGGCAAATACCGACTTGGAAGCTGGTATGGACTTAATCTTGGACGTTGCAATCAGAAACCATGTTTCTCAAGAGGAAATGCCTAAGTACTTGATTGTTATCTCGGATATGCAGTTTGATGCGGCGGACGATAATCGTAGCTATAGTATGTGGGGAGAAGGAGTACGTGTAAAGAAAACTTTCCACCAGTCTATGCAAGCTAAGTACGCTCGTGCTGGTTACGAAATGCCAACCATCATTTACTGGCAGGTAAGCCAACGTCAAACAGCTTTGCAAGCTAAGGCTAATGACCAAGGCGTAATCTTGGTAAGTGGTGCATCAGCATCAACTTTTCGTGACATCATGAACAACATTGGTACTACTCCTATGGAGGCAATGTTGCAAATCTTGAACAGCGAACAGTATGCAATGGTACAAATCTAAGCAATAAAAGCAAGGTGTCCGGTCACAAAACCATCGGTATGATGAGGCGGCGAGTCGAAAGGCAATTCTACCGAGCCTTGCTTAGAACTTTAACAACTTTATAAATAGAGAGGTTTCCACTATACAAATATCGGGAAAAGTGGCGACGAGTGCCCGAACCTCTTTATTAAGATAGGCGCTTACAGCAGAAAAAAAGAAAACTGACATTGAATGAGCGTTTCGAAAGGAGGGTTTGTTTGAAGTAAGTAAGTATATTTTTTTGAAGAGCGCCTAGCAAAAAACAACGGGGTAGAATAGCCTAAAGTTTCGACTGACCGCAAAGTCCCCCAAAAAACGGCACTTACAGCAATACAAAATTCTCGCCTGAACGTTGCAGAAGAGAACCTGCAAAAGTGCCTAGTAATGAAATTATAAATAGACGTTTACTGCAATCCAAAAATGGAAAATAAAAAATCTCAGAAAATTTTTTAAATAAGGTTCAATCCCTTAAAATATAAAACGTCTAGAGGAATTATAAATAAGACTCGTTCAGCAATCCAAAAAATTACACTGTTAATGTAAAAATAAGAGTCTTGATAAAAAATAAAAAAATGGAAATCGAAATACCCACACAGCAATCCAACAAAAATGGCTGTCGTTTTTACTGGTACTCGACGGAAAAATAAGAACCAGTGCTCGTAACGGAGCATAAAACGGAACGGGGTCTTGAAATTTCCACCTATAAACGAAATGGAGACTAAGTAATGAAGATTATCGAAGGTACGCCAGAAGAAGTAAGAGAATATTTAAGAAATCAAGAAATAAAAAAGACAGAAAATTGGTCTGATTTTGCTCTAGCTGTGAAAAAAGAAATCAGAAAAGTTCAAGAATCACATGATAATATTTCTAGATGGGAATTAAAAAATAGGCATCATTGGAGTAGCACAAAGCGTGAATGGATACCAATACAAAATATGGATAAAATCTATATTTTAAATGCTATTAAAAAGATGCTTAGAGAAAATTCATCTAATGATTGGTTGTTAACAGAAGATGAATTTAAGAGTTTGATTGTAAATTTAGCAGATAAAATTATTGAAGAATTATAATAAAAAGACCTTTACTGCAATCCAACGTTGAGACCGTAAGGTTTCCCCACGCCTTTTACCTTTCAGGCATAAAATAAAAAGGAAAAGAGGTCTTGACAAAAACCCTTATGCAAATAAGGGTATTTTGCTGTATATAGATTTGAAAAGGAGTGTGGGAATTGCCAAAGATAAGCGCATTAAATGAAGTAACTACTTCCGGCAGTGATAGTTATTTTTATATGGTAGATAGTTCTGGTTCAAGCAAAAAAATTAAAGAAGAAAATTTATTAATTGCTACTAAAACTGGTTGGACATCGTCCGCATCTATGGTTTATGCAAGTTCAGATGCGCCAAACTATGTTGTTACCATGACAGGTGATAAAAGCGGAATCTATCAAGCAGGACAGCGTGTTAAATTAACATTAGATAATACGATAAGATATTTTATTGTTACTAAAGTGGAAACAAGTGGAAGTACTGCTTTAACATTATACGGAGGTACAGATTATGTACTTTCCGCAAGCCCTATTAGTAATCCTTATTATTCTTTAGTAAAAGCTCCTTTTGGCTTCCCGTTAGACCCTACAAAATGGACTATAGAATATTCTGATATATCAAGCAGAGAGCAAGGTTCACCTGCAAACGGAACTTGGTACAACATAAATTCAGCGTCTATTTCTGTACCAATTGGTATTTGGAAAATTGAGTATCAAGTTGGAATATTTGGTTATAAAGGTACTGCTGCGGAAATGGATTTTAATGTATCTTTATCTATTAGTGGTAGTACTCCATCTGACATGCAACTAACAGGATATGTATATCATAACAATGTATCTTATTTTGGTGGTTGGGTTAACAGAAACAAAAGTATTGCTGTTACAACAAAAACGACCTATTACTTGATTAGCATGTCTCTTGCTGGTACAATTGTTGCACTTCAAAATAGGGGAGATAAAGGAACAACCGTAATTCGTGCAGTTTGTGCATATCTGTAGAGATATCACACCTCTTCCCTCTTTTGTCAAGGGGCAATTTCCTCTTTCCCCCCTCTAACTTATTTATGGACCGCAAATTTTCCGTCGGTGTTTTTTAAACCGACGAGGGGTTTTCCCCCGACACTTTTTCCCCCGGTAAAAGTTTTTCCGCCGACAAAATTTCCCCCGACATTTTCCCCCGACAACTTCTGTAGTGGACCAACACATATCACACTTAAACTTCCTTATAATTGCCTTAGTATTAAAATACTAAGGCATTTTTATTTGTGGACCAATTCAACTCCTATTAAAATAAAATCTAAAGTAATAACCACTCATATTAGTGGACCAACATTACAATACCACTCTCCCGAGAGTGATATTTGCACTGTGGACCAGAGTGATAATACCACTCTCGCCAGAGTGCTTTTGCCACATTCGTATAATGTAATAAAGAATACAGTATTAGAATATATATACAAACTTATTTTTTTTAAAGCATAGTGCAAATAACACCCTGCCATAAATGGGGTCATAAAATCTGTGTTTTAAAATGGCATCAAATTTTACTCGTTTTTTATGATATTTTCGCATTTTTTAGCGTTTTTCAACGTTTTTTCGCATATTTCAGCATATTTTTAACATATTTGTGGACCTCTTCTCCCACCAAGTTTTCCCTCCCCCAAAGTTGTCTAGACAAGTGCCCCAAAACAAAATCCTGTGGAAGATATCGCCCTGTTCGCATAGTCAGCCGGGAGAGAGTCGGCTTCAAAGTACAACAGAGCAATATCCTGCACAGGACTTAGTTGAATTTCGGTCCAGTTTCTGCATTTCTACTCGATAAATGGGGTAAATTTTTTAACACTTCTTTAACATTCGCCGCCAACCGAGAATTAAGCTGCAACTTTCTCTGGACCAAGAATTAAGCAGGAATTAAATTGACAAGGAATTAAGCCGGGGGTAACTTCATTTTTTCCAAGGAATTAAACTCGCCCTAACATCAATGGGAGTGGACCAAGGCTGCGGTCCCGGGAAAAATCAAAACGGACTATTCCTATCTTATTTGTGGGGTTATCACGCCGGAGGCTTAACAGAAAAAATCCCCCTAATTCGGAGTAACTTTGTCCTATTTGTCTGATATGCTTCATGCGTATTCTAATTATACCACACTTTAGCCGAATTGTCAAGGGTAAAGTTGACCTTATTTGTCTGAATTAGACTTGTCTAGACAAGCGGCTGGCGGCTGGCTAAAGCGGAGTATTTGGACCTTAATTGTCCGATTTGGGGGGGGTCCCAATTAGGACAAAAACTGTCCTAATTGGGTATTATCTATTCATGAATAACAGCGGAACCGCTGGTGACAGTACCATCTCCAATCCACCCGGCTTTTTCTCCTGCAATCCATAACTCAACTTCATCACTTGATAATTTCCACTCAACCCCTTTCCAGCGAGAAACTATCTCATCTCTGAAACGATGGTAATATCTGGTCGCAAACATTTTTGATGTCTCAAGTGAGTACTCTCCAACAATATCGAAATGTGTACGCAAGATTGCATACGCAAGCTGTGATGGACCGGAACCACCATAACCCCATTCGAACCCGTCCGGGCTGTGATTCACCTCATTCAAGTATAAAGGTAAATTAGCCCACAATGCACCCCCATCGGCACTCATTAAAACAGGGTTAGTTTCGGTATTTTTATCCCTGCGCCCTTTCCAAATTAGCTGCTTTTCAGTGTAGACTTGCTCCATATTTCGTATACCTCCGTTCTACCGAGAGCGATATGATAACCGTCATGGTCAAGAGCACGACAGCATATTAGACCTGCTTTTGATGTTTGTAAACAGCCTTTTATACCCAAAGGTACTTCTGCTACAACCGCTTTATGAAGTAGTTCTAATACATCTTTCACTTCTATTTCAACTACTAATTTAGTTTTAATTTTCATGGTTCTCCTTTTCTAATTCGTCTGCCTTTTCTCTCATTCTTTTTACTTGCCGATAAAGCTTTGCTGCGCATTTTTGTGCATCATGATTGAATTGGTTCTCGGGGTCATTTAGTATAATAAAACCACATTCTTCAACGGCATTTGCCATTACCCTCATTATACCTGCATTGACACCTTTACCAGTCTTATGTAGTACATTGAACTTTACTTCGATGCCAAAAGGTTCTGTCATTTTCCACCATCCCTGACGATAATATCTAGAATATCTTCAAGAGTTTGCTTTTCTGTTTTCAGAGCTTCACGCTGAGTATATACCAAAGTCACTCCGTCTAGTTCTCTTTCGATACGTGCAACTTCAAAAGAGATATAATCCTTGATATCCAATACAATTTGCTTATAGCTTGCCATCTTTCACTCTCCTTTCTGTTTATTATACCACTAATATGTATACATGTCAAGAGTAAATTACCTCTTGACAAATTGTTTATAATATGTTATAATTTATAACATGATAACAAATATGACTGTACTCACTTTAGATGAAGTTTTGGATAAGGATTTGGCTAATCATTTGCAAAGCCATATTATTCCTATCCATACCACAATGGTTGATGCTTGCAAGATTGCAATTGACAACCTCAATCATGGCGAACTTATGACAATTGTTGATTTGCCCTACAATGTACATTTCTATAATCTTACTACAAAAAGAGATGAACAATATATTGAAGCATTTAAGGTTGTGGTACTTTGCCATTTGGAAAAGTTTTTGAGCAACGATGCACGAAAGTTGTTAGACAATTATATGAACAGCTAAACACCCAAATAGGATGAACTTTATCCTATTTGGGACCCCGCCCTAATCCGACAAAAAAGGTCGGATTAGGGTATTAATCTTGACATTTCCGACTAAATGTGTTATAATCTATAGGGAGGTAATATGAAACAATACATTATAAGATATGTAATTAACGGCGTATTAAAAAAGTTACATTTAGAAGCACATAATGAAAAGCAAGCCCGGGAAATAGGTTATATACAGGCACGTTATGGAGAGGGGAGTAGACCAAAAGTAGATATACTGTACGTGTGGGAAGAGGGGGAACCAGACCCCTACTTGAAAGAACTTGACAAATATAGATATAAGTGATATAATATAGTATAACTTAAAAAAGGAGATAGATATGATAAACATTTATGCAATGATAACTCACTTGATATATAATCACTACCCATCTTTGCCATCTGTAATGGCATTACCCTGTATCAAAGCTGTAGAATATGCAAAGCGTGGTGACTGGAACCATCGGATTATATTACCAAAAGGTGTTTATTGGGGTGGCAAGCGTACTATCAGTGTAGCCGACGCTTTCGAATATCATGATTTGGATTGCTTTTTATAAAAAACCTTGACAATTATAAAAAACTGTGGTATAATATAATTACACTTAAAAAGGAGAGTGAAAAAATGTCAGCAAATATTCATGGTGAAATGGTATACAGTTTCGAAAAACCGATGTGGCATAATATTACAGACCCCTCTCTGGAACCTATGACCGCTGAGGCTGTTTATGATATCCGTTTCAAAGGTGGTTTTGAAATCGAACTCCGCCCTATTACCGTCAAGTTAAACGAAAAGCGCACCGAGACAGGGCACTTTGCAATCGTCCGCACTGCGTCCCCTTACGACCTACAGGAAGTTGTTTTTGATTATTGCACCGAGCGTTATCACCCCTTGCAACCTCGTGAAGTTGCACAAATTTTTGATGCTAATGTTTGCGAACCCGCTGAGACAATGGCTTTTCTCGGTAAGGGTGAGGACATGTTCATCTCGTGGGTAATGCCCGAGTATGAAGTACGTGACGGCGACGGCATCAAGATGTATGGTATTGTCCGCACTGGCTTTACTACCAAAGCAGGTACACGCTTGTTCGTCGCAAGTGTCCGCCCTATTTGTTGGAATACTATTACGATGGCTGAGGGTTGGGCTAAGATGCACACCGATAAAGAGGCTAATAGGGGTATCATTTGGAAAGGTAAGGGTGTCAATCGCAACCTCGGACGTGACCTTGGTTATTGGATGATGCACGTACAAACCAAAGCACTTGTCGAGGCGCAATTGTTACAATCATTTTTCCGCAAGTTGACCGAGCAACCCGTAAAGAACGACGAACACGCTGTAAAAATCCTCAACACCGCTTACCCCAATAAGGTAGATAATTCCGAGTTTGGTCCTTGGCAGTTGCGGGACGAGGCAAGCGAGAAAGTCTCTATCTTTAATCAGGGACAGGCAGAAATCCGCAATGGTATCAAGGAATTATTTGATGGCGCTGGTACTGCAATCACTCCGGATTATTGGGGTATGTTGAACAGCACTACCGAGTACTTCTGCCACGTACAACCTAGCAAAAAGCCGATTGCCGAAAGTGTAATGTTCGGACCTCGTGCTCAAAAGACAATGGCAATGGTGGAAACTCTCAACAAGCTTTCCACCAAGTAAGACCCCCGGGACTCCTCGAAAGAGGAGTCCTGTTTTATTCACCCAAATACGACTCTTTTTGTCGCATTTGGGACCCCTCCCAATTCGGATAAAGTTCATCCGAATTGGCAGATTACTAAAACACCCTTGACAACCTTGCGATTTATGATATAATAGGTATATGGAGAGTGAAAAATGAATAAATACAGAGTTTGGTTTGTTATAAATCCACCCAATGAACCTAATTATTGTAGCGTGGAAAGTCCAGAAAAGGGTGCAGATTTTATTAAAGAACAAATTAAAAGTCAATCAAAAATTCCTTCTATATTTTGTAATGCTTTCGGTTTGGAAATAGACGATGGTGGGGGTTGGACTGAATGGTATAATGAGGTTGGTGAAGATGTAAATGAGGCTTTTGATTTGGAGGACTAAATGAGTGACATTTTAGTTGATACTCGTGTAATTTTCAAGATGTCAGATGGAGAATGTATTGCTTTTCTCTTAGATTGCCCCGCTAATTCTGGTAATGTACTGAGTTATATGCATGTAGGACAACACGGAGAGGCAAGCATTGAATTTTTCAATGAATGCAAACTGGCAACCGAAGAAGAATATAAAGACCTACTCAGTGAATTATGGTCAATCGGTTATCGCCCATATATCCGTAGCCGTTGGAACGGCAACAGAAAAAGCCAAAGGTGGTAAAATGTTTACACAAGAGCAAAATGATAAATATTTAGAAAGCTGTGGTTCTGAATGTCCATACTGCGGAGGAAATAATTTGAGTGCAGACTACATTGATGTAGATGGTATGCAAGCGTGGCGCAGGGTGGATTGTCTTAATGCGGGATGTTTGCAACAGTGGACAGAGGTTTTTCGTCTTTCGGAGATAGAATAAAACTTGACTTTTATTTGATTGTGTGTTATAATATAAGCATGGAGAGTGAAAAATGAAAGTTACTAAAAAACAACTTCAAGATAAGGTATTCGAGTTGAATAAAGAACGCAATAAATATCTGGATGCGTTAAATTTTATGGCTAGTCAATTGACAAATCCAGATTATCCCCCAAGTGTTAAAATTGCTATGGCACTAGAGGAATATATAGGTGCGGTCCAGAGTGTTAAAATAGTAGAGGAGGAATAAAATGACAGTAGATGAACTATTGCAAGCATTAGATGGTTGTGGTATTATTTACGAAAACGATGAACTTGTAAGACAAACCCTATTAGAATGGGGTTGGGAAGATGGATTGGAAACTCTTTTAGACCGGGAGGCTTGGGAGTTATAAAATGGTAACATTTCCATTATTAGAACGCATATTCACAGATACTACTAAGCACTACCCTTTTGCTGAGGCAAGAGAAAAAGGACTTTTGTTTTTCAAATGCGCTAATGAAATCCACGCCGATTTACAGGGCGATTATTGGATACAAGTTGCATCCAATTGGGATATAAATTTCCATAATGATTATGCAGGACATTATTATATGAGCGTTTATCGTATAGAACATACGACAAAAAGCAGGATGTCACCTGTTTGCACTAATCTACTTGACATAAATATACTTGTGTGATATAATTATTGAAAAGGAGAGTATACGATGGACGAAACAGAAGATATCCGCAAGTTTTTGGTAGGAGTAATAAATACATCATTAGATGAAAATGAGTTGAATAGAATTCATCAATTGGTTGATAGTTACGGTTGGAATAACGTGTGGGATACCGCAGGGGTACAGCGTGATTTCGAAGTCTTAGGTTTTCTTGCCCCTTTCTGTGTTGTTAGACGAAAGTCCGATAATGTAAAGGGTACACTGGCATTCTGCCATTCCCCTCGTTTTTATTTTGACTTTCGAACAAGCTAAATTTTCCCCCAATAAATCCGTCGATAATTCCCCCGAGAATTTTCCCCCGAGAATTCTCGGGTACAGCATAAAAAACATATTTTATAAAAGGAGAACAATTAAAATGGAAAGCAAAAGTTTTATCCAAACACTGCAAGGTAAGAATGAACGTTTCAAACACGCTACATCTCTAGAAGATGTGCTGTGCCTTTCGACAATGGTTTCTGATTTTTTGTTACAACCGTCTAATGATGTTGACGATGCACGTCTAAAATGGTTAAATGATTATGCAGGTGAATGCAACGAATGTCCGTCTCACCAGCACTGCCTAGCCTGTATTATAAATGAGTAGGAGTTATAAAATGGACAATAGAGGAGACGAGTTATTCACTGGACGAGAAACAGAACGACAGGATTGTGTTGATGATGCTTGTTATGATTTAATTTGTGCCTTTTGTCCAAATGGTTTAGAAGATATCGAATGGAATATAGAACTCATCGGAAAAATAAGGGATGCACTGCAAGAAGTACTCGTGGATGATTTGAAGCTGATGACAGAACAAGAATTCTATCCTTATCGGGAGGTGGAACTATGACTATAGATTATTGTGTCAGAGAATTAGAACAATTGGTTGATTGTAAAATTGTTGGGGTAATCCGCTCAACAGACAAATATGAAAAGTACTATGGTTTGAAAATTGATGACTCAAGAATGGAAAGAGGTTTAATTCTATGGTTCTTGAGAGACGACGAGGGAAATGGACCCGGAAGTTTTACAATTGAAAATTACGATGAGGCGGAGGATTTTGAAGAAGTCTAAAATTAAACTCAGGAATTAATCTCAGGAATTAATCTCTTATAACATCAAGCCGCAGGGCGGGAGGACCCTGCGGCTTTTGTGTTGTCTAGACAAATAAGCTGGACTAATTAGAGTAAATTAGTCTGAATTGGGCGGGGTCCCAATTTAGACAAAAACGGTCTAAATTGGGAGATTGTATTTTGCCTCTTGACAAATTGGTAAAATCTGGTATAATTGAAGCATGACAAAAACTTTGACCTTCTCAATCGGCAATACTAAAATTTTAGCATTGGCACAAGCATTAGGATTAAATTCTAATCAGGTTACATCATTCGACTTGCCAGCGGGGTATACTTGTCCGGCGGCTGATGTATGCCAGTCATTTTCTAACCGAGAAAATGGTAAAATAACCGATGGTGATAATTGCAAATTCCGTTGCTATGCAGCCAGCATGGAGGCAAGATATTCTGCAACACGTCGGGCACATTGGCGCAATTATGAAAGCTTGCGCAAGCTAACGTTAGACGGCATGGTAAAATTGATTTTATCATTCATACCGGAAAATACTAAAATTATCCGCATACACGCAAGCGGGGATTTTTTCTCGAAAAAATATTTTCAGGCTTGGGTGAAAGTGGCAGAAATTAGAACAGATATTCAGTTTTTCGGTTATACTAAAATTTTACCCTATGTCAATGCAACTAAACCGGACAATTTTCGTCTAGTTTACTCTTACGGTGGGAAAATGGATAGCAAGAAAACTTGCGAACCTACCGCCTATGTTGTAAAAAATATTGCAGAGGCAATTGAGCGTGGCTTACATCCGGCTTGTATAGACAATCCGGCTGATGATTTCAATTTGATTATGTCGGGTAGAACGTTTGCGCTATGTTTGCATGGTACACAGCCAGCACAAAAGAGATAAAGTACCCAATTCCGACTGAATTTGTCGGAATTGGGACCCCTCCCAATTCGGACAGAAAACGTCCGAATTGGGAATATTGCCTCTTGACAGGTTTTATAAACTGTGCTATAATATAAATATGAAAAAGGAGAGTGAAAAATGACAGCAGAGATTTTTTCTTACACAAAAGTAAAAGGGATTACAATCGGTGATGTAATCAATATCGCTTATGATAAGCATAACGACACCATTATAATTGTTGAGGACAGGGGCGGCAGAATTGGTTGTGTTCATAATACTTATGGTTCTAAAGCCGAGGGTTTGATTGACCTTATTGATGCTTTAGAGGATTATACTCAAAAGAAATTCGATGAGAAAAAAGCCACTTTTGCTAAAATTCGAGAAATAATTGCCTCTTGACAAACTAATAAAAACGTGGTATAATATATTTATACGAAATAAAAACTAAAAAGAAAGGAGAGAATACAATGAAAGCACCTTACAAGCTAGTTTACAGAACTATCGATGGTAAACAAAGAACGTTAGACGGTTATGATTGCCATGCAACAAAATCAACGGCTGGTTTTCTTTTTCAGTCTCATTCCGTCAAAAACGTTAGGGTGTTACGCATCAAGAACAAGAAACTTTTCTTGCGCTTATGCAAAAACAAGAACGGGAAAACACTGCAATATTTGACAGTAAATGTCCCTTCTCAGTTAGCTAAAATTGGGTAATACCGGAATGCTATCCGGGTTCTAACAATAAACTCCTCTTTCGTAAGATAGCAACAACCCCCACGCCTCGGGGGTTGTTCGCTTTATATCAATTTAGACCAAAATTGTCGCATTTGGGCGGGGTCCCAATTCAGACAAGAACAGTCCGAATTGGGAAATTGGACCTTGACAAATATTTAGAATTGTGCTATAATTATAAAAGATAAGGAGATAAAAAATGTTTTCATACCAAGCATTCAAACTCATTGAAGAAACCGCAACATCGGAAGATGTTTGTAAAATGCAAGCCTATAATCGTAGCATTCTTGCGGGTGGTGTTATAGGTGTAGAATGCGTAGCGGTGCGCCCTCCAACCCAAGGAGAACGTATTGACTATGAACAATTTGCCCCTTATGGTTCTATGCTTTCCAGTGTAGAGGAATATGCCAATGGTGCAAAAAATATTTATGTACGCACCAAGCTTGAATACAAGCAAATCGGTGTTATCACTGTACGTCCCATGCTACCTTATGATGCAGAAAGAGAATATAAGACCCTTGACAAGTTATCAAAAGTGTAGTATAATTCAATTATAATCTAAAAAAGGAGAGAAATAAAATGTCAACTAAAAATGTAGATTTCCAGTTTGTCCATGTGCAAGTGCAACTCACTCTAAATGAGGATAGTTACGAATGGCACGACCCTCGGGTTAATCAGAATTTTAGTTTTTCAATTCCTTTGGGAATGTTCAGTTCAAAGCAGTTTGCCGACCTTATAGATGCGCAGTTGAAAATCCTTCCTCTTCAACTGAATGCTGAAAAGTCTCGCTATGAAGCAGAGGAAAAGGCTAAAGCAGAGGCTGAAAGGCTGAAAGCAGAAGCAGAAGTAAGTGTATAATCCGCTACGGCGACGAGAGACTAACTGGCGCTGACGCAGGTCTTTCCGATGTACAGGTCAGCCGGAATACTTACGCCCAAATTGGATGAATTTTATCCAGTTTGGGACCCCTCCCAATTAGGACATAAACCGTCCTAATTGGGAATATTCCCTCTTGACAAATGTATAAAACGTGGTATAATATAATTATACTTACAAAAGGAGATGCAAAATGCCACTAATTTATTTTTTTGACGCAAATGGTTATGAATGGGCTTTTGATGAGGATATGCAAGCAGTGTATATGCCAGAAGTTATGGCTGAATTGACTAATGAAGCGGATAGAGAACAAGAGGGGTACTATGCCAGAACATTAGAAGAAGCAATAGAAGTACTCAAAGAAGCTGGTTATATGGATAAGGAAGAAAAGGAATAATAAAATGATACTTGAAACATCTAGCCCTGATTTTATGGCAATACTTAAAAATTCTGTACCTAAGTACAGTCACTTGAAAGTAAAACTGGTAGACAAAGACGGACAAAAATTTAACAGGACATTAGCATGGTCTGCCGGAGGGGAGCACATCATGGTGCTTGGTTATAGACGCAAGCGTTATGGGAGTTATATAAATTGGGATTATTTTAAGTCTGTTATTATACCGGATAAAAAAGAAAAAAGTGAAAATGAAAAATGGGTGCGGTCATGGACAAATGTGCTAAACCGTCTTGAAAAATCCGGTTTGTGGGAAGATGTTGCAAGCGACGTGCGTATTGCTTTGTCTGTTGGATATGATAAAATGAAACAGTCTTATACGCAATATTGGGAGCGTCATGACTATAAAAACTTGACAGAAGAAGATAAAACAAACGCTGAAAAAATAAAAGAAATTGATGAGCGTCTAGTAGGGTATAGAGAAGATGGTACAGTTTACGCAGACACGAGTATCATATGGTATATGCATAAACCCGCTAAAGTAAAGAAAATGCACTTTGGTCGAAAATGGTTGAATGATAATAAATTAGCACAAATTGAATTAAATTTAAAAGATAAAAATAAAGTAACAATATGGAGTGATGGTCGTCTTACAAATGGTTATGATGTTACTTTCAACTATCAACCGGAAGATAATAAAGCATGGTACAGTGAAGAATATCGAGGTTGCGGGAATGGTCATTATTATCTTGCCTTAGATGCTACACACGCCTTATTTTATGAAGATGACTAGGAGAATAAAATGAAACTACTAAATGAACCAAAAAATAAAGATGGTGATAAAAAATTGCGTTTGTGGGAAATAAAAACAAAAATAATTTATGAGGATGATTACAAAACTGCCGAGGGATATGAGAACGCTTGTTCTAAGTATGATGATAAAGGTTGGTTTTATATATCATCCTCGTCCGGTTGGAATGGTCATGGTGGTTATACCATGTATCAAACAATAGAGGAATAAGATAAAAAAGGTCTCATTTGGGACCCCTCCCTAATCGGACAAAAACAGTCCGATTAGGGAATGGT
>Ga0115026_10000090_pt1 | contig 17045 bp, 16 predicted proteins | sample Mud_0915_D1_FD_83878 | JGI IMG/M metagenome (GOLD analysis project Ga0115026, IMG submission 83878) | Wetland microbial communities from Old Woman Creek Reserve in Ohio, USA - Mud_0915_D1 | ecosystem: Environmental > Aquatic > Freshwater > Wetlands > Sediment ...
CCCCACCCAGGGAGATCCGGACGAACTTCCGTCCCAGCGCCCGGGCGATGGATCGGCCGAGCGAGGTTTTCCCCACGCCCGGAGGCCCCACGAAGCACAGGATGGGGCCCTTCATCTCCTTCTTGAGCTTCCGCTTCAGCGTGCGGACCGCCAGGTACTCCAGAATGCGCTCCTTGACCTTCTCGAGATCGTAGTGGTCCTCCTCCAGGATCTTCTGGGCCTGCTTGATGCTCAGGTTGTCCTTGGTCTGCTTCGCCCATGGCAGATCGATGAGCCAGTCGAGGTAGGTGCGAATGACCGAAGCCTCTGCGGCGTCCGGATGCATGCGGGACAGGCGTCCGAGCTGGGTTTTCGCCTCCTGGTCGACCGCCTCCGGCATCTTGGCCTTGGTGATCTTCTGCTCCAACTCCTGGATCTCCTGCCCGCGCTCGTCCGTCTCTCCCAGCTCTTTCTGGATGGCCTTGAGCTGCTCGCGCAGGTAGTACTCGCGGTGGGTCTTGTCCATCTCCTCGCGGGCCTGGGACTGGATCTTGTGCTGCATCTCCAGGACCTCGATCTCTTTGCCCAACAGCTCCGCTAGCCGCTTGAGCCGTTCCATGGGGTCGAAGATCTCCAGGATCTTCTGGGCCTGTTCGACCTTGAGGTCCAGGTTGCTGGCCACCAGGTCGGCCAGGCGTCCCGGGTGCTCGAGGTTGTTGATGATCACCAAAACGTCGGGCGAGACGCCCTTGCCCAGGTTCACCCCCTTCTGCACCTGCTCCTTGACCGAGCGCACCAGGGCTTCGACCTCGAGCCCCTGAGCCGCCCCTTCCTGGTCCGCCACCTCGGCCATCTTGACTTCGAAATACGGGTCTCGGCGGGTGAACTCTTTCACGCGAGCGCGCGAGACACCCTGCACGAGGATCTTGACGCGACCGTCGGGCATCTTGAGCATGCGCATGATCATGGCGACGGTACCGACATCGTACACGTCCTCGGGCGTCGGGTCCTCGGCCTCCGCGTCCCGCTGCGCTACCAGCAGGATGAGGCGCTCGCGCGACAGCGCCTCGTCCACGGCCCGAATGGATTTGTCTCGTCCGACGAAGAGCGGCAAGATCATGAACGGATACACCACCACGTCCCGCACCGGCAGCAGTGGAATGTCTTGCGGCATTTTCCGCTCGCCTTGCGGCTGCTCTACTCCCACCTCGATTTCCGGCTGACCTTCGGACCCTTCCGGCTCGGGCAGCTCGGTCTCGTGGTCTTTCACCGTGCAGTCTCCTTCTTCCGCCCATATCGGGGTTGGGCGTCCCCGTGCGCAGGTTGCGCCGAAAAAAACGTCTCGGCAGAATCCAGATTCAACCCCCGAAGGAATTCCTTGAACCCGGGGGCCACGTCCGGCCGCTGCAGGGCGAACTCCACCGTTGTCTTTAGGAATCCCAACACGGTCCCCGCGTCGTGCCAGCGTCCCTGAAACTCCAGGGCGTAGATCATCTGCTTCTTGCGCTTGAGCAGCACCTTGAGGGCATTGGTCAGCTGGATTTCTCCGGTCCGGTCCGACGCCGTCTCCGCCAGGATCGGAAAGATCTCCGGCGTCAGGATGTAGCGGCCAATCAGCGCCAGGTCGGACGGCGCCTTGTCCACTTCCGGTTTCTCCACCATATCCATGATGTGGTAGAGGTGTTCGTCGATCTTCCGGGCCTTGATCACGCCGTAGCGCGAGACCTCGGCCCGCGGAACCCGCTTCACTAACATCACGGAGCAGCGGTGCGTTTCGTGGACGCGCATCATCTGGCGCAGGGCGGGAATCTCGTCGGTCAGGATATCGTCGCCGAGCAACGTAGCGAACGGTTCGTCCCCCACCAATTCGCGAGCCGCCAAGATCGCGTGACCTAACCCCAGCGGTTCTTTCTGACGAACATAGCAGACTTTGATCAACTCGGAAACGCGCTGCACGATCTCCAGCAGATCCGTGCGACCCTTCCGCTGGAGCATCATCTCCAGTTCCATCGACCGGTCAAAATGATCCTCGATGGCGTTCTTGCCCCGCCCCGTCACGATGATGATATCCTGTATACCGGACGCCACGGCCTCTTCGACAACATACTGGATGGTGGGCTTGTCCACGATAGGCAACATCTCCTTGGGCTGCGCCTTTGTCGCCGGCAGGAATCTGGTACCGAGCCCGGCTGCGGGGAAGACCGCTTTTCGAATGCCCACGCTCAACCTCCTCGCACCGTCGGGTGGGACGGCGAAGCCAGAAATCCGCCCCGCCGTCAACGTGGTTGAAGTACCCAGTTCACCACCCCTCCCACCAAGCTGATGACGACGGCGCCCAACACGGCGCTCCCGAAGCCGGCCAACTGCACGCCCTCCACGAATCGTGCCGCGAGGGCCAGCATCGCGCCGTTGATCACCAAGGCAAACGCACCGAAGGTGAGAAGGGTCAAGGGCAAGGTCAGGATGAGCAAGATCGGTCTAAGTGTGGCGTTGATCAGGCCCAAGAGCAAGGCCGTCAAGATGACGGCCCTGGTTCCATCCACATGAATGCCCGGCAATAGAGACCCGGCAGCCCCAATCCCCAAGGCGGTGGCGAACCATCGAACGGCGAACCTGAGCATCACTCCCCTTAGTCATTTCAGTGGGTTACATTTATATCAGCTTTGGCCGACTTGTCAACGTCCTTCCCCCGGGCACCGATCGCCCCCACGACCGGCGGGCGCCCATGCGGCGCTGCGCGTGATGCGGTTCTCGGACGCGGCCTCTCGCAAGGGTCGCGTTCGCAAGCGTATGCGACGCACGCGGCGGCGACAAATACATTGACATTGCTGGGCGCATGAGATAAGGTTTTTTCGTTTTTGTTCCCTCCGGAAGTACGCGTCCGCCCGCTGGTGCATTCCGCAAGGCGCGGCCCCCTCGTACTCCGCCATGGCTTGATCGGAAGGAGAGCATGCCATGCGTAAGGTTGTGTTGGTGGAGCCAAAATCCACCCATTTGCACGTGTACAGTCGCGTCGCGATCCCTCGCCTCGGCGTGGTGCTGCTCGGCACCATCATTCGAAACCTTGGCTACGACGTCCGAGTCTACATCGAGGACATCGCGCCCATTGATATGCGCGAGGTTATGCGTGCGGACGTCGTCGGGATTTCGACGATCACCTCCACCGCTCCACCCTCGTACGCCCTGGCCGAGAAGGTCAGGGCCGCTGGGATTCCGGTCGTCCTGGGCGGCACTCACACCTCGTTCATGACCGAAGAAGGACTGCAGCACGCCGACTATGTCATCCGGGGCGAGGGCGAGGGCGCCTTCGTCGAACTGCTGGAAGCCCTTCAGGGCAAGCGCGATCTGGGCAGCGTCCAAAACCTCTCCTACTGGCGAGACGGTCAGGTGATCCACAACCCCGACCGACCGATGATCCGGGATCTGGACGTCAACCCGATTCCGGATTTCGACCTGGTTCACGGTTGGACACGCGGAGGCATCGTCAGCATCGCCACGTCACGGGGTTGCCCGTACTCGTGCACCTTTTGCTCCGTCCCCGGCATGTATGGCCATGTCTTTCGCACGCACTCGGTCGACCGCGTGATCGAGGAGCTCAAGTGTCATCGGGACGCCAGTTACGTGTTCTTCGCCGACGACATCTTCACCGCGAACAAGCGGCGGACCAAGGAATTGCTCTCCCGGATGATCGCTGACGGCGTGACGCCGGAATGGGGCGCACAGGTCCGGACCGAGACCGTTGACGATCCTGAAGTCCTGCGCCTGATGCAGCAAAGCAATTGCTTCAACGTCTACGTCGGCTTCGAGTCGATCAACCCCCGGACGCTCAAACTTTTCCAGAAGAAGCAAGATCTGGACAAGATCGAGCGCTCGATCGAGCGGTTCCACGCACACAAGGTCCGCATCCACGGGATGTTCGTCATCGGATCGGACGAAGACGACCTCGAGACCTTGGACGCCACGGCGAAGTTCGCGATGTCTCGCGGGCTGGAGTCGGTCCAGTTCATGATCCTGACGCCCTGCCCCGGTTCCCCGGATTGGGACCATCTGTACGCCAAGGGAAGCAAGGACCTCCTGACCTCCGATTGGAGCCTCTACGACGGGCATCACGTCGTCCACCAACCGCGCAAGCTCTCGCCCTACGAGCTGCAGGTCGGCGCCATGCGGGCCATGAAGAGATTCTACTCCTGGGGAACCATCCTCCGCAGCCTGGTGGTGCGGCGGGACGTCTTTACGGCTGGGATTCAACTCTACGGAAAGCGCCTCATCCGCGAATGGTACAAAGTCAACACCGGCTACGTGGCCAAGCTGCGTGAAAACCTCTACGGCGAGGGCGAGCGCGCGCGCGAGGCGGGCTGGGTGAGGACCTGGAAACGGGTGGCGGTTCCCGAGGCCTTCCTCCAGCAGCGCTCGGGCCAGTTGCTGCAGCGCTTCCTCGTGGACCTTGGGGTGGAAGTCATCCCGCTCCCCGCCGAAGTGCAGGCCACACCCGAAGCGTATCTCATGCCGACGGCCGTGGACGCGCTGCACCGCCTGCGCGAACGCGTGGATGTCATCATCACGCCGATCATCAAGCGGGCCGCGCAAGAGCAGGAGGAACTCTCGCTGCGGTTGAACGCGCTTGCGAAGGCACTGCACGCGAATCTGGATCGCCTGCCCAAGGTGATCACGCTGCCCATCAACCTGGAGCAGGGTCCCATCTTCGAGACATTCGCCAAGGTCGGCCTCGTCTACACCCAGAACCTGGCGCGCGTGCGCTCGGCGTACTACCACGCGGGCGAGCGGCTGGGCTTCTGGGGCGGCAACACGTTGGCGATGGCCCCTGCCGGCCCCGGCCAAGGAGCGGACGCGGAGGTTCGGTGACCCGCGTTGGGCTCCTGCGCTTCAGCCCTGCCGCCGAAAATCCCAGCGGCCCCCAAGAAAACCGACCAGTGACGACATCCGCCGACCTCCGCCGCGCGAAGACGACAACTCGCGCAGCGTGCGCTCGGCTACTCCGCGTAGCCGCAGGAGTCGGTCCGCCTGACGGCGCGCCGTCGCGAGGCGTCCGGCGCCATTGGATTTGCCCATTACGTTAAGTAGACGCCTCCCTCCGCACCGCGTGGCCTCGAACACTTCCTCGATGATCCTTCTTCAGCACCAGTCCACTATTCTTCATTTCACCCTATATTCTTACGGTTTCGGAACATCCTTGCAGAAAATCCTTGACAAGCCGTGAAACCCACGTTAATGTGCGCGCCGTTTGACGTTGGAATCACCTGGTATGACGCTCTGGACGCTGCTCTTGCAATGCAAAGGACCTTTCGGAACCGCGATCGCGTGCTGATTCCGCCGTCGCGGTTTTCCTTTTTTGTGCCGGCCCCAGAAGCGGGGCCGGTCGGCGGGCGCGGGCGATTCAGCCCGGCAGTTCCGCTGGCGGTATGGCCCACGTTCGGAAAGAAGGAGGTTCGGCAGTGAGGCTCACCGGGAAAGTAAAGTGGTTCAACGATGCGAAGGGGTACGGTTTCATCGAGCGCGCTGATGGTGATGACGTATTCGTCCATTATACCGCCATCCAGGGCACGGGCTTCCGGTCGCTCAGCGAGGGGCAAGAGGTCGAGTTCGAGGTCGTCGACGGCCCCAAGGGGAAGCAGGCGGCAAACGTGACCAAGGTTGCTGCGCAGCAGTAACGCCTGACCGACCTCACTCCTCGCCCAGCAGCTTGACGTAGAAACCCCGGCGACATAGCGTGATCGCCGGGGTTTTCCTTTGCGATTGGCGACCTTCCCGTCGAGGTCGCCTGGGCTCGCCGGGCGGCCGGCGGCGATTGCTGGACCGATTGCTTGACACTGTCGCGCTGGTGGGATATCCAATGCAGGGCGCATCCCGCGCATTCGTCCCCGTCACGAACCCCGAGGCGAGAGGAGAACTCGATGCTCTGGTATCTTGGCTACGTCGTCCTGTTTGTCGATGATTTTGACGGAACGGTGGATTTCTACGCGAAGAAGGTCGGCCTACCCGTCCGGCTCCGAGCCGAAGGGTACGCGGAATTTGCGGTGGAAGGAGCGAAGTTTGCCCTCCTCTCGCGGTCACGCGCGGCGGAGTTGACCGGGGAAAAGCAACCGGGGAAATCGGCACCCGGCCCCGACAGAGCCGCTGTCACCGTCTTGGTCGAGGACGTGGATCGCGTCTTTGAGGAGTTATCGGGCCGTGGCGTCCAATTCCTCGGGGGCCCAAAGGACCGCGCCTGGGGACAGCGGTCGGTATACTTCCGCGACCCAGAGAGCCATCTGATCGAGCTCGCCACGAACCTGCCTCGCCCAGAGCGCCCCGGCGTGTAGAGGAGCGAGGCTACGTCGTTGTATCCGCGGATTGCGCAGATAGAGTCGGGGTGAACCACTCCGCCCCGGCGCGTGCAATCTGCGGTTTCTTTTCTTGTGGAGCTTTGGACCTTCCGGGCGGAGATCTCCGTGAAAACGCTGCGTGTGGATGCGCTGCGGTCCTTGGTGGCCCGCGCCTGCGAACGGATGGGCGCGCTGCCGCCCGACGCCGACTACGTAGCCGCATCCCTGGTGAAGGCCAACCTGTGCGGATACGACTCCCACGGTGTGTTCCGCCTTGCACAATATTACGAATGGTGGAAACGGGGGCTCCTGAAACCGCCGGCACAGCCGGTGGTGGCCGAGGAGCGGGGATTCGCTGCCTTCGTGGATGGACACTGGGCATTTGGTCAAGTGGTCGCTCGGTTCGCGAGCCTGGTTGCCATTCGCAGAGCGCAGGCTGGCGGATTGGCCGTCATCACCGCGAAGAACAGTAATCACGTGGGTCGGTTGGCGGACGTGGTCGAGGTCGTGAAAGATGCGGGGCTCATTGGTCTTGCCGCAGTGAACGACTCCGGGGCCGGTCAATGCGTCGTCCCGTGGGGGGGGATGGACGGCCGCCTCTCCACGAACCCTATTGCTGTGGGCGTTCCCGGCGGCGACGGACCGGGTGTCTTGTTCGACTTCTCCACCAGCGCCGCGGCCTCCGGCAAGGTCCGCCAACTCCTGCTGCGCGGCGAAGAGACGCCCGACGGATGGCTCATCGATGGGTCCGGCTCGCCCACCCGCGACCCAGGCTCCCTCTTCCGCGAGCCGCACGGATTCCTCCTGCCGGCGGGAGGCCACCGGGGCTACGCGCTCAGCCTGTTGGTGGAAATCCTGGCCGGAATCCTGTCCGGAGCGGGCTTCGCGAACGCGAACCCGGGACCGGAAGAAATGAACGGTCTGTTCATCCTGGCGCTGGATCCGTCGTGGTTCATACCGCCCGGCACATTCCGAACGCAGGTGGACCAGCTGACCTCGTACGTCAAGACCGCGCGCCCCATGCCCGGAACCGGCCCGGTCCACATCCCCGGCGAGCGGTCCGCCCAGGTAGCCGCGCGACGAGAGCGCGCGGGCATCGCCTTGGACGATGCAAGCTGCGTCGCGCTCGCCGCGGTCTTGACGAACCTTGGCCTGCCGGCCGACCTCCCCTACCAGGAGTCATCCGATGACGACGACGGATAACGACGATGAGCCCGCAACATCCCGGGTCCTGACCGCCCCCGTGCCACCCCGCCGTCGGATAGCACAGCAGTCATAATCCGTACAGCGCCCCGAGCTTCTCCCTCAGGTGCCGCAGGAGGTAGCTGGGATTCAAGGGCTCGCCGGTGACCGCGGCCACAAGGTCGGCGGCGCGGTACCGCTGGCCTTCTCGGTGAATCTTCCGGTTGAGCCAATCCTTGAGCGGCAAGAACTCCCCGCGCCGAAACTGCTCCTCCAGATCGCTCAGTTCGGCCTGGGCTTTGGTGAAGAACTGTGCCGCGTACAGATTCCCGAGCGTGTACGTGGGGAAGTATCCGAAGCTCCCCCCGCTCCAATGAATGTCCTGCAGGCACCCCTGCGCGTCGTCAGGCGGCTTGATCCCGAGAAATCGTTCCATCCCATCGGCCCATGCCGCGGGCAGATCCGCGACGGAAAGCTCGCCATCGATCAAAGCCCGCTCCAGCTCGAACCGCAGGAGGATGTGGAGATTGTAGGTCGCCTCGTCCGCATCCACCCGGATGAGCGATGGGCGGACATCGTTGATGGCGAAGACGAACGCATCCAGACCGACGCCCGTCAACGCGTCGGGAAACACCTGGCGCGCCCGCGGGAGCCAATGCTCCCAGAACGCCAGGCTCCGACCGACGAAATTCTCCCACAGGCGCGATTGCGATTCGTGCAGTCCGAGCGACACGGCCTCGCCCATGGGAGTTCCGTAGTGTTCGGAGTCTAGACCCTGATCGTAGAGGCCGTGCCCCGCCTCGTGCAGGATGCTGAAGAACGCATCGCCGAAATCGTGCAGGTTGTATCGTGTCGTCAGGCGCGTGTCGCCCGGACCGATCCCGCTGCAGAACGGGTGCGTGGTCACGTCCAGACGGCCTGCCTGGAAATCAAAGCCAAAGGCGGCCACAACGGTTTTGCCGAACGCCTCTTGGGCTGCGATCGGATACGCCCGGTGGAGGATGGAAAGGTCCGGCCGCTTCGGGGACCCGGCGATCCGCCCGACCAGATCGACCAGGGCTTTCCGCAGCTCACGGAAGACCGGGGTCAGGCGTTCCACCGTCTCTCCCGGCTCGTATTCGTCGAGCAGCGCGTCATAGAGGACACCGCCCGCGCCGATAGCCGCGGCTTCTTCTCGCTTGAGTGCCACGAGCTTGGCGAGCCACGGGCGGAATCGCTCAAAATCCGAAGCCCTGCGGGCCTCTACCCAGACGTCGTGCGCCAGGGCCGAGGTGCGTGCCAGCTCCTCCACCAGCTTTGCGGGAACGCGGGTGGCGCGATCGTAGGCGCGGCGGATTTCCCGAATGTTCGCCGCCGTCGGCGACCGAGGCTCCCGAGCGGCGCCGGCCTGCGCCGCCTGCGAGAGCAATTCCCCGATCTCTGAAGCGGTGAACTGGTTGTGGGCCAGACCGGCTACCAACGCCAGCTGCTCGGCTCGATGCGCGCTCCCCTTGGGGGGGATGTAGGTCTGCTGGTCCCAGTGCAAGAGCGAGCCGCAGGAGTTCAATAGCGAGACGGCCCTGACGCGTCGGATCAGCTCCGCATAGGCCTCATCGGTTGTACGAGGCATGAATCGCTCTTGCCGCTCTCTGCCCCCGGAAGGCTGCCGAGAGGATTTGAGGAAAGGCGCGGCCCCTCCAAACAGGTGGAGGGGCCGAATAACCCGCATCAGCCGGAGCGGTCGGCTACTATGCTCCCGCTTCCTTGAATTTCGCTTCGTACTTCTTGTTCAGATCCTCGATGCCGTCGATGTACTTGATGGTGCTCCACGCGGCGCGGGCTCTTCCCCGCATGGCGTAGTAGAGGGCCTCCATGATCTCGTCTTCCGTGGCGCCGGCTTGCTTCGCGGCCGCGAAGCGCGCGGGCACTCAGCTGGTGCAGCCGGCGGCGGCCATGGCCGACATGGCCACCAACTGCGCCGTCTTCGGATCGAGGGCCCCTTCGCGGTAGAACAGGTTGGCGAACTCCTTCATGCCTGCCATAGCCTTCCTCCTTGGCTTGGGGGTTTAACGCGGTGCGCCCATGGCGCGCAGAATGTCCGTGGCGTATGCTACCCCACGAAACCCGGCGCGCGCGTGACAAAGTGGACCCTCACGCGCCGTGGCGGTCCGTTACGGTCTCCACACCTCAAATGACGACAGAGCGCTTGAGCGACACCGATAACTTGGCCGTCCAACGCGCGACAGAAGTTATCGCGGCGGCCGCCGGGAAGATGGCCACGTCCGTCTCTTTCGAGGGCGAATTCGACCCGGCGGCCAACAACAGCCGTCAGAGATACTTCCGTGGGTCGGCCAGTCGGCCCTCGATGGCGCTCGCGGCCACGGTGGCTGGGCTGCCCAGAAAAATGCGGGCGTCGCGAGACCCCATGCGCCCCTGGTAGTTCCGGTTGCTGCTGCTGATCATCTGGGCATTCCGCGACAGGACGCCATATGGCTCCCGAAGCAGGGCCCGCAGTTCGAGGATTCGACGTTGGCGCCGGCCTTGATGATGACCTGCAGGATCCCCTCGTCCATGGCACGCTCGTATACTTTCCGACTCGCCGGGATCACCACCAGAGACACATCCGTGTGGACCTTGTTCCCCTTGAGAACCTTGGCAACCTCGACCAGGTCGTCGTAACGGCCGTTGGTGCAAGCGCCCACGAAGGCGTCGGTGATCCGATCGGAGGCAACCGGCGCGAGATCCGGCCCGGGTTGAGCCTGACTCTTCGCCATCATCTCGGGAATTCGAGAGAATGGCACGGCGTTGGCCGGTTTGTGGGGAAAGGCCACCATGGGTTCGAGCGCCGACAGATCTACCGTCATGCGGTTGGCGAACGTCGCGTCCGGATCGCTTGCCAAGGGTTCCACCGGCCACTGGGCTCGGTCCTTCAGGTAGCCCAGGAGCGTCTCATCTGTCGGCATGATCCCCGTCCGGCCGCTCATCTCGACCGCCATGTTGCAGATGGTCGTCCGGCCGTCCATGGGCATCCGGCGCACGCCGTCTCCCACGAACTCGGCCACCCGCCGCGAGCAGCCGCCCGCTCCCACCGTTCCGATGATGTGAAGGATCAGGTCCTTGGCGTAGACCCCGCGCTGAAAGCCCCCGGTCAGCTCGAATTGAAACGTCTCCGGAACCACGAAGTCGTAGATGTGGCCGGTCGCCATGGCATAGGCGCCATCCGTCGTCCCCACGCCGAATGCCAGCGCCCCCATCGCACCGTTGGTGCAGGTGTGCGAGTCGGTCCCGAGGACGATGTCCCACGGCACGATGTGTCCGTCCTCGATCAAGACGACATGCTCGATCCCGTCCCCCTCGCGGTAGACCATCAGGCCGCACTCCCGGCCGAAGGATTCCATGAGGTCCACGCCCTCGGCCACCTCGACCGAATAAGCCGGAATCGAGTGATCCGGAAGCATGAAGACCCGGCGGGCGTCGAAGACGCGGACCGGTTGCCCGTGTCGCTTGAAGGTCTCGCCGAACAGACGCTGGAGCGTCAGGATCGCCGGCGGGCCGATCACGTCGTTGAAAAACAGCTTCCCGATCGGCAGGCGCTCGATCAACTCGCCGGCGCGGACCGGCCGGCCGACCCGCCGCGACACGATCTTCTCGACCATCGTCTGTCCCATCACATCGCTCCGTCTTGTGGGATCGTCGACTTGTCAATTGGTCAACGTGTCAACGGGCAAGGGCACAACGACGAGAGTTTGGTCATTGCGAGTTGACCAGTTGACGCCTCAACGAATCGACGCGCTATTTGGCCAGCAACTCCTCCAGATGCGCCCGCACCCGGGCGGCCATGCCGCCCGCCTGGAAGGTGCGTCGGTCTTCCTCCTTTATGGAAAAAGGAGTGACTGTACCGCGGGTCGTGTTCCGAATCACGCCGGCTGCAAGGTCCACCTCGAACTCGTCCCCCATCCCGATGCCGCTCCGATCAGGAAGCGCGGCCAGAGTGAGTCCGTTGGCCAGACAGTTCCGGTAGAAGATGTCGGGGAAGGAGCCGGCGATCACGCAGGCGACGCGGTTGTACTGCAGGGCGTACACCGCCTGCTCGCGGCTGGAGCCGCAGCCGAAGTTCTTCCCTGCCAGCACGATGTTGGCTTCGCGCTGGCCGCAGCGCCCGCGGAATTCCGGATCGAACTTTTCAAACGCATAATTCGCGAAGTACTCCGGATCGTTGCTCTGCTGGAGGCGAAATGCCGGGATGATATCGTCCGTGTTGATGTCGTCTCCGAAAATCGTCGTCACGGTCCCCTTAAGCATAGGTCACGCTCCGTCTACACAACAGTAAACTCCGACAACGAGCGCGGTCAGAGGGCTTAACCGAACCCCTTTTCACACCGACGTCGGGCGATCCTCCGACCGGGTGACATCGCGTTCAAAGCCTCCCATCCACCCCTCGCCCGGGCCCCTCTGCACCCCTGCCCCCCCCTGCGGCTTAGTCTGCCTGGTTGATCGCGCTCAGCCGCCAGTCATTCCGCCCCACCGGCCGCACCCACGTCCAGAACTCCTCGAACTTCACCGGCTCGCTGTCGCTTCCGGCCAGAACGTTCCCGGTGGTGTCGTCTACGGTGTAGTCAAGCAGGTTGGCCAGCATCCGGACGGTGATGTAGTCCTTCCCCTGCTCCTGCCAAGACTCGGTCGGCTCCACCGAACGGACCGTGATGTTCTCCAGTTTGTTGGTCTGTCGCTTGGCTCTGGCCGCGTCGATATGTTTGGCGAAGACCGCGTGCATCTCTTCGGTGAGAAGCGGTCGGAGTTTTTCTGTATCCCGGCGCATCCAGGCGGCCTGGATCTTAAAGAAGCGGTCGGTGCACATCTCCCGGAAGGCCCCTTCGTCGAAGTCGGGATCCATCTGCCGAATGTGACCCAGTCCCACCTGCAGATCCTGCTGCCAGGATGGCCCCGGCGCATCCAGCGTGGCTGTGGGCGCCCCGCTGCCGTACGCGTCGGCCGACATCCCGCTGGCGTAGGCCCCTGCCGGCAACTCCTGGGCCGCGCGCTTTCGCTTGACGAACCAGAAGATCAGGTAGGCGATGCCGGCCAACAGCAAGAGATCCATCATGCCGAAGCTGCTGCCAAAGCCCTCCCCGGGACCGCCGGCAAAACCCAGACTGCGGAAGAGCATTCCCCCGAGCAGGCCGCCCACGATGCCGCCCGCCAAACCCCTCATGAAACCGCCCGCAGGCGCCGGCTGGCCGATCGGCGCAGGGGTCGGGGCAGTGCGAGGCTGTGCCGATGGCTGCGAACCTGGCGAAGGTGCCGGCGCACTGTAGGTCCGGCTTGGGCTGGAGTAACTGCGGGAGCCGCGGCTGCCGGAGCTCATCCCACCCCCCGCCCGCGCCCAGGCCTCTTCGGGAACAAGGGCGGCCACAAACGTCACCACGACGGCCGACCCCACGAGCCACATCATCCATTTACGCATGCAGGGTTCCTCCTGAGTGTGAGAAGTGCTGTGCGGCACCATATCACGTTAGAGGCCGAGTTTCATCATCGCTCTGCTCTTCATCTGGGCGGGCACATCCCGGCTGCCTGCGATCACCGCTCTAGCCGTGCCACGCTCTCCAGATGAAAGGTCTGCGGAAACAGGTCAATAGGCCGGAGGCTCGTGCACCGATAGCCGGCATTGGCAAGCGCGGACAGATCGCGCGCCAGCGTGCTCGGGTCACACGATACGTAAATCAGCCGTTTCGCCCGCATGGAGGCCAAGAGGTCCAGCACGCCGCGGCTGCACCCTTGCCGGGGCGGGTCGAGGACGACGACATCCCACGGCCCCTCCGCGGCGACGCCGGGCAGTGCCTGCTCCACCTGGGCCTGGACGAACCGCGCGTTCGCGCACCCGTTCTGCCGGAGATTGAGTCCCCCGTCCGCGGCTGCACCTGCGTTTGCCTCGATGCCCACCAGTTCCCGCGCCCTCTTGGCCAGCGGTACGGAAAATGTCCCGACGCCGCTGTACAGCTCCAGGACCCGCTCCGTGCCCGCAAGGGCCGCCCCCTCCAGCACGAGCGATGTCAGGCCGGCAGCCGCCAGCCCGCTGACCTGGAAGAAGGCGGTCGCCCCGACCTGAAAGCGCACGTCGCCGATCCGCTCGTGGAACACGTGGGCGCCGCACCAGTCGACGATGCGGGGCGCCTGGCGCGGATCCCCCTCCAGCAGCACGACGCCTTGCAGGCCCGGCGACGCCGCTTGGAGCGTGTGGAAGAGCAGCCGCAGCGCACTCCGATCCTGCGCCCGGGCGAACAGCGAAAGCAGCAGCTCGCCGGTCCCCGTGCCAAGCGCGACCCATGCTTCGCGCAGTCCCTGGAACAGCGAGAAAAACGACGGATGCTTCATGTGTCGCATCGCGTGGAGCAGCGCGTTCAGGCGCGGATCCAGCAGGGGGCAGCGGTCGATGTCCACCACCCGGTTGGTCTCGCGCTGGTGGAAACCCATACACGGCCTAGCTCCACCGATCACTTTGAGCTGGGCCCGGGCGCGGTACTCCCAAGGGGAGCCCGGGTCGATCGCGGGCGCCACGGGCACGCCGGGCAGCTTGCCGACGCGGACCAGCAGCTCCTCCAGGATACGGCGCTTCCAGTCGAGTTGAACAGGATACGCCACATGCTGCCATTGACATCCCCCGCAGGTCCCGAAATACCGGCAGGGCGGATCGGTGCGGACGGCAGACGCCGCCAAGATCCGGACGGCGGCCCCCCGCACAAAATGACCCCGATCCTCCTCGACCCGCGCGTCCACCTCGTCGCCAGGCGCCGTCAAGGGCACGAAGATCACTCGACCGTCCGGAAGGCGCCCTAGACCGTCCCCCTGAAAGACCAACCGCTCGATCTTCACAGGCACGCGCTGGCCGGTCCGCAACCGTCCTTCGCGCGCTGTGGGCACGACTGTTGTCTCATCCATCGTCACGTCCGCTCCGACTCGGAACCGTCCTCTCGCTGACTCGTAACCCCGGAGATACGATCACGCGGTGCCCGAATTGCGCAGGGGCGGGGAATGCTAGCAGAGAAGCCGGACCGGAGCAACCGGTTGGTGCCGGGCCGGAGAGCGGGTTATTCGCGGGATCCGCCGCACCCGCGGACCATGCGGGCAACGGAGAGGCGAGCCATCCGTGGGCGGCATGACCAAACGGACGAGGCCGGCCGCTCTCTGGGAGATCACCAACCCTCGCCGCACGTGTACGCGGGACACAACGAGGGGCCCGCTCCCCGAAAGGAGCGCGGCCCCTGGTGTGGTTTCGGTCTCACTTGCTCCGTCGCTGATGTCTCGTGCGCTTCAACAGTTTCTTGTACTTATGCTTCGCGATCTTTTTCCGGCGTTTCTTGACCACGCTGCCCATGCCATCCCCCCTTTCTATGACCAAACGTGTGACGGTTACACATCGCGGGTTCCAGGACTCGTGTCTCCGGGCTCCTCATCCGAAGACTCGACCACGTCACTCCCTTCCCGGCGGATCTGGAATTTTTCCAACCGGTACTGAAGCGTGCGATAACTCAACCCAAGCAACTTGGCCGCCTTCGCGATCACCCAGCCCGACAGCTCCATAGCCTGGAGCAGGAACTCGCGCTCGACGGTCTCGAGGTCGATTCCGCCCGGGGGCAAAGGGAAACGGTACCCTTCGCCGTGTGCAGCCTCCTCCGGTTCACGCGACGGAAGCGTGGAGAACCGAACCTCGATCGGCAAGTCGGCATAATCGATCTTCTGCCCATCGGAGAGGAGGACCGCCCGCTGCAAAACGGCCTCCAACTGTCGCACGTTTCCAGGCCAGTGATATTGCAGGAGAAGCCGCATGGCCTCGGTCGTGACGGGCATCGGCGCCCGACCCGCCTCGTCGCAGGCGCGCCTGACGAAGTATTCCGCCAGCTGCGGGATATCCGTGCTCCGCTCCCGGAGCGGCGGGAGTTGCACCGTGACCACGTTCAGGCGGTAATAGAGATCCTCCCGGAAAGTGCCTTTGCCGACCTCCTCCTCGAGGTTCTTGTTGGTCGCGGCGATGATCCGCACGTCCACTTTGATGTTCTCGTGGCTCCCGACCCGGCGGATCTCCCGTTCCTGCAAGGCGCGCAGCACCTTGGACTGCATGTTGACGTTCAACTCGCCGATCTCGTCCAGGAATAGCGTGCTCTTGTCCGCCGCCTCGAACAATCCTTGCCGACGGCTCATGGCGCCCGTGAAGGCCCCCTTCTCGTAGCCGAACAACTCGCTTTCAATCAGGGTCTCGGGAATCGCGGCGCAGCTGACCGCCACGAAGGTGCGCTCGCGGCGAGGCCCGTGCCGGTGAATGGCGCGGGCGATCAACTCCTTCCCCGTTCCGCTCTCGCCGACGATCAGGACCGTGGAGTTCGAGCTGGAAACTTTGTGCAGCTTGTCGAAGACCTCCTGCATCCGATAGTGGCTGCCGACGATCCCTTCGATCCGATAACGTTCCTCGAGTTGCTGCCGCAGCAGCCGGTTCTCTTGAATCAATGCGATGCGGTCGAAGGCTCGACCGACGATGCGCAACAGATTATCCCGTTCCAGGGGTTTCGTGAGGTAGTCGAAGGCGCCCTGCTTCATGGCCTGTTCGGCGGAGTCGAGTGAGCCGAAACCGGTCATGATGATCACCAGCGTGGGCGGGTCCTCGCGGCTCAGTTCCCGCACCAGGGACAGACCGTCTGCCCCGGGCATCCGCAGATCCGTGAGAACCAGATCGAAGCGCTTCCGCCCTCCCTTCTCCAGCGCTTCGCCTGCGCTCTTGACGGCTTCGACCTGATATCCCTCCGCCACGAGGATCGTCCGGAGAATCTCGCGCTGTGCCGCTTCGTCGTCCACGACGAGGATCTGCCCCTTCGTCATGCGCTGGGCTCCCCTGCAGGAAGCTGGAGCCGGACCAACGTGCCTCGTCCCGGCTCGCTGGAGATATCGATCCTCCCCCCATGCTCCTCTGTGATCTGCTTCGTTAAGGCCAGGCCCAGCCCGATCCCCACTTCCTTCGTGGTAAAATACGGCTCGAAAACTTTGGGCAGGTCCTCGGGTTTGATTCCCGTCCCGGTATCCTGGAACCGGATCTCCACCCGTTCCTTCGCCCCTTCGTTCTGACCATCGAGCCCGGGGAACGCCAGCGTGCTGACCTGCAACTCCCCGCCGCCCGCCATGGCCTGAAAGGCGTTGAGCACCAAGTTCATGAAGCAGGTCTTGAGGTGCGGCACGTCCACCCAAATCTCGGGCAGGCTGGTCGCGTATTCCCGCTTCACCGCGATGTTTTCCGCCGCCGCCCTCTGGGCGGCTACGTCCAGCACTTCATCCAGCAGCGTCCTCACATCAGCCGCTTGCCGTGTCAGATTCAGCGGCTTCCCGTATCTCAGGAAGCTCCGGACCATGTCGTCGAGGCGGCGAATCTCCTCCATGACCATGGAGGTGAGCCGCACGAACTCCTCGCGCTCGGCCGGCGCCGAGGGCGGAAAATGCGCTTTCAGGTGGCCCACGGTCATGCTGATCGTGCTCAGCGGATTCCGGACCTCGTGGGCGATGCCAGACGCGAGGTGCCCATCGCCGACAGGCGCTCGGCCC
>Ga0115026_10000091_pt1 | contig 17038 bp, 11 predicted proteins | sample Mud_0915_D1_FD_83878 | JGI IMG/M metagenome (GOLD analysis project Ga0115026, IMG submission 83878) | Wetland microbial communities from Old Woman Creek Reserve in Ohio, USA - Mud_0915_D1 | ecosystem: Environmental > Aquatic > Freshwater > Wetlands > Sediment ...
AACTTGGTTGTCAGTTTGTCGATACGCATGGAGCGTCCTATCCCCCGGATTCAATGTCCTTATTGAAAGTGAGGCGGACCGGGAGGTTTTCAAGCGCACGGGGCACGGTTCTCGCTTTGCTAGCATCGAAGCAGAGGGCTGCGGTGCCTCGGGTATTCGCGCTGTGTAGCTCGGCTGCCGCCCCTTTTTTGGTCTGCACTGTGCGCCACGGACTGCTGGCTTCCTTCGTATTGCTGATTGGCCTGCCCCTGGGCGCACTAGCGCAACAGGCGCCCGAAGTCGAGGGCACTCGGCTGGTCGCGCCAGCGGGAGTCAGCGGCAGGGTGGCGACCGCGCTGGAGGACGCACTCGCCCGGTATCGGCTGCCGGATGAAGCCGACGAAGCGGACGAGGAGCGCGAACTGCGGCGGGCCGAGCGCACCGCCATCGAAGTGCTGGCCACGGAAGGCTATTTCAGCCCGACCGTCCGGTTCGAGCCGAACCCGGCACGCGTGCCGCGGTACCGCCTGATCGTCGAGCCAGGCCGCCTGACCACGGTCACCACCGTCGACGTTGCCTTCAAGGGCGCACTCGCCGAGCCTGCCTACGCCGAGCGGGCCGCCGCCCTGCGACGCGACTGGGGCCTCGCGGTCGGCGCGGCGTTTCGCAGCCCGGACTGGGAAGCAGCCAAGAATCGCCTGCTGCTCGCCGTTACTGCCCGCGACTTCGCCGCAGCAACGCTGATCAGTTCCCGAGCTGACGTCGATGTCGAAACAGCATCGGCCGTGCTGCAGGTCGAAGTCGACAGCGGGCCCGCGTATCGCGTCGGCCCGTTGCGGGTCCAAGGGCTCGAGCGACACGACGCAACGCTGGTCGAGCGCTTCAATCCGTTCACGCCGGGCGATCCCTACGACCGAGCCATGATGCTGCAGTTCCAGCAGGCCCTGCAGGAGACTCCCTACTTTCGCAGCGTGGTGGTCACGCTCGACCTCGACAACGCCACGGACAACGTAGCGCCGATGCGGGTGCGGTTGCGCGAAGCGATGACGCGACGCTTTTCCGCGGGCATCGGCTTTGCAACCAACACCGGCGCCCACATCGAAGCGGTGTACCGCCAGTCGATCACGTTCGGTCGACCCTACATCCTGCAGACCGGCTTTCGCGTCGACCAAACCGGGGAGTTTGCCTACGCCGACCTGATCTTCCCGCCGCAGCGCGGGGGCGCCCGCGACAGTGTCGGCGCACTGATCGAGAACTCCGATATCGAGAACCTGCAAATCAACCGCTGGGGCCTCGGAGCCGCGCGCTCGCGGCTCACGGGCCCGCGCGACGGTCGCAATGTCGAAACCCAGCTGGCATTCAACTTCGAGCACGAACGCCGCGAGACGCCGCTCGATCCGCCGATCACGCTCGACGTGCTGTCAAGCACGTACACCTGGACCCGCCGCGATGTCGATGACTTCACCAATCCGCGCCGCGGCAACCTGTTCCAGCTGCAGGGATCGGTGGGGATCGGCAGTCTGTCGGTCGACGACGCATTCGTGCGCGGCTTCGGCAGCGTCGTGCAGTTCTTCCCGGTCGGCCCGCGCGACGTGCTGATCCTGCGCGGTCAGCTGGGCGCCGTGCAGGCCGAAAGCACGAATGTTGTTCCGAACAAGTTCCTGTTCCGCACTGGCGGCGCGCTCACCGTCCGCGGCTACGACTTCGAGAGCCTGGGCGTGGAACAGGGCGGTGCCATCGTCGGCGGCCGCGCGCTCGTCGTCGGCTCGGTCGAGTACGTCAAGTGGCTGCAGCGCTGGGGCGGCAACTGGGGTGTGGCGGCCTTTGTCGACGCGGGCGATGCGGCGGCCCGCTTCGGTGATCTCGACCTCGCACTCGGGTACGGCCTGGGGGCGCGTTGGCGCACTCCGGCGGGACCATTGGCCGTCGACTTGGCCTGGGGTGAGCGCTTCCAGCAGTTGCGTGTCCACTTCTCGGTCGCGATTGCGTTCTGATGAACACGCCGCCTGAAGCGCCTCCGCCCGCTGCACTGTCCCCGCCGCGTCGATCGTGGTTCGGCGCTGTTGCGACGATCCTGGGCCCGGCGCTCGTCCTGATCGTCGCGGTGGCCGTCGCGATGTGGTGGATGGCGACGACCAGTTCGGGCCTGCGCGCTGCCGCAGCGTTGGTGAGCGCGATCGTCCCAGGTCTGACGCTGGACGGCGTCGACGGCTCGCTGGCCCGCAGCCGACTCCAGATTGCTCGCTTTGAACTCGATCGCGGCGCATGGTCGGTGAAAGCCGAAGGCGTGGATGTCGAACTGCGTGACTGGTCGCTCAGCGCGCGACGGCTCGATGCCGAGCGCATCACGGCCCGGCGGTTGCAGATCGACTGGCAATCCAGCGGCGCCCCGAGCTCTCCTCCGACCTTCCTGGGCCTGCCCTTCGAGCTGATGGTGCGGCAGGCAGGCATCCAGGAACTGGCCCTCGGCGCGCGCGACAGCACGCCGCTGGTGTTCCGTCACATCGATCTCGTCGGGCGCATGGATCCACAGGGCATCGACATCGAACGTCTTCTGGGCGATTTCGATCGCACGCGGATCGAGGCGCGTGGCCGCATCGCTGCGGCGCCACCCTTCCTCACGCAGGCCACGGCGCTGCTCGGTACCACAGTGCAGGGCCGCGCGATCGCAGCGGCTGTTACAGCCTCCGGTTCGTTGCAGCAGCTGCAACTTCATCTGCAGGCCGATGACACGGCCGCGCGCGCGACCGCAAGCGGGACGCTGACGGCGTTCGACGCCGTCCTCTTCCAGCGCTTGATCGTTGACGTCCAGTCCTTCGACCCGTCACTGTGGTTCAGCGACGTGCCGTCGATGCAGCTCCGCGCCCGCGGCGACCTGTCCCCCACCACCGCGCCAGACGGCTCGTGGCAGGTCTCCGGCCCGTTCTTCGCAGAAAACAGCAAGCCGGGACCGATAGATCGCGATCTGCTGCCGCTGCGCTCGGTGCGCGGAACCCTGGCGTGGGCCGCCGACACCCTGAAGCTCGACATCGAGCGCGCCGAGGGCATCCGCGGCACGGCAAACGGCACGCTCGCGTGGTCCCGCGCGGCGGGTGTGCAGGCGACAGCGCAGTTTGCCGGCATCGATGCCGCCACCCTGCACAGCCGTGCCGTCGCCACCTCCGCCAGCGGCCAGCTCGCCTATAGCTTCCGGGACGGCGAACAGCGCTTTCGCGGCAGCGCGCGCAACGACCGCGGATTGCCACTGAGCGCTGAGTTCGAGAGCGCACTGCGGGCCGGAGTGCTCGATGTGACCCAGGCGCGGCTGCGCCTGGGAGACGGCCGCGCCGATCTGCGCGGCCGCATCGAGCTCGGCGGCGCCCAGAGCGTTCAACTCAGCGGCAGTTTCAAGAATCTCGACCTTGCCCAGCTGGTGCGCGGGCTCGACACCCACCTGAACGGCACGCTAGACATCGACGGACGACTGCGAAAACCGTTCACCGGGCGCGCCCGCTTTGCACTCGATGAAAGCCGCATCGCCGGACGCGCGATCAACGGTCGTGGCACGCTGGAGACCGGCGACCGCCGGCTGGACGCCGATATCGAGTTGCGCTCCGGCGCGTCCCGGCTCACTGCGCTTGGGGGCCTCGGAGCCGGACGCGACCTGAAACTGGCGTTGGTGTCGCCGGATGTCGCGACCCTCGTAACTGGTTACGGCGGCCAGGTCGATGCAAGCGCAACGGTTTGGGGCGAACTCGACGCGGCCCGCATCGACGGAACCATCGCGGCAAAGAACCTGCAACTGCCCGGCGGTCACCGCATCGCCAGCGCGGTCGCTGCGTTCAGAGGCGGCTTGGCCGCCGGCGAGCCGCTTGCGATCACCGCAGACATCACGGGTCACAGCAGCTCCACCGGACCGCAGGCGTCGATCGCCGGCGCCACCCTGGTCGTACGAGGTACTACTGCAAGCGCCATGCTGGAATTGACCGGCACCACCGCAATCCAGCAACCGATCCGGATCGTCGCCCATGGCGGCATCAAGGACCAGGCATGGCGCGGCTCGATCGCCGCTGTGGAAGTCGGCGCGCCCCTGGACCTGCTGATGCGCACGTCGACATCGCTGATGATTTCGGCCGACGCCGTATCGCTTGGTCCTGCCGAGTTCAGCCTGCGCGGGGCGCGCTTTCACGAATTCGAGTTGCATCGGAGCGACGGCCGGTGGCGCTCGTCAGGACGCTTCGAAGAGTTGCAGCCGCAGGCACTGGACGCCCAGGCGCGGGCGCCGCGGCGCGTCGTGCGCAGCGGCGCAGGCGACCGCGTGCCACTGACGCTCGGCGGCCGGTGGGAGTTCGAGCACACCGACGAGGGGGTCACTGGTATTGCCGTCATCGAGCGCACTGGCGGCGACCTCTACAGCGGCATCGATGCGCTGAACCCGATCGGCGTCAGCGATGTCGGTGTGGCCCTCAACGTGCTGAACAATCGTCTTACCGGCAACGCCTATCTCCGTGGGCGCGCCCTCGGCAAGATCGATGCCGAGATCGATGCCTACATCGATCCCGCGTTGACCGGTGGCCGCGTGCTGGCCCAGACGCGGCCATTCCGCGTGGCCGTCGATGCCGACCTGCCCGACCTGAGCTGGCTCGGTCCGCTGATCGGCGACAGCGTGCAGTTCGCCGGTCGCGCCGCGATCAAGGCGACGATCGGCGGCACGCCGGCAGACCCAACCTCCACCGGGACGGTGACTGGCGAAGCACTGCGGCTGGCGTGGGTCGACCAGGCAGTGCGCCTCGAAAACGGCAAGCTGGATGCGCAGCTCGACGATGGCGTTCTCGTCATCAACGAACTGATTTTCGCCGGCACACCACGCGTCGCACCTGGCGACCTGCGCGCACTCGAGGGCCTCGACTCGAATCGGCCGTTCGAAGTGCGGGCCGTAGGGCGCGTTGCGCTGCGCTCGCTGACGGGCAGTATCGGCTTGAAGGCAACGCAGCTGCCGGTGCTGCAGCGTGCCGACCGCTGGATGGTCGTATCGGGCGACGCCGGCATCACGCTGTCGCCGCAGCGCGCTGAGCTTTATGCCAAGCTCACCGTCGACGGTGCTTACATCAATTTCGGCGGCCTGCGCGGCGCACGCGCCTTGCCGAACGACGTCGTGGTGAATCGGGGAGGCGCGCAGCGGAAGGCGGCGGCCGCCCCCGTGGACGTCACGCTCGACCTGCAGGCCAACCTCGGGCGGCGTTTCTACATCGAAGGCGCCGGCCTCGAGACGCGGCTCGCCGGCGCGATCAATGTCAGCGGGCGCCCCTCCTTGCTGCGCGGCGAAGGCAACGTGCGTACTGTGGACGGGGTATTCGCCGGGTATGGCCAGCGCCTGCAGATCACTCGCGGCATCATCACGTTCCAGGGCCCGGTCGACAACCCGGCACTGAACGTGCTGGCCGTGCGCGCGGGTCTGCCGGTAGAGGTCGGCGTGGCCATCAGCGGGACGGCACAGAAACCGTTCGTGCGCCTGCACTCCGATCCGTCGATGTCAGACACTGAGAAACTCAACTGGCTGGTGCTGGGCCGCCCGCCCGGCGCAAACGACGGCAGTGATCGCGCAATGCTGTCGGCCGCGGCGAGCGCGCTCTTCTCCGGCCAGGTGGACAGCGCCAGTGCCGGGCTGATGCGAACGCTTGGCATTGACCAGATCGCGCTGCAGCCGGGCCAGAGCAGCGGTTCATTGCTGCCGCGCGAGACCGTGGCGGGACGGCTGCGCAGCAGCGGCACCTCCTCCACGAACTCGGCCGCCGGCGACTTCCTCGCGGTCGGCAAGCGCATCAACGACGACCTGTTCATTTCGTTCGAGCAGGCACTCAGCGGCGCCGAGTACTTTGTCGCCCTGAATTATCGTCTCACGCGCCAGTTGTCCGTGATCGCGCGCGCTGGCAGTACCAACGCGCTCGACCTTGTGTACACGATCGCTTTCGACTGATCTTCTAGACGGGCTGCGCCGTCGCCGGCACCGCCGTCACCGCCGCGCCCTCGTCCTCGCGCTTCACGCGGAACCACGCGGCATAGAGCGCCGGCAGGAATAGCAGCGTCAGCACCGTCGCAACCACCAGCCCGCCCATGATGGCCACCGCCATTGGCCCCCAGAACACGCTGCGCGACAGCGGAATCATTGCCAGCACTGCAGCCGCCGCCGTCAATGCGATCGGCCGCAGACGGCGCACCGCGGCCTCGATGATCGCGTTCCATTTCGGCAGGCCGTCCGCACGGTTGCGTTCGATCTGATCCACCAGGATCACCGAGTTGCGGATGATCATGCCGAACAGCGCGATGACGCCGAGCTGCGCGACGAAGCCGAACGGCGCACGGAACACCAGCAGGGCGGCAGCCGCACCGATCAGGCCCAACGGACCCGTCAGGAACACCAGCATCGAGCGCGAGAACGAATGCAGCTGCAGCATCAGCAGCGTGAACACGATGAAGAGCATCAGCGGAATGTTGGCCGCGATCGCGCCGCCGGCCTTCGAAGACTCCTCGGCGGCACCTGCGACGGCAATCTGATAGCCCGCCGGCATGCGCGCACGGAGTGCAGCCATGCGCGTATCAGCCGCGACCTGGGCCGAGACCGTCGGCCCCTGGATTCCCGGTCGCACGTCGCTCTGGACGGTGATCGCATAGTCGCGATCCTGCCGCCAGATGACGCCCGGCTCCCAGCCGAATTCGATCTTCACGAGCTGCGACAGCGGCACAGAACGGCCGGACGATGTCGTGATATTGGCCTCGGCGAGACGCGAGATGACGGCGCGCTCGTCGAGCGGCTGGCGCAGCACGATATCGATCAGCTGATCGCCTTCGCGGAACTGGCCGATCGTGGAACCGGAAAGGATGGTCTGCGCCGCGCGCGCCAGCGTCTGTGTCGAGATGCCGAGCGCCCGCGCCCGGTCCTGGTCGAGTTCGAGATTCAGCCGCTTGACGCTTTCGTTCCAGTTGTCATTGACGCCGCGCGTATTGGGATTCGCGCGCATTACCTCCTTCACCTCATCGGCGATCGAGCGCACGGTGCGGGCATCGGGTCCCTGGACCCGGAACTGCACCGGATAAGGCACCGGAGGACCATTGGGCAGCAGCTTCACGCGCCCCCGCAGGTTGGGAAACTCGTCGCGGAAGAGTGCAGTAATGCGACTCTGCAGCGCGTTGCGCCCCGCCAGATTCTTCGGCGTGATCACGATTTCCGCCAGGTTGGTGTTGCCGAACTGCTGGTCCTGCGGCAGGTAAAAGCGCGGCGCGCCGGTGCCGACGTAGCTGACGTACCAATCCAGCTCAGGCTGGTGCCCGAGCCAGCGCTCGAATGCGCGCGTCTCCTGCTCTGTCGCCTGCAGGCTCGAGCCTTCCGGCAGCCACAGGTTGACGACGAGCTCCAGTCGGCTCGAGTCCGGGAAGAACTGCTGCTCGATGACGCGGAAGCCGCCGATGCCGAGCGCGAGCGCGCCGACGGTGATTGCAATGACGGTCTTGCGCCATTCGACGCAGCGGTCGACCAGACGGCGGAAGCGGCGATAAAACGGCGTATCGAACAGTTCGTCGTCACTGTGCACGCCCGCCCTGGGCTTGACCTTCAGCAGCCAGATCCCGAGCAACGGCACGAACAGCACCGCAACGAACCAGGAGATCACGAGGGCGAGCGCGGTCACTTGGAAGATCGACATCGTGTATTCGCCGGCCACTGACTTCGCCAGCGCGATAGGCAGGAAACCGACCGCCGTGATCAGCGTCCCCGTGAGCATCGGCATCGCGGTCGTCTCGTACATCGCGGTGACCGCGACGGTCTTGCTGGCGCCTTCCTCCAGCATGCGCACCATCATCTCGACCGCGATGATCGCGTCGTCGACCAGCAGGCCGAGCGCGATGATCAGCGCTCCAAGCGAGATCTTGTGCAGGTTGATGCCCAGCAGCCACATGCCGAGCATCGTGATCGCCAGCACCAGCGGTATCGTGGCCAGCACGACCAGGCCGGGACCCGGATCGAGACGCAGCGGCTTCGTGTGCAGGCCCAGGCTCAGGAACGACACCGCCAGCACGATGACGAGCGCCTCCACCAGCACGCGCAGGAATTCGTTGACCGAAGTTGCCACCGCGCGCGGCTGATCGGCCACCTTCGTCATGTCGATGCCGACCGGCAGCGACGCCTCGATGCGACGCTCGGCTGCCGCGAGGTTCTTGCCGAGTTGAATGATGTCCCCGCCCTTCGCCATCGACACCCCGAGGCCGATGACCTCTCGCCCTTCGCCGCCGGCAAAACCGGCGCGCATCTTGTCGCGCGGCGGATCGGTATAGGCACGCGTGATCGTCGCAATGTCGGCGAGCCGATACGTCAGGCCGTTGGCACGGATCGGCAATTGGCGCAGGTCCTCGAGCGAACGGAACTCGCCGGTGATGCGCACCTGCAGGTTGTCGGTTGGCAGCACCAGTACACCGGAGCCCTCGACCGCGTTCTGGGCGCCGATCTGGGCCGCGAGCTGCGGGATATCGAGACCGATCTGCGCCAGCTTGCGATGCGAGATCTCGATATAGATCTTCTCGTCCTGCACGCCGAAGAGATCCACCTTGGCAACATTGGGCACCTTCAGCAGCTGCTGGCGCACCGCCTCGACGTAGTCCTTCAGCTCCCGATAGTTGAAGCCGTCGGTCGAGAACGCGAACATCACTCCATAGACGTCGCCGAACTCGTCGTTGAAAAACGGTCCCTGGACATTTGGCGGCAGCGTGCCGCGGATGTCGCCGACCTTCTTGCGCACCTGGTACCACGCATCGGCGACATCGCGCCCTCGCGTCGCCTCGTTGACCTGCACGAAGATCAGCGTTTCGCCGGGCTTGCTGTAGGAGCGGATCTTGTCGATCCCCGGGGTCTCCTGCAGCTTCTTTTCGAGCTTGTCGGTGACCTGTTCAGCCATCTGTGTCGCGGTGGCACCGGGCCAGTAGGCACGAACCACCATCGCGCGGAAGGTGAACGGCGGATCTTCGTCCTGACCCAGGCTGGCGAAAGCGAAGAGCCCGCCCGCCAGCAGCACCACCATCAGATAGCGCAGCAAAGGAGCGTGGTCGATCGCCCACGCGGAAAGATTGAAGCGCGTGCCGGCCGCCACGGACTCAGCCCTTCTTTGCCGGGCCGGGCTTCACGGTCGCCGGAGCGGCCGGGGCGAGCTGCGTGGCCTCGGAAAGAAGGCGCACTTTCTGGCCTTCCTTCAGCTGGTGCACTCCCGCCGTCACGACGATATCCCCGGACTTCAGTCCGTCGCCGATGACGATTTCGTTGCCCGCCGCGTTGACGACCTGGACGCGCTGGCGCCGCACGGTCTGCGTCGCCGGATCGAAGAGCCAGGTGTGGGTCACTCCGCCTTCGGCCTGCAGGGACTGCAGCGGCACGGCGATGATCGGCTGCGCGATCGGCGTGGCGAACGTCACAGTTGCCGTCATGCCGAGCGCAACGTTCGGCGGCGGGTCGAGCAGTGCGATGCGCGCCGGGAATGTGCGGGTTGCCGGATCCGCCACCGGCGCCAGTTCGCGGACGCGGCCGACTATCGGCGGTCCACCCGACCACAGCCGCACTTGCACCTCGCTGGCCTCCTTGAGGAGCGCCAGCTGCTGTTCCGGGATGCCGATCAGCACTTCCATCTCCCCGGTGCGCGCAAGTCGGATCACCGACTGACCGGCTGCGACCACTTGTCCGACTTCGGCGTCGACGCCGATGACCACCGCATCGTGCGGAGCGCGCAACACGGCATAGCCGGCCTGGTTGCCACTCGACTGCGCGCTCGCCTGCGCCTGCAGGAAGCGCGCTTCGGCAGCATCCAGCGCGGCCTTGCGCCGGTCCAGTTCGGCTTGGCTGATGAAGCCCTTGCGTTGCAGCTCCTCGAAGCGCTGGTAATCAGCGCGCTGCTGGTCGCGGTCCACCTTGGCCGCATTGAGTCCGGCCGCCGCGCCTTCCGCTGCCAGCCGGTAGTCCTGCGCATCGATCGTGGCGAGAGCTTGACCCGCTTTCACGTTGTGGCCCACCTCGGCCAGCCGCTGGGTCACACGGCCCGGGATCTGGAAACCGGCGCGCGTTTCAATGCGCGGGCGCACTTCTCCCGCGAACTCGGCCAGCGCCGTCGTTGCCTTGGGCGTCACCGTGAGTGTCCGCACGGGCCGGACATCCTCTGTGGTGTCCGCGCCCCGCTGGCAGGCACTGACGAGCGCGATCAAGGCGAAGGCAAGAGCAGCGGAGCGCATGGGCGGCCCAGTAAATAACTGACTGGTCAGTAATATAGCCAGCGCATTGCGGGCGGGTCAATGCCTGTTGCACTGCACACACACTCGCGCCACGACCGGTCAGGCTAGCAGGCGATAGGTCGCGATCCCGGCGACCGTCGCCAGCAACGATCCTCCCAGATGCGCCACGGCGTGAACGGCCGCCGACGCCCACTGGGCGCCCTGCATCAGCACGACGCTTTCCGCGGAAAAGGTTGAAAACGTCGTCAGGCCGCCCAGAAAACCGGTCACGATGACGAGACGCCAGAACGGCGGGACAGAGGGATGGGCCGCAAACACGGCGATGGCCAGGCCGATCAGGTAGCCACCGATCAGATTGGACGTCAGCGTGCCCAGCGGCAGGTGTTCGATACGCGGGTTGAGCCAATACGACAGCGCCCAGCGCATCCAGGCCCCGAGCACAGCGCCCAGGGCTACCGCGGCGAGCACAGTCACCAGCGGACCGTCGCGCGTCATCGGTCGGAGGCCCCGGCGCCCCATCGCTCGCGAGCGGCGTCATCGCTTTCGCGAGCCTCGACCCAGCGGGTTCCGGTGGGCGTCGCCTCCTTCTTCCAGAACGGTGCTTCGGTCTTCAGGTAGTCCATGATGAATTCGCACGCCGCGAACGCTGCTCCGCGATGCGCACTCGTGACGATGACCAGCACGATAGGATCGGTGGGACGCAGTTCCCCGACACGGTGGACTACGAGCGCCTCGTAGAGGTCCCAACGCTGGTGCGCCTGGGCGACAATGCCTTCGAGCGCTTTTTCGGTCATGCCGGGATAGTGCTCGAGCGTCATCGACGCGACCGAGTCACCGTCGTTGAGATCGCGCACCACGCCGATGAAGCAGGCAATCGCGCCGACGCGCGGATCGGCGCGCAGACGTGCGAGTTCCGCGTTGACGTCGAACTGCTCGTGCTGGATGCGGACCACGCTACCCCCCGGTGACCGGCGGAAAGAACGCCACCTCGGCGCCCTCCCGCAGCGGTGTGTCCGGCCGCGCCATCGCCTGGTCCACCGCAACGCGGACTCGCGGAATCTCGACGAACGCTTGCGCCCACGGGTTGCCGCGTGCGGCCATCCAGTCCTTCAGCGCAGCCACCGTCACGACGTCCGCCGGCAGCGCACACTCCTCCCGCGCGATGCCGAGCCGCTCGCGCAAAGCCGCAAAGTACAGGACGGTGACATGCATTGGCCGAGGCTCAGGAGAGGAGTTCCGTAAACGACAGGTAACGGACCATGTCGCCGCGCGCGATGGTCGCACCCGACGGATGATCGACCAATCCGTCGGCCCATGCCGTCGAATTCAGCACTGCGGAGTTCTGCGTCGGAAACAGCGTTACCCCGCCGTGCTCGTTGCGACGCACGCGCAGGAACTCGCGGCGCTTGTCGGGCTTGGGCCAGTCGAATTCCGCACGCAGGTTGAACGCGGGCACAGCCGTCGAACGGGCCCCTTGGCGAGCCAATATGAATGGCCGGGCAAACAGCAGGAAGGTGACGAAGCTCGAGACCGGGTTGCCGGGCAGTCCGATGAACGGGACGCCTCGCACCTCTCCGAATGCCAGCGGCTTGCCCGGCTTCATCGCGATCTGCCACAACTCCAGCGCACCCTCCGCTTCCACGGCGGGCTTGACATGGTCTTCCTCACCCACGGACACACCACCCGAGGTGAGGATGAGATCCGCATCGCCCGCCGCGTCGACGAACGCGGCCCGCGTCTTCGCCCGGTCATCCGGAACGATGCCAAGGTCTTTCACGTGACACCCCAGGCGCTCCAGCAGCGCACGCAGCACGAAGCGGTTCGAGTTGTAGATGCGACCGGGTGCCAGCGCTTCACCCGGCATCGCAAGCTCGTCGCCAGTGAAGAACACGGCGACCCGCAGCCGGCGATGCACCGTCACGCGCGCCGCGCCGACCGACGCGATCAGGCCGAGATCCTGTGGCCGCAGCCGCGAACCGGCCGCCAACACGGTGTCACCCGCTGCGATATCGATGCCGGCCTTGCGGATCCACGCACCGCGTTGCGGCACTTCATTGATCGTGACGCGACCTTCACCGGCCGTGCAGGCTTCCTGCATGACGATCGCATCCGCACCTGCCGGAACCGGGGCGCCTGTGAAGATTCGTGCCGCCGTGCCGGGTTCGAGAGCCGCACCGACATGTCCCGCCGCGATGCGCTGGCTGACTCGAAGCATGGTCCCCGGCGCCGGCACGTCGACGGTCCGCACCGCATAGCCGTCCATCTGCGAATTGTCGAGCGGCGGCACCGCCAGCGCGGAAACGACGTCCACCGCCAGCACACGGCCGTCCGCGGCGAGTGTCGCCACTGCTTCTACATCAACAGGGTCGGCGCGGCGCAGGATGCGCGCCAGCGCGTCTTCCACCGTCAGCATCAGGTGAGCCCCAGGCGCTCCGCTATGAACTCGGCAATCTTAGCCGGGGCGTTGAGATCCAGCACCGGGAGCGCGGCATCGATCGGATGGTCCGCTGCAATCGCGATCACGTTGGGATCGTGCGGAAAGATCGCCGGCTCGGCCTGTCCGCTGCGGCGCACCTCGATGCGCGGCACCTGACCCTCGCTCTTGAATCCCTCGATGATGACAAGATCGCACGGTGCGAGCAGCGCCAGCAGGTCTTCGAGGGTCGCCGGCTGATGCGGCGTCTCGGTAAGCATCGCCCAGCGCAGCGCCGTAGCGATCAGCACCTGGCCGGCACCGGCTTCGCGATAGCGAAACGAGTCCTTGCCGGGCCGATCCATGTCGAAGCCGTGATGCGCGTTCTTAATGGCCGAAACCGACAGTCCCCGCGCCTTCAGGAGCGGGATCAGCTTCTCGATCAGCGTTGTCTTGCCGCTGTTCGAGTAACCGATGAAGCCAATCGCCTTCATCAGGCGTCAGGCGCCATGGGTAGCGATGTAGTTCTTGACCGCCTGCAGGTCGACGTCGATGCGCTCGAAGCGCTGCGGCAGCGACTCGATGTCGGCGAACGCCGCCGGCCTCTGCGGCGCGCAGCCAAGCGCCTCGACGATGGTCTCGGAGAACTTGGCGGGCAATGCGGTCTCGAGGCAGATCATCGGCACCGTGGCATCCCGATGCTCGAGCGCGACTTTCAGGCCGTCCGCCGTATGCGGATCGATGACGACGCCATAGCGCTGTTCGATGGTCCGGATCGTGCGCAGCCGATCGACATGCGTGCTTCTTCCGGATACCAGGCAGCTGCGCCGCACCGCCTCGTAGAACGGCGTGCCGCCGACATGGAATTGGCCGCGCGTATCGATCTCCCACCACAGTTCGCGGACGACCTCGGGGTTGCGCCCGACGACGTCGTAGATGTAGCGCTCGAAGTTGGACGCCTTGCTGATGTCCATTGACGGACTGCTGGTGGCATGCGTCTCGCTGCCGCCGCGCACGCGGTAACGGCCGGTGCGGAAGAATTCGTCGAGAACGTCGTTTTCGTTGGTGGCCAGCACGAGCCGGTCGATCGGCAGGCCCATGTTGCGGGCAATCCAGCCCGACAGGATGTTGCCGAAATTTCCTGACGGAACCGCGAAGGACACCCGCTCGCCCGGCTGCCGGGTCGCCGCGAGATAGCCGCGGAAGTAGTAGACAACCTGCGCGACGATGCGACCCCAATTGATCGAATTGACGCTGCCCACGCGCCAGCGCTTCTTGAACTCGAGATCGGCGGACACTGCCTTCACAAGGTCCTGGCAATCGTCAAAGGTGCCGGCGACCGCCAGGTTGTGGATGTTCGCGTCCTGCAACGAGTACATCTGCGCACGCTGGAAGGCGCTCATGCGTCCCTGCGGTGACAGCATGAAGACGTTGATGCCGGCACGACCGCGCAACGCATACTCCGCCGCCGAGCCGGTGTCGCCGGAGGTCGCACCCAGCACGTTGAGCTCGCCGCCGCGTTCCCGCAGCACGTGCTCGAACAGCGCCCCGAGCAACTGCATCGCCATGTCCTTGAAGGCGAGCGTCGGCCCGTTTGAAAGCTCCAGCAGTGCCAGTCCCGGTTCGAGCCAGCGCAAGGGAGTGACGTCGCTGGCGCTGCTGCCCTCGCGCACGTTGCCGTAGACCGCCGGCGTGTACGTCACCCGGCAGAGTTCAGCCAGCCGCGCACGCGGGATGTCTTCCGCATACAGCGCGACGATCTCCGTCGCCAGTTCTGCATACGACAGCGCCCGCCAGCGCTCCAGATCGTCGGGCGAGACCTGCGGATAGTGAGCCGGCACGTACAGTCCGCCGTCGTCTGCCAGGCCCGAGAGCAGGATGTCGGTGAAACCGCGCTCCGGAGCGCGCCCTCGGGTGGAAACGTAGCGCATTGGCGTGCTACAGGAGTTCTTCCTGACGGATGCGGATCACCGGAGCCAGCACCGTCGGCAAGGCCTCGATGCGGCGGATCGCCGCATTGACGTCACGCTCGACCGCGTCGTGCGTCAGCATGATGATGTCCGTCTGGTTTTCTCCCTCCGAGGGCTCGCGCTGGAACAGCGCGTCGATGGAGATCCGGCCGTCGGCGAGTATCCGCGTGATGTCGGCAAGCACGCCGGGTTGGTCGGCCACGCGCATGCGGAAGTAGTACGAGGTGACCGTGTCCTCGATCGACAGCCAGGGCACGGCCGCCATCGCATCGGCCTGGAAGGCGAGATGCGGCACGTGGTTCTCGGGATCCGCCGTGTGCATGCGCGTGACGTCGACGAGATCGGCGATGACCGCCGATGCAGTGGGCTCGGATCCTGCCCCCGGACCGTAGTAAAGCGTGGTCCCTACCGCATCGCCCTTGACCAGCACCGCGTTCATCGCCCCTTCCACGCTGGCAATCAGCCGCTGCATCGGCACGAGCGTCGGGTGCACCCGCAGTTCAATGCCCTTGGGCGTGCGCTTGGCAATGCCCAGCAGCTTGATGCGATAGCCGAGCTGCTCGGCGTACTTGATGTCCGCGGCGGCCAGTTTCGAGATGCCTTCGGTGTAAGCGGCATCGAAATTGATCGGCACCCCGAACGCGATGGCAGCAAGCAGCGTCAGCTTGTGCGCCGCGTCGATGCCCTCGATGTCGAATGTCGGATCGGCCTCGGCATAGCCGAGCCGCTGCGCCTCGGCGAGCACCGCGTCGAACGGCAGGCCGCGCGAGCGCATCTCCGAGAGGATGAAGTTGCTGGTGCCGTTGATGATGCCGGCGATCCACTCGATCCGGTTGGCCGTCAATCCTTCGCGCAGCGCCTTGATGATCGGGACGCCGCCCGCCACTGCCGCCTCGAACGCCACCATCACGCCCTTGGCGCGCGCCGCTTCGAAGATCTCGTTGCCGTGCCGGGCGAGCAAGGCCTTGTTGGCGGTGACGACGTGCTTGCCGAGGCTGATCGCCTCGAGCACCAGTTCGCGCGCCGGCTCATACCCGCCGATCAGCTCGACGACGATGTCGACGTCCGGATGCCGCACGACGTCATGCGGGTTCGTCGAAATGGGCACATCACCGCCGAGGAAGGCGCGCGCCCGCGCCGCATCGCGCACCGCAACGGCAGCGACCTCGATGCCGCGCCCTGCGCGCCGCGTGATCTCCTGCTGGTTGCGCCGGAGCACGCTCACGGTGCCACGGCCGACGGTGCCCAGTCCGAGCAGACCGACTTTGATCGGGTTCATCATGTAGGGCCGGACCGCAACGGCGGCTCCGGCGTTATCGGGAAACTGTTAGGCAGCCGCCTTCTCGGGCGCGCGCGGCGAAAGCAGGCCGTCCTTGCGGAACATCTCCTTGATGCCACGCACCGCCTGCTTGATCCGGTGTTCGTTTTCGATCAGTGCGAAACGGACATGCGAGTCGCCGTAGTCACCAAAGCCGACGCCCGGCGAGATTGCCACCTTGGCCTCCGCCAGCACCTTCTTCGCAAACTCCAGCGACCCCATCGCCTTGTAAGGCTCCGGGATCGTCGCCCAGATGTACATCGATGCCTTGGGCACGTCGACGATCCAGCCAGCCTCGTGCAGCCCGCGCGCGAGCACGTCACGGCGGCGCTGGTACTCCCGGCGGATTTCCTCGACGCAGTCCTGCGGACCTTCGAGCGCAGCGATCGAGGCAACCTGGATCGGCGTGAAGGTGCCGTAGTCGTGATAGCTCTTCATCCGCCCGAGTGCCGACACCAGGTCCTTGTTGCCGACCATGAAGCCGATGCGCCAGCCGGCCATGTTGTAGCTCTTGCTCATCGTGAAGAACTCGACCGCAACCTCCCGTGCGCCCGGCACCTGCATGATCGACGGAGCCCGGTTGTTCGGGTAGGCATCGTCGAACGTGATGTCGGCATACGCCAGGTCGTGAACGACGTAGATGCCGTGCTGCCGCCCCAGTTCGATCACGCGATGGAAGAAATCGAGGTCGACGCACTGCGCCGTCGGATTGCTCGGAAAGCCGAGGATCATCATCTTCGGCTTCGGGAACGACTCGCGGATCGCACGCTCGAGTTCGGCGAAGAAATCCACACCTCCGTCCATGCGTACCGAACGGATGTCCGCGCCGGCGATGATGGCGCCGTAGATGTGGATCGGATAGCTCGGGTTCGGCACCAGCACCGTGTCACCGCGATCGAGGGTCGCCAGCATCAGGTGCGCCAGACCTTCCTTCGAGCCGATCGTAACGATCGCCTCGGAGTCCGGGTCGAACTCCACGCCATAACGCGCCTGGTACCAGTTGGTGATCGCGCGCCGCAAACGCGGGATGCCCTTGGACACCGAGTAGCCGTGCGTGTCCTGCCGCTGCGCCGCCTCGACCAGCTTGTCGACGATGTGCTGGGGCGTGGGCCCGTC
>Ga0115026_10000093_pt1 | contig 17012 bp, 10 predicted proteins | sample Mud_0915_D1_FD_83878 | JGI IMG/M metagenome (GOLD analysis project Ga0115026, IMG submission 83878) | Wetland microbial communities from Old Woman Creek Reserve in Ohio, USA - Mud_0915_D1 | ecosystem: Environmental > Aquatic > Freshwater > Wetlands > Sediment ...
ACGTTCTTCGCGACCGCCGGCGGCATCTGCATGTGGATCGCGCGCTACTGGATCATCATCCCGACGCTCGCGATCGCCGGCTCGCTCGCGCGCAAGAAGCTCGTTCCGCCCTCGAGCGGGACGCTGCCGACCGACGGCCCGCTGTTCGTGCTGCTGCTCTGCGGCACGGTGGTGCTCGTCGGTGCGCTGTCGTTCATTCCGGCACTCGCGCTCGGGCCGATCGTCGAACACCTGATCCTGTCCGGAGGCACGCCATGAGTACCGCCGCTGCCGTCAAGCCGCCGCGTCGCGACCTCCAGGCCGCGAGGCGTCCGCTGTTCGATCCGCCGATCGTGAAGCGTGCGATCCGCGACGCGTTCGCGAAGCTCGACCCGCGCCGGATGATTCGCAATCCGGTGATGTTCGTCGTCGAGATCGGGAGCCTGTTCACGACGATCCTGTTCGTCCATGCGCTCGTTACGAGCGCCGGCGACGCGGGCGCCGGCTTCATCGCCGCGATCTCGCTGTGGCTGTGGTTCACGGTGTTGTTCGCGAACTTCGCCGAAGCGATGGCCGAAGGGCGCGGCAAGGCGCAGGCCGACAGCCTCCGCAAGGCGCGCAAGGACGTCACCGCGTACGTGCTCGGCGAGCTGAAACGCGACGCGCGCCGCCGCGAGGTGTCGTCGTCGGACCTCCGCCCGGGCGACGTCGTGATCGTCGAGGCCGGGCAGATCATCCCCGGCGACGGCGAGATCGTCGAAGGTGTCGCGTCGGTCAACGAGAGCGCGATCACCGGCGAGAGTGCGCCGGTCATCCGCGAGAGCGGCGGCGATCGCAGCGCGGTCACCGGCGGCACGACCGTGCTGTCGGACTGGCTGATCATCAGGATCACGACGAAGCCCGGCGAGTCATTCCTCGATCGCATGATCTCGATGGTCGAGGGGGCGAAGCGCAAGAAGACGCCGAACGAGATCGCGCTCGACATCTTGCTCGCCGGCCTGACGATCGTGTTCCTGCTCGTGACGGTGACGCTCTATCCATTCTCCGTGTTCGCGGTGAAGGAAGCACAGGCGGCCGGCGGCACCGGGGCGACGGTGACGCTGACCGTGCTCGCCGCGCTGCTCGTCTGTCTGATCCCGACGACGATCGGCGGTCTGTTGTCCGCGATCGGCATCGCGGGCATGGATCGCATGATCCAGGCGAACGTCCTCGCGACGAGTGGCCGCGCGGTCGAGGCCGCCGGCGACGTCGACGTCCTCCTCCTCGACAAGACCGGCACGATCACGCACGGCAATCGGCAAGCGACCGCGTTCCTGCCCGCGAACGGCGTGACCGAGGCGCAGCTCGCCGAGGCGGCGGTCCTCGCGTCGCTCTCCGACGACACCCCCGAGGGCAAGAGCATCGTCGCGCTCGGCGCCGGCAAGCTCGGTCGCGCGGTCAGCGCGCCCGCAGGCGCGACCGCGGTGCCGTTCACCGCGCAGACGCGCATGAGCGGCGTCGACTTCGACGGCCGCTCGATCCGCAAGGGCGCGAGCGACGCGATCTCGAAGTACGTCGCGAACGTCGGCACGCCGTACCGCGCCGGTGAGGGTCTGCCCGCCGAGGTGCGCGCCGCGGTCGACGGCGTCGCGAAGCAGGGCGCGACGCCGCTCGTCGTCGCCGACGGCGGCAAGGTGCTCGGCGTCGTCCAGCTCGCCGACGTCGTCAAGGATCACATCAAGGAACGGTTCGGCGAGATGCGACGGATGGGCATCAAGACCGTGATGATCACCGGTGACAACCCGATCACGGCCGCCGCGATCGCCGCCGAGGCCGGCGTCGACGACTTCCTCGCCGAGGCGACGCCCGAGAACAAGCTGACGATGATCCGCGACTACCAGGACAAGGGGCACCTCGTCGCGATGACCGGCGACGGCACGAACGACGCGCCCGCGCTCGCGCAGGCCGACGTCGCGGTCGCGATGAACTCGGGCACGCAAGCCGCGAAGGAGGCCGGCAACATGGTCGACCTCGACTCGAACCCGACGAAGCTGCTCGAGGTCGTCACGGTCGGCAAGCAGATGCTGATGACGCGCGGTGCGCTCACGACGTTCTCGATCGCGAACGACGTCTCGAAGTACTTCGCGATCATTCCGGCGGCGTTCGTCGGCACCTACCCGCAGCTGAAGGCGCTCGACATCATGCGCCTGCACTCCCCGGCGAGCGCGGTGCTGTCCGCCGTCATCTTCAACGCGCTCATCATCATCGCGCTCATCCCGATCGCGCTGCGCGGTATCAAGATCCGGCCGGCCCCGGCGCCGACGGTGCTGCGCCGCAACCTGCTCGTGTTCGGCCTCGGTGGCCTCCTGCTGCCGTTCCCGTTCATCAAGCTCATCGACATGATCCTTGCCGGCCTCGGCCTGGTGAGTTGAGGAGTGCCATGAAGGACATCATCGCGACCATCCGTCCCGCGCTCGTCTCGCTGCTCGTGTTCACGGTCCTGCTCGGCGTCGTGTACCCGGTCGTGATCGGCGGCATCGGCGCGCTCGTGTTCCCCGATCAGGCGAAGGGCTCGCTGATCCGCGACGCCTCCGGCAAGGTCGTCGGCTCCGAGCTGATCGGCCAGCCGTTCGACAACCCGGCGTACTTCTGGAGCCGCCCGACCGCGACCGGCGGAAACGCGATGACGTCATCCGGCGTCAACGCGGGGCCGACCGGCTTCGTCGACAAGGCGGGCAAGCTCGGCCCCAACCCGGCGCTCGTCGATGCGGTGAAGGCGCGCGTGCAGGCTCTCCACGACGCCGATCCGCAGAACACCGCGCCGGTCCCCGTCGACCTCGTGACCGCCTCGAGCTCGGGCCTCGATCCGCACATCTCGCCGGCCGCGGCCTACTACCAGCTCGGGCGCGTCGCGCGGCTCCGCGGGGTCGCCGAGTCCGAGCTGCGCGCACTCGTCGACGCGCATGTCGAGGAGCGCACGCTCGGCGTGCTCGGCGAGCGCCGCGTCAACGTGCTGCTGCTCGACCGCGCGCTCGACGCGCGGTTCGGACCACCGAAGGCCGAGGCGGCTCGACCCTGATGCGTTCTTTACGGCCCGTATACGCGGTCTTGCCGCGGCGGTCGCTATTCATGATCGTGCCGACGTGGTTCGGCGACGCGTGCATGTGAGTGACCATCGACCGTTGCTTCCGCTGAGCGTCGCCGCGCTCGGTGTCGTGTTCGGAGATCTCGGGACGAGCCCGCTCTACGCGCTGCAGGAGGCGTTCACCGGGCCGCACGCGGTCGCGGCGTCGCGCGAGAACGTGCTCGGCGTGCTCTCGCTGTTCCTTTGGTCGCTCGTCCTCGTCGTCAGCATCAAGTACGTCGTGTTCCTGATGCGCGCGGACAACCGCGGCGAGGGCGGCATCCTCGCCTTGCTCGCGCTCACTGGCGCGCGGACCGGGCGGCGAAACGCCGGGCTCGTGATCGCGCTCGGGCTGTTCGGGGCGGCGCTGCTCTACGGCGACGGTGTGATCACGCCCGCGGTGTCGGTGCTGAGCGCGGTCGAGGGGCTCGTCGTCGCGTCGCCGGTGTTCGAGCATGCGGTGATCCCGCTGACGATCGGCATTCTCGTCGGGCTGTTCGCGATGCAGCGCTTCGGCTCGGGCAGTGTCGGCCGGTGGTTCGGTCCGATCCTCGCGCTCTGGTTCGTGGCGATCGCGGTGCTCGGCGTGCTCGCGATCGGCCGCGATCCGTCGGTGCTCGCAGCGATCGATCCGCGCCACGCCGTGGACTACTTCGCGCGGCACGGGCTGCACGGCCTCCCGATCCTCGGCGCGGTCGTGCTCTGCCTCACCGGCGGCGAGGCGCTCTACGCGGACATGGGCCACTTCGGTGCGCGGCCGATCCGGTTCGCGTGGTTTGGCCTCGTGCTGCCGGCGCTCGTGCTCAGCTACCTCGGGCAGGGCGCGGTGCTGCTCGAGCGGCCCGCGGCGGCGGCGCGGCCGTTCTACTCGTCGGTGCCGTCCGAGCTGCTGTATCCGCTGATCGTGCTCGCCACCGCGGCGACGGTGATCGCGTCGCAGGCGCTGATCACGGCCGTGTTCAGCCTGACGCGCCAGGCGGTGCAGCTCGGGTACTGGCCGCGCACGCGTGTCATCCACACGAACGCGGCGGAGCACGGGCAGGTCTACGTCCCGGGCTTCAACTGGGCCGTGATGGTCTCGACCGTCGCGCTCGTGCTCGCGTTCCGGTCATCGGGCGCGCTCGCGGCCGCGTTCGGACTCGCCGTCGCCGGCACGATGCTGATCACGACGATGCTGTTCGTGCTCGTAGCGCGCCAGCGCTGGCGGTGGCGGTGGCCCGTGCTCGCCGTCTTCATCACAGTGTTCGTGACGATCGATCTCGCGTTCCTGACCGCGAACGTCTTCAAGATCGAGGACGGTGGCTGGCTGCCGCTCGCGATCGGCGTGGGCCTGTTGCTGCTGATGCTGGTCTGGGCGTACGGGCGGCGCTTGCTACACGCCAAGCTCGAGGCACGGATGTTCGCGCTCGACGCGTTCGTCGAGAGCTTCGGCCTGTCGCCGCCCGTGCGAGTGCCCGGTACGGCGGTGTTCCTGTCGGGCCAGCCGAACAGCGCGCCGCTCGCGCTCCTGCACTACCTCAAGCACGCGAAGAGCCTGCACGAGCGAGTCGTCGTGCTGTCGATCCTTACCGAGGACGTACCGCACGTCCCCGTCCACGAGCGCATCGAGATCGCCGAGCTCGCGCACGGGTTCTGGCGGGTGATCGGCCGCTACGGGTTCATGGAGAGCCCCGACGTGCCGCAGCTGATGCAGCTCGCCAAGGAGCGCGGACTCGACGCACCGGCCGCGACCTACTTCCTCGGACGCGAGTCGGTGGTGGCGTGTCGCGGTCGGTGGCGAGGCTGGCGCGAGCGGCTGTTCGCGTTCATGCACCACAACGCGCGCCCGGCCGCCGAGTTCTTCGGCATTCCGCCGAATCAGGTCCTCGAGGTGGGCGCGCAGGTCGAGCTCTGACTCACGCCGCGCGCAGCGGTGCGTCGCGATACGCGCGCCGCCGATCGACGACCCCGACGAGCTTGCCGGAGCCGTCGACGACCGGGATGAACCGCTGCATCGACAGGTGGCCGGCGATCGCCGTGACGTCGTCGTCGACCGCGACCGCGACGTTGCTCGATCGCCGCTCGACGTCGACGAGCGCCGTCGCGAGCGAGCCCATCCCGGCGACGTGCCGGCGGAGGTCCGCTTCGGTCACGGTGCCGATGTAACGACCGCTCCAATCGAGCAGCGGCGCCGCCGTCACCTCGTACGTCTCCAGGTGATCGAAGGCGTCCCGCACCGTGTCGGTGACGGACAGCCACTGGACGTCGGCGAGCGGAGTCAGCAGTTGCATGATCTTCATGGCACACCTCCCCTCGGGGAGTGCCGACACCGTAGTCATCGCCGCGCGTGGCGCCAGCGGCTTGATGCCGTCTTGATGCGTGCAACCCCGTGCGATCAGGCCGAGCGCGATTGCACGGTCGGGCGCCAGCGTCGCGACAGCGCCACCTCGGCGCGGTACTCGTCGAGCATCTGCGTGCGCTGCGCCGGCGTCCAGCCGAGGATGCCGCCGAGGATGTCGGCGACGCGCTCGCAGACCGACTCGCCTTGATCGCGCGCGACGAGCAGCAGCGGCACGCGGCGCGCGAGGACGTCCTCGACGGTGCGCGCGAGGTCGTGCTTCGCCGAGAACTCGATCTCGGCCCACACGTAGGGGAGCTCCGGGTCGAGGCGCTCGCCGAGACCTCGATCCGCGACGATCGCCTCGGCGATGATCGGCGCGCGCGTGCCGTAGACGCCGCACAGGTGCGTCGCGGTGTCGGCGTCGAGGCCGTGCTCGTCCATGAGGCGGCGGCCGATCAGCGCGACAGCTTCGAGCGACGGGTTCTCGAGACCTGCGGCGCCGGGCAGCGGGCGATCTTTCGTCGTGGCCTTCTTCGTCTCGACGGACTCGCCGATTTCGGAGAGCAGCTCGAGCGTCTTGCCAACGGCCTCGCGTGCCATCCGGCGGTACGTCGTGAGCTTGCCGCCCGCGATGATGACGAGGCCGTCGTTGCGGGTGAACACTTCGTGCTCGCGCGAGATCTCCGATTCGTCGACGTTCGGCGGCGCGGCGATCAGCGGGCGCAGCCCGGCCCACGTCGAGATGACGTCGTCGGGCGTGAGGTTCGCGCCGGGGAAGTAGCCGTTGCCGCTCTCGCAGAGGTACTTCACGTCGTCGGCGTCGGCGGCGACCTCGTCGGCGCTGCCCGCGAAGTCGGTGTCGGTCGTGCCGAGCACCGTGCGCTCGCGCCACGGGATCGCGAACATCACGCGCTGATCGACGGGCGAGATCAGCGTGATCGCGCGCGCGAGCGGGAGGCGTTCGCGCGGGATCACGATGTGCACGCCCTTCGTGCGACGGAGGAGCGGGCGATCCATCGGGATCTCGAACCGGCGAATCATCTCGTCCGTCCACGCGCCCGCGGCGAGCACGACCGCACGGCACGTGACGCTGCGGGTCTCGCCGGTGAGTCGGTCGCGCACGACGACGCCGCGAATGCGGCGATCCCCGTCGCGCTCGAAGCGCAGCACTTCCGTGTACGTGTGGCAGTCGGCGCCGAGGTTGCACGCGTCGATCGCGTTCTCGAGCACGAGGCGCGCGTCGTCGGTGGCGCAGTCGTAGTACTCGAGCGCGCCGCGCAGACCTTCCGGTTTGAGCTGGGGTTCGAGCTCGAGGGCCGCGCGCGTCCCGCGGAACGTGCGGTGCAGCTTCGGCGAGCGGAACAGTGCGAGCGAGTCGTAGATCCAGAGGCCGACGTTCATCAACTCGAGCCCCGGCTTCGCGCCTTTGTAGATCGGAATGATGAACGGCAGCGGGCGCACGAGGTGCGGCGCGACGCGCGTCTGCACGCGGCGCTCGCTGACGGACTCGAACACGAGCCCGATCTCGCCGTGCTCGAGGTAGCGAAGCCCGCCGTGCACGAGCTTGCTCGACTTCGACGACGTGCCGGAGGCGTAGTCGCCTTTCTCGAACAGCGCGACCTTGAGCCCGCGCAGTGCGGCGTCGCGCGCGATGCCGGCTCCCGTGATGCCACCGCCGATCACGACGATGTCGTAGGCGGGCGAAGCGGTCACGTCTCGACGATGACGCTCGCGGCGCGTCGCGTCAAGGTCGCTTGCTAAACGAAGCAGACTTCGCGTCGCGAAAGGCGAGGGCCCCGAGCAGCTTCGCGAGGTGAGCCACCGTCGCGTCCTTCGCGATCGCGATGCGCGGCTTGGCGAACGCCTCGTCCGGCTTGCCCTTGAGATCTGCGATCGCCTGGTCGACGTTCGCATCGAGCTTCCACTCGTAGCTCTTCGCCGCCGGCGCGGCATCGAGCAGCACGGGCACGGTGCCCGGCATCGTCCAGCCTTTCGGACCACCCGCAGCCGCGACGGCGAGCACGATCTCGCGCGGGCCGATCGCCTGCACGACGTCCGCGACCCGGCTCGCGGGCAGCGCCGTCGGCGCGATCAACAGCACGCGATCGGTCGGCGAGCCCGTCGCATCGGCGAGCTTCGCCGGCAGCGCCTTCGCCTCGACGAGCTCGCCTGGATACGGCGACTTGCCCAGGTCGACCGTCACGCCGTTCGCGCTCAGCTTCGCAATCGGCAACGTGCCGAACCGGATCTCGTTCTGCGACACCGTGACATGCCACTTCGGGAGCTCGGGCTTCATCACCGCGGCCACGGGCAGCTCGAAGCCGACGCCGGTGATCGACACCGGGGGCAGGGGCAGCTCGATCGCGGCGACGAGGGGCGCGAGCGTGGGGTTCTCCGACGCCGCGCGCGCGATGCGATCGAGCGCGAAGAACGGCGCCGACATGAATCGCACGTCGGGCACCGCGCTGACCTTCTCGCCGCACTTCTCGCCGAGCACGCGCCACGGCTTGTTGGTGGTCTTGCCGCGCGCGTCGGGCAACGCGCCCATGAACTGCATCTTCGAGTCGTTCGAGCAGTACGCCTTGCAGGCGACCATCATCGCCTCGATCTTCGCTTCGGGCGGACCACCGTCGGTCATCGGGGTGTTCCAGTCGAGCAGCGTCTTCCAGTCGCCGCACGGCTGGCAGCCCTCGATGATCAGCGACAACCGGCGCACCGGTGTTTGCTTCGCCGCCAGCGCCTCCGCGCACGCGGCGGTCCAATCCGCTGCCGCGTCGACGGCCGCATCCGCGACGACGACCGGCTTCGGTGGTGGCGTGTCTTTGCCCTTGCACGCGCAAACGGCAACGAGCAGCGCCGCGTACCTCACCCTCGATCGACCTCGAGTCCGTACTTCTTCACGAGCCGGTGGATGTAGTTGCGATCGATCCCGGCTTCGGCGGCTGCGCGCGAGATGTTGCCTTTGTGCCGCGCGAGCAACGCCGTCAGGTAGTCGCGCTCGAAGCTCTCGACGAGCGCGGCCTTCGCTTCCTTGAACGGCAGCTCGAGCACGTCGGGGTTCGACGGCCGCCGCGCCTCGGCTTCTTCGCTCGTGACGGCGGGGCGACCGCCGCTGTCCGTCAGATCTTGGAGCGCCGTGTGGCCGAGCGAGAGCGCGCGTTCGACGACGTTGCGCAGCTCGCGCACGTTGCCGGGCCAGTCGTGCTGCACGAGCTGATCGAGCAGCGCGCTCGATTGTGCCCAGCCGCCGCGCCCCATCTTCTCGGCGAACCACGCGGCGAGCGCGGGAATGTCGCCCTTGCGCTCGCGCAGCGGCGGCACGTGCGTCGCGACGACGGCGAGCCGGTAATACAGGTCCTCGCGGAACTGGCCCGCGCGTACCATCGCGCGCAGATCGCGGTGCGTCGCCGCGATCACGCGGATGTCGACGTCGATGGAGTGCGTCTCACCGACGCGGCGCACTTGCCGGCGATCGAGCACCCGCAGGAGCTGCGGCTGCAGGTCGAGCGCGAGCTCGCCGATCTCGTCGAGAAACAACGTGCCGTGGTTCGCGGCTTCGATCAGACCTTGCTTGTCAGTCGCGGCGCCGGTGAACGAGCCCCTCGCGTGGCCGAACAGCTCCGACGCGATCAGCTCGTGAGGGATCGATCCGCAATCGACGACGACGAACGGCCCCTTCGCGCGGCGGCTCTTCTGATGCACCGCTTCGGCGATCGCTTCCTTGCCGGTACCGGTCTCGCCCTGCAGCAAGATCGTCGCTTCGGTCGGTGCGGCCTTCGACAGCAGCGCGAACAACCGCTGCATCGCCGGCGACGTTCCGAGCACGTCGCCGAACCGATCGCCGTGCCAGGTCTCGAGATCGACGTTGACGTCGATCGGCTCGACGTCCATCTCGGTGTGCTTGCCGAGGCGCAGGCGCGCGGCGCCCGTCAGCACGACCTGGCCGACGCGCGCGCCGCCATGCTTCGTGCCGTTCGTGGTGTCGAGGTCGCGGACCTCGATGCCATCGCGGCGCACGCGGATCTCGAGGTGGTAGCGCGAGACCGTCGCGTCCGTGAGCACGAGGTCGTTGTCGGCGTGCGTGCCGACCATCGTCGTGCCTTCATCGAGGACGTGCTCTTTGCCCTGATCGGGACCGGACACGACTCGGAGTCGGAACGTCCGCTCGACGAGCAAGCCGCTGGCGTCGTCCGTCAAGAGTTGCGTGTGGACCTGGCTCACCCTATCCCTTTGTACCGCGCCGACGCCGCATCCTCCAAGCGACCAGGGCACCGACGAGGAGGCTCGTGCGCGCGCCACCGAGATCGCCCTGTGCGTCGCAACAGCCGCCACCGCCCCCGTACTCGGGGAACCCCCCATCCGGGCGCGTGCCGCCATCGTCGGTGCTGGCATCGACGTCGACGGCCGCATCGGGGACACCCGCGTCGGGTTGGTCCATGCCCTGCTCCATGATGACCGAGTTGTAGGTCTGCAGGCCCGACTTCACCGGCCGGCACTGCACCTTCGTGAGGTAGCCGGTCTTCTTCACCGTGATGCACGCGAGGCGCGGCGTGATGCCCGAGAAGCCGTAGTAGCCGTTCGCGGCGGTCATGAAGCGGCCGTCGTCGAGCGTGACCCGCGCGTTGTCCACGCGCAGCGAGCTGTCTTGTCCGCATGCCGGAATGTCGGCCGTCGCGCAGATGAAGCCGATCATCTCGCCCTTCGGCAACGCGCCGTACTTGATCGCGAGGTGGTTCGCGACGGTCCGCTCGACGCCATCCGAGGGCGTGTTGCCGAGCGCGCCGTTGATGACGAGGGTCGACGACGCACCGCCGTCGAAGGCGACCGCGTTGAATGCACCGCGTCCGCGCAAGAAGGCGGCGAGCTCCGGCGCGGTGAGCCCGTGCGATGCGGCTTGCCAGCCGTTCACGACGGTGAGCCACATCGTATTGCCGTCGGCCGAGAGGCCGACCGCGGTCCGTGGCCCGCGCGTGCACGGGAACGTGACCGAGTCGTTGCAATCGAAGCTCGTCTCGAGGTTGCCGTTGCGCACGAGCAGCGGGCGGCCGGAGATCACGCCCTCGGTGCCGGCGGGCAACGTGCTCGTGTCGACGGGCGTCTCGGGCGGAACGATCGCCGCGAGCGTGCGCTCGCCACCGCCGCGCCGGAAGTGGAGCACCGCCATGTCGGGCGTGTCGGCGGTCATCGTCCACGCGGTCGAGTCGCCCATCGCGAGCCCGCGCGGACGAAACCCGGAGACCTGGAACGGACCGCCGTTGATCGCGACCTGCGCGTTCAACAGATCCGAGAGCTCGCTCGTCGTGATGCCGCTGTCGGACTCCTTCGTCGCGTAGACCGCGATCTCCGCGGAGGTGAGATCGATGCGGATGAGGTGGATGCGCGCGGGGATCGCGCTGTCGACCCACACCTCGCGATGGATCCCCGGGTACGGATCGCTCTGGCTCTGCAACGTGGGTGCGGCCGAAGCCGTGGCAGACATCACCACGAGCGAAATCGCCGCGATCCTCATCGGGCGCAGCATACTCAGTTCTCCTCGGGCGCGGCGTGGTTCGGCTAACATGGACTGACGTCCCTACGCCGTCTCATGTCCTGATCTCGCCATCTCTTGAAGGAGGGCTGCGAGTGCCGGCGGCTACGACGTGTCCGATCGCCCGGGGCGAAGAAGGAATCACGGCGAAGTCGGCGACGCCGCGCATGGTGCTCGGGCTTACCTGATCGTAGGTTCGTCGTCGGGGGGACCTATGGCGACGAAGACGCCTTCGGCCAAGCCGTCTGCCAAGAAGGCGGCGCCGAAGAAGAAGACGAAGACCGCGCCCGCGCCGCGCACCGCGAGCCGCAAGCAGACGCCGGGCTGGATCGACGCCGGCAAGGGCTACGAGCTCGGGATCCGCGACGGCAAGCTCGTCGCGCGCAAGGACGGCACCGCGTGCGCCGTCCCGAAGGCGCTCGGGGACGGCCCGCTCGCGGAGCGGCTGTCGGCCGCGATCGACTTCCTCGAGGACCACGAGCGCACGTGCCTCGGCACCGTCGAGAGCTGGATGCTGCGGTCGCTGCCGGTCCCACGCAAGGTGCTCGAGTCCGTGATGGCCGACGACGCGTGGACCAAGGTGCTGCGCGACGCGTGGGTCGTGCCGGTCGGAGCAGCCAACGCCGTCGATCGCGAAGCCGGTGGGTTCTTTCGCGGCGTCGATCCGGCGAGGGGCATCGGCGTCGTCGATCGCGGCGGCGAGACGGCGTGGCTCGACACCGAGCTCGTGATGATTCCGCACCCCGTGCTGCTCGACGAGGTCGACGATCTGCGCGGGCTCGCCGTCGAGATCGGCGTGACCCAAGGGCTGTCGCAGCTGTTCCGCGAGACGTTCGTCGTCCCGAAGACGGCGCCCGCCGATCCGATGGCGATCGACAGCTACAGCGGCGGCGAGTTCGGCATGCTCAGCCAAGCGATCGGGCTCGCGAAGCGACTCGGCTATCGCGTCGCGGGTGGCGCTGCGGTGTGTCGGGTGCTCGAGCGCGGGCGGTTCGTCGAGGCGCGCTACGACATCGGCGACGGCGATCCGATGTACGAAACGCAGACGGGCTCGCTCGCGTGGGTCGACGACAAGCAGCGGTCGATCGCCGTGGTCGAGGTGCCGCCCGTCGCGTTCTCCGAGGGCATGCGGATGGCGTCGATGATCTACGCGAAGCGCAAGATCGAGAAGGAGGACGGCGATGACTAGCCTGACCGCCCACGGTGCCTCGATCTCGATCGGTGCAGGCGGCATCGTCCCGCTCGGGGCGAAGCTCCCAGAAGACCAGCGCACGAGCCCGGTGACGGCGCGCGCGTACGCGCACCCCGCGCTCGACGGCAAGGTGATCGTGCGGCTCGAGCCCGACGCGGTCGCGGCGGGCACCGATGCCGAGATGGCCGCGTTCGGCTTCGCGGAGCCGAAGGTGTCGAAGTCGCTCGGCCTCGTCCGCTATCGCACGCTCGGGTTTCCCGCGTGGGCGTTGATCCACGATCCGAAGAAGGCGAAGGCCGCCCTCGACGTGACCGACGACCTGCGCAAGGCGAAGCGGCTCGTCGCCGCGAAGCCGGGCCACGCGAAGGAGGCGTTCGAGAAGATCGCGAAACAGCTGCAGCGCACCGCGCCGCAGTTCTTGCCCTCGTTCTGGGAAGAGGCCGGTCGCGTCGTCGCGGATCAAGCGTCGTCGTCGATGGCGGCGCAGTGCTTCGAGCGCGCGCGGCAGGCCGAGCGCGCGTACAAGCTGAAGACGAACCCCGACGACAGCGACGCGGTGTTCGTCGAGTTCGCGCTGCTCGGCGCGCTGTCGGCGAAGACGTTGTCGGCGTATGCGAAGGAGCTCGCGAAATCCGCCGGCGGCAAGGAGGCGTATCGCCGCTACCGCGCGATCATCGTCAAACGCGCGCTCGGCGGGATGCCGCCGTACTCGGGCATGGGCAAGGACCTGCGCTCGCTCGCGCACGCGGCGGGTGCGAACGTCGAGGCCGAGGACGACGCGCTCGTCACCGAGCTGATCGATGCGCCCGGTGTCGGCAAGGCGCCCGTCGAGTTCTGGACGACCTATCGCGACGTGCTCGTGCGCCTCGCCAAGGCGAGGCCGGAGGTGCGCGCGCGGTTGCGCGCCATCTGGCCGGTGCCGCGCGGCGGCAGCGACGACACGCGCAAGGCGTTCAAGGCGACGTGGATCGAGCTGCTCTCCGAGATCGGCGCGCTTCACGACCTCCCCGACGACGGACTCGGCGCGTGGATCTCGCGCCTCGTCAAGTTCGCGGGCAGCACGCCGCGTGTCGAGGAGACGTTGCGCGCCGTCGCGCCGCGGCTCGCGAAGCTCGACCAGCCGATCGCGGTGCTCGTCGAGGACGGCTGGAGCGAGGATCTGCACCTCGACCTCGCGGAGCTCGCGCTGTCGCTCGGCGTGCGGCTCGCCGATCCGCGCGATCAGGACGATTTCTCGACGGCGTGGATGACGTGTGATCCGGTGCGTGTCGCCGCGGACGATCGCTACGGCAAGAAGCTCGTCGCGCTGCTGGCGCGCTACATGGGCGACAAGGACCACGAGCACAAGATGGCGGGCAAGCAGGGCTTCGTCGCCGCGCGCCGGCAATGGATCGAAGAGCACGTCGCGAAGCTCGCCGACGCGCCGTTGATCGGTTGCAGCGCGGCGCTCGACATGCTGGAGGAGAAGACGACGGCGGAGACGTTCCTGCCATTCCAAGACCTGCTCGAGCGGTTGTCGCGTGTCGATCTCGCGCAGTCGCTCGCGCACCAGCTGCGATCCGGCAGCGTCGACGAGCTCGGCTGGCCCGCCTACGAAGAAGCGTTCGCGCGGCTCGGCGGCGAGATCCAGATCGGTGGCGCCTTCCCGATCCTGTGTGCGTGGAATCAATCGAAGGTGATCGCGGTCGGCAAGGACGGCGTGATCGCGGAGCACGACCTCGTCTACAAGCCGGCCGACCATGCGGTCGACGGCGTGATCTACGTCGACGGGCAGTTTCTCGTCGTGCTCGATCCGGAGAAGGGCTGGCAGAACGTCGCGTACTGGAGCGGCACGCCGAAGCAACGCTTCGATCTCGCCACCAACGTGACGGGGTGGGGCGGCGATTCGTCGACGGCATGGACCACGCCGGCTGGCGCGGTGTCGCTCGGTGGCAAGGCGTTCCGCGCGGGCGAGACGCCGCAGTCGGGCTCGCAACAGTTCGTCGCGACGAAGACGGAGATGTGGCAGCCCGAGGGTAAAAGCTTCAAGAGCTTCGATCCCGACGCGGGCAAGAAGGGTGCGGGCGGCACGCCGCCGTTCGTCGGCGAGTGGGAGCCGAGACCCGGCTGGACGCTCCAGGCGGAGCAGTGCGTGCTCGTGCCGGCACCCGACGGGCTCGCGAGCTCGCCGCTCGGCATGCGCGACGGCCTCCTCGGCCTGCGGATCCGTCAACGCGATCAACCGGACCCGGATGATTGGAGCGATCAGCCGAACGAGGTCGAGCGCATCGACGGCGTGAAGTGGACCGGCACGGTGACGCCGTTCGCGCTGTTGCTCCTCCCCGGCGACGACGTGCCGCGACCGCTCACCACGAGCCAAGCCAACAGCAAGCGCTTCCCGTCGGGGAACGGCCCCGGCACGTCGATCTGGTCACCGAACGGCGAGCTCTCCAGCAACGTCAACGACGACATCTGGGGCGCACGCGGCTGGGGTCTCGCGCACGTCCCGGCGGCGGCGTTCTGGGACTACCTGACACCACGAGATCCGGCGGGCAGTCAGGCGCTGCGGGCGATCTCGATCGACGCGGCGCGCGCGATCCTCGACGCCGCGCGCGTGGAAGTCGCTGCGGGTGGCGAGCTCGGGAAGCGCGAGCTGAAGCTGACCGAAGCCGCCGTGCGTGCGATCCGGCCCGCGGTGACCGACGACAAGCTCGTGCGCGGCATCGCGGGGATCGCGGAGTACGCCGCCGAGCTCGCGAATCGGCTCGTCACGATCGCGGCGGAGCGCTCGAAGGAGCATGCGGATCCATCCGGCCAGACGCTCGCCGGCGATGCGGCGCAGCTACGCAAGCTCGCGGCGGCACTCGCGGCGGGACGCGCGGCAAAGCTTCCGGACTTCGATCTCGATCTCTCGCGGTGGCTCCAGCACGGTCTTGCTGCAGCGGCGCTCGCGATCTCGCCGCTCGCGACCGACGACGAGCGCCGCAAGGCGCGCGACCTCGTTCGCGCGCTCGCGGGGACGGTCCTCGCCGACGATCTGTCGAGGATGCGGATCCTGGAGATCCAAGAGCCGGATGACTACGACGACGACGCGGACTGGAACACGCTCGTGATCCGCACGCAGGACAACAGCGTGTTCGCGATCCACACCAGCAACAACTGGGCGCTCGAGCTGTCGCTCGACGGGACGTTCCGCGTGCCGGCGCCGTTCTCGATCTCGAAAGAGACGCGGCTCTCGCACGGCGTCGGTACGGAGTGGGCGAACGCGTTCCTCGCCCTGCCCGACGAGAAGCTCGCGTGGGATCCGGCGATCGCGCAGGCCATCGCGGAGCGTGCGGACCTCTCGATCGCGGAAGCGACGCTGCTCTACACGGGCGCGCCGGATCGCGACGGCTACGGCAAGGACTTCCTCGGCAAGCAACGCCGCGAGATGGTCGGCCTCAAGCTCGGCGACGCCGATGCCGCGCGCACGACGTTCCGCGACATGGACGACGTGAAGCTCTACGGGCTGATCGCCGCGGCCGTCCCCGACGATCCGCGGCTCCTCGTGCAGCCGCTCGCGCCGGGCGGCTTCGCGGAGCGGCTCGCCGATGCGTGGAAGCGCAAGTTCGGCAAGCGGGCGAAGGTGCCACAAGACCTGATCGCGCTCGCGAAGAAGGAGACCGAGCTCGACGACGAGCTCGGTCCGATCTTGGCCGCGCTCGCCGGCGACGACGACGCCTGGTTCTTGAAGCCGGATCTGCGCTCGTACCCCGAGCTCGGCGGCTGGGGCGATGGCCATGGCTTGAACGCGCAGAAGTCGCGCGAGCTCGCGACGTTCATCGGGTGGTTGTTCCTGCAGCGCCCCGTCGGCTGTGCGATCCGTGCCGGCATCCCGCGCGTGATCGAGAAGCTGCGCGCCGTCCTCGACGATCCGCGCGTGCTGTGGAAGTTCGACGACCTCTACGTCGGCGACGACTCGGCGAAGGGCAAGGCGCGCCGCCAGCAGCTCGTCGACCTCGTGGGCGGCAAGCCGTTCGACGTTCCGGCCGACGCCGACGATCCGGTGAAGGCCTCGCGCGACGACGGCGCCTGCGTCGTCGTGCTCTACGAGAACAGCGCGACGGCGGCGTTCCGTCCCGCGAAGCTCGCCGGCCGCAGCGCGCAGAAGATCGAGCAGCTCGCGAACATCATGGTCGACGAGGAGGAGTCGTGGGGTGATCCACCGATCGCCGACGTCGCGATCGCACAGCTCCTGAAGGGCGAGGGCTTCGCCGCGCTCGGCGCGCGGGTCGCGAAGACCGAGGTGCCCGAAGGCCAGTACGAAGCGAATCCGCTCCACTCGGCGAAGAAGCTCGTCGCGAAGGTAGCGAAGGATCTCTCGGTCTCCGAGGACGCAGCCGCGCTGTATCTGCAGACGCTCGCGCTCGCGGAGCCGACGCAGGCGAAGATCACGCTGTGGAACGGCTGGAAGCCGAAGCAGTACCAGACCGCGGCGAGCGAGCTGGCGAAGAAGAAGCTCGTCACCGAGGGCAAGCGCGAGCGCGCGGGCCGCTCGATCTTCTTGAAGGGCGGCTACAGCAAGGGCGACAAGAAGAACCTTCCGATGGAGGAGTGGAAGCAGCCGTTCTACGCGGTCCTGTCGCGCCACGTGATCACGGAGCCCGCCCACGCGCTGTTCGCGCGCGCGTACAAGCGCATCGAGGACGGCGACAAGCCGTGATGCAACCGCGCGCGGGACGCGCTGTCCGTCTCGCGTGCGCTACGCGGTGATCGCGGTCGTTGTCGGTTGCGTCAGCGCCGGTTGTGCCCACGGCGTGCCCGATGGCCGCATCCAGCTCGCGCGCGCCCGTGTCGCGGCGGTGCGCGGAGACCCATACGAGGCGATCTCGCTCTACCAGCGCGTCCCGCGGTTCTCCGCGTCGTGGCCACG
>Ga0115026_10000095_pt1 | contig 16962 bp, 14 predicted proteins | sample Mud_0915_D1_FD_83878 | JGI IMG/M metagenome (GOLD analysis project Ga0115026, IMG submission 83878) | Wetland microbial communities from Old Woman Creek Reserve in Ohio, USA - Mud_0915_D1 | ecosystem: Environmental > Aquatic > Freshwater > Wetlands > Sediment ...
CTGCTTGATGGCCTGGAGCGCCTTGCCGAAGCGGGAGTGGACCAAGCGCCACAAGCCGACCACGGTCAGTGCCAGGACCGCCACGGCGAGATAGTAGAGGGCGAGGTTGGCGCGCAGGCTGACGGAGAAGCCGGCAAGGCTCAGGGTGGGCCGCGCGATGTTGAGTAAGCCGTCCTCCCCCCCGGTCACGCTGTGCCATTTCACGGAGACGAACCAGAACACCTGACCGCAAGCGATCGTCATGAGGGCATAGTAGATGCCTCGCCGATGGGAGATGAGGCCAGCCACGAGCAGCCCGGCCACCATGGCCGCCACGACACCCGCCACAAGTCCCAGCCAGAGGCTCTCGACCAGCCGGAGTTGGACCAGCCCGAAGGCGTACGCGCCGACGCCGAAGTAGGCCCCATGTCCGAAGGAGGGCAAACCTGTGTAGCCCAGGAGCAGATTGAAGCCGAGTGCATAGATCATCCAGGTGACGATCTCAATGCCGAGATACTGGTACAGCCCCACCCGCTCGATCCACAGCGGGAGGCTGAGGAGCAGGGCGAACAGGACCAGCATCGGCCGAGTGACCAATCCTTCACCGGTGGTGCGATTCGGCGTCACGTGCTCACACCTCGAGGATGCTCTTCTTGCCGAAAAGTCCGCGGGCGCGAAACGTCACCACGGCAATCAGGAGCAAGTACATGGACAGGAGCGACCACTCGGAGACATACACCGCGGTCAGCGCCACGGCCAGGCCCACCAAGACCCCTGCGATGACGGCCCCCCAGAAGCTGCCCACGCCCCCGAGAACGATGATCAAGAAGGCCGGGATCACGGCATCCACGCCGACGTGCGGCCGGAGGCCCCAGATGGGCGCGATGATGATGCCCGCCATGGCGGCCAGGGAGGTACCGAACCCAAAAACGAAGAGTCGCAGCCGTTTCAGGTTGATGCCAAGCGCTCGGACCATCTCGGAGTCGTGGGCACCCGCCTTGATCATGGCCCCGTACGGGGTGCGCTCCAGGAACAGCCACACGAGCAGGATCAGGAGGAGGGCGGACGCCGCGGCGAAGAAGCGGTACTTCGAGTAGATCAGGCCGCCGACGAGAAACGCCCCGTTGATGGCCTGGGGCACCTGCAGAAACTTCTCTGCGGACCCCCAGACGATCCGGATCAGCTCCTCGATCACCATGGCGGCACCGAAGGTGAAGAGCAGACCGTACAGCGGATCCTTGCCGTAGGTGCGTCGGAGACATACCTCCAGCAGCATCCCCACGGACGCGATGATGGCCGGCGCCACCACCAGGGCGAGGACGTAACGGAACGCGATGGGTTGGGTGAGGTACCACGCCCCCAGTGCGCCTCCCCACGAGGCTGTGGGCGCGATCACCACCATGGCGACGTACGCACCCAAGGCAAAAAGAGAGCCGTGGGCCAGGTTGATCAGCTCCATCACCCCAATGATGAGCATGAAGCCGAGGGCGATGAGGGCAAAAAGAAACCCGAGGCTCAGTCCGTTGAGGAGGTGGGGGGCGAGGTTCAGGATGAAGTCCACTCGGTCGCTCCGCTCGCCGCTGGGACCCATATCCCCGGGGCGGGTTCGCATTCTCCGGCCCCGCGGGTCCGGGGCCGGAGAATGCGGGGCACCTACATCTCGTAGCTAGGCGTTGCCTCGTACGACTCCATCTTGCAGGCCTTCGGGGCGTCGGTATCCTCGACGTCCTGCGGCTTCGACCACGCCAAGACCTTGAACAAGTCGTCGTTGTCCTTCTTCCAGGCCGCCTCGTCGTTCGCCGTGGCCAGGTAGACGGTCTGCTGCATCTGGTGGGTGGCGGGGTTCATGTACGCGTCGAAGTGCTGCATCCGGTCCTTGGCGGAGACCTTCAGGTTCTCCAGCTCCTTGATGACCTTGATGTTGTTGGTGGAGCCGACCCGCTCCACCGCGCGGAGCAGTTCCCGCGTGGCCATATAGCCGTTGTAGTACACGTTCCCGGGGACCTTGATGGAAACGCCGGGATACATCTTCTGATACTGCGCCACGAACTCTTTCACGCCGGGGAGGTCCAGCTTGTAGTACCAGGTCGTCCCGAAGATCCCGAACACGCCGGACAACGGCAGCCCGTACACGTCGGGCCAATCCTGCTGGTTCTGGACCCACGCCGGCGTTTTGCCCATGCCGAGCTGGCCAACCTGGGCGCGCAGGGCCTTGATGTCGTCGCCGCCCACGGCCGTGTTCACCACGTCTGGTTTGATCTGCTGCAGCTTCAAGAGATACGAGGAGAAGTCGCGCGTGCCGACCGGGATGATCATCTCCTCCACAATCTTCCCGCCGTGCTGGGTGACCAGGGCGCGCACCGACTTGGACGTCTCGTGACCCCAGACGTAGTCGTTGGTGAAGAGCACCCAGTTCTTCCCGACGGCGTTGATGGCGTTCAGGACCGTGGCTTTCCCGAAGTTGGTCCCGTTGCCGTCCCAGACGAACTTGACGCGATGGCAGTCCTTGCCCGACTCCGTCGGCGAGCTGGAGTTGGTGTTGAAGTACACCACCCCGTAACGCTGCGCCACCAAGGAGATGGCGTTGGCGACTCCCGAGGAGACGGCTCCCATGAGGAACGCCACCTCGTGCCGGGTGATCATGCGCTCTGCCACCCGGGTGCCGGTGGCCGGCGTGGTTTCGGTGTCGATGTGGATGGTCTCGACCTGGCGGCCGAGGACCCCGCCCTTCTTGTTGAACTCGGAGATCGCCATCAGCATCCCGCGGCGCTCCATTTCGCCGCTGTTCCCGTACTGTCCGCTGGCGTCCGTGGTGAAGCCGATCAACAAGGATTTGTCCGCCTTCGCCGCGTAGACGTGGTTGTGCTTCCACGGGCCGTAGAACGCGACGCCGGCCCCCGCTGCTCCGAGCCCGACCGTGTTGAGGAAACTCCGACGAGAAATGTGCCGTGCTGCCATGGCTTTGCCCTCCTCTGTGAGTGGTACCGCTCTCCATGCGCCGCCGGCCCGGATATTTCTCCGATCGGCAGCAGAAGTCACCTGCGCCCGGGCCCGTTCGCCGGTGGGCCGCCGGTCCCACGGCTCGACACGGCCCGGCTGCCCAATCGCGATACGATTTCCCCTTGGCCGAGGCCGACTAGACCGTTTCCTCCAGTCGCCGCATGGACTGAAGGCGGTGACGTTCGACAGCTTTGGCCGCCCCGGTCATGTCGTTCGCTTCCAGCGCCTTCAAGATGTCCTCGTGTTCTTCCAGTGCCTCTTTAGCGAACCCGCCCCGCCGGGCATGCATGATGACGCGGTAGTAGTCCCCGCGATCGAACAGATTCTGGAGAATCTGGAGCGTTTGGCTGAGGCCCGAGCACCGGTACATCAGCAGGTGAAACTCGCTGTCCAGCACCGACGCCCGCGCGGCGTTCTTCGTCTGGCGGACAGCGGTAAGCTCGGCCTGGATTCCGCGCAGACGCGCGAGAACGTCGGGTGTCATCTTCCCCCTGGACTCCCGCAAACAGAACGCCTCCAGCATGGCCATCAGAAGGAACCGTTCGCGGAAATCCTGGGGAGACAACTGCGTCACCACGACGTCCTTATGCGGCGTGATGCGTACGAAGCCTTCGGTCTCGAGACGACGGAGCGCCTGCATGACCGGAATGCGGCTCATGCGCAACTCCATCGCTTCGGCGTTGACGACAATCCGCTGTCCGGGCGCGAACCGCCCCTCGGCGATTGACTGTCTGATACTATGGTAGGCGAGATCCTCAAGGGTGCGATGGGTTCTGGCTGTGATGGAGAGAGCGGTGGTACGCGACAAACCGGCAAGGCGTGGCACCGTTTGTCGGGGCACCGTCCGGGGTCTTGCGGGGGCGGGTCTGGGGGCTGGACCGGTACGCCTCATCGTTTCATCCGGCCATGATTGGATTATTGCATACGTGTATACAATCCTTGTCTCCATGTCAAGCCCAATATTCTCAAGAAGACGTACATGAGCTCTGTCGGTTACCTCGACGCGTGGATGGCGCTCTTGAGGTCGAGACACGGACGCGATATAGTCCGGCGGCTCCCATGTTGCTGCCCTGGCGGGCGAGGGAACGTGATGACGGTGACCGATCCAAGCTGCAACAAAGTGGCGCTTCTCACGCAGGCGATCGCCCAGGTGGAGGCGAAGCTGGAGGAACTGCGGGCGGGGTACGGGGCGGCGCGCGACGCGGTGCTGAGCACGCCGCACGTGATGAAGAGCAAGCGCGAGGTGTTCGGCCAGGAGTCGGCGTACTTGGCCAACGCCCTGGCCCTCAATATCCAGGAGCGGGAGCACGAGCTCCGCACGCTCCGGGCGGTGCGACTTTCGGAGCGGCCGGAGCGTGCGGCGTTGGGGTGCCTCGTGGGTGTTGGCGCTCCGGATGGAGGAATCGAGGCGCTCTACTTCATCCTTCCCGTGTGCGGGGGGATGGAGATTTCGGCGGAGGGCAGCGGACCCGCGGTGCGGGTGGTCACGCCGGCGACGCCGATCGCCAGAGCCCTTCTGGGCAAGTCGTTCGATGAAGACGTGACCTTGCCGGGCACTCCGCCCCGGCGCGCGACCGTACGGTTGCTGCGATGAAACAGAAGCCGAGGGCGTGGGTGGGTGAGGGCCGCCACGGTGCGTGAACGCCAGGACGGCTCGCCGCGATTCGAATGGGATCCGACGTTCGTATGGTTCTTGCTGCTCTTCTTCCTCTTCAACGTCGGTCTGGGCGTCTTCCCTCCGCTCCTCCCGCAGATCATGGGGGATCTGGAGCTGAGCTTTGCCGGCACCGGCCTGCTCGGCACGGCCTTCGGTCTCTTCCGGTTTCTGGTGGACCTTCCCGCGGGCTATCTACTGGAGCGCCTGGGACCCCGGATCGTCCTCCATTCCGCCGCCGGACTCCTGCTCCTCGGGACCGCCCTGTCCGCGCTGGCCAATTCCTTCTGGGGGATGTTCGTGGCGCGGGCGTTGCTCGGAACCGGGTCCGGCATGGCGATGGTCTTCGCGATCCTGTACCTGATGCGGCGCGGGGCGGCCGTCCATCGCAACCGGCGGGCGAATCTCTACGAGCTCTCGGTCATCGCGGGCATGGCCGTCAGCTCGCAAGCCGGGGGCCTAATCGCAGGCAGTCTGGGCTGGCGTCAAAGCTTCGTGGCGGCCACCGTGGTGATGGGCGCGGCGTGGGTTGCAGGGGCACGTGGCGTGCTCCCTGGAGTCCGCGATCTGATGCGCGATGAGGACAGCCCCCCCTCCAGCGGCTCGCGGGACGCCAGCGCGCCTTCGCTCGGACCGATCATGACCGTCTACCTGTTGATCTTTGCCCAGGCCTTCGCGTGGGGCGGCGGGATCTCCACGCTCGTTCCCCTGTACGGGGGTGAAGCCCTGCATCTCACGCCCGAGGCCATCGGCCGCTCCATGGCCATCGCTTTCTGGGTCGAAGTCTGTCTGCTCTTCCCCGTGGGTTGGGCAGCCGATGTGTGGGGGAAGACCAGGGTAGTGCTGCCGGGATTCCTGGCGATGTTCGTCGGGACAGTGGCCGTGCCTTTCACGCACGGCGTCTGGGGTTACGGCATGGCCTTCATTTTCCTGGTGGGGGGAATGAGCGTGTGGATGGCAGCCCCGGCCTTGCTCGCGGAGCAAATGACCGGGGGGTTCCGCGGGAAGGGCGCGGGCCTGTATCGGTTAGTCACGGACCTCGGATTCATCGTCGCCCCCGCGGCGGTCGGCTGGCTGATTGGAGAATTTGGGTTTTCGACGGGATCGGCGGTGATTGCGCTCGTGCTCTTCGCAGCCATCGCGTTGAGCCTCTGCTACCTGCGGCGCCCGCGTCCGGTCCGATGAGCCGGCGCGCGTTTCGGCACGGAGTGGGAGGATGAGCCGCGTGCGGAGGCACGACCCCAATACGCTCCTGGGTATCGTTGCCATCTTGCTGTGGAGTGCCACGGTGGCCCTGGCTCGGAGCATCTCCGAACGCCTGGGTCCCTTCACGGCCGGCGCCGCGGTGTACCTGGCAGCCGGGGGCATCCTCGCGCTGCATCTCTTCTGGAGGGAGCGGTCCTTCCAGGCACTGCGCAAGCTCTCCCGGCGATACGTGTGTGGATGCGGGGGCCTCTTCGTGCTCTACACCCTCGCCCTGTTTCTTGCCTTGGGGCTCGCCGCCGATCGTGGCCAAGCGATCGAAGTGGGGCTGCTGAATTACTTGTGGCCCACCCTCACCATCCTCTTCGCACTGGTCTTTCTGGGCCGGCGGGCCGGCGTGGGGTTGATCCCCGGGACGGTGCTGGCGCTGTGCGGCGTCTTTCTGGTATTGACCCAGGGCGCAGCGGTGACGTGGACGTCGTTTGTTGCAAATCTGCGGGAGAATCCCGTGGCCTACGGGCTGGGCGCGTTCGCGGCCGTCGCGTGGTCGCTGTATTCCAATCTGACGCGCCGATGGGGCGGCTCCGACGGTCAGGGCGCGGTGCTGGTCTTCACCCTGGCCACCGGCGTGGCGTTCTGGGTGGGGCGATTGCTCCATCCGGAGGCTGGGACGTGGGGCGTGCGTGTCGCGGCCGAAGTCGCGCTGCTGGCGCTTGCAACAGGGCTCGCCTACGTGTTCTGGGACCTCGCCATGCGCGCGGGGGATTTAATGCTGGTCGCCACCTGCTCGTACCTCACGCCCTTCTTCTCCACCGTTGTCAGCTGCCTGTATCTGGAGGTCCGGCCGGGCGTCAGCCTGTGGGTGGGGTGCGGGCTCATCATCGCCGGCTCGTTCCTGAGCTGGAAGTCGATCGGCCCGGCAACCGAAGCGACTCCTTGACCCGACGGCCGCCGAGCCTCTGTCATCCCAAACGTTGTGGTTCTCTCTCCAAGCACGCCAAGGGGTCTCTGGCTCTTCCCACAGAAAGCCGCAGGTCCGGCAGAGAACTCCAACCTCTACGCGCCACGGGAGAGAAAAACTCTGCCGGCCTTTGCGCCCTTGGCGGCTCTGCATGAAAAATCCGTGTCACGCCAGGATGAGGAGGGCAACGACGGGTATCGTCAAGATCAAGGTGCTGATCACCCACCACGGTGCATATACATCGCCTCGTTTTCGGCGCGTCACGCCCACGACTGCAGTCCCTAATCCGGCGAAACCGCTCACGAGCGCAACCAGCAGTGCCAGGAGTCCGCGCGTGGCGCAGCCCAGCGTTTCAACCGGCGTCGCCGCGATGAGATAGAGGAGCGCAGGCATCATGGCGGGAAAGATCACGTGGCACGCCTTGCGTTTCATGTCTGAGGTCCCACACCGTGCTACGGATCAGTGCCGTTCGTGGCCGCTTGGCTCAAGTGTCGCGCCGGTAGATTGTTGCGGAGGATTCTCAACTGTGTCGGAGCCTAGCGAACGGGTTCTGACGTGTCAACCTGCCGATGCCAGCCAAAACGCATCACCACTTAAACTAGACCAGGTCTCTCCACAAACTCGCCCTTGCTGACAGGACGGACCGCGCATTCTGCCGCTTCTGCTGTCGAGGATGGGACGTGCGAGGCGACCCGTCTGTGTCGCCACGCAACCGGCCCTGCCTCACCGTACGGTTCCGTTCCAGTGAAAACGCCCTGTTACAAGTCGACGCATCGCCCAGAATATCCCCGGATGCCCCAGGGGCACAGTTCTGGCAATTTATTATGGCAAAATGCGACCGTAGAGGTCGCACTTCGCTCGGCACCCTCATATGAACATGGCCCTTCTGCACGACATCCCACGTTTCCGACCCGTGACCTGGATCCTCCTCTTGGTCGCGCTTGGAGCGGGCTGCTCCCACGCCCGTATGCCGCAAACTGCCGCGCAAGGCGCGATGGAGACAGGTTCTACGGCTCCGCCGGCAAACGAGCTCACCCTCGGCACGGTGACAGCGACGGTGTCCGTCGCCTCCACGTCCCGAGGAGTATTGTCCGCTGTCGATGCGGGGACTATCCACCCCGTAGACGATCTCCCTCGCGGGAATGCACCCGCGCTGCCGGCCGCGACCGGCGGCGGAATGTCCGAGTTCCCGATCGTCCTCAACGACCGGGTCAAAGCCGCGCTCAAGTACCTCCGGGCACACCGTTCGGACGACATCACCCAGGCTTTTTGGCGGGCCCGGCGCTATGCTGGCATGATGCGCGCCATCTTCCGAGAACACGATTTGCCCGAGGAGCTTGTCAACCTCGCCTTCGTCGAAAGCGACGTGAACCCCCGCGCCACGTCCCATGCGCAGGCCGCGGGCATCTGGCAATTCGTCCCATCCACCGCGCGCACCTACGGCATGCGAACCACCGCCTCCCTCGACGAGCGCCGCGACCCTGACAAGTCCACGCGAGCAGCCGCCGGGCACCTGAAATCTCTCTACAACCGCTTTGGGGCGTGGCCGCTGGCCCTGGCCGCTTACAACGCCGGTGAAAATGCCATCCAGCAGGCCATCAGGCGGCAGCACACGCGAAACTTCTGGCACCTTCGCCTGCCCAAAGAAACCAGGCAGTTTGTACCGAAGTTCATGGCCATGACCATCATCGCCCGCGACCCGCGGCGCTACGGCTTCTCGCCGCCGCCCGAGGCCCCGCACGAGACGGAGATCCTGCACGTCAGTCAGCCCACGGAGATCCGGCAGATCGCCGAGGCTGCCGGGACCACCGTGAAGTACCTTCGCGAGCTGAACCCGGAGCTGGTCGGCCCGGCAACCCCGCCAGATCAGCGCGGCTACGCACTACGAATCCCTCGGCGCGTCACCTGGGTCTCGCACAAGGTTCAAGAAGGGGAGACGCTTACCGCGATCGCGCGCCGTTACAAGGTCAGCCTCCAAATGCTGCGCGAGGCAAACAGCCTCAATCAGCGTGCCGAGCCCGCGGTTGGCAGAATTATCCTCGTCCCCGCTAAGCCATTCCCGCCACCAGCCTAACCCATCTCCGCTGCCGCTTCACACGCGGAGCACGATTCCTTTCACGCGCCCACCCTAGCCGAGCCGGCGCGCCTCCAGCACCCGCAAGCCCGCAGCGAGCGCTACGACGGCCGGGGCGGCGAGAACCGCGAAACCCAACGCGAAGGCGCCGAGTGTTACGGCTCGGTTGTCCAACAATGCGGTAAGGGCCAACCATCAAACAGTTGCCAGAAGACCTTTCTTTTCATGGCGTTGTGTGGTGACGAAACGTGACGGTGAAGCCACCTATTGACGATGCTGGGTCGTTGTCCTATATTCTTGACCAGAGTCATTGAGAATTGGAAAGGACAATCGCCGATGAGCCGAGGACCCCTCCATTGCGTCTGTTGTAGCCGGTCATCGGACCGGGGCGGAGGGGGACCGTGAGTTGAGATAGTTCCAGCGGCACTTCGAACGATCTCACGCCGAGCCCACCGCCCCCAACGCGGTGGGCTCGGCGTTTTTCGAGGAGGAAACGACCCCATGAATCACGCGACACGCGTCTACGAGGACATCCTGCAGACGCTCCCGAGCCTGGATAACCCGACCCCCATGGTCCGCATCAACCGCCTCAATCCATGTCCCGACTTTCTGCTGTACGCGAAGCTGGAGTGGCTGAACCCCTTCGGCTCGATCAAGGACCGGGCGGCCGCCTACCTGATTCGCGATCTAGAACAGCACGGAGGCCTGTCCGCGCGGCGCGGCATCGTGGAACCAACGTCGGGCAACACCGGAATCAGCCTCGCCGCCATGTGCGCCGCGCTGGGCTACCGCATGCGCGCCGTCGTGCCCAACCGCGTTCCGCTGGAGAAGAAGGTCCTCCTCAGAATCGCGGGAGCCGAGCTGGACGTGGTGAACGACGATGTCTGCCCCAGCCCGGGCATGGGCGAAGGCTCGATCAATCTGGCCAAGACATACGCGAGGGCCCAGGCCGACAAGTACGTCATGCCGAACCAGTACGAGAACGAGGAGAACGTCCGCGCCCACTACGAGACCACTGGCCCGGAGATTTGGCGGCAGACGGAGGGCCGGCTCACGCACCTGTTCCTCTCGCTGGGAACCTGCGGGACCGTGACCGGCTGCAGCCGTTTCCTGAAGGCGCGGAACCCCGACGTGCGGGTCATTGCCGTGCAGCCTTCGGAGGGCCACGATGTCCCCGGCCTCCGGAACGTCAGCCAGTTGGACGTGTCGAAACTGTACGACCCGTCCATCATCGACGAGATCCTAGAAGTGGACTACGAACTGGCGTACGGTCGGGCCCTGGACCTTGCCCGGACGGAGGGCCTCTTGGCAGGACCCAGCTCCGGGCTCATCTTCGAGGGAGCCCGCCGGGTGATCGAGCGCGATCGTGTGGGCGTCGGGGTCGTGATTTTTCCCGACAATGTCTTCAAGTACGTCTCCAACATGGTCAAGCACTCCCCGCAGCTCACAGAAGGAACTCAACCGCGCTAGGGCGGTCCCGGGAGGAACCACATGAGCGAATATGCCCACCCCGAAGTCCTGGTCACCACTCACTGGGTCCAGGCCAACCTCGGCAAGTCCGGCGTCTGCCTGGTTGAGGTGGACGTGGATACGCAGGCGTACGACGCCGGCCACATCCCCGGCGCCGTCGGATTCAACTGGCAGACCCAGCTACAGGATCAGCTCACCCGCGACATCATTTCGAAGGAGGCCTTCGAAGCGCTGCTGTCGCGGGCCGGCATCGCGAACGGCGACGCCGTCGTGCTGTACGGCGACCACAGCAACTGGTTCGCCGCCTACGCCTTCTGGCTGTTCAAGATCTATGGCCACGCGGACGTCCGCCTCATGAACGGCGGCCGGGCGAAGTGGCTCAGCGAGAAGGACCGGCCGCTCACGGCCGAGAAGACCGCCCGCCCGGCCACGCGCTACAGGGCAGAGGCCCCCGACGCCGCCCTGCGGGCCCGCGTGGCCGAGGTGCTCGCCGCTTCCGCGCGCCGGGGCGCCCAGCTCGTGGATGTCCGGAGTGCCGACGAATTCACCGGCAAGGTGATCGCGCCCCCCGGGATGACGGAGACGGCCCAGCGCGGCGGCCACATCCCCGGCGCCAAGAGCGTGCCGTGGAGCTCCGCGGTGCACCCGGACGGCACGTTCAAGAGCCGCGCCGATCTGGAGACCATCTACCTTCAGGGGGCGGGACTGGACCCGAAGGGCGAGACGATCGCCTATTGCCGGATCGGGGAGCGCTCGAGCCACACGTGGTTCGTGCTCACCTACCTCCTCGGACTTGCGGCGGTGAGGAATTACGACGGCTCCTGGACCGAATACGGGTCCATGGTGGGCATGCCGATAGAGCGGTAGGTGCGCCGGCCGCAGCGCAAACACCCAGCGGAAGGACGGCGCGGGGCGAAATCGCGGCTGCGCTAGGCGAGGCAGCGGTCAGCGCTCGGGGGAAAACGAGGAGAGCACCTGCCGGGTGAAGGTCGCCGTCAGGGCGATTTCCTTGATGCCGGCGACCGCCAGTCGCACAGGACGGATGCTCCACAGCCGACCCTTGCGGAGATGCTCTCCCGTCCGGGTCCAGACCCGCCGGAGTTCCTGACGCGAGTACACCACGCGGGCGCTCAACGCATCGAACCGCCCGTACATCAGGGCGAGTCTCGGTGGTAGGCGGTCGCGGAAGCGAGCGTAGGCCGCGTGCCACTCCTGTATCTTCGGGTGCGACGTCGCGCCCTGGTCGAGGCGGGTGAGGGAATGGAGCCACCGCTCCACCGTTCCCTGGTCTCCCGCTACGCGACGGAGCAGCTCGTGCGCTCGCGCCGGTAAGCTCCCCCATCGCTCCAGGAACGCGTCAAGCTCTTTGGGGGTGCGCAAGATGGTGGCGGCGAGCTCTTCGAACGGGTCCAGCAGTGCCCGGGCCCTGGCGGGAAGCGCGGCCTTGGCCTCGGCATAGGCTTGCTGCCACTCGGGGATCTTCAACGCCCGCCAGATCTCGCCCTGTAGCCGTTCGATCTCTCCGACGACCTGCTTCTCCCGGTCGCTGCGCGGCCGGGTCACAAGCCAGATCTCTTCCATTTCCTTGAGGAGGCCGGCCCACGATCGGAACAGGCGCAGCACTTCTCGCGTGCGCTTCCACAGGTGCACCGGCCAGGGGTCGACGGCGAACCCGGACTGGCGGGATCGGCGGTCCTTCAGCCGGAAGAAGCCAGCGATCATGGGGTGCTGGTGCTCGATCAACGCCGCGTTCTTGTACCACAGGTACACGAAGAGGAGGTTCCAGTAGGCCGATGCATTGTGACTCCAGCGACTCAGGATTTTGATCAAATTCTCCTTGGAATAGAATGCCTGCCACGCGGAGCGGTAGGCCTGCGTCCACTCCTCCGCGGTCATGTGCGGATGCCGGATGGTGGCGTGGAAGGAGTCGCGCTTGTTGAAGTCCGGGTCCATCCAATCGCCCCGCTTCTGCATCTCCCTGTGATCGTGGGAACCGGGGAGCGGGGTCAGCATGAAGAAAGAGGCTTGATCGGGTTGGATCACCTCCATGAGATACTGGACGTCCTGGCCGACCTGCGCCTGGGTGTCGAAGGGGAGACCGATGATATACGCGGCGTGGACGACGATGCCGGCCGCGTGCCACTCGCGCAGGATGTCCTGATATTCCTCGACCTTGTTCTGCCGTTTGCTCTCCGTCTTCAGGTTCTCCGGGTTCACGCTTTCCAGGCCCATGAAGACCTGGCTGCAACCCGCCTCCGCGGCCAAGCGCACGAAATCCGAGGGCTTGCGAGCCAGGTCCACCTGCATCATGAACGTGACATTGATGCCCTCCTCCTTCCGGAGGCGGATGAGGCCCTCGAACGTTTCCCGCCAGTACTTCTTGCGGGCGAAGTTGTCGTCGGTGAAAAAGTAGAAGTCGATGTCGTGCCGGCGGTAGTTGTCCCGCACCAGGGTCACGATCGCTTCCGGGGACCGCTCCCGCATCGTGCGGCCCTGTACGTTGATGATGGTGCAGAAGCTACAGGTGAAGGGGCAGCCGCGGGACGTTTCCACCGTGCCGAAGGACGACCGCGCAAAGTGCCGCATCGTCGTGGAGCTGGTGACCGGGAGGGGTGCGGCCTCGATATCCACCAGGCTCTTCAGGTCCTGCGCGAAGGAGTAGAGGCGCTGCAACCGGCCGTTGAGCGCGTCGGCCAGGATGTGCCCCCAAGCTCCCTCTACCTCGCCGGACACGACGACGATGGACTCCCGGAACAACGTCTGGATGTCCGGCTCCTGCTCGGACAGCATGTTAATGGTCCCGCTGGTGTGGAAGCCCCCCATCAGAACGTCCAGCCCGTGAGCCCGAAACTCCCGTCCGAGGTCCAGGGCGCGGGGAAACTGGTTCGTCTGAACCCCCACCAGGCCCACCACCAGCTTGGTAGCAGGCTGGCGGGACCACCCCACGATCTTCTTGACGGGCACCTTCTGCGTGGTCTCGTCGAAGGTGTCCACCCGGATCTCGATGTCGCCGAGGAGGCGCTGCCGGGCGACGTCCACCGTGAGACCGTGCAGGACGTTCAGGGTGTTGCTCGGGAGCACCCCCCGCCAGAACCGGACCACGTACCCGTCGTCGTCATACTTGGACGGCTTGATGAGGACCACTCGGAGCCTCTTGTACCGCCGGGCTTCCGGGAATAGCAAGGATTCGGAAGTCCCAGGACTCCCGGGCATCGCGTCGAGCACGGCGAGCGGTGATCCGCCATCGTGGATGTGACTGTCATGTCCCATTCTGGATCTCCAAATCTACGTTCGTTCGCGCCAAACCGGCGCCTCATCTTCCCACGGGTCGGGCTTGCGCGTGGATCGCGCTGCGCGGGCGCCACGGTCCGGCGTTAACGATAGCTCCACGGCGTCGCGCGCTCCGCCAGAAGGCGTTGAATCGCAAGGGAGAGATCGAGCCGGCTGACCGGCTTGAGGAGCGTCGCACTGACCCCCAGTGGTCTGGTCCTCGCCCCGGGCGCTACAGGAACGTTGCCGGTGCAAAGGATGATGGGCAGGCGTGGGCGCAAGCGCAATATCTCCTGGGCGAGGGCCTCGCCGGTCATCTGAGGCATCGTCCGATCCGTGATCACCAGGTCAAAGGCGTCCGGCGTCTCGCGGAAGGCCTCCAGAGCGGCGCGGCTGCTCGTGTGTGCGGTGACGCGGTACCCGAGGTCCGTTAGCGCGACCGTCCACAACCGGACGAGCGCCGCCTCGTCGTCCACGAGTAGGAGGTGTTCTCCCTGGCCGCGCAGCGGTGCTTGGACGGCCGGCGGGGCGGCCGCGATCTCGTCGCAGCGCGGGAAGTAGAGGTCAAAGCGGGTTCCGCGACCGGGCGCGCTCTCTACAGTGATGGCCCCGCCGTGGCCGGTGACGATGCCGTGGACCACGGCCAGCCCCAGTCCCGTCCCCTCTCCCGGCGGCTTGGTGGTGAAGAAGGGTTCGAAGATCCGCGCCTGAACGTCGTGAGGCATCCCGTGACCGGTGTCCCGGATGGTGAGCTTGACATGGGGACCCGGCCGGAGAGGCGGGTGAGACCAAGCAAAGTCCGCATCGAGGTCGACCGTTCGAAGCTGGAGATCCAGTACACCGCCCCGGGGGCGCATCGCGTGCTCGGCGTTTGTGCACAGGTTGAGGAGGACCTGATGGATCTGGGTCGGATCGGCCAGGATCACCGCGGGGGCCGCGTCCGTGAATTGACGAAAATCGATGGTCGACGGGAGGGACGCCCGCAGGAGGTGTTTGACCTCGTCCACCACCGTTTGGAGCGCCACCGGGCGGCGTTCGGATTGCGTCGGGTGGCTGAACGTGAGGATCTGCCGGACGAGTTCCTTGGCCCGCTGCACCGCGGCAAGGAGGTCCCGCAGATGGTCTTGCGCCGGGGAGGCGTTCGGGATACGGACCGCGGCGAGTTCCGCGTCGCCAGCAATGATACCCAAGAGGTTGTTGAAGTCATGTGCGATCCCGCCCGCCAGAGTGCCGACGGCCTCCATCTTCTGAGCCTGCTTGACCTGGGCCTCGAGGCGCTTCCGCTGGGTGATGTCGCGCCCGATGACCGAGATGCCGGTGATGGCGCCGCCGGAATCCTTGATGGGGGAGACACTGAGGGACACGTCGACTCCCGCGCCAGCCTTGGTCCACCCAACTGTCTCGTAATTCACGACGTGCTCGCCCCGCAGTACTCGCTCGAACAGCCTTGAAAGCTCCGCGTGGACGTCAGGTTGGACGAGGAGCGCGAAAGGCCGCCCGACCACCTCCGGTGCCGCATAGCCGTACAGCCGCCCCGCGCCTCCGTTCCACGTGACGATGGCGCCGTCGAGGCCCAGGCCGGTGATTGCGTCGTCCGAGGACTCCACGAGGACGGCGAGTCGGTGGAGGCCAGCCTCGGCCTGCTTGCGCCGCGTGATATCGCGGAGCCGGACGCTCATGACGGTCTGGCCCTTCACCGTGAACTTCGAGATCGTCGCCTCGCCAGGAAACTCCGTCCCGTCCTTGCGGACTCCGGCGACGGTGGTGCGCTCATTCATGGACCGCAGGGCATCGGCCGACGCGGCGAACCGGGTTACGTTTTCGCGATGGCTTGCCACGAACCGCGGGGGGATCAAGGCGTCGAGGGGGCGACCCAGCATCTCGGCCGCTTGGTATCCGAAGATGGCCTCCGCCCCTTTATTGAACAGGCAGATGCGGCTGTGGGCGTCGATGGAGATGATGGCATCCTCCGAGAGCTCCACGATGTTCGCGAAGTAGGCCTGGAGGAACGGAAGATCCGCTTCCGCGTTGGCGGGGGCGGGTTGCCGTTGGAGCCCTTCGGGGTTCGGTGTGCGCGTCCTGAGCAGGTCTCGAAGGCGTGCGGCGAAGCCGGACGTGCGGGTATGGAAGGAGGCCATCAGGGTCCGGCACGTGCCGAAACCCGACCCCGGCGGTAGGGGGGAGAGGGAACTTTGCGGCATGGACATGCGCTTTTCCCGTCCGGCCTCGCAAGGAGTAAGGGAAATCTGGCGTTTGCGTTTTGCCGAGCGAAAGGAAAGGGTGGAATGACCGGGTGGGCTGGCGGTCGAGGCCTTCCTGCTCGACGACTATACGGGACTCACGCGGTGTTATATGGGACTGTATAGGAAGGGGCCGGCGATGTCAAGCACCAGAATCCAATTCGACCAGCACGTCGTTCCCCTCGACGCGGACGTGAAAACTCCGCACATCCGTGCGGGCCGGGGGGCCGGTCACGGCGCCGGTCCGCACGTCGAACGTGGCGCCGTGCCATGGGCAGGTTACAATGGCTCCATCCAGGTCGCCTTCCCCCAGGGGTCCCCCGCTGTGCGGGCACATATCGTCAATGGCGTAAAAAGTGCCTTGTACATTGAAGAGGGCAATACGCTGCCCCTCGACATCGACCGTCGTCCCTGACCCCGGCGCGAGATCGCCGACCTGCGCAACCTTGATGGACTTCACCACGATGGTTTCTCCGAGTCAGCCGTCTGCGATTGCGGCGTCGATCCGCCCGGCACCAGCCTCCGCGGCGGCAACCGCTTGAGGTACGGCCGGACCCACGCCTCGTTGGCGCACTCCTGGAGCGGGCGGGTAGACCATCGCGTCTCCCCGGCTACGGTGCGGCAGCCCAGGATTCCCGCCGGCCGCCCGCCCGATTGCAGCAACCGATTGAGCCGCATCACAGGGTCGGGATCGGCGAAATGCACGAGCTCGGTGTGATGCCCGACCGCCAAGACGAGCGCCGTTGAATCCTGCCGAGCGGCTTCTGCGCACAACTCTCGGATCACGTCCCGCGTGGTCCGGCGCGCCATGGTCTCTTCTCCCAGCAAATACAAACGCCCCGACTGGCCGTGCAGGCGCCAGGGGGCGCTGGGGTACGCTTGACAAAGACATTCCGGGGCATGACCACTACGCCAACAGCGAAACGCCTCTCCTGAGAGGCTCCGTTGATTCACTATTAGCGGGTAGTCTCGTCGAGTCAAGGACAAACTCTGCGTGCTGGAGTCGATCTCGAACTCGGTCGCCGCTCGGAGTTCGAATCCCGACCACTTCAGGACAAGCACCGACTATAAAGGCAACGTTTGGGGGGCGGAAGGGCAAGAACCACCCCGA
>Ga0115026_10000096_pt1 | contig 16959 bp, 16 predicted proteins | sample Mud_0915_D1_FD_83878 | JGI IMG/M metagenome (GOLD analysis project Ga0115026, IMG submission 83878) | Wetland microbial communities from Old Woman Creek Reserve in Ohio, USA - Mud_0915_D1 | ecosystem: Environmental > Aquatic > Freshwater > Wetlands > Sediment ...
GCGCCCGAAGGCCGCCCTGCCAAAGCGGCTCGTCGCTGCGCGACGCACCAGCAGGTCGCGATTGGGCCCGGCGACGCCGACGCCAAAGCCCATGACCGTCATCAGCGGAAGCAGCATCCACGCGGCGGCCGCACCCGTGGCAATGACCGTCGCTGTCGTGGCGGCCAATCCCAGCGCCACTGCGATCAGTCGCTCGTTCTGCTCGCTGCGCGCCGCCAGAAATCCGCCGGTGAGCATCCCTGCGGCGCTGCCGAGCAGGTACGCGGTGAGGCCCGCCGTTGCCATTGTCAGTGAGACGCCGTAGACCTCTCCAAGGATCGCTGGCGCGTAGTTCTGCAGGATGCCGAAGGCCGCGGTCGTCAGGAAGAAGAACGCAAAGCAAAGCCACACAGCACCCGATTGCAGGAACCCCAGCTGGGACGTGGGATTCGTCTCGCGGCTGTCTCCATGGGCCACCAGCCCACGCGCCGCATCGGCGAGTACTTCACGGCGGAGCCAGAGGATCAACAGCACGGTAAATCCCACTCCGGCCGCGGCGAAGCCCGCGACGTGCCAGTCGGTGACGCTGGCAATGCCCGCCATGAAGACGGGCGCGGCAGCCCAGCCCAGATTGCCGGACAGTCCATGCACGGAGAACGCGTGCCCCAGCCGTGGTGCGGCAACGCGGTGGTTCAGCAACGTGAAGTCGGCCGGATGAAAGATGCTGTTGCCGAGCCCCGCGACGGTGGCGGTCAGCACCAGCATGCCGTAGCTCTCCGAAAGGCCCAGCAGGACACCCGAGGTGGCCAGCAGTGCGATGCCGAAGAAGAGCACCGGGCGGGCGCCGACACGATCCACAACGAACCCCGCGATCGCCTGACCGATGCCACTGACGACGAAGAACACCGTCATCAGCAGGCCGGCCTCCGTATAGCTGAGCGAGAAGTCCCGCATCAGCCACGGAAACAGCGGCGGCAACATCAGGTGGAAGAAGTGCGACGTGCCGTGCGCGAGGCCGACGAGTCCGATGATTTCGGCATCAGTGCGCAAGGACGGGGCCGCGGCAGGTGCACTCATGAGGCGCGACAACAAACGGGAAACCGACCAATCGACTGTAACAGAGGTGTGTCTCCGCCCCCTACATCCGGTCGCTGCGCGGCTAAGCTTGCACGTTCGCGACATCAAGCGCCTCCTCTGAGACCGTGCTTTCACTGACGCGCGCCGCTTTCATCGCCGGCGCTCTGCTCGCCGCCGCGACCGTGGCCGCTCAGCCAGCAGCCACCGTGCCGTTGCGCATCATCGCGATCAACGACTTCCACGGTCACCTCGAGCCCGGCGACAACGTCGTGCAGGTTCCGGATCCCGACGAGCCGCTGCGCACCCTCCCGCTGCGCAGCGGCGGAGCCGCCTACCTGGCCACGCGCATCCGGCAGCTACGTGCCGAAGCACGCCACAGCGTCGTGGTGTCCTCGGGCGACCTGATCGGCGCTTCGCCCCTGATCTCCGGCCTGTTCTACGACGAGCCGACGATCGAGGTGATGAACGAGATCGGCCTCGACGTCAACGCGGTCGGCAACCACGAGTTCGACCACGGTGCGTCGGAACTCGCTCGCATTGCGCAGGGTGGTTGCCGCCCTGACCGATCGACAGGCAATCGCGCGAGCTGCGCCTCGAGAGACGGAGCCTATCGTGGCGCACGATTTCCGTTCCTCGCCGCCAATGTCGAAGATCGGAACGGCATGCCACTGTTCGCCGCCAGCTTCGTACAGGAAATCGACGGCGTTCGCGTCGGATTCATCGGCGCCGTCACGCGCAGCACGCCGGGCATCGTCAAGGCAGATGGCATCGCCGGACTGCGTTTCATTGCCGAAGCCCAGGCGGTGAACACAGCGGCGGCAGCGCTGCGCGCCCAGGGCGTGCAGGCGATCGTGGCGGTGATCCACGAGGGGGGCGATGCGGACGGTGGCTTCGACGGCTGCACCCATCCACGCGGGGCGATCTTCGACATCGAACGCCAGCTTGACCGCGCCATCGACGTCGTGCTGTCGGCGCATACCCACCGCGGATACAACTGCCGCATCGGCGAGAGGATCGTCATCCAGGGCGCCTCGTTCGGCCGCCTGGTCTCGGTGGTCGATCTGACACTCGATCGCTCGAGCGGCGACATCCTCGTGAAGCAGACCCGGGCCCGCAACGTTCCGGTGCCCAACGGACTGACGCGTGACGAGCGGCTGCTATCGCGCTATCGAGCCCTTGAGCCCGACCCTCGCGTTGCCGCGATCGTTGAGCACTACCGCACACGTTCGGCGCCGATTGCCAGTCGGACCGTGGGTCGGATCACGGAGACATTTGACCGCAGCCCCTCGGGCGGTGGAGACAGCGCTCTCGGCCGGCTGGTTGCCGATGCGCAGCTCGCCGCAACGCGCGAGCATGGCGCCGTTGTCGCCTTCACGAACTCGGGCGGCATGCGAGGCGATCTCCGCTCCCACGCAGCCGACGGCTCGCTCAACTACGCGGAACTGTATGCGGTCCAACCGTTCGGCAATGCACTGGTCACCATGACGCTCAGCGGCACGCAGCTCAAGCGCTTGCTGGAGCAGCAGTGGAGTGCGCGCAACCCGGAACGCGCGCGCATGCTGCAGCCATCACGGGGATTGAGCTATTCCTGGGATCCGACGCGAGCGGTCGGCGACCGCGTTGTCGCCGAATCGCTCCGCTTGGACGGACATCGCGTCGAGGCGGAGCGGCGCTACCGCGTCACCGTGAACGATTTCCTCGCCTTCGGCGGAGACGGGTTCTCGGTGCTGCTTGAAGGTGTCGACGCGGTCGGCGGCCCGCTCGACATCGAGGCACTGACCCAGTACATCCGCCGGGAATCGGCGGCGCAGCCGCTGGCGCCTGACCGGGACGCGCGCATCCGCCGCGGCGGTTGATGCCGCCGACATCGGTGCGCCGGTGCGATAATCCGACCTTCTCAGGAAAACTGGACACCATGCGCCGCAACCGCGCCAGCACGCGCGCTCGTTCCTCGGTTGATGCCGAGACCCTGGTCAAGATGGCGCGCCGTCTCGCCGAGTCCGGCAGCCGCCTCGAAGACCAGCTCTGGCAACGCCGCCTGATCGAGGTCCTCAATGACCGGCTGGCCCGCCGCAGCGACGAAGCGATCGAGGCGGCGCTGGACGACCTGGCGCGCACGAGCCAGCGCGCCTATGACGATCTTGCGGACCTGGCGGAGAGCTGCGCCGAGTCGACGCAGGTCGACATCGACGGCAAGCCGCACGACGTGCTGCTGCTCGCCGTGCCGCTGCTCGCCTGGTCGCGCTACAAGCTGCCAACGACGACCTTGTCATCCGCCGTACTCGACAGCCTGCGTGCGCAGCTGCAGGGCCACCTCGTCGCGCGCACGGCGCGGGTCGCACTCGCCGATTACCTGTATGCGATCGACCAGTTGCCGGAGGCCTTCAGCGAGGTGCGGCGACTGACTGAACAGCTCGGCGATGCCGCTGCCGAAGGCATCGTGCTGCACGTCGATCCGAAAAAGCTGCGCGAACCGGTCGGCATGCTGGCCGACACGCGCTACCTGATCGCTGCCATCGCGACGCCGGCCGGATCACCGCTCTTTCACTGGCAGGAACTCGGCGTGGATCCGGACGCGAAGATCGCGGCGCTGTCCACGTTTCGCGAGCAGGCCGCGCCGATCCTGCAGCCGGCGCTCACCGGATGTCGCTTCCGGGTGCTGTCACCGACGGCGTTCCACTCGGGGCTGCGTTTTGCGGACCGCGAGCTGCGCCAGTTTTCGCTGGAAGCCGCGATATCGTTTCTCAAGCTGGCCTACGACCTGGCGCCTGCTTCGCTGTCCGCAGCCGCGGGCCTGTTCGAAGATCCGCAGGGCAACGCCGGCGCCGAGGTCCGCATCGGCATTGCCAAGGCGAACGACGATGATGCCGTCATCGAAGGCGTCGTCTGGCCACTGCTCGGCGACGATGAAGACCAGACGATGGAAGACGTCGAAAAGGCCCTGCGCGCGCTCGGCATCAGCCGGCCAATCATGCACGCCCACCGGTTCCCGCTCGAATTCTGCGACGACTGCGGCGCACCGATGTTCCCGAACGCGGCCGGTCACGTCGTGCACGCCGAACCGCCGGAAGAGGCGGAAGATCGGCCAGCCACGCCGCTGCACTGATCACGCGTCGCGCGGCATCGCCGGACGCCCCTACGAGTACATCCACTCGCGCGTGAGTGGCAAGCCGGTTCCGCCCGGGGAGCGCACGAGACTCCCCAGCATCTGGTAGACGTTGACCCAGCCCTGCTCGAACCCATAGGCACAACCGGCCAGATAGACGCGCCAGATGCGCAACGTCTCAGGCGAAACGAGGCGCGCCGCCTCTGCGTTCTGCGCCTCGAGCCGCCGGTACCAGTGCGTCAGCGTCCGGGCATAGTGCGAACGCAGCGACTCGACATCGACGATCTCGAAGCCGCCATTGGACATTTCGCGTGCAGCCAGGTGCAGATGCGGCAGTTCACCGTGCGGAAACACGTGCCGGTCGATGAAGTCACTGACACCGCCGCCGACCGGACGACTGTCGAGATCCGCTGCAGTTATTCCATGGTTCAGAAACAGACCGCGATCCCGCAGCACCGCGGCAATCGCCGCAAAGTAGTCAGGCAGATTGCGCAGGCCGACATGCTCGAACATTCCGATGCTCGCGACCTTGTCGAAGCGGCTTGCGCCAAAGCGCTTCGGCAGGTCCCGATAGTCCATCCGCAGGATCTCGGTTCGATCTGCAAGTGCGGCGCGCTGCACCCGCTCGCGGGCCAGCAGCCACTGTTGTTCGGACAATGTGATCCCGACCGCCCGGACGCCGTAGTGCTGAACCGCGTGCATGACCAGCGCGCCCCAGCCGCAGCCGACGTCGAGCAGGCGCTCGCCGGGGGCCAGGCGCAGCTTGCGGCAGATATGGTCCAGTTTGGCCTGCTGCGCCTCGTCTATCGTCTCCGCGCCGGTCCGGAAGTAGGCGCAGGAATAGACCATGCGCTCGTCGAGCCACAACCCGTAGAACTCGTTGCCGACGTCATAGTGGTGAGCAATCGCCGAGGCGTCCTGTGCGCGTCGGTGCGGACGCCACGCCTGCACGACACGCGTAAACGCCGACCTTTCGGTGGCTTCCGCCAGCCGCGCACCGATGGGCAACGCGTCGAGCAGGTCACCGTCGATATCCAGCTGGCCGCGCACGAAGGCGTCACCGACCGCGCCGAGAGTGAGGCTCGGCAGTCCGCGCAGCCAGGCGGGGTCCCGCACGCGCAGTGTCACCTGCACCGGGGTACCGAAGTCGAGCGTGGAGCGATCCGGCAGCACGACGCGCAGAGGCAAGCCGCCGGACCGTCGGCAAGTTTCCGCCAGTCTCGCGAGCGCCCGTGTGGCTCCGAACCCCGCCACACTCTGCGGCACTCGGCTCAGTACATCGCTAATACCCATCGCCGCCTCCGCCAAGCCGTGGTCGGCAATTCCTGTCGATGGAACGAAAGCAATTCTGCATCTCCGCCGCGGTGGGTGCAAAGCCTCCCCTTGTGCGGTGCGCTGGCCGTTCGGACGCCGGTAGGCGGCCCGTCAGATGGCGGCGGCGATCGCGCGCCCGAGGTCCCCGGTGGAGCCCTTGCCGCCGATGTCCCGTGTCAGAGGTGCGTGCGCCGGACCGGCCGTCAGCACCGCCTCGATGGCCCGGAGAACCGTGGCGGCAGCTTCGGGATGACCGAGCCAGTCGAGCATCAGCGAAGCACTCCAGATCTGGCCGATCGGATTGGCGATGCCCTGCCCGGCAATGTCCGGCGCCGATCCGTGCACCGGCTCGAACAGCGATGGCCACGTACGGTCCGGATTGAGGTTCGCCGAGGGCGCAATGCCGATCGTGCCGGTACAGGCCGGACCCAGGTCCGACAGGATGTCGCCGAACAGGTTGGAGGCAACCACCACGTCGAAGAATTCCGGGCGCTGCACGAAGTGCGCAGTCAGGATGTCGATGTGGAACTTGTCGACGCGGACCTCCGGATACCGGCTGGCGATCTCGGCGACACGCTCGTCCCAGAACGGCATCGTGATCGAAATGCCATTGCTCTTAGTAGCCGAGGTCAGGTGCCGTTTCGGCCGCTTCATTGCCAGCTCGAACGCGAACTTCAGCACGCGGTCGATACCGGTGCGCGTCATCACCGTCTCCTGCACGACGACTTCGCGCTCGGTGCCCTCGAACATGCGGCCGCCGATCGACGAATACTCGCCTTCCGTGTTCTCGCGCACGATCATCATGTCGATGCCGCCCGGCGGCCGCGGCCTGCCCTGACGGTCCACGAGAGGTGACGCGATGCCGGGCATCAGCCGGCACGGGCGCAGGTTCACGTACTGGTCGAACTCGCGCCGGAACTTCAGCAGCGATCCCCACAGCGAGATGTGGTCCGGCACCGTCGCCGGCCAACCGACCGCCCCGTAGAAGATCGCGTCGACGCCGGCAAGCCGCTCCTTCCAGTCGTCAGGGAGCATCGCTCCGTGCTGCGCGAAATAGTCGCAACTCGCGAAATCGTGATGCTCGTACGTGAACTCCAGGCCATGCCGGCGCGCCGCGGCGTCGAGGACGCGCAAGCCCTCGGGCATGACCTCCTTGCCGATGCCGTCACCCGGGATGACTGCAATACGCTGTGTCATCACTCCTCCAGGAATCTCGCGAAGCCGGCAATCGGCTCGCGCTCGGTCTGCAGCGTGTTCTCCACGCGACTCATGTCCGCATAGCCCAGCGACATCCCGCAGACCACCATCTCGTTGTCCGACAGGTTGAGTTGCTCCTTGATCACGCGGTGAAACTGCGTGAACGCGGCCTGCGGGCAGGTGTCCAGGCCGCGCGCACGCGCGGCGATCATGATGTTCTCGAGGAACATGCCGTAGTCGAGCCAGCTGCCCTGTTCCATGATTCGGTCGATCGTGAAGATCATGCCGACAGGTGCATCGAAGAAAGTGTAGTTGCGGCCATGCTGGGCGTGCATCCTGTCCTTGTCGGTCTTGCCGATGCCGAGCAGCCCGTACAGATCCCAGCCGATCTTGCGCCGCCGGCCGAGATAGGGTTCGACCCACTGCGTCGGGTAGTAGGCGTATTCCTCGGTGTGCTGCCGACGCAGTTCCGAGTCGTCGTACACCTGCACGATGGCCGCACTGAGCCGTATCTTCGCCGCTCCAGTGAGCACCGCGACCTTCCACGGTTGTGTGTTGGTGCCTGAAGGCGCGCGCGCGGCGATCGACAGGATCTCTGCGATGGTGTCGCGCGGCACCGGCGTCGGCAGGAACGCGCGGATCGATTGACGCGTGGTTATGGCGTGGTCCACCACTTCGTGGGGCCCAATCGGAGCTCGGTCATTCATGTGTGGATCTTCTGAAGGGCGGCGCGCAGCGGCGCCGGCAGGGAGGTCGGCCGCCGCGACGCGCGATCGACGTAAACATGGACGAAGTGGCCCTGAGCGCAGGCGGCGTCCTGCTCGTCCGCGAAGATGCCGATCTCGTAGCGGACGCTCGATGTGCCCAGCCGCGCGACGCGCAGGCCGGCGTGAACCCCCTGCGGAAACGACAGCTCGCTGAAGTAGCGGCACTGCGTCTCGACAACCAGTCCGATGACTTCGCCATGCTCGATGTCGAGCACACCGGACCGGATTAGGTATTCGTTGACCACCGTGTCGAAGTACGAGTAGTACACGACGTTGTTGACATGCCCGTAGGCGTCGTTGTCCATCCAGCGTGTCGCGATGGCGTGGAAGTGCCGGTAGTCGGCGCGTCGAAGCGGTGCCTCGCGCGTTGTCATGTTGCCCTCCCCCATCGGCGCAGTACGAGCGCCACGCCGGCCATCGTGATCACCACGCCGATCCATGCGACGACGCCGAGGCGTTCGCCGAAGATCAGCCACGCCAGCAGCGCAGTCACGGCAGGCGTGAGGTACATCAGGCTCGCGACCTCGGTAGCGTGACCGCGCCGGATCATAACCAGCAGCAGCGAGATTGCCGCGAGCGACAGTGCAAAGATCGACCAGGCGAGCGCCAGCCAGAACTCCAGCTTGAAGTCCACGGTCATGGATTCAAGGAAGAGCGCAAACGGCAACAGCACGATGAACGAGGCACCGAACTGGATGATGCTGCCGGTGCGCAGGTCGACGCTGGCACCATGGCGCTTCTGGTACAGCGTGCCGGCCGTGATGCCCACCAGCGCCAGCAGGTTCACCGACAGCGCAAGCGGCCCGACACCCGCCAGCGTCAGCCGGTCGGACAGCACCAGCGTGATGCCGACAATGCCGAGTACCAGTCCGAGCCACTGCAGTCGCGTGACGCGCTCGCCAACGGTAGCCCCGAAGAGGGCGGTCAAGAGCGGCTGTGTGCCGACGAGCAGCGAAGAGACGCCGGCCGGCATGCCGAGCGCGATCGCGGCCCATACGCCACCCAGATAGGTGGCCTGCAGCAGCAGCCCGACGAGCGCGGTATCCCACCATGCTCGCGGTGTGCGGGGCCATGGGGCGCGTGTGAGCCACACCAGCGGCAGCAGCACGATGATCACGCCAGCGAAGCGGTAAAGCAGGAAAGTGAGCGGCGGAGCGAAGGGTGCCGCGGTCTTCGCCACGATGAAGCCAGTGCTCCACAGCAGCACGAAGGCGAATGGCATGACCGTGAGCCACGCGGCATTCCGGGCGCGGGATGAAACCTCAGACATGTCGGGCGGCCACGCGCATCCCGGACGTCCCCTGACGTCGCACCCATGCGTCGAATGCCGCGCGCACGGTATTCAGGTGCACATCGACAGTGGTTGCAATGTCCCGGCCATAGCCCCCAGCCATCGCCACCGCGATCGGCACGCCGAGTTGCGCAGCCAGGTCGAAAACGCGGCGATCGCGTGCCGCCATGCCGGCAGTCGACAGCGCCAGCTTGCCGAGGCGATCGCCCTCGTGCGCATCGGCGCCGGCGAGATAGACGATGAACCCGGGGTTGAAGCGCCGCTGCAGCTCGCGAAGCGCGGCGTCCAGGGCCGCGAGATAGTCCTCGTCGCGTGTGCCGTCCGGCAGCGCCACATCAAGATCGCTGCGCTGCTTGCGGAACGGGAAGTTCGTGGCGCCATGGACCGACAGCGTGAACACGGAGTCATCGCCGGTCAGGATCTCCGCCGTGCCATCGCCCTGGTGCACATCCAGGTCGATGATCGCCACCGGCAGCACGCGTCGCTGGGACGCGCCATCGGCCTGAAGTACGCGCGCGGCGACCGCCGCATCGTTGAACACGCAGTATCCGGCTCCGCGGGCCCGATGTGCGTGGTGTGTACCGCCGGCGAGGTTGACGGCAACGCCACTCAGTCTCGCCGCGCGACACGCGCCGATCGTGGCGCCTGCCGAACGCTGCGACCGCTCCACCATGGGTGGTGACCACGGAAAACCGATCGCACGGACCTCGTGCGGCTCAAGCCTGCCGTCGAGCACTCGTTCGATGTAGTCCGGCGCATGCGCGAGCGCTAGCTGTCCGACTGACGCGGCGTCCGGCTCGGAAAGCTGAATGCCCGCCAACTCGGCTGCAACGCGCTCGCGGAGCAGGCGGTACTTTGCCATCGGGAACCGATGGCCTTCCGGCAGCGGCAGGACGAAGTGATCGCTGTAAAACGCTTGCACCGGCCGGATTGTAGGAGGCGCGCATGCCCTACGCCCGCTGGTGCGGCGCATCAGCTACGGCCTTGGCCTGACCCACTATGCTCCGGCGGCGCGGATTTAACCCTATGGTTTGGTTGGACTTTCAATCACCGCCGACATTTTGCGGCAGTGCACCAAAAGTTCTTGACATCGACGCGCTGAGCAATCAAAATTCGTCTTGTGCAGTGCAGCACGCCTGCAAAGAGACATCTAGGAACACCCTTAGTAACACCCTTGGCAATCGCTTTCAGCAACCTCACCCAGGAGTCATCCATGTTCGCCACGCCCGCCCAGTTCACCGAAATCCAGAAAGGCCAGATGGACGCCGCTTTCGCCCTCGGCCAGACCTTCTTTGACGCGACCGAGCGCCTGCTCGAGCTGAACCTCGCCGCCGCCAAGGCGACGCTGGAAGAGTCCGTCGAGCGCGTCCAGGCCCTGATGAGCGCGAAGGACGTGCAGGAGTTCGTGGCGCTGACCTCGGCGCTGTCGCAGCCGACCCTTGAAAAGGCCGTCAGCTACTCGCGCACCGTGTACGGCATCGCCAACGGCGCCGGCACCGAAGTCTCGCGCATCGTCGAATCGCAGATGGCCGAGAACAACAAGAAGGTCACGCAACTGATCGACTTCGCAGCGAAGAACGCGCCGGCCGGCTCCGAGCCCGCCGTTGCCGCGCTGAAGAGCGCCGTTGCCGCCGCCAATACCGCGTACGACACGTTCTCCAAGGCCGCCAAGCAGGCCGTGGACTTTGCCGAGTCGAACGTCGCTGCCGCCACCTCGGCCACGATGAAGGCCGCCTCTGCGGCCAATGATTCGGTCAAGGCCCCGGCGAAGCGCAAGGCCGCCTGAGCCACTTGTACCAGCGAGGGAGGCTCTGCTTCCCTCGCGCCTGTAACACGCCGGTCAACTCGGCCGGCTATAAACAGATCAGTCGGTCAGAAATGCCCGGTGAGGCGTGCGGATTTTTCACCGCCCCGCCGCAGCGTGATTCAGTAGTCTTCACCGCAGTGCTGCGCTGAATCCGGTTGTCTCCTTGGCACCACGGCCTGGGCGCATGTCCAGCCACCCATCGGTCTCCTCCTTGGTGGTGCTTTTCAAGCCCGGTCCATGTGACCGGGCTTTTTTTGCATCGGCGCCGCGCACCCCCCCGCCGCGCCGTTCGGCCTTCCTATAATCGCAGCCTTTCGACATCGAGACTCTCCATGGAAGCCGAACGCCTCAACCAGATCGAGGGCACTGTTGCAGACCTGCGCGGACGCCTGGCCGAACTGCGGAGGTATCTTTGACGTCGATGTGAAGGAAGCCCGGCTCGAGGAAATCAGTCGGGCCCTTGAAGATCCCAAGGTCTGGGACGACCCCAAGCGGGCACAGGAACTCGGCAGGGAAAAAAAGACCCTCGACCTCGTCGTGCAGAAGATGCACGCACTCGCGGGCGGCGTGCGTGACGCCGGAGAGCTGTTCGAGATGGCGCGGGGTGACGACGACGACGCCACCCTGCTCTCCGTGGAGGCCGATGTCGCCGGGCTCGGCAAGCAGGTCGCCGACCTCGAGTTCCAGCGGATGTTCAACAATCCGCTCGACCCCAACAATTGCTTCATCGAAATCCAGGCCGGCGCGGGCGGCACCGAAGCGCAGGACTGGGCCGGCATGCTCGAGCGCATGTACCTTCGGTATGCCGAGCGGCGCGGCTTCAAGCCGGAACTGCTGGACGAGTCCCCCGGCGAAGTCGCCGGCATCAAGGGCGCCACGATAAAGATCAGCGGCGACTACGCCTACGGCATGCTGCGCACCGAGACCGGCATCCACCGCCTGGTGCGCAAGTCGCCGTTTGACTCGAACGCGCGACGGCACACCTCGTTTGCCAGTGTCGTCGTCTACCCCGAGGTCGACGAAACGGTCGACATCGAGATCAACCCGGCCGACCTGCGCATCGACGTCTACCGCGCCTCTGGCGCCGGCGGGCAGCACGTCAACAAGACGGAGTCCGCAGTACGCATCACTCATGCGCCGTCAGGCATCGTCGTGCAGAGCCAAAATGACCGTTCGCAGCACCGCAACCGCGCCGAGTGCATGGCAATGCTGAAATCGCGCCTGTACGAGCTCGAACTGCGCAAGCGCATGGCGGAACAGAACAAGCTGGAGGAAGCCAAGACCGACATCGGCTGGGGCCACCAGATCCGTTCGTACGTCCTCGACCAGTCGCGCATCAAGGACCTGAGGACCAACGTGGAGATCGGCAACACGCAGGCAGTGCTCGACGGCGATCTCGACGATTTCATCGAGGCCAGCCTCAAGCAGGGCGTCTGATGCCACGTCCGGCAATCGAGCGACCGGAACTCATGCCGCTCGCCGAGGGTGTCACCAGCGGCCGCCTCGTGCTGCGCCGCTATCGCTTCGGTGACGGGGCCGCGTTGTTCGAGGCATTGGCGCCGCACCGCGAGGAACTGATGCAGTGGATGGAGTGGCCACGTCGGCACCAGCGCGTCGAGGATTCGGAATCGTATGCGCGACGCATGCACGCCGAGTTCATCCAGCGGCGCTCGATGCCGATGGCGATCTTCGAGGCGGGTAGTTGCCGCTACCTAGGGGGCGCGGGCTTTCATGCGCCCGACTGGACCACTCCGAAAGCGGAGATCGGCTATTTCCTGGTGCCCCCTGCCCGCGGTGCGGGCGTCGCGAGCGATGCCGTCCGGCTGCAGATCCACTATGCCTTCGAGCAGATGCAGGTCAATCGCGTGTGGGGCTCGTGCGATGCCGGCAATGACGCCAGCGCCGGCGTCATGCGGCGCGCCGGCATGCGCGAGGAAGGGCTGCTGCGTGCAGAAACCCGCGATCATCATGGCGAAGTGCGGGATACGCTCGTGTTCGGCCTGACGCTGGACGACTTCCCGGCCTGGTCGGGCAACCACGGTGTGCCCGACCGCACTTACCTTCCAGTACCCCAGTGAAACCGAAGCGCCTGACCATCCTCACCGGCGCGTCGCGCGGACTTGGCGCAGCGATGGCCGAACAACTGCTGGCAGCGGACACGCTGCTGCTGACGTTGTCGCGCCACCCCGATGCGACCCTGCCGGCCAAGGCACAGGAGGCCGGCGCGACGCTGGAACAGTGGTCGATCGACCTCGGCCACGACATCGGCGCCGCGGCGCGGCTTGAAACGTGGCTGCACCAGCACGCCACTGCAGGTTTCACGTCAGCGGCGCTGATCAACAACGCGGGCCTGCTGGGACGCGTCGGTCCGATCTCGAACAGTGACTCCGAGAACCTCGCTGCGGTGCTGCGTGTCGGCCTCGAAGCACCGCTGCTGCTGACGGCCGCCTTCCTGCGCGCCACGCGCGACTGGGCCATCGACAAGCGCGTGCTCAGTATCTCGTCCGGCGCCGCCAAGCGCCCCATAGCCGGCTGGGCAGCGTACTGCGCGGCCAAGGCCGGGCTCGATCAGTTCTCGCGGGTTACCGCTCTCGACGAGGCGCGGCTGCCGAACCCCGCGCGCATTGTTTCACTCGCGCCTGGCGTCATCGACACCGACATGCAGGGCGAACTGCGCGCGGCCGACGCGAGTGGCTTTCCCGAGCAATCGCACTTCGTCGAACTCAAGTCGAGCGGGCAGTTGCCGACGCCCCACGCCGCCGCCGCACGCGTGCTGGCCTACCTCCACCGCGACGATTTCGGCCGTGACCCGGTCGGCGACGTGCGCCAAGCCTGAATGCCCGCCATGAACGAACCCACTGCCCCGGTCATCGACGAGAACCAGATCATTGCGGAGCGGCGCGCGAAGCTGGCGGAACTGCGCCGGCGCGGCCCGGCCTTCCCGAACGATTTCCAGCGAACCCACCTGGCGCGCGACCTGCACGCCAGGTACGGCGGCCTGGAACGCGAAGCGCTCGAACAGGACGCAGTCGAAGTCGCGGTGGCCGGCCGCATGATGCTGAAGCGGGTGATGGGCAAGGTGGCCTTTGCCACCGTGCAGGACGTCAGCGGCCGCATCCAGTTCTTCGTCGCGAAGGACGAAGCCGGCGAGGCCGCGCTCGACGACTTCAAGCGCTGGGACATCGGCGACCTGATCGCCGCACGCGGCGTGGTGTTCAAGACGCAGAAGGGCGAGCTGTCGGTGCGCGTGAAGGAACTGCGGCTGATGGCCAAGGCGCTGCGGCCGCTGCCGGACAAATTCCACGGCCTGGAAGACCGCGAGCAGCGTTATCGCCAGCGTTACGTCGACCTCATCATGAACGAGGAGACGCGCAAGGCGTTTCTGCTCCGCAGCCGGGCGATCGCCGCGATGCGCGAGTTCATGGTCGCCGAGGGCTTTCTCGAGGTCGAGACACCGATGCTGCAGGTGATTCCCGGCGGGGCCGCTGCCAAGCCGTTCGTCACGCATCACAACGCGCTCGACATCGACATGTTCCTGCGCATCGCGCCGGAGCTGTACCTGAAGCGGCTGGTGGTCGGCGGCTTCGAGCGCGTGTTCGAGATCAACCGCAATTTCCGCAACGAGGGTGTGAGCCCGCGCCACAATCCAGAATTCACGATGATGGAGTTCTATGCCGCGTACCAGGAGTACACGTGGCTGATGGACTTCACAGAGCGGCTGCTGCGACACGCGGCCGTTGCGGCTACGGGCTCTGCCGTGCTGCAGTACCAGGGACAGACGATCGATCTCTCCAGGCCGTTTGCACGCATGACGACCGTGCAGGCGATCCGGGCGCATGCTCCGCAGTACGGCGACGCGCAGCTTGCTGACCGTGACTACCTGCACCGCGAGCTTCGCGCCAAGGGCAGCACGCACTCCGAGGAGGCCGGACTCGGCGCGCTGCAGCTGGCGCTGTTCGAGGAAGTGGCCGAGTCGAAGCTCGTTCAACCGACCTACATTGTCGACTACCCGGTCGAGGTCTCGCCGCTGGCGCGGGCATCCGACGCACGGCCCGAAGTCACCGAGCGTTTCGAACTCTTCATCGCCGGCCGCGAACTGGCCAACGGTTTTTCCGAGCTCAACGATCCGGAGGATCAGGCAATGCGCTTCGACGAGCAGGCCAAGGCCAAAGCCGCGGGCGACGAGGAGGCGATGTACTACGACGCCGATTACGTGCGCGCACTGGAGTACGGCATGCCGCCGGCCGCCGGCTGTGGAGTCGGTGTCGACCGCTTCATCATGCTCGTGACCGATGCGCCGAGCATCCGCGACGTCATCCTGTTCCCGCACATGCGACCGGAGACCTGATGCCCCAGGCCGAAAGGCTGCTGGCGCTCGCCGGACGACTGCAGGCGCGCGCCCAGCCACTGCGTCCGCCCGAGTTGCAGCCCTTGGTGGTGGCGGGCCACACCGTAGGCTGGGTCGCGCCAGAGGTCGTGCGCTTTCTCGTGACGCGGACCACGGATTTCGAGCAGCGATCGGGGATGCTGCACCTCGTCGACGAGGCGCTCAGTGTCGCCCAGCGAAGTGCCCTGCTGGCGAACGCCGCCTTGCTGCTGCGCGATGCGGGGCTGCTACGCGGCTGGCGGGACGAGGCGCTCGCGGTCCGCGCTCAGCCCGGCGGCCCGATACTCGCCACAGTCGAGCGAGCCGCGTGCCGCGTACTGGGCATCCTGACCGAAGCCGTGCACCTGAATGCGTTTGGCGACGACGGAACGCTGCTCGTCGCGCGCCGTGCGGCCCACAAGGCGATCGACCCTGGCCTGTGGGACAACCTGGTCGGCGGCATGGTCCCCGCCGGCGAGAACCTCGAACAAGCGCTCGAACGCGAGGCGTGGGAGGAAGCCGGCCTGGAACTTGACCGGCTTGAGGTGCACCACGGCCGCAGCTTTCACGTTCGCCGTCAGGTGGCCGAGGGTTATCAGTCCGAGCGCATTTATGTGTACGAGGTGACCCTGTCGGCCGACACGACGTGCAGCAACCAGGACGGCGAAGTCGCCGTGATCGAGCGACGGTCGCTTCCGGCAATCGTCGACGCACTCGAGCGTGACGAGTTCACGCTCGAGGCTGCTCTGGCCACGCTCGAGAGCCTGGCGCGGCGTGGCAGTTTTGCGACGCCACCCGGTCTGTACGAGTGATCATCGACGCCGTCGTCTGGTTCTTTGTCCTGGGCGTCATTGCGCGCCTGGCGAAGAGCGACCTGCGCCTGCCGGAGCCGCTGTACGAGACACTGTCGATCTACCTGCTGCTGGCGATCGGCCTGAAGGGCGGCGTTGAGCTGGCGCGGCAACCTGTCGCCAGTGTGCTGCCCAGTGCCGTCGCCGCAGTCGCGCTAGGAGCGGCGATCCCGCTGGCGCTCTACCCGGTGCTGCGCTGGATCGGGCGGCTGTCGGTGGCTGACAGCGCGTCGATCGCGGCACACTACGGCTCGGTGTCGGTCGTCACGTTCGCCGTGGCTACCAGCCTGCTGCTGCAGGCCGGCATCTCCAGCGAGCCGCACATGCCGCTGCTGGTGGCGCTGATGGAGGCGCCGGGCATCGTTGTCGGGATCGTCCTGGCACGCGCGTTAGCGCACACTGAAGGCAGTCGGCCGCCCCTGCGCTGGGGCGCGCTCGCCCACGAAGTGTTGCTGGGGAAAAGCGTTGTGCTGCTGCTCGGCGGCCTGGCGATCGGCGCCCTCGCCGGTCCGCAGACCATGGCCCCGATCGAGCCGGTGTTCTTCGGACTCTTCAAGGGCGTGCTGGCCCTGTTCCTGCTCGAAATTGGTCTGGTGGCCGGCGGCCGGCTCGCTGACCTGCGGCGCGCCGGCGCGTTCCTGGTGACGTTTGGCGTTGCGGCCCCTTTGGCACTCGGGTTCGTCGGCGCGCTGGTCGGTCACCTGCTCGGACTATCGCTGGGCGGCACCGCGCTGCTCGCCACGCTGGCGGCCAGCGGCTCGTACATTGCTGCGCCGACTGCGATGCGCGTGGCCGTACCCGAGGCGAATCCGGCACTGTCGATCGGCGTGGTGCTGGGCGTGACCTTCCCGTTCAACATCACGGTCGGCATTCCACTCTACCTGCACTACGCGCGATGGCTCGGGAGCTAGTCATGCAGACGCACGCCAAGAAACTGCTCGTCATCATCACCGAGGCCGCGCTCGAGAAGAACCTCATACGGGACGCGCGGCAGTTCGGTGCGCACGGCTACACCATCGGCGAAGTGCGCGGCGGAGGCGAACGCGGCGAGCGCGAAGCCAGCTGGGAAGCTGATCGCTCGATCGAGATGAAGATCGTGTGCGACGCGGCGGTCGCACAGGCGCTGGCGCAGCACGTGCTGTCGAGCTACGCCGCGAATTACCAGGTGGCGATGTTCACCGCCGACGTCGGCGTGTTCCGCGCC
>Ga0115026_10000098_pt1 | contig 16848 bp, 13 predicted proteins | sample Mud_0915_D1_FD_83878 | JGI IMG/M metagenome (GOLD analysis project Ga0115026, IMG submission 83878) | Wetland microbial communities from Old Woman Creek Reserve in Ohio, USA - Mud_0915_D1 | ecosystem: Environmental > Aquatic > Freshwater > Wetlands > Sediment ...
CGGCGCTGGCCGGGTTTGCAGCGCTGATGCTGTGGGCGACCTGGGCGCTGTTCCGCAAGCGCACCCGCCAATGAGCAGCGCGCGTGTGGAGCGAATGAGCGGCGCGCGCCGCTGGCTGCGCCAACTCGGTGTGCTCACCGTCAAGGAACTGCGCCAGCTGTGGCGCGACCGGGCGCTGTTCATCTACATCGTCTACATCTTCACCGGCCAGATCCTGATCTCCGGCGGCGAGATGATCTCGGAGCTGCACCATGCCCAGCTGCTGGTGCGCGACGGTGATCGCAGCGCCGCCGCGCGCGAGCTCATCTACCGGTTCCGCGAACCGTACTTCCAGCGCATCGGCGAGGCCGGTTCGCCGGCCGCGGCGCTGCGCGCACTCGACACCGGGCGCGCGACCGTGGTGCTGGAGATCCCGCCGGGTTTCGGGGCGACCCTGAACGAGGCGCGCGAGCCGGCGGTGGTGCAGCTGCTGGTCGATACCAGCAAGGCCAATCTCGGCTACCTGGCGTCGAGCTACGCGATGCGCATCGGCGCCGAATTCGGCGGCGAGCGCGCCGCCGCGCGGCTCAGCGAGCGCGGCATCGACCCGGGCACGCTGCCGGCCATCGAGAACCGCGCGCGTATGTGGCACAACCCGGAGCTCGCCGAGGCGTGGTTCAGTACCATCTCCGATCTGCTCAGCATGATGACCGTCGCCTGCCTGCTGCTGCCGGCGGCGGCGCTGGTGCGCGAGAAGGAGCGCGGCACCATCGAGCAGTTGCTGGTGTCGCCGCTGGCGCCGTTCCAGATCATGTTCGCCAAGGTGCTGTCGATGACGCTGGTCACACTCCTTGGCACCGCGGTCAGCCTGTTCGTGATCATGCAGCCGCTGTTCGCGGTGCCGGCGCGCGGCAGCCTGGTGCTGCTGTTCGCGCTCACCGCGCTGTACGCGTTCACGGTCGCGGGACTGGGGCTGGCGGTCGCGACCTTCGCGCGCAACATCGCCCAAGTCGGGCTGCTGGTGTTCCTGCTGGTGATGCCGATCATCATGCTGTCCGGCACCCACACGCCGTTCGAGAGCATGCCGGGCTGGCTGCAGAACCTGATGAGCGTGTCGCCGCTGCGCTACTTCATCGAGATCGTGTACGGCATCCTGCTGCGCGGTGCCGGGCTGCGGGTGCTGTGGGATTCGGTGCTCGCCATGGCCGCGATCGGGGCGGCGCTGTTTGCGCTGGGGTTGTGGAGGTTTCGCAGGCAGTTCGGATAACGGCAGTTTCGAGTCGCAAGTTTCAAGTTTCAAGTCCGGTGCGCCGGAGTTCGGAGCGAAGCGGTGCTGCCGGTTGCTCGAACAACTTGAAACCTGAAACCAGAAACCTGAAACCGCTTTAGTGCAGCGACCCGCCCCCGGGCTTCTTCTTGTGGATGGTGACGACCTGCGTCGTCTTCGGCTCATCGACGAATTCCGGGCGCGCGCGGCTTGGGCGGCCGGCGGCGTCGGCCAGTTCCTTTTCGCGGGCGGTGATCAGGCCGAAGCACTCACGCAGGCCCTGGATGGTCTCGGGGGTGAGCGGGTGGGCGGTGCCGGGCGGGGCTGAGGTGTCCTTGGCGACGTCGGTCAGGGTGCGCTTGACCATGCGCAGGATCCGGGTCTCGAACTCGGGCCCCTGATCCGGGTGCTGCCCGGCCAGCTCGCGCTCGCGGCTGGAGATCAGCATCAGGCAGTCGTGGATGGCATGCGCGGTCTGGTCCGACAGCGGATGGCGCATGCCCGGGGCGGGGGCGGTGTCGCCGGCCACGCTGTCCAGGATTGCGCGGACGCGCTGCAGGATCTGGCTTTCTTTGCTGGGCTGCTCGCTGCTCATGGGGTCGGGACGGCGGTAGGGTCGAGTCAGGGCATTCTCGCACAGCCGGCCGTGACGGGCACCTGTCCCCTGGCCGGTCAGGCGTGCAGGTCCGGGATCAGGCGGCTTTCCACGCGTGCGATGACGTCCTTGATCTGGAGTTTGCGCTTTTTGAGGCGCCGCAGCTCCAGCTGGTCCATGTGCGGGTCATGCACCAGGCGGTCGATGGCGCTGTCGAGCGCGCGGTGTTCGAGCCGCAGCTCTTCCAGCTGCGCCCGCAGCGCCGCGCGTGCCGGTTCGTCGAGTTCGTCCATGGCGGTTGCGCGCGGATCAGCCGGCCAGCGCGTCGACCCGGGCGCGCTGCTGGGCGAGCTTGGCGAGCGCCGCCTCGAATTCGGCCACCCGGCCCTTTTCCTGCTCGACCACCTGGGCCGGCGCACGCGCGACGAAGTCGGCATTGGCCAGCTTGCCGCGCGCCTTGGTGAGTTCCTTCTCGAAGCGGTCGATTTCCTTCGTGAGGCGCGCCAGCTCTTCCTGCTTGTTGATGAAGCTGCCGAGCGGCACCAGCACCTTGAGGCCGGCAACCAGGCCCATGGCTGATTCCGGCGGCTGGGTGCCGGCCTCGAGACAGATGAGCGACTCCATGCGCGCCAGGCCCTTGAGGTAATGCTCGTTGCGGTGCGTCCACTCGCGGTCGCGATCCGTGCCCTCGGCGAACAGCACCGGCAGCGGCTTGCCCGGGGAGATGTCGCGCTCGGCGCGGATGGTGCGCACCGCAGTGATCACCGCCATCACCCACTGCATCTCCTCGATGCTGGCGATGTCGGCGCGGCTGTGGTCGGCGCGCGGGTAGGGCTCGTGCATGATGCTGGTGCCGAGCTTGCCGGCGAGCGGCGCCACGCGCTGCCAGATCTCCTCGGTGATGAATGGCATCAGCGGGTGCAGGGCGCGCAGCAGTGTCTCCAGCACGTTCACCAGGGTGTGGCGGGTGGCGCGCTGGGCCGCGGCCGGGGCCTTGGGATCGGTGAGCACCACCTTGGACAGTTCCAGGTACCAGTCGCAGTACTCGTGCCAGGTGAAGCCGTACAGCGCCTGGGAGGCCAGATCGAAGCGGTAGTCCTTGAACGCGGTCTCGACGTCCTCGGCGACCTGCTGCAGGCGCGCGATCAGCCAGCGGTCGGCGACGCTGAATTCCATGTCGCCGCCGTCGGCGCCACAGTCGTGGCCTTCGGTGTTCATCAGCACGTAGCGCGAGGCATTCCACAGCTTGTTGCAGAAGTTGCGGTAGCCCTCGATGCGGCCGAGCTCGAACTTGATGTCGCGGCCCTGGGTGGCGAGCGAGGCGAAGGTGAAGCGCAGCGCGTCGGTGCCGTAGGCCGGGATGCCGGCGGGGAAGTCCTTGCGGGTGGCCTTCTCGATCCTGGGCGCGTCCTGCGGGCGCATCAGCCCGGTGGTGCGCTTCTTCACTAGTGGTTCGAGCTCGATGCCGTCAATGAGGTCGAGCGGGTCGAGCACGTTGCCCTTGGACTTCGACATCTTCTGGCCGTGGGCGTCGCGCACCAGGCCGTGGATGTAGACCTCGCGGAACGGCACCTCATTGGTGAACTTGAGGCCCATCATGATCATGCGGGCCACCCAGAAGAAGATGATGTCGAAGCCGGTGACCAGCACCGAGGTCGGATAGAAGGTCTTGAACGCGGGCGTGGCCTCCGGCCAGCCGAGGGTCGAAAACGGCCACAGCGCCGAGGAGAACCAGGTGTCGAGCACGTCCTCGTCCTGCTTGAGCGCCAGCGCCGGGGCCAGCCGGTACTTGGTGCGGGCCTCGGCTTCGCTGCGTGCCACGTACAGGTTGCCGGCGTCGTCGTACCAGCACGGGATGCGGTGACCCCACCAGATCTGGCGCGAGATGCACCAGTCCTGGATGTTGTGCATCCAGTGGAAATAGGTGCTCTTCCAGTTGTCCGGCACGAAGCGGATGCGCCCGTCCTCCACACAACGCACCGCCTTCTCGATGATCGCCTTGCGGCCGCCGGGGCGGCCGTCCGGCTGCACGTCGCGGGTGAGGTCGACGAACCACTGGTCGGTCAGATACGGCTCGATCACCGCGTTGGTGCGGTCGCCGCGCGGCACCATGAGCTTGTGATCCTGCACGCGCTCGAGCAGCCCCTGGGCGTCGAGGTCGGCGACGATCTGCTTGCGCGCCACGTAGCGGTCGAGGCCGTGGTACTTCGAGCCCGGCAGCTCGACCTTGGCGTCGATGGTGAAGATGTTAATGAGCGGCAGCTTGTGGCGTTTGCCGACTTCGTAGTCGTTGAAGTCGTGCGCCGGGGTGATCTTCACGCAGCCGGAGCCGAACTCCTTGTCGACGTACACGTCGGCGATCACCGGGATCTTGCGGCCGGTGAGCGGCAACTCGACCTGGCGGCCGATGAGGTGCTGGTAGCGTTCGTCCTCGGGATGTACCGCCACCGCGGTGTCGCCGAGCATGGTCTCGGGGCGGGTGGTGGCGACCACCAGATGCTCTTTCGTTCCGGCGATCGGATAGCGCAGATGCCACAGGTGTCCGGCTTCTTCTTCCGAGACCACTTCCAGGTCCGAGACCGCGGTATGCAGTACCGGGTCCCAGTTGACCAGGCGCTTGCCGCGATAGATCAGGCCTTCCTCGTAGAGCCGCACGAACACCTCGGTGACTGCCTGCGTCAGGCCCTCATCCATGGTGAAGCGCTCGCGCGCCCAGTCGACCGACGCGCCCATGCGTCGCAGCTGGCGGGTGATGGTGCCGCCGGACTCGGCCTTCCATTCCCACACCCGCTTGATGAACGGGTCGCGCCCGAGGTCGTGACGCGACTTGTTCTCGGCACCGAGCTGGCGCTCGACCACCATCTGGGTGGCGATGCCGGCGTGGTCGGTGCCGATCTGCCACAGGGTGTTGTGACCGAGCATGCGGTGGTAGCGGGTGAGCGCGTCCATGATTGTGTCCTGGAACGCGTGCCCCATGTGCAGGCTGCCGGTGACGTTCGGCGGCGGGATCATGATGCAGTACGGCTGGCCGTCGCCGGACGGCGCAAACGCGCCGGACTGTTCCCAGGCCTGGTACAGGCGCTGCTCGATGGTGTGCGGCTCGTAGGCCTTGTCGAGGGCGGGGCGGTCGTTGGCAGCGGCCATGCGGCGGGTATTCCGGGAAAATGCCGGCGCGGCGCGGCGCGCCGGACAGCGGAATCAGGGCTTCTTGGGCCGCGTATTTTCCATGTTTGGCGCGCCCTTCGCCAGCGATTCCTCGAGCAGCCGGGCGAGCTTGGCGATCACGTCGCTGCCGAGCACCGGTTTGCCCTCCCGGCGCAGATCGACATTGAGGCGGGCCGCAAGCTGGATGGCCAGGCGCCGCGGATCGCCGTCTGTGGGGCGCGCTGCGGTGGGCATGGCGGGTGCCGGCGGCTTCGGCGTCGCCAAGTCGATGTGCTCATCGAGGTCGATGGCATCTTCGAGCAACGGGATGTCGCTTGGACCGGTGTCGTCGTCGACCACTGACAGTGCCGTGGGTTTGGCAGGCACGGTGGTCGGCACCGCGCTGTAGTCGAGATCGGGCAGTTCATCGGGGCCATCGGTCGCCATGCTGCCGGCACGATCCAATGGCGAGGGGACCGCCGGGCTGGCGGTCATGAAACCTGTCGACGGCAGATCCGGGATCTCGATCGCCGATTCCGCCGGCAGATCGTGGTCCGTGTGAGCACCGCCCCTGGCGGCGGGCGTCCGGGGAGCGGCCTTGTCGGCCACCGGCAGGTGTGGAATCTCGCCCTCCGGCTCCACCAGCAGCGAGCGGTCCGGGGTGTTCCCGTCCGGCGACGGCGAGACATCCAGGTACGGCAACTGCTGTTGCAGACCCTCTGCCGGCACCGGGGTTTCAACCACCGCCTGACGCCCGCCGCGTCTGGGCGCGCCCTTGGGCGGGGGTGGGATGTCGCGCGGTGGCGTCATGACGACGGTGTCGCCCAGCCTGCCGCGCCGTGGCCGTGCCGTGGTCGCCGGGTCCGCCGCCGGGGCAGCCGTTTTGCCTTCGGGAGGGGGTACCGCGGCCGCCGGCTCGATTGCCAGCTTCAGGCTGGATTTGCGGGCGGGATTCTTGGTCTCCGGTTCCACTACCGCCGCCGGTGCCGCCGGTTTGCGCTCGGGCGCTGGCGCAACGGGGTCAGGTTCAATGGCCAGCTCCAAGGGTCTGGATTTGGGGGCGGGTTTCGCCGGTTGCGGCTCGTCAACCGCTGCGGGTGCCGCCGGTTTGCGCTCGGGCGCCGGCAAGATGGGCCCGGATTCAATCGCCAGCTCCAGCGGCTTGGATTTGCTCGCGGGCGTCGCAGTCTCCGGTTTGACAACCGCAGCCGGTCGGCTGGTTCTGGCGGCGGGCGCCACGGCTGGTCTGGAATCGGGAGCGGAAGTGGGAGTGGGTGCGATCTTGGCGGGGCTGGCGACCGGCTCGGCAACCAGCTCTTCGACTATCAGGTCTGGGGGTTCGGGCTCTGGCTCGCGAACTGCTGGCGTGGTCCTGGGTTCAATGGCCGGGGCTGCCGTCCGGGCGTTGGAAACCGTCACGGCGGCGGTCGGACCGGGCGGAGGGGCAGCGGCCTTGGTGGCGATCGGGGCTGGAATATCGTCCAGCGGCACGTCGACGGCCAGCTCATTGGTCACCAGGTCCTGCAGCGAGCGCAGCAGCTCGTCCAGCACGACCTTGCGCGATGGTTTCGGCTCGGGGGTGCCCCGGTCCTGCAGTTTCACTTTGCGGGTCGAGGTCATTTCCCCTAAGTGTAGGCCCGGATTCGACCGTCAACCACCGGTCGATCCGCTACAGGGTATGGGTGTCGAGCGGGTAGCCGCGCTCGCGGTAGAAGCGGTAGCGCTCGCGCCCGCGGGCCTTGGCGGCATCGTCGGGGCCTACCAACTCAGCCACGCGTGCGAACCGGCCAAACCAGGGCGGTACCTCGGCGGCCAGATTCACGAGCACTTCACTCAGGTTTGGCGGCGGTTCCTCGTGGCCGATCAGCACCGGGTGGTCGTCGGCCGGCGCGGCACCGTCGCTGACAGCGTGGGGCACGAAGCTGCCCTGGCTGAAGGTCCACAGCAGTTCGTCCAGTTCGCGCGCCGCCGGCGGGTCCGGGGTCAGCAGGTACACTTTGTGGCCGAGCCGATAGGCCTTTTCGGCTAGCCGGCAGGCGAACAGCTCCGTTGAATCGCCGCCTGCCGGCAGCAGGTAGAAATCGACCTTGGTCATTCTTCGTTGCTCCAGCACCTAAGATCGCGGCTTATTTTTCGTTGCTCCAGCACCTAAGATCGCGGCTTATTTGCCGGCGGCGGCCTCGGCGCGCTGGATCAGCCAGGTGGTGAGCAGCGGCACTGGCCGGCCGGTGCCGCCCTTTTGCTTGCCGCTGAGCCAGGCAGTGCCGGCGATGTCGAGGTGTGCCCATTTGAACTTCTTGGCGTAGCGCGCCAGGAAGCAGGCGGCGGTGATGGCGCCGCCCTCGCGCCCGCCGATGTTGGCCATGTCGGCGAAGTTCGAGTCGAGCTGCTTCTGGTACTCGTCCCAGATCGGCATTTGCCAGGCACGGTCGTAGGCGTACCTGCCGGCGTTGAGCAGGTCGCGCGCCAGCGCATCGTTGTTGGTCATCAGTCCCGAGGCGTGGTTGCCGAGCGCGATCACGCACGCGCCGGTAAGCGTCGCGATGTCGACCACCGCCACCGGCTGGAAGCGCTCGGTGTAGGTGAGGGCGTCGCACAGGATCAAGCGGCCCTCGGCATCGGTGTTGAGTACCTCGATGGTCTGGCCGGACATCGAGGTGACGATGTCGCCGGGCTTGTTGGCATCGCCGTCCGGCAGGTTCTCGGAGCTCGGGATTACGCCGACGACGTTGATCGGCAGCTTCAGTTCGCAGGCGGCCTTGATGGTGCCGAGCACGCTGGCCGCGCCGCACATGTCGTATTTCATTTCGTCCATGGCCGCGGCCGGCTTGATCGAGATGCCGCCGGCGTCGAAGGTGAGACCCTTGCCGACCAGCGCCACCGGCGGCTCGCCTTCTTTTCCGCCCTTGTACTCGATGGTGATGAACTTGGGCGGCTGGCGACTGCCGCGCGCCACCGACAACAGCGCACCCATGCCGAGCTTCTCCATGTCCTCGCGCTCCAGCACCGTGGTCTTGACGCCGTATTGGTGCTCAAGGTCGCGCGCCTGATCGGCCAGATACGATGGCGTGCAGATGTTGCCCGGCAGGTTGCCGAGGTCGCGGGCCAGGGTTACGCCGGCACCGATGGCGAGGCCCTGCTTCACCGCGGTCTCGCCGGGGGCGAGCTCGCTGCGTTTGCCGACCATCAGCACCAGCTTGCGCAGCGGACGCTTCTTGTCGGATTTCTGGCTCTTGAGGCGGTCGAACTTGTACAGCGCCGCCTCGCTGCACTCGACCGCATGGCGCAATTTCCAGGCGATGTCGCGGCCCTTGACCTCGAGTTCCGTGAGGCACACCGCCGCCTCGCTGGCGCCGGTCCCGGACAGGGTGCGGGCCATCAGGGTGCAGGCCTCGCGATAGCGGGCTTCGTTGAAGTCCTTTTCCTTGCCGCAGCCGATGAGCAGCAGTCGCTCGCACAGCAGCCCCTGGGGATTGTGGAGCAGCAGGTGCTGACCGGACTTGCCTTCGATGTCGCCGCGGCGCAGCAGCGCCGTGAGCGCGCCCTGGGCGGCCTCGTCCAGGCGCTTGCCGGACGGTGACAGCTTGCGACCCTCGTACAGGCCGATCACTACGCAGGCGCTGCGCTGCTTCTCGGGGTCGCCGCTTTTTACCGTGTATTCCATGCTTGCTCCTGTTGTAGCCGGGCCGATTTCCCCGGAATGACTGTGTTATAGTGCTGGCCGCCGTGTCGCCTCCGGTGCCGCGAAACCTCGCGGAAAACCGCCCCTTGCCGGCGCGCGGGTGAACGGAATTCTTGATGATCCCGGTATTTTTCACAATGGTCCGCAATTTCGGCCGGTTACGGCCCCGTTTCCGGCGCCCGGACTGAGCCGATGCGGATCATCAACCGCGCCCTGGCCCGCGAACTCACCACCAGCACGCTGGCGGTCACGTTTATCTTCGTGGCGCTGTTCATGGTGGTGAGTCTGGTCAAGATCCTGGCCAAGGCCGTCTCCGGCAGCTTCCCGGCCACCCTGGTGTTCACCATGCTCGGGCTCCAGACCATCGAGGTGCTGGGGCTGATGCTGCCGCTGGCGTTCTACATTGGCCTGCTGCTCACCCTCGGCCGCTGGTATCGCGACAACGAGATGACCGTGCTCAGCGCCTGCGGCGTGAGCCTGACCCAGATGCTGCGCCCGGTCATCGTCCTGGCGCTCGGGTTCGCGGTGGTGGTCACGGCGCTGTCGATGTACCTGACGCCGCTCGCCTCGCGCCTGATGGCGGAGGCCAAGCGCGACGAGGGCGCCCGTTACCAGGTCGCCGCGCTCACCGCCGGGGTGTTCAATGAAATCTCGCCCAGCGAAGGTCTGCTCGAGGGCGGAGTCTATTACGTCGAGGATGTGGCCGCCGACGGCACCATGCAGCGGGTGTTCGTGGCCACCAGCCATCTCGGCCGCCAGGGCGTGCTGATTGCCCGCACCGGCCGCGAATCGGTCGATCCGGTGACCGGCGAGCGCTTCCTGATCCTGGAGAACGGTGTGCGCTACGGCGGCGCCGCCGGCGCGGCCGACTACCGCGTCATCAGGTTCGCACGTTACGGCATCCGCGTAGAGCTGCCGGCGGCGACCCAGCGCAATACCTCACTGCACGGAATGTCAACCCGTCAGTTGTTGCGCGAATCGTCGCCCGGCGCGGATGCCGAGTGGCACTGGCGGCTGGCCAAGCCGGTGGCGCTGGTGGTGTTGGCACTGTTCGCACTGGTATTTTCCTTCAGCCACCCGCGCCAGGGTCGTTACCTGGGGCTGTTTATCGCGATCGTCGCCTACTTCCTGTACAGCAACCTGCTCGGCGTCGGCGATGCCATGCTCAAGCGCGGGCGCGTCCCGGGCGCGCTCGGCCTGTGGTGGGTGCATGCACTGTTCATCGGCCTCGGCCTGGTCCTGTTCTGGCGACGGCTGCACAACCTGCCGCTGCTGCCTGCATTGCGCTGGCGGCGCCGCCGCGCATGAAGCTCATCGATCGCTACCTCGCCAGCGCCATCGCCGTCAGCACGCTACTGGTGCTGGCGGTGCTGTTGGCGCTGTTCTCGTTCATCCTGTTCGTCGACACCCTCGGCGATGTCGGCAAGGCCAGCTTCCAGCTCGCCGATGCCGTGCGCTACGTGCTGCTGTCGTTGCCGCGCCAGGGCTACGAGGTGTTCCCGATGGCGGCGCTGCTCGGCACCACGCTCGGCCTGTCGGCACTGGCCGCCGATTCGGAGCTGGTCGCCATGCGCGCTGCCGGGGTGTCGGTGCTGCGGATTGTGGCGGCGGCGATGAAGGTCGGGTTGCTGCTGGCGGTGGTCGCGGTGCTGGTTGGCGAGTACCTGGTGCCGGTCACCGAGCGCATGGCCGAGCAGGGGCGCACTGCGGCGCTCAAGGTCCGCATCAAGCAGCAGAAGGACCTGGGGCTGTGGCTGCGCGACGGGGCAACCTACGTGCACGTCGGCGAGGTGTTGCCGGATCTCAGCCTGTTACGTGTCGATATCTACGAGTTCGATGCCAGTGACCGGTTGGTGCGCCAGGTGCGCGCGGTGCGCGGTCACTACAGTGCGACCGGCTGGCAGCTGGCGGACGTGCACGAGAGCGCAATCGAGGCTCACCAGGTCACGACCCGGCGCGCGCGCCTGCAGGACTGGCCGACCGGTCTCACTCCGGATCTGTTCAAGGTGTTCACGGTGCGGCCGGAGGCATTGTCGGTGCCGCAGCTCTACCAGTACATGCGCCATCTCGACCAGAACAAGCAAAACACCGGCCCGTATGCGCTGGCCTTCTGGCAGAAGCTGATGTCGCCATTCGCGACCGTGGTGATGATGGTGGTGGCGATCCCGTTCGTGTTCGGCTTGCAGCGCAGCGGCGGCGTCGGCGCGCGGCTGTTCACCGGCATCGTGCTCGGGTTGGCGTTTTTCGTGGTCAGTCGCGGCTTCGGCTACTTCGGACTGCTGTACGGGGTACCGGCGGTGCTTGGCGTCACCCTGCCGACCCTGCTGTTCTTCGGCTTCGCGCTGGTGATGCTGCGACGGGTGCGCTAGCGAAACAGTAATTCTACTTGCTTAACGGCTCACCGCAGAGGCACGGAGACGCAGAGAAAAGCAAAAAGGAAAATAAACTCGGGTTAGCGGCGAGTAACCCGACTGGCGAAGGCCTGAGTCCCCCCTCAAAACTTTGCAGACGCAGTTGAATACCTTGGTTGGGCCCTTAATCCGCGTTCATCCCTGTTCGTTGTCTGCGTTCATCTGCGTTTCAGGTTTATTGCGATGGCCTTTACACATACCCTTAAGGTGCTTTTCTCCGCGCCTCTGCGGTGAACGCGAATCGTTCAGCCACGGTTCTTGGGCAGCACGACGACCCGGGTGCCGGACAGCCGGTCATGCCAGGCGCGCCGCTGCGGGTCGATCAGGATCCACAGGTAGCCGAGTCCGAGCGGGGCGAGCGACAGCAGCGCCGCCAGGCAGCGCCGCGCTGCCCGTTGCCACGATATCGGGCTGCCGTAATCGTCCACCAGCTTGAGTCGCCAGGCGCGCATGCCCAGGGTCTGACCGCCATGGGTCCAGAACCCGCCCCAGAACAGGAAAGTCACCAGCAGCAGGCTGATCTGCTCCAGGAGCAGCAGCCACGGTGGGCGGTCGGGCTGACTCAATAGTCCGCCACTGGCCGCCAGCAACAGGGCTGCGGTGGCAAACCACAGTGCCAGCAGCAGCAGGCTGTCGTAGAGCAGTGCGGCCAGGCGGCGGAGCAGGCCGGCGGCCGGTGTCAGTGGTATGGACGGTGTCATGGGCTGGGCAGCGATTATGCCGGATTTCAGCCGTGGCAAGCGCCTCGGCGGCCGCGGAGGCCAAAATTTTCCGGGAAATTTCCGGTTTCACGCGCGCCGCTTGTGCACAGGGCCGGGTTTTCCCGGGAATTTTCCGTATTCGCGCATCAGAGGTCTGGGCTGTGAGCTGTGATTCAAGCGTAACTACTTGTAATTCATATACTAATTAACTCTGTTCAAAAAATATTCAAATTGGCCCGGTGCTTCTGCCAGGGCCGTGTTGGCGCTGGCCCCAGTCTGTTGCGCACAACTTTATCCACAGATTTTGTGCACAACCGGGAGTGCCCGGTGACCACGGGCATGGGCGTAGCCACCGCTGCGGCCATGCGCTAGGATGCGGACCTTCGCATGAGCAGCCCGCTTTTCGTCCCCATGCTGGCCAACGCTTGTCGTTCCGGGCTGTCGATGGCTCCCGGGAACGCTTGTATGCCGGCCGGTTCAAAGGAGCACCATGTCCTTTAGCGGTTTTGGTTTTCACCTGGTCGAGCTCGGCCATTTCGCTGCCTACCTGGCCATGGCCGCGGCCCTGGTTCAGGGGCTGGCGCCGCTGGCCGCGCATGCGCTGAAGCGCCCGGAGCTGGCGCGCATCGGCATCAGTGCCGCAGCGGCGGTATTCGCACTGACCACTGTCGGTGGCCTGGTGCTGATGCACGCCTTCGTCACCGACAACTTCTCGGTCCAGTACGTCGCGAGCAACTCCAACAGCCAGTTGCCGATGTTCTACAAGGTGGCGGCGCTGTGGGGCGGGCACGAGGGTTCGCTGTATCTGTGGGCCTGGGTGCTGACCCTGTACACCGGGATGGTTGCCTGGTTCGGGCGCCGACTTTATCCGGACCGGCTGCCCACCATTCTCGCGGTCCAGGGCCTGCTGGTCGTCGGGTTCTTCGGCCTGATCCTGTTCCTTTCGAATCCGTTCCTGCGGCTGCTGCCGATGCCCGCCGACGGGCGCGATCTCAACCCGCTGCTGCAGGACCCGGGCATGGTGTTCCACCCGCCGATGCTGTACCTCGGTTATGTCGGGTTCTCGGTGCCGTTCGCCTTCGCGATGACCGCGCTGGTGACGCGCTGGAAGAGCGAGTTCTGGATCGCGCACATCCGCCGCTGGGCGCTGATCGCCTGGGGCTTTCTCACCACCGGTATTATCCTCGGCGGCTGGTGGGCCTACTACGAGCTCGGCTGGGGCGGCTACTGGGCCTGGGACCCGGTGGAAAACGCCTCATTCATGCCGTGGCTGGTCGGCACCGCGCTGGTGCACTCGATCACCGTGCAGGAGCGCCGCCGCATGCTGCATACCTGGAACCTGTTCCTGGTGATCACCACCTTCTCGCTGTCGCTGCTCGGTACCTTCCTGGTGCGCTCCGGGGTGCTGTCGTCGGTGCACGCGTTTGCGGTCGATCCGGGCCGCGGTGCCTACATCCTGGCGTTCATGGTGGTCGTGCTCACACTGTCGTTCGGCATCTTCCTGGCGCGCGGCGGTTTCCAGGAGGCCGAAGAGAACATGAGCTCGCTGGTCTCGCGCGAGTCGCTGTTCGTGTGGAACAACGTGATCTTCACGGTCGCGGCCGCGTGCGTGTTGCTCGGCACGCTCTATCCGCTGGCGCTCGATGCGCTCACCGGCGGCCAGGCCAAGATCACGGTCGGCGCGCCGTACTTCAATGCGGTGATGGTGCCGATCTTCCTGGCGTTGCTGCTGCTGATGGCGGTCGGACCGCTGGTGCCGTGGCGCCAGGCCAATCTCGAGCGGCTGCGCAGCCGCCTGCTGATTCCGCTGGTGGTCGGGGCAGTTGCCGGCGCCGCGATGCTGGCATTCGCCTGGCCGGTGCACTGGACCGCGCCGGTGGCCGCCGCGCTGATCGGCTTCGTGCTCGGCACGCTCGGCACCGACTACGCGCGCGCGGTGCGCCAGCGGCGTGCCCAGCACGCCGATGAGTCACTCGGGCGCGCGGCGCTGCGTACCGTGACCCGCAACCGCCGCCACTACGGCGGCATGATCGTGCATCTCGGCATCGCCATCATGGCGATCGGCCTGACCGGCTCCGGCCTGTTCCGCGCCGACAAGGCGGTGGCGATGGTTCCGGGCGAAGTGGTGGAAGTGGGCGGCGAGCGGCTGCGTTTCGACGGGGTGCGTACGATCGAAGGCCCGAACTATATCGCGGTGCGCGGCCATTTCACTCTGCTCGACAGCCATGTCGTAGTCATGCCGGAGCGGCGCAACTACCCGGTGCAGCAGATGCCGACCACCGAGTCGGGCATCCATTCGACGCCGCTGCGCGATGTCTACGTGGTCATGTCCGAGCCGGTGCCGGCCGAGGGCCAGATGAAATGGGGCGTGCATGTGTACGTGAATCCGTTGGTGCAGCTGATCTGGATCGGCGGCTTGGTGGCGCTGCTCGGGCTCGCAGTCAGTCTGAGCGTACGCCGGCGCGAACGGGTTGCAACCGGCGCGGTTGCCGCAGTGGGGGCCAAATGATGCGCACGCAAGTCGTGGTGCCCGGCCTGGTGGTGCTGCTGCTGGCCGCGAGCCCGGTGATGATGGCCCAGCCAACGGCTGTGCCGGTGCAGGAGGACCCGATCGAGCGCCAGATGCTCGATATCGCCCATGATCTGCGCTGCGCGGTCTGCCAGAACCAGCCGGTGTCGGAGTCGAACGCCGATCTGGCCAAGGACATGCGCAAGGCGATCCGCGAACAGCTGGAGGCCGGCAAGTCGCGCGCGGAGATCGTCGACTATTTCGTGGCCCGCTACGGCGACTACGTGCTGATGAAGCCGCCGGCCGAACGCGCCGGGCTGCTGCTGTGGATTGCGCCGCCGCTGGTGCTGTTGGTGCTCGCCCTGTCCGGCTGGCTGTTCCTCCGTCGTCGCACCGGCGCGCCGGTGGCCGCGGCGCCGAAACTCAGCGCGGCCGACAAGGCGCGGGTGCGCGCCGCCCGTCAACAGCAGGATTCCTGAACCATGGTCAGCCTGATTGCCCTTGCCGTTGCCCTGCTGCTGGCCACGCTGTGGTGGCTGGTTCGTCCGCTGCGTGCCGGCGCGCCGGTTGCCGCCGACGCCATGGTGAGCGAACGCGCCGAACTGGGACAGTTGCGCAACCGGCTGCTCGCCCAGCTGGGCGAGCTCGATGCCGAACGTGCGGATCGCAGCATGGATGCCGCCAGCCTTGCCGATGAAGAGACGCGACTGTCGGCCGAGCTGGCCGGTGTGCTCAAGCGCCTCGATGCACTGCCGTCGGTGACGGATACGGCGGGCAGCGCGGCAGCGTCCGGCTCGCGCCTGCCGGCGGCGCTGGCGCTGGGTGCGACGCTGCTGGTCGGTGCCGGCCTGTATGGCTGGCAGAACGCCGAGAATCTTCAGGGCTTCATGCTCGCGGCGCAGAGCGGCGCCAACAGCGCGCGCGTGCCGCCGATGGTGTTCGAGATGGTGGCGAAGCTCGAGCAGCGCCTGCAGGAAAGCCCCGACGATGCCGACGGCTGGGCGCGGCTCGGGCGCGCGTACGCGGTCATGGAGCGCACCGACGACGCGCTCGCCGCCTACGAGCGGGCCTATGCGCTCGCCCCGGACAACGCCACGGTACTGGCCGACTACGCATGGCTGCTGTTCAACCGCGACCCGGGCCAGACCACCGGCCGCGTCAGCGAGTTGTACACGCGTCTCTACAAGCTCGACGCCCAGAACCCGGATGCACTGTGGTTCCTCGGTTTTGCGGCCTACCAGCAGGGCGAGTTCCGCAAGGCGACCGGTTTCTGGGAGCGGCTGCTGAAGCTGTTGCCGCCCGAGGACCCGGGGCGCGAGCACCTGCAGCAGGCGATCGCCAGCGCCCGCACCAAGGGCGGACGCTAGTCCCGGTCGGCGGGACAGGCCGGAACCCGGGACGGGCCGCAGTGCGGCCCGTTTCCTTTGGCAGCGGAATTGGCTGAGAACACCGCCGGTGGCGTGTCATAATAGGGCTGGTTCGTCCTGCAAGAATACAAGTTGTCATGCAATTCCCCATCCGCCTGCTGAAGCACAAGGTTGCGCCCGAGATCGAGCGCGGTGATCGCGAGCTGCGCCGGCGCGTGAAGCAGCTCGGCAAGCTGCTCGGCGCGGTGCTCGAGACCCAGGCCGGCGGCAAGGTGTACAGGGCGGTCGAGACATTGCGCCGGGGCTTCCTCAACCTGCACGGCAAGCAGGACCCGCGCCGCCACGCGCGCCTGATGCGCGCCATCGACAAGCTCGACCCGGAGATGCTCACCCACGTGGTGCGCGCGTTCAGCATCTTCTTCAGCCTGGTGAACATCGCCGAAGAGGTGCATCACCACCAGGAGCGCCGCCGCCAGGTGCGCGCCGGCGGGCCGCTGTGGCGCGGGTCGTTCGACGAGACCCTGCGCTGGTTCAAGGAGCAGGGGTTGACCGCCACCGAACTGCAGTCGCTGCTCGACCGATTGCTGTACATGCCGGTGTTCACCGCCCACCCGACCGAGGCCAAGCGCCGCACCATCCTGCAGAACCTGCGGCGCATCTTCATGTTTGCCGACCGCGTCGAGGACCCGCGCCTCAACCCCGAGGAGCGCGACGAGCTGCTCGGCCAGCTCGAGGGAGAGATCCAGATTCTGTGGAAGACCGAGGACGTGCGCCCGAGCCGCCCCGAGGTGCGCAGCGAGATCCGCAACGGCCTGTACTATTTCCGCGAGAGCCTGTTCCAGGCGGTGCCGATGGCCTACCGGTTCCTGGAGAAGGCCGCGCGCCGCATCTACGGCACCGACATGCGCGGCGAGACCCGGCTGCGGGTACCGAGCTTCATCCGCTTCGGCTCGTGGATCGGCGGCGACCGCGACGGCAACCCGTTCGTCACCGCCGAGACCACGGAGCAGGCGGTGCGGCTGTACGCCGCCGAGGCGCTGCGCGCCTACGTCCCGCGGCTGGTCGAGCTGGCGCGCATCCTCACCTACGCAGTCGGCATGGCGCGGCCGTCGGATGCGTTTCTCGATGCGCTGCGCGCCGATGAGCGTTTCGCCGCGCAACTATTCGCCGACAACCCGCGCCAGTCCGACTTC
>Ga0115026_10000099_pt1 | contig 16836 bp, 16 predicted proteins | sample Mud_0915_D1_FD_83878 | JGI IMG/M metagenome (GOLD analysis project Ga0115026, IMG submission 83878) | Wetland microbial communities from Old Woman Creek Reserve in Ohio, USA - Mud_0915_D1 | ecosystem: Environmental > Aquatic > Freshwater > Wetlands > Sediment ...
ACCGCCGCCGACCCGCTCGCGAGCCTCGACGACGCCGCCAAGGTGAAACTGCTCGAAGCCGTGGAGGCCGAGGCACGCGCCGCCGACCCGCGCGTCAGCCAGGTGATGGCCTCGCTCTCGGGTGTGCACGAGGTGATCCTGATCGCGGGCAGCGACGGCCGGCTGGCCGCCGATGTGCGCCCGCTGGTGCGGCTCAATGTCACGGTGATCGTGGAGAGCAATGGCCGGCGCGAGACCGGCAGCCACGGCGGCGGCGGCCGGCTCACCTATCCGCAGTTCATCGAGCGCGGTCTGGCGCGGGTGTACGCGCGCGAGGCGGTGCGCCAGGCGCTGGTCAATCTCGAGGCCGACGAAGCGCCGGCCGGGACCATGAAGGTCGTGCTCGGCCCGGGCTGGCCCGGGATCCTGCTGCACGAGGCCATCGGCCACGGCCTCGAGGGCGACTTCAACCGCAAGGGCACCTCGGCGTTCTCCGGGCGCGTCGGCGAGCGGGTGGCGGCGCCGGGCGTGACCGTGGTCGACGACGGCACCATCGCCGACCGGCGCGGCTCGCTCAACGTCGATGACGAAGGTACGCCGACCCGGCACACGGTGCTGATCGAAGACGGCATCCTCAAGGGTTATCTCCAGGATACGCTCAATGCCCGGCTCATGGGCGTGGCCCCGACCGGCAACGGCCGGCGCGAGTCGTACGCGCACATGCCGCTGCCGCGCATGACCAACACTTACATGCTCGCCGGGCGGGACGACCCGCAGGAAATCATCGCTTCGGTCGACAAGGGTCTGTACGCGGTCAACTTCGGCGGCGGCCAGGTCGACATCACCTCCGGCAAGTTCGTGTTCTCGGCCAGCGAGGCCTACCTGATCGAAAACGGCAAGGTCACCCGCCCGGTGAAGGGCGCGACCCTGATCGGCAACGGCCCGGACGTGCTGACGCGTGTCACCCGGGTCGGCAACGACCTCGCGCTCGACCCCGGCGTCGGCACCTGCGGCAAGGACGGCCAGAGTGTCCCGGTCGGCGTCGGCCAGCCGACGCTGCTGATCGATGGCCTCACCGTTGGCGGCACCCAGGGATAGAGCGCCGTGGGTATCGCAGAGGACGCAGAGGCGCGGAGAACGCAGAGAGAAGATGATCAAGAACCTTTGCGTCCTCTGCGCCTCCGCGCCCTCTGCGTTTGATTTCCACTACCTGATCCGGGCACGACAAGACACGTGAAAAAGACCGCAGCACAACAGGTCGGCGCCTCCACCGAGCAGCTCAGGAACCTGGTCAGCGAGGCGCTGGCCGAGGCCCGGCGCCAGGGCGCGTCGGCGGCTGAGGCCAACTGCTCGATCAGCCAGGGGCTGTCGGTGAACGTGCGGCTCGGCGAGGTCGAGACCGTCGAGCACAACCGCGACAAGGGCCTGGCGGTCACGGTGTTCGTCGGGCAGCAGAGCGGTTCGGCCAGTACCACGGATTTTTCGCCGGCCGGGGTGCGCGACTGCGTGCGTGCGGCTGCGACCATCGCCCGCTACACCGCGGCCGACGAGCATGCCGGTCTGGCCGATCCCGGCGAGCTGGCGCGCGAGCTGCCGGATCTCGACCTTTATCATCCGTGGAACCCGCCGGTCGAGCGCGCCATCGACCTGGCGCGCGAGTGCGAGGATGCCGCGCGCGCCGCCGATGCCCGGATCGTCAACTCCGAAGGCGCATCGGTGTCGAGCCACGATGGCATCGAGGTGTACGGCAACAGTCACGGTTTCCTCGGCGTGCTGCCGTCCAGCCGCCACAGCATCAGCTGCTCGGTGATCGGACAGGACGACTCCGGCATGCAGCGCGACTACTGGTACAGTGCGGCGCGCGCCGCCGCGGCGCTCGAGTCGCCCGCGGCCATCGGCCGCAAGGCGGCCGAGCGCACCGTGCGCCGGCTCGGGGCCGAGAAGCTCGCGACCCGACGCACCCCGGTGGTGTACGAGGCGCCGGTGGCGGCCAGCCTGCTGTCGCATTTCGTCGGCGCGGTGCGCGGCACCAGCCTGTACCGGCGCGCATCTTTTCTGCTCGACCAGCTCGGCCAGCCGGTGTTCGCGCCGCAGGTGCGCATCCACGAGCAGCCGTTCCTCAAGGGCGCGCTCGGCAGCGCGCCGTTCGACCACGACGGGGTCGCACCGGCCAACCGCGACCTGGTGCGCGACGGCGTGCTGCTCGGCTACGTGCTGGACGTGTACTCGGCGCGCAAGCTCGGCATGAAGAGCACCGGCAACGCCGGCGGCGTGCACAACCTCACCATTGTCCCGGGGGCCGAGGACCTGGCCGGCCTGTTGCGGCAGATGGGCACCGGACTGCTGGTGACCGAGCTGATCGGCTTCGGGGTCAACACCGTGACCGGCGACTATTCGCGCGGCGCCGCCGGGTTCTGGGTGGAGAACGGCACGATCGCCTACCCGGTCGAGGAGATCACCATCGCCGGCAATCTCAGGGACATGTTCCGCGGTCTCCTTGCAGTCGGCAACGACGTCGATGTGCGGGGCAACATCCGCACCGGGTCGATCCTGATCGATTCGGTGACGGTCGCCGGGTCCTGAAAGAAGTTTCGGGTTTCAAGTTTCAGGTTTCAAGTTCGGCGTGCTGGGCATCGGCGTCCCGGTTGTGGTGCGGGACGCTGTTCCAACTTGAAACTTGAAACCAGAAACTTGAAACACAAGAAGCACTTCCCGCCCACCCCATTAGCCTCTACACTTTCCGCGTCCGCGACTGCTCCGGTCGCGGTTTTGCCGGAGTCGTCGTGGTGGCCACGTCGCGCAAGAAGAAGCTCAGGCCGGATTATCCGCAGATCGTGCGGGTGGCGCTGGAAGAGGATCAGCCCGAACGCGTCCGCGCTGTGCTGGCGGCGCTGCACCCGGCCGATATCGGCGCGCTGCTCGAGAGCCTGCCGCCCGAGCAGCGTCACCCGGTGTGGGCGATGGTCGGTGCCGATGTCGCCGGCGAGGTGCTGCTGGAAGTCTCCGAGGCGGTCCGCCAGGACCTGATCGAGAAGATGGACGGCGCGCAGCTGGTGCTGGCGGCGCGCGCGCTCGACATCGACGACATCGCCGACCTGATCCCCGACCTGTCCGACGAAGTGATCGCCGAGATCCTGTTCGCGCTCGGCAAGCAGGACCGTCAGCGCCTGGACGCGGTGCTGTCCTACGCCGAGGACACCGCCGGCGGGCTGATGAACGTCGACACCGTGACGGTGCGCGAGAACATCAGCGTCGAGGTGGTGTTGCGTTATCTCCGCCAGCGCGGCGAGCTCCCCGAGCACACCCACAGCCTGTTCGTCGTCGACCGCAGCGACCGGCTGCTGGGCACGCTGCCGCTCGACCGGTTGCTCACCTCGAGCCTGCGGCTGCGGGTCGGGCAGATCATGGAGCGTGACCAGATCAGCTTCCTGGCGAATACCACCGACCGCGAGGTCGCCGAGGCCTTCGAACGCTATAACCTGGTTACCGCGCCGGTGGTGGATGTGAACGGACGCCTGCTCGGGCGCATCACCGTCGACGACGTGGTGGACGTGATCCGCGAGGAGGCCGACCGCGAGATCCTCAATCTCGCCGGCCTGCGCGAGGAAGAGGACCTGTTCGCGTCGGTGTGGGAGAGCATCCGCAACCGCTGGATGTGGCTGGCGGTCAACCTGGTGACGGCGATCATCGCCTCGCGCGTGATCGGCCTGTTCGAGTCCTCGATCGAGAAACTGGTGGCGCTGGCCGCGCTGATGCCGATCGTGGCCGGCATTGGCGGCAATTCCGGCAACCAGACCACCACCATGATCGTGCGCGCGCTCGCCGTCGGCCAGCTCAAGGCCGAGGGCATGCGCCAGCTGGTGTCGAAAGAGATCGGAGTGGCGCTGATCAACGGCCTGGTGTGGGGCGGCCTGCTCGGCCTGGTCGCCTGGCTGCTGTACCGCAACGTGCCGCTGGCGCTGGTCATGACCGCGGCCATGGCTCTCAACCTGCTGCTGGCCGCGCTCGCCGGGGTTGGCATTCCGTACCTGCGCCAGCGGCTCGGGCGCGACCCGGCGCTCGGATCGAGCGTCATGATCACGGCGATCACCGACAGCGGCGGGTTTTTCATTTTCCTGGGGTTGGCGACGCTGTTCCTGTTGTAGTCGATGGTTTCGAGCCCGGAGTTGTGTGTCGTCGGTAGACAGTCGGGAGTGAGCCGATCAGGGTCTGGCTCTGTTCCCGGGCAGACCTCCGGTCCCAGGCGCGCCAAACCCGAAACCCGTAACTCGAAACCCGAAACCGCTGTCGCGGCCCGCCGAAAGAGGGTGTCAAACCGACCGTTCGTCCGGCTGGCGGTTTCCGGCCGCCCGCAGCGGGGGTTAAATTAGGGTATGTCGACGCCAACCGAGACCCGGGGCAAGGGACGAAGGAAAAAGAAGGACGCGGCGAACCCCATGATTCCGAACATCCTGCAACTGCTCACCGGCGCCATTCGCGAGAAGCGCTGCGTGGCCATCCGTTATCACGACCAGCGCCAGGTGCGCGTGGTCGAGCCGCACGTGATCTACGCGCTCGACAACGGCGAGCTGGTGGTCGAGGCCTACCAGACCCGCGGCTACTCGGCCGCCGGCCGGCCGCCGCCGTTCTGGCGCCCGTTCCGCCTCAAGAAGATCACCGCGGTTTCGCTGCTGCAGGAGAATTTCGAGATCCGCACCCACGAGGGCTTCGCGCGCGACAAGGACCGCTATCGCAACGGCCTGGTGGCCATGGTCGACGACCGGCGCCGCGCCGCCACCCTGCCGCCGCAGGCCATCGCGCGTAAGGCCAGCGCACGCCGCGGCGGGCTCTATACCGTCCCGCAGCCGGACGACATCGGCCCGTACCCGCCCAAGAATCCCTATCGCCGCTGATGGCCGGTCGCCGGGCGCCGGTCACCCCGGGCGGCTGTTGAGGTTCTCGACCAGCTCGTGCAGTTCGCGGGTGTCGCGCGCCGCCAGCACCTCCTCGGCGTGGCGCTCGAGCTCGCCGGCCTCGCTCTCCATCACGATCTTCTTCACCTGCAGCAGCCCGGACGGGTGCATGCTGAACTCGCGCAGCCCCAGGCCGAGCAGCAGCCGCGTGTAACGGGTGTCGCCGGCCATCTCGCCGCACATCGCCACCGGGATGCCGGCGTTGACCCCGGCGCGGATGGTCATGTGGATCAGGCGCAGCACCGAGGGGTGCAGCGGGTCGTACAGGTAGCTGACCGCGTCGTCGACGCGATCGATCGCGAGCGTGTACTGGATCAGGTCGTTGGTGCCGATCGAGAAGAAGTCGAGGTGGCGCGCGAACAGGTCGGCGGCCACCGCCGCCGCCGGCACCTCGATCATGCCGCCGACCGGGATCTCCGGGTTGAACTTGTGACCCTCGCGCGCCAGCTCGGTCTTCATCTCTGCCAGCAGGTCGAACACCCGGAACAGTTCGTCGAGGCTCGACAGCATCGGGATCATCAGCCGCACGTCGCCGTGCGCCGAGGCGCGCAGGATCGCGCGCAGCTGCGGCTTGAACAGGCTGGTGTCGTGCAGGCACAGCCGCACCGCGCGCAGCCCGAGCGCCGGGTTCACGCAGATCTTGTCGTGCGGCATGGCGCCGCCATCGGCCTGCTTGTCGGCGCCGAGGTCTAGGGTGCGGATCGTCACCGGCTTGCCGGCCATGCCCTTGACCACCTTGAGATAGGCCCGGTACTGCTCGTCCTCGTCCGGGAGGTCGGGGCGGTTCATGAACAGGAACTCGGTACGGTACAGGCCGATGCCCTGGGCGGCGACCTTGGTGACCGCCTTGAGATCGTCCGGCAGCTCGATGTTGGCCAGCAGCCCGACCTCGGCGCCGTCGCGGGTGACGGCGCGGCTTTCCTTGAGCGTGGCCAGCTCGCGCTTGAGCGCGACGATCTGCTTCTGGCGCTGGTGGTATTCGTGGACGATCGGCCGTTCCGGCGCCACCACCAGCACGCCGAGCTTGCCGTCGACGATCAGCTCCTCGCCGTCGCGCACGTAGCGGGTGGCGTTGTGCACGGCGACGATCGCCGGGATCTCGAGGTTGCGCGCCAGGATCGCGGTGTGCGAGATCGGGCCGCCGAGGTTGGTGACGAACGCCGCCACCTTGTGGTGCTTGAGCAGCACGGTGTCGGCCGGCGACAGGTCGTTGGCGATGATGATCTGGCCCTCGAGCGCGCCCGAGATCTGTTCGTGCTCGTCCTCGGCGGCCAGCAGGATGCGCAGCAGCCGGTCGACCACCTGGGTGATGTCGGCCTTGCGGCTGCGCAGGTACGGATCCGCCATCTGCTCGAACACCGCCACCAGCGCGTCGCCCTGGGACTTGAGCGCCCACTCGGCGTTCACCTGCTGGCGCCGGATCACCTCGGCCGGGGCCTCGGTCAGCATCTTGTCCTGCAGGATCAGCAGGTGCGTGTCCATGATGCTGGCGATCTCGGCCGGGGCCGAGCGCGGGATATGGTCGCGGATACGGCCGAGCTGCTCGCGGGCGCGAGCGACTGCGGCGCGGAAGCGCGCCACCTCCTCGTCGAGCAGGTGCTCCGGCAGCGCGTACTGCGGCACCTCGGGGCGCTCGTGATGCAGCACGTAGGCCTTGCCGAGGGCAAGGCCGCTGCTGACGCCGGTGCCGTGCAGGGTGAGCATGGGTCCTATCCCTGGATCGTGAAACGGGGCGGGCGTGCCCGCACAGGAACTATCATCATACGATTACTCGTCCTCGCCGAAGCGGCTGGCGATCAGCTCGACCAGCGCGGCCAGCGCCTGGTCCTCGTCGTCGCCGTCGACCATGAGCTCCACCTGGGTGCCCTTGCCGGCGGCCAGCATCATGATGCCCATGATGCTCTTGCCGTTGGCGTGCTGGCCGTTGCGCCCGAGCGTCACATCGCTCTTGAACTGCGAGGCGAGCGTGACGAACTTGGCCGAGGCGCGCGCGTGCAGCCCGAGCTTGTTGACGATGGTGGCGACCGTGGTCTTCATCGGCCGGTCCCCGACACCGGTGCCGGCAGCGCCGCGCGCACGATGCCCTCGGTGCCGCCGCTCATGGCCTTGCGCAGCAGCTCGTTCATGCCAAGCGTGCGGTAGCTCAGCACCCGCAGCAGCATCGGCACGTTCACGCCGCTGACCAGTTCCACCCGCCCCGGCGCCAGCAGCCGGCAGGCGGCATTGGTGTGCGAGGAGCCGTACACGTCGGCCAGCACCAGCACGCCGTCGCCCTGGTCGAGACGGCGGATGCGCTCGCCGAGTGCGGCGGCGAGCGCCTCCTGCGGCTGGTGGTAGTCGATCGGCTGGATTTCGAGCGCCGGCGGAACCCTGCCGAGCACGTGCTCGATGGCGTGGAGCAGTCCCTTGGCCATGTCGTCCTGGGCGAGGATGATGAGGCTGATCATGCGAGTTCCCGGTGACGGATCTGGGTGCGGGTGCCGCGGCCGGCAAAGTGCGCGGCCAGGCGTTCGGCGAAGTACACCGAGCGGTGCTGGCCGCCGGTGCAGCCGACCGCGATGGTGAGGTAGCTGCGCCGCTCCTCCTCGAAGCGCGGCAGCCAGCGTTCGATGAACCGCACCAGGTCCTCGAACATCGCCTGCACCTCGGGGTGGCGTTCCAGGAACCCGATCACCGGCGGGTCGCGGCCGGTGAGCGCGCGCAGCTCCGGCTGCCAGTGCGGGTTCGGCAGGCAGCGCACGTCGAACACGTAGTCGGCATCGAGCGGCACGCCCTTCTTGAAGCCGAACGACTGGAACAGCAGGGTCACGCCGCCGAGCTCGTCGCCGCGCGCGAAGTCCTGCACGCGCATGCGCAGCTCGTGGGGCGTGGCGTGGGTGGTGTCGATGCGGATCGAGGGATCGAAGGCCAGTGGCTCGAGCAGCTTGCGTTCGAGGCGGATGCCCTCGAGCAGCGGGATGTTCTGGTCGGTGAGCGGGTGGCGCCGGCGTGTTTCCTTGAAGCGTTTGACCAGCGTGGCCTCGTCGGCCTCGAGGAAGACGGTGCGGGTCGGCACGCCGAGCGCCTTGAGGCGTGCCAGGCTGTCGGGCAGGGCGTCGAGAAACGCGCGGTTGCGGGCGTCGATGCCGACCGCCGCCTGCCGCAGGTTGTGGCCGGCCGCCTGGAGCTGCTCGGCGAAGTGCGGCAGCAGGCTGGCCGGCAGGTTGTCGATACAGTACAGGCCCAGATCCTCCAGCGCCTGCAGGGCGATGGTCTTGCCGGAGCCGGACAGGCCGCTGACGATGATCAGGCTCATGCGGGTCGCGGGCGGCGTCAGTGCTGGTCGGACATCATGTGCGCCTCCTGGCGCTGCATGAGTTCCTGCAGGGGGTTGATGCCGCGCATGCGCAGGATGTGGGCACGCACCGCCGCCTCCACCAGCACTGCCAGATTACGGCCCGGGGCCACGTACAGAACCACTTCCGGGATGTCGACATCGAGGATACTGCGGGTCTTCTGCTCGACCTGCAGGCGGTCGACCTTCTTCATGCGCTCGGGGGTGAGCGGTTCGAGGTGCACGAACAGGCGCACGGTCTTTTCCGGGCGCACCGCGGTGTCGCCGTACATGGCGCGCACGTTGAGGATGCCCAGGCCGCGGACCTCGAGGAAGTCGCACAGCATGCGCGGGCAGCGGCCGATCACGGTGTCCGGGCCGACGCGCGACAGGTCGACGGCGTCGTCGGCCACCATGCGGTGGCCGCGCGACAGCAGTTCCAGCGCCAGCTCGCTCTTGCCGATGCCGGATTCGCCGGTAATCAGCACGCCGATACCCATGACCTCCAGGAACACCCCGTGCAGGGTGGTGCGGCGCGCGAGCGCGCGGGTGAGATAGTGCTGCAGGTGGTCGATGACGCGCGGGCCGGGCCAGGACGTGGCGAACAGCGGCAGGCCGGCGGCATCGGCGGCACTGAGCAGATCGTCGTCTATGTTCTCGTCGCTGGCGACCACGACCAGCGTGGTGGTGTCGCAACTGAACAGGCGCTCGATGGCGGTGCGGCGTTCGGTCGCCGGCAGCTTGCGCAGGTAGTCGACCTCGCCGGAGCCGAGCACCTGAACCCGGTTCGGGTGGACGTAGTTGAGATAGCCGACCAGCGCCATGCCCGGAAACCTGGCGGTGGCCGGTTCCAGCAGGCGCTCGCGGCCGCTGCGGCCGGCCAGCCAGCGCAGTTTCAGCGAGGCCGCCTGGGCCTCGAACAGCTCATCGACCGTCAGTATGGGGTTCATGCGGGTGGGGCGATAGCGGCCGCGGCGGGCCGCGGTCGTTCCGGTTGTCTCTCGGTAACGCGTTGTCGAGATTGCATGTTATCCGGTTCGCGGTCAAGACGCGGGCGCCGGACACGACCGGGCGGGCGGTGGCCCGCAGGGGGGGCGGTGAGCGGTGCCGTTCGCCGTGCGGCCCGGGCCGCACGGTCCCGGGCGTCAGCGGTGGCTGCTGACTTTTTCCTTGTGCTTGAGGACCTGGCGATCGAGCTTGTCGGCGAGCGCGTCGATCACCGCGTACATGTCGTCGCCCTCGGTGTCGGCGTGCAGCTGCGTGCCCTTGGCGTTGATGGTGGCCTCGGCGGCGTGGCGGTTCTTCTTCTTTTCGTAGTGCAGGACCACGTTGGTGCTGGTCACGTGGTCGAAGTGTTTCTGGATGCGGCCGAATTTCTCGTTGACATAGTTGCGCAGGGGTTCGGTGATTTCGATCTGCTGGCCGCTGACGGTGATCTGCATGACTGCCTCCGGAAGGCTTGGGGTTTCAAACGAGAGACTTGCGCTGGCTGGACGGGGGGATGTTCAGCGCTTCGCGGTATTTTGCCACGGTTCGCCGCGCCACGTGGATGCCCTGGCCGGCGAGCAGATCGGCGATCATGCTGTCGCTGATCGGCTTCTCGGGCTTTTCGGCCTCGACCAGCTTCTTGATCAGCGAGCGGATCGCGGTCGCCGAGCAGGTGCCGCCGTCGGCGGTGCCCACGTGGCTGGAGAAGAAATACTTGAGCTCGTAGATGCCGCGCGGGGTAAGCATGTACTTGTTGGTGGTCACCCGCGAGATGGTCGACTCGTGCATGCCGACGATCTCGGCGATGTCGTGCAGCACCAGCGGCTTCATCGCCTCGGCGCCGTGCTCGAAGAACGCGCGCTGGCGGTCGACGATCGCGCGCGCCACCTTGAGCAGGGTCTCGTTGCGGCTGTTGAGGCTCTTGATGAACCAGCGCGCCTCCTGCAGCTTGTCCTGCAGGTACTTGTTGTCGGCGCTGTCGGAACCGCGCCGGATCAGGCGTTCGTACTCGCGGTTGATACCGAGGCGCGGGGTGGCGGCGGCGGTCAGCTCGGCGCGCCACACACCGCGGATCTTCTTCACCGTGATGTCCGGGGCGACGTAGCCAGCGTGGCTGCTGGTGACGGCGGCGCCCGGGCGCGGGTTGAGGTGCTGGATCAGGCCGATCGCGCCCTGCAGCTCCTCGGGCCCGAGCCGGGTCAGGCGCTTGAGCGCCTTGATGTCGCGGGCGGCGAGCAGGTCGAGGTGCCCGGGGGTGGCGAGCTTGCGGGCGTTGGCAAGGTGCGCGGTGTCCGCGGCGAGGTTGCGCAGCTGCAGCTGCAGGCACTCGGCCAGGTCGCGGGCGGCGACCCCGATCGGGTCGAAATTCTGGATCTGGTGCACCACCGCCACGATCTCGTCCAGATCGGCCTCGAGTTCGCCGGCCAGCGCCTGCTGCACCTCTTCGAGCGAGCAGCTGAGGTAGCCGTCCTCGTCGATGGCGTCGATCACCGCCTCGGCGATCGTGCAATCCTTGGGGGAGAACAGGGTCATGTGCATCTGCCACAGCAGGTGTTCGCGCAGGGTGGTGGGCGCGCTGTTGCGGGCATCGATGTCGGGGCGCTCGTCGTCGCTGCGGGTGGTGCTGGCGGTGAGCGTGTCGTAGGTCTCGGCCCAGTCGTCGCCGCCGTTCAGTTCCTCGCGAAACGAATCGTCGTCGATGGCAGCGTCGCGGTCGACCGCCAGGTCCTCGCCGGCCGGGGCGTCGGTGGTGTCGGTGGTGTCCGTGCCGCCGGTGTCGTCGGCCGGCGCCGCCACCTGGTCGACGGCGGCGGCCTCGAGGTCGTCCTTGGCCTGGCTCTCGTCCTCGGGCTCCTCGAGCAGGGGGTTGCTTTCGAGCGCCTCCTGGATCTCCTGCTGCAACTCGAGCGACGACAGCTGCAGCAGGCGGATCGCCTGCTGCAGCTGCGGCGTGATTGTCAGGTGCTGACCGAGTCTGAGATCGAGTGACTGCTTCATGTGTCCGTTGCGCGTCCGGGCGGGCACCGGCCGCAATAGCGCCGATCGTCCCTTGCTGGGCGGTTACGACCCAAGTCTAGCCCAATTTTTGCATGGCGGGCGGTGGCCGGCCGGGCGGATCGGGAGATTTTTTCGACGGAACAAGGGGTTATGCTTTCCCTAGTTTCAAGTTTCAGGTTTCAAGTTTCAAGTTCGGCGTACCCGGGTCTGGGGCCGCGATGTGCTTCGGGGTGGAACTTGAGACTTGAAACTTGCGACTTGAAACTGGGGTTCAGAGCCTGAAATCTTCGCCCAGATAGACCTTTTTGACTTCCTCGTTATAGAGGATGTCGGCCGGGGCGCCGGCCGCCAGCGCCTGACCCTCGGACAGGATGTAGGCACGGTCGCAGATCTTGAGGGTCTCGCGCACATTGTGGTCGGTGATCAGCACACCGATGCCGCGCTGCTTGAGGTGCAGGATCAGTTGCTGGATGTCGAGCACCGAGATCGGATCGACCCCGGCGAACGGTTCGTCGAGCAGGATGAAGCGCGGCCGGGTGGCCAGTGCCCGGGCGATCTCGACCCGGCGGCGCTCTCCGCCGGACAGGCTCATGCCGGTGTTGTGGCGGCGCGCGGTCACGTGCAGCTCCTCCAGCAGCTCCTCAAGGCGCTGCTCGCGCTGCTCCGGACTCAGGTCCTTCTGAGTCTCGAGGATCGCCATGATGTTCTCCTCGACCGTGAGCTTGCGGAACACCGACGCCTCCTGCGGCAGGTAGCTCAGGCCGAGCCGCGCGCGCTGGTGCATGGGCAGTCTGGTCAGCTCGGTCTGGTCGAGGTGGATCTGGCCGCTGTCGAGCGGCACCAGGCCGACGATCATATAGAAGCAGGTGGTCTTGCCGGCGCCGTTCGGGCCGAGCAGGCCGACCACCTCGCCGCTTTCAATCCGGAGCGACACGTCGCGCACCACCGGGCGGCCCCGGTACTGCTTGCTGAGGTGGGTGGCGGTGAGCACGCTCACGGAAGTGTCTCCGGTTCCGAATCGGGTTTCTGGCGTGGTGCCAAAGCGGCGTAGATGCGACGATCAGCGTCGGCGTGCGCCTTGACCGTCTCGGCCTGCATGTCGTAGTGCACGATACCGGCGCGCAGCAGGTCCTGCCCCTGGCGCACCTCGACCGCGCCGGTCAGCGTGAGCTGGCGTGTCGCCACGTTGTACTCGGCGCGCCGGGCCTCGCCCTCGATCAGCTCGGGCCGGCCTGCGGCGCGGTAGCGGAATGTGGTCGGACGCCCTTCGGCAGTGACCTGCTCGACCGTCTGCTGGCGGCCGCGGGCCTCGGCGCGGTCGGCGGTGACGCGGAGTGTGTCCTGGGTGAGTACCACCCGGCCCTGGTAGCGGCTGACGCCGCGCTTCTGGTCGATCTCGATGCGATCGGCGCGCAGGTGCACCGGCGCGCTGGCTGCCGGCCCGGCGGCCAGCGCCGGGACCGCAGTCAGCATGGCAAGGATCAGCAGACCAATCGATCGCCTAGTCATTCGAGCAGCACCCGCATCTCGCCGGTTTCGATCGCGCCGCCCGGCTGGCCGCCGTGCGCGCCGCGGGTGACGCGCACGTTGCCGCGCATCAGGATGGTCTTGCTGTCCGAGGTGGTGTAGCCGCGGTCGGCAACGGTGTGCAGCGGCGGCTCGCCCGGGGTGTACTGCACCAGGTGCGGGCGCTCGAGCTCGAGCGTGTCGTCGTCCGGGTAATGCACCAGCCGCGCGGCGCTCAGCTCGTGTTTGCGCCGGCCCTGGGTGTCCATGGTGGTGGCGGTGAAATTCTCGATGAAGTAATCGGCCTCGTGGCGCGCCTTGGTGTCGCGGACCGGGTTGCGATCGGCGCCGCGGTCGGTCAGCCACCAGCTGACCGCGGCCAGGGTCGCCAGCGCCACCACCAGCGTGATGCGGTTGAAATGGCGGATCATGGGCGCCGGCCGGGTTCAGTAGTAACGCTGCATTTCGGCGCCGAACGTGCCCTGCGCGAGCATCAGCAGCTCGCACACGTCGCGCGCGCAGCCGCGCCCGCCGTCGTTCGGGCTCACCCAGTGCGAGTGGCGCTGGATGAGGAAATGCCCGTCACGCGGGCTGACCGCGAGGCCGACCCGCAGCATGATCGGCAGGTCAACCACGTCGTCGCCGACGAACCCGACCTGTTCGGGTACGAGCCCCAGCTCACTGATCATCTGCTCGTAGACCGGGAACTTGTCGGCGCAGCCCTGGCGCACGTGGCGGATGCCGAGCTCGCGGGTGCGGTGCGCGACGATCTCGGAGTTGCGGCCGGTGATGATGCCGACGTCCACGCCGTTGCGCTGCAGCATCTTGAGGCCGTGGCCGTCGCGCGAGTTGAAGGCCTTGTACTCCTCGCCGTGGTTGTCGAGGTACAGGCGGCCGTCGGTGAGCACGCCGTCGACGTCGAACAGCAGCAGCTTGACCGGCCTGGCGCGCGCCAGCAACTCGTCGCTTGCCAGTGCGAGCAGCGGGTGATCGTGCATGTCAGACCACCCCCGCGCGCAGCAGGTCGTGCATGTTGAGCGCGCCCAGCACCTTGAGGTCGCTGTCGACCACGTACAGGCCGTTGATATTCTTCGACTGCATGAAGGCCACCGCCTCGGCCGCCAGGGTGTCGGCGCCGATGGTCTTCGGGTTGCGGGTCATGATGTCGGTGATCCTGGCCTGGTAGACATCGATGCCCTTGTTGAGCGCGCGCCGCAGGTCGCCGTCGGTGAAGATCCCGGTGAGCCGGCCGCTGCCATCCACGATCGCGGTCATGCCGAGGCCCTTGCTGCTCATCTCGAGCAGCGCCTCGCGCAGCCCGGCGGATTCCGCCACCTGCGGGATGCGCTCGCCGCTGTGCATCAGGTCGCGCACGTACAGCAGCAGCCGCCGGCCGAGCTTGCCGCCGGGATGCGAGCGGGCGAAGTCCTCGGGGGTGAAGTCGCGTGCCTTGAGCAGTGCCACCGCCAGGGCATCGCCCATGGCGAGGGCGGCGGTGGTGCTGGACGTCGGGGCGAGGTTGAGCGGACAGGCCTCCTTCTCGACGCCGACGTCGAGATGCACGTCGGCCTGGCGCGCCAGGCTCGATTTCGGATTGCCGGTCATGGCGATCAGCCTGGCGCCGAGGCGCTTGATGATCGGTAGGATGGTGAGGATCTCGCCGGTCTCGCCGGAGTTGGAGATGGCGATCACCACGTCCTGCGGCTGGATCATGCCGAGGTCGCCGTGCTGGGCCTCGCCCGGATGCACGAAGAACGCCGGCGTGCCGGTCGAGGCGAGGGTGGCGGCGAGCTTGCCGCCGATATGGCCGGACTTGCCCATGCCGGTGACCACCACCCGCCCGGCGCAGGCGAGCACGATGCCGCAGGCCTGTTCGAAGTCGTGGTTGATGCGCTCACGCAGCGCCGCCACCGCCTGCGCCTCGAGCTCGATGACCGCACGCCCGTGTGCCTGCAGGTTGGGAGGGTTGCTCATGTGGTCGTGGAATCGGGAAGAATCGGGTAATCTCTTGATCAGCAAGTATAACGAAGCCGGCCCGGCGCGCCTACATGTACGAAACCACCTTCCTCCATGTCCTCGTCCTGCTGGGGGTCGCCGTGGTGCTGGTGGCGGCGTTCCGCTACCTGCGGATGCCGGCGGTGCTGGCCTACCTGACGGCCGGGGTGCTGGTCGGGCCTTCCGGCCTCGGCTGGATCCCGAACCTGGCCGGCACCCGCTACCTGGCCGAGTTCGGCCTGGTATTCCTGATGTTCACCATCGGCCTCGAATTTTCCCTGCCGCAGCTCATGGCCATGAAGCGCACCGTGGTCGGGTTCGGCGGGCTGCAGGTGCTGCTGAGCTTCTGGGCCTTCGGTCTGCTCGCCTGGGCGCTCGGCGTGCCGCCCGGCGGGGCAGTGGTGATCGGCGGCATGCTGGCGCTGTCGTCCACCGCGATCGTCATGAAGCTGCTGGTCGACCAGCTCGAGCAGCACTCGCGCCACGGCCGCGCCGCGTTCGGCATCCTGCTGTTCCAGGACCTGGTGGTGGTGCCGTTCCTGATCGTGATCCCGGCGCTCGGCGGCGCCAGCGGCGAGCCGGTGCTGGTCACCCTCGGCTGGGCGCTCATCAAGAGCGTCGCGGTGCTGGCGGCGATCCTGTTCGTCGGGCGCATGTGGCTGCGGCCGGTGTTCCACGAAGTGGCGCTGGCGCGCTCGCGCGAGTTCTTCATGCTCACCGTGCTGCTGATCACGCTGGCGGCCGCCTGGCTCACCGAGCATGCCGGCCTGTCGATGGCGCTCGGCGCGTTCCTCGCGGGGCTCATGATCGGCGAGACCGAGTACCGCCACCAGGTGGAGAGCGACATCCTGCCGTTCCGCGATGTGCTGCTCGGCCTGTTCTTCGTCACCGTCGGCATGATGCTCGACCTGCAGGTGATGCGCGGGCAGTGGCTGGCGGTACTGCTGGTGCTGGTGGTGATGCTGGCGATCAAGACCGCGATCATCCACGGACTCGGCCGCCTGTTCGGCCACGAGAACGGTGTGGCGCTGCGCACCGGTCTGGTGCTGGCACCGGCCGGCGAGTTCGGGTTTGCGCTGCTGGTGCAGGCCCAGGTCCATAAGGTGCTGGGCGCGGAGTCGATCCAGGTGCTGCTGGCGGCGATGGTGGTCAGCATGCTGCTCGCGCCGCTGGTGATCCGCTACAACGGCGCCATCGCCAAGCGCTTCGTGCCCGGCTACCGCGCGCGCCGCGACAGCAACCTCGACTCGATCCGCGCCACCGCCCGTGAGGCGCGCGGCCACGTCATTCTGTGCGGCTTCGGCCGCAGCGGCCAGAACCTGGCATGGATGCTGAAGAAAGAGGGTCTGTCGTACGTCGGCCTCGATCTCGACCCGGTGCGCGTGCGCGACGCGCGCGACGCCGGCGAGCCGGTGGTGTACGGCGACTCGGCGCGCCGCGACGTGCTGCTCGCCGCCGGCCTGACCGAGGCGCGCGCCCTGGCCATCAGCTTCGTCGACGTGCCGACCGCCAAGCGCATCCTCAGCGTCACCCGCGACCTGCGCCCCGACATGCCGGTGATCGTGCGCACCATGGACGACTTCGAGATGGACGCGCTGCGCCGCGCCGGTGCCACCGAGGTGGTGCCGGAGAGCCTCGAAGGCAGCCTGATGATGGGCTCACACCTGCTGATGCTGCTCGGCGTACCGATGTCGCACGTGCTGCGCCAGGTGCAGACCGTGCGCCGCAACCGCTACCAGATGCTGCGCGGCTTCTTCCACGGCGGCGCCGGCGTCGATGAGGCCGAAGAGGCCTACCGCGACCGCCTGCACTCGGTGACGCTGCTGCCGCAGGCGTTCGCGGTCGGCAAGCAGATCGCCGAGCTGCCGCTGGCCGAATCCGGTGTCACCGTCACCGCCGTGCGCCGCGGCGGCATCACCGGCCCGGAGCCGGAGCCGAATACCAAGCTCATCGCCGGCGATGTACTGGTGCTGTTTGGCGCGCCGGAGGCGCTGGAGCATGCGGAGAAGGTCTTATTAGAGGGGTAGGAGCGGCGCCCTCGCCGCGATGCCTTATCGGAATCGCCTGCGGCGATGGTTGAACGGCTAGGTGCCGCTGGCCGCGCCG
>Ga0115026_10000100_pt1 | contig 16828 bp, 13 predicted proteins | sample Mud_0915_D1_FD_83878 | JGI IMG/M metagenome (GOLD analysis project Ga0115026, IMG submission 83878) | Wetland microbial communities from Old Woman Creek Reserve in Ohio, USA - Mud_0915_D1 | ecosystem: Environmental > Aquatic > Freshwater > Wetlands > Sediment ...
AATAGGGTTGAACATTGATGCTCCAGGCGCCGCTACATTGGCCAGTGCCGCCTCACTTTTATTGAATCAACATCCAGAATCATTTATCAACGTTACTGGTACTACTAACATAACCTCTATTAGTAGTGGACTGTTACACCCACCAGGATTTTTTCTTACCCTAAAATTTGCAGATATTTTAACCTTTACGAATGGATCAAACCTGAAGCTGGCGGGGGATTTTGTAACTACTGCTGACGACACCATCACCTTACAGTTTGACGGAACTAATTGGGTAGAAATTAGCAGGAGTATAAATTAATCTTCCCCCCTGCAAAGCAGGCCAGCCAACGAACAGATCGTGCTCCAATGCGTCTTGTACAGATTCATTATATAAGGTTATTTAAATGAGTGATCCAGATAAATCTGATATAGAATTAGTTCTTACTAAATGTTTAGTAGACCTTAAAGCTACATGTTGGATATTATTTCCTGAAATTTACACAGCTCCTTTCTCTACTCTTCATGATCAGATATTTGAACTCTTAAATTCAGGACATAAGAAGATAGTAATAGCGGCTCCTCGTGGAATAGGTAAGACTTCTATAGCTAGGACTCTTGCTATGAGGGCCATACTCTTTAGACTTTCTAATTTTATAGTTTACTTAAGTAATTCAGCCACTAGTGCAGAGATGCAAACGGAGAATATAAAAAGAGATTTACTGTCTAATCAACAAGTTAAGTATATATTTGGGAATATTAAGGAATCAATAGATAAAGTAACTTCTATAGATGAATCTTTTAGTAAAAGTGCCTGGTCTGCATATGGTAATACTTATATACTTCCTAGAGGGGCAGGTCAACAAGTTCGTGGATTAAATTGGTCTAATTATCGTCCTGATTTAATTATAATAGATGATTTAGAAAACAAAGATGAGATTCAAAGTAAGGAGAATAGAGATAAATTAAAAAGTTGGTTCTGGTCTGATTTGATGAAGACTGAGTCTAGATATGGTAGAGAGTGTTCTTTTATCTATATAGACACTATAAAACATGAAGATTCCTTATTGGTAGACTTACTTAACTCTCCACAGTGGAAATCTCTTCAACTTTCCATTTGTGATGATAACTATAATTCTTATGACGAGAATTATATGACTACTGCTGAAATTAAAGAAGAGGTAGAAGAGCATCGTAGACTTGGAACTCTCGATTTGTTTTATATGGAACGTAGAAATATTCCTATAGCTAAAGAAGATGCAGTTTTTAAACAGTCATATTTTAAATATTTTGAAGACTTAGGAGACTCTCTTAAGGTTATAGGATTAAATGGAGAAGTAGAAGAAATAAGAACTTATAATCTTACTCATATAACCATAGTAGATCCTGCTAAAACAGTCAAGTTGCAAAATGCTGAAACTTGTGTAATAACAATGGCTGTGGATAGGACTAGTAGAAAAATCTTTGATAGAGAAATTGTAAGTAGAAGGATGTATCCTGATGAAATTTATGATGAGATGTTTAGACAGGTTAAGCAGTTTAACTCTTTTATTTTAGGATACGAAACTACAGGACTTAGTGAGTTTATTAGCCAGCCTATAGAAAGTGAATGTAGAGTAAGAAATATCCATCCTATGCTAATGGAACTTACGGCCAGAAGGGGAATAGGTGAAAGAGGTAAGATTGAACGTATAGCTACTCTTGCTCCACTTTATAGATTAGGTTACATGTATCATAATAAAAATAACTGTGGAGTATTAGAAGGACAATTATTAGGTTTCCCACGTTCCAAACTTTGGGATGTTATGGATGCTAAAGCTTATATTACCTACATAATGGACAAGCATGCAGTTTATTTCGATCCTTCAGATGAAGTAGAAGAAACTCCTATAGAAGATGACTATGCATCATTAAGTAATGATTCTGAGTTAGATGAACAACTAATGGGATTTGCTATATAACTTGCTCTCTTGAAAAATTCACTTAAGGAATTTAATAATGCCTAATATTTTATATGGAAATTTAGGAAAGTATAGATCCAGAAATCCTCAATTTCAAGAGAAGTTTGAGTATACTTACCCAGAAGGTTTAAATCTTACTCCTGGGAATAAACTTCATGACAGAATAAGAGATGAAGTTATGGATAGAGCTTTTGAATCTTCTACTGTAATGAGTACTAGATATAGTGATTGGAATAGTATAGATCACACTCTAACTGCCTATATTCCTGTTGATGAAAAGGAGCAGGAAGTTAAAGATAAAGATTCCAGAAAACCTATAAGTATTGTATTTCCTTATTCTTATACTGTATTAGAGACTTTACTTAGTTACTATGTAGCGGCATTTTTGCAGGACCCTATTTTTAGATATGAAGGTAGTACTCCTAAGGATGTTATAGGGGCTATACTGTTAGAGTTAGTTATAGCTTTTCAGTGTACTAAAAATAAGGTTGGGCTTAATTTACATACCCAGGCTAGAGATGCTTTTAGTTACGGTTTTGGAGTGACTACTCCAGTATGGAAAACTGAGTATGGGAAGAAAACTGTGAGTCAAATGACTGGAGGGTTGTTTGGGTTTGGCCAGAAGGAAGAATTAATTACTTTAGATAATCAGTTACTTTTTGAAGGGAATGCTTTAGAAAATATAGATCCTTACTTATATCTTCCAGATGTAAGTGTACCTATTCATGAACCTCAAAGAGGAGAGTATATAGGATGGATTAATAAGACTAACTATATGACTCTACTTGGGGAAGAAAGAAATAATATAGAAATATTTAATGTTAAGTATTTAAAAAAACTACAAGGACGTAAGACTTGTGTGTTAGTAGGAGACAGTAGTGGTAGAAATACTAAATCAGGAATTTCTTCTGAAGATAACCGCTTTAGCGGCTCTTCTACTTCTACTGATACTATAAGAATGTATATAAGAATAATCCCTAAAGAATGGGAATTGGGATTAGGAGAATATCCAGAACTTTGGTTCTTTGAGATAGGAAGTGATGAGATTGTCTTACAAGCTAGACCTGCTAATCTTGATCATAATATGTTTCCAATAAGTGTTATAGCTCCAGATTATGATGGTTATTCGCTTAGTCCTATATCTAGGATTGAGATTTTGTATGGAATGCAAGGAGTTCTTGACTTTATGTTTAATAGTCATGTAGCTAATGTACGTAAAGCTATTAATGACATGATTATTTATGATCCTTATCAAGTCAACTCTAATGATTTAAGAAATCCTTCTGCAGGAAAGCTTATTAGATTAAGACGACCTTCTTGGGGTAAAGGTGTAAAAGATGTTGCTCAACAGTTAGTAGTAAATGATGTAACTCGTGGGAATATTGCGGACTCTACTTGGATAGTACAGTGGATGGATCGAATCTCTGGTGCAGATTCTTCAATGCAGGGAGCTTTAAGAACTGGTGGTCCTGAACGTTTAACAGGTACTGAATTTCAAGGTACTAGAGCAGGAGGAGTTTCTAGGCTTGAAAGACTTGTGAAGATAGCAGGGATGCAAGGAATGCAAGATATAGGGATGTTCTTTGGAATTCATAATAAACAGATGATGTCTGAAGAGACTTATATTAAAGTAACCGGTGATTGGCAAGATGTTCTATTGGCAGAATTTGAAAAGAATATAGATAGAGGGCGTCTGGCAGTAGATCCTAGACAGATAGACATTCATTATAATGTTATACCTAGAGATGGATCAGTTCCTGGAGGCAACTACTCTGATGCCTGGATTAAACTATGGCAAATATTTGGAGCAAGTCCTGAACTAGCTCAACAGTTTGATATAGTCAGAATCTTTAAACATATAGCTAGAAATCTTGGAGCTAAAAATGTAAATGATTTTGTAAGGAGAGGAGGTAATATTCAAACTAAAACAATGCCAGACGAAACAGTAAGACAACAGGTACAACAAGGTAACTTAATGCCTATGCAGATGAATCCTCAACAACAGGTAATGTAATGAGTAAACTGAGTGATGCTTTAAAAATTGTAGAATTAGGAGACTTCTCTACAGACTATAAGCCTAAAAGTTCAAGTTTAGCTTTAAAGGAATTTTTAGAAAGTTCAATCTATAAAGATTTTTTAGGAGAACTGGCAGCTAGAATAGAAGATCTTAGAGACTTTTTGGAAGTTAGTGATTCTAAGAAATACTTTGCAGCTCAAGGTGCTGCTGCTTTTGCTAGATTAGTTAGTAATATTTTCTTAGACCTACTAGAAAATAAGTTATCTGATATTAGAGAAGAAGAATTTAAACATGAAGAAAAAGAGGAGGATCTGTAATGGATGAAGTAACTAAAGAGGTAGAGAGTGGAAATTTAGATATAGGTGAATCTAGTCAAGAACAGATTGATGAGTTTTTAGAGGATCAACCTATAGAAGAAGAAGAGGTTATTAAAGAATCTGATACAAAATTCGTAGAGGAAAAGGCCTTGGCTGAAGAGCCTGCGAAGATTGAGGAAGAAGTAGTAAAGGAAGAGAAAAAGAAGGATGAAATAGTAGAGAATAAAGAGGATTCTTCTATTGCTGAAATAGCTTCTTTAAAAGCCCAAATAGAGGCTATGCAAGTTTTAGTGGATAAGTTAGCTGTACCAACTACTAAAGTAGAAGAATCTGCAGTACCTACTAAGATTAAAGAACTTGCAGAATTGTTGGAAGAAGTAGACTTTGACTCTGTGATGGAAAGTAAGGAGAATTTTTCTAAGTTCTTTCTAACAGCAATGCAAGCAGTTCAAGAACAAACAGCACAAAAGATTCTTTCTTCTATTCCTAACATTGTAGGTTCACATGTTCAAAGACAGGCTACTTTAAAAGATGTAGCTACAGAGTTTTATAACAAATATCCTGAACTTAAGAGAGTAAAAAGATATGTAGGAACTGTAGCTAATGAAGTCTATGCTGCTAATCCAGACTGGAATTTAGGTCAGGTTATGGAAGAGACAGCTAGAGTAACGAAAGAGACCTTAAATATTAGAGACTCTATAGAAACTAAGGAAAAGAAAGAATCTGCTAAACCTGCTCTTCCTGGAAGTGGTGGAGGTGTTAGAGGGCTTAACAGACCTTCATCTAAGTTACAAAGTGAGATTGATGAGTTACTTATAGATTAAGTTAACAATTAGATTTAGTGGAGGTTAAGATATGGCTGGAGAGGGAAGGTTTATAGATAACTTAATGAAAGGTGACCTGGTTCCAACTGGGACCTTAAAGGCAGATAATACTAAAAGATATTGTCTGGAAAAATTTAACACTCAACCTATTTGTCAAGTAATTAATGCTACTACAGCTAACCCAAGTGGTACTGCAAATACGGCTAATATTGCGCATATGAGTAACACGACAAATAGTTTTGAATATGTTGCTAAAGGTACTCAAACTATTATTGGTATGGGAGTATTGACTACTAATGGAATTAATATAGCAGGTGATGCAACTGCTGATGATGGTAGGGAGATTGCTTTTGGCGGAGGAATTACTTCATTCTCTCCAATTAACTTTGTAGTAGGAACTGCCTTTTGGGCACGTCTTAAGTTCTACATAGATGATGTTAGTGGAACTGATGATTGTGCTTTTGGGTTTAGGAAAGCTGAGGCATATCAGGCTAATATAGATGATTATGATGAGATGGCTGTTCTCAATATGATTAGTGGAAATATTTATATTGAAACTATTCTTAATGGTGGAAGTACCGTTGCAACGGATACTACTCAAGATTGGGCAGATCTTGCTACCCATGAATTTAAGGTAATGGTAGCTGCAGATGGTGCAGTGACCTATACTATAGATGGAGCTGCTCCTACTGTAACTGCTGCTTTCTCATTTGATGTTGGTGAGAATGTAATCCCATTTATGTTCTTTCTACAAAATACAGATATTGTAAGTACTTTAACCTTAATGGAGTTTGAGTGCTCGTATGTTTAATATGAGTATAGTTCAAAGGAGGTACATAAATGTGGCTTAGCAATTATTTAAAGAAGTATTCCTTAAGAAGTGACTTTCTAATTCTTAGTAATAAAAAGATGCAGTTTAGAGACTCAGCTATACATATAGCTTCTGCTGCTGATGGACATCTAGATCTTACTGCAGATACTAGTATTGACTTAAATGGAAATGTTGATCTATCAACTTACGCTTTAAATAGAACTGGTATTCAGTGGTTTCAGCCTGCATTAGTAGGGTTTGCTGGTACTACTGCTGGATGGTCTATTACTGGATCGGCTCTGGGAAATACAGGAAGTGCTAAATGTCCTGCTAGTCAGACTGCGGCTACTTATGTTATTCCAGTTACTATTCCGTTAAAGGTTGGAGATACTATTACTGCCTTTACTGTAACCGGTCAGATTGAAAGTGCTGGTGGTGCAGTTACTTTAGATGTTGACCTTCGTAAACTTACTGCGGCTGCTGGTGACTTAGTTGATGCTTCTGTAGGAGCCATTACACAGATTAGTAAGACGGCAGACTATGCTATTGCTGATAGCAAAACTGCTCTTGCTGAGGTGGTGACAGCAACTGAAAGCTTTTATTTTCTGTGTACTGCCACAACGGCAGCTTCGACAGATATTGATTTTCAAGGAATTTATATTACAGTTACTACTGTTTAATGTTTAAACAGTTACTGTTGTTTAACGTTTAATATTAACTTTAATCTTTTTTTTCGGAGGTATAGATATGGCTTTTTTAGGTATGCGTGGAAATGGTGACTGGGCAGCTGATCAGCGACCCAAAAGTTGGAGAGAGGTTATTCTTTATAGGTATCCTAATGGAATGGCACCTCTTACAGCTATTCTTAGTAAGATGGGAAGCGAGAGGACTTATGATCCTGAGTTTAACTGGTGGACTAAAAGTCTTCCTACTCAAAGAGCAACTGTGACTGGTCGATATACAGATGAATCTTTGGCTACTAGCTACACTAGTGGTGGATCAACTGGAGATATTCTTTACTTTAAAATGAGTGCTGCTGATGTAGCACATTTTAAGTTGGGGCATGGTATTTTGCTACGAGATGCTAGTGACATCACTGTGGACTGTGTAGGTAAGGTGATAGGTAGAAGTGCTGCTGGTTCTAGTTCTTACTTGAAGGTACTACTATTAGAGGCTGATGACAACTCTACTAGTCATGACTTAAGCGATTGTGACGCTGCTTTGGCATTAGGAACTATCCACTCTGAAGGTTCAGCTATGCCAGACGCTATTGCATATGATCCTGTAAAGTGGTATAACTATACTCAGATCTTTAAGACCTCACTTTCTTTAACTAGGACTGCTATGCAGACTAAACTGAGGACGGGTGATCAAAGAAAAGATGCTAAAAGGGAGGCTCTTGAGTTGCACTCCATAGAGATGGAAAAAGCCTTCTTATTTGGTGTTCCTTCAGAAAGGACTGGAGATAATGGTAAACCTGAACGTACTACTCTAGGTCTTATTCCTGCTATTCGTGGGGGATATACTGGTAGTGGTGGAGATGCAGGGACTGTAAATGACTTTACTACCAACACTGACTTTGCAGGACAGACCTGGTTACAGGGAGGTGAAGACTGGTTGGATACACAGTTGGAGGCTATCTTCAGGAAGGGTGGTAGTGAAAAGTTGGCCCTTTGTGGAAGTGGTGCTATACTTGGTATTAATAAGTTAATCAAGGCAGGGGGTAACTTTGATTATACTTCTAGTACTGCTGATTATGGGATTAAGATTACTAAATGGACTACTGTTTTTGGAGTGATTAACTTGATGACTCATCCTCTCTTCAGTCATGAGACGACTACTAGAAACTCTATGGTTATCTTTGAACCTAAGGATCTTAAGTACCGTTTTATCCAGGATACTACCTTCCTCAAGGATATCAATGAGGGACAAGGTGGATGGACCTCTCGTGATGGGATAGATGAAGGTTTTTTGACTGAATGTGGTCTTGAGTATCGTCACCCAGATGGGTGGGGTTACCTTTATGGTTTTAATACTAATTCAGCAGTTTAAGATTAATCTTTAATTATCAACATTAGAGTAGTCAACAGAGTGATCAACTGGCTACTCTAATGCTTTATTGAAAAATTCACAAAAGCAATTATTTTAAGGAGTTAGAATGAACCTACTTGCCTTTAGACAACTCTTTCGTACCCTTACTGGACGATATGACCTAGTAAATGAAGATGGTTCAGATAATGGAGCTAACTTCTTTATTAATGCAGGACAGAAATACTTAGATAGAGCAGTTGATATACCTCAAACATTAGGGAGGGTGTTTAAGGATATAATAGCAGGACAATTTTTAGTTACTTTTCAAAATTCTAGATCTATTTTAGAAGTATGGTGTATTGGAGATAACGGAACAGGTACTTTTGATAGATTACCTTTACGCAAATACCCTATGAATGAGTTAAGAGGGGTAGATTCTAAAACATTAGAACAGTATTATACTGGCATGTTTTCAGATATAGATCAATCTAGACCTCTATATTACTCACCTGCCTTACTTAAACTACAGACGGATTCTGTAGGAGGAAGTGGAGGAGTTGGGGGCTTTATGGATGTGATGACTGAAGGTCACCAAAGTTATAATGGAATAGTATTTCTACCCCCTTCAGATAGAGAATATACTATAGAAGTTCTAGGAAATTTTTATTCTTTAGAAATGTCTGCAGATACAGATCATACTTATTGGACTGACGTTCATCCTAACTTGTTAATTCAAGCTACCATGCGTGAAGTAGAAATTATGCATAGAAATAGGGAGGGTGTTGCGGACTGGACCTCAGCTGTACATGAAGGTTTGGTAGGGATAGATATGGATGGAGTAGCTGAAGGATCAGTAGATGCTACTGAAATGGAAGGATAGGTATGAGAGAGATAGATTATACTTTTAATGAATTTACTACAGGTCTTAGACCTTTTGAAAAGATGCCTAAAAATTCTAAGACCTTAATAGAATGTTTTAATTTAATTCCTCGTACTGAAGGACTTGTAGAAAGAACTTCTGTAACTACTGCTGTAACAGGTATTTCTACAGACCATCCTTGGCCTCAAGTGTTTTTAGGTACTCGGCATTGGGTTTGCTGTACTAGAGATAAAATCTATACAATTAATTCTAACTGGACTTTAACTCAACAATTAGATTTATCTACATATTATAATACATTTCCTAATGCTCCAAAAGGTACTTGGCATTTTGCAGATTTTTTTGATTATGTAGTATTGACTAACGGAGGAGTTACTGTAGTATATAATCCTTATACCAACATCTGGGAATATAATGATGGAGTTAAGATACCTACTTTAGGAAGTGTACTTAACTTTAATGGCCAGATTATAGGCACAGGTAGAGAAACAGTAGTTGGAGATCCTAAAACTTCTTTTGGTGAAACAGATTCTAATTTTATACTTTGGGGAGGAGTAGGAGATGCTACCTTTGTTTTAGATCAGTCTAATGTAAAAGGTTATAGGCCACTCCCTTGGTTTGGTGAGACCTATAAGTTACTTCAACTTGGACAGTATATAGTAGCTTATGGTGCAGCAGGGATAGCCGTGATGAATTTTAGGGGTGTAACTTTAGGTATAGTTAAAAGTTTTGATTTTGGGATAATGAGTAGAGAGGCAGTAGCGGGTGGGATAAACAAGCATGTGTTTGTGGATACTAGTGGTTACTTAAGAGAACTTCCAGTAGATCTTAATATTTCCCAAGGACAGTATAAGGAATTTTTTTATACTATGACTGGTAGGGAAGTTGTAGTTACCAAAGACTCACTTCTTGATGAATTTTACATTACAGATGGAGTTAGAGGATTTGTAAAAAGTGAGTACGGAGTTGGAGAAGTAGGAATAGGCCCTACTAGTTTAGTTAGATGGGCAGGACTTTTGAGAGGGGTGTATACTAGTTTTAATAATAATTATGCCTTCTTAACTCTTGATACTTTAAATTTTGGTCTAGTAGGAAAAAAGACCTTAGATAGTTTACAGGTAGGAGTTAATTCTACAACTACTGTTGAATCTTGTATAGGAGTTAAGAATAGTTATAAAGGAAACTTTAGTTATTCTAGCTGGAAATCTTTAAATCTTAATGGGTATGTAGTTTTTCCAGTTAATGGAGAGGAGTTTATAGTTAAATTAAGAACTTCTAATTACGTAGGAGTTAAAATAGATTTTATAACTACTAACATAAAATTAGACGATAAACGTTTTAGAAGAGGACTAGTTAATGCTGATAAGATTGCTACCGGAACAAGTCGCCAGTTATTGGGATGATATAAAGAGTATGATAGAGAGGTCTTTGCCTCCAGTAGTAGGAATGCAAGGAGATAGAATGCAGAATATTCTAACGGCATTATTGTTAGATGATCTTATTACTTGGATTAGTGTAGATAAAGAAAAAGTAATAGATGGAATGGTAGTAACCTCTTTTACATTTGATAAAAATAGTGGAACTAAGTCTCTTCTAATATACTGTATGTATGGTTATGGAGAAGTACCTAAAAGTTCTTGGGAAGAAGGGAGTAAAACTTTAAGAAAGTTTGCTAAAAAGTCAGGTTGTCATAGGATTATAGGTTATACAGAAGTACCTTCTCTTATTAAGTGGGTAGAAAAGTTAGGAGGAGAAACTAAATATAGATTTATATCTATCGAGGTGTAGTTATGAAAATATATAATAAGGTAGTATTAGATATTGAAACAGGAGAAACTTTAGAAGAAGATTCTTTTGAATATTATGGACCGCTTTGTGAGGCTAAGGGTGGTGGAGGTGGAAGTAGTGGAGGTGGGGGTACTAGCGGAGCTGTAGATTATCCTGAATATATGAAAACTAGACATGAGAGTTGGTTAGGAGCTGTAACTACTCTAATAACAACTGGTGCTAATCCTTATACTGGAGAAACGTCTTTTAATCCAGATTCAGATATTACAACGTTTTTAGCTGCTCTAGCAGTTTATGATTCTGAAGTAGAAGACATGACAGATACTTGGAGTTCTCTTTTAACTACAATTTCTGTTGATTCCACTACACAGATAAACGATGCTATAATAGCCTATGCTGCTTTGTTGGATGATAGATTAACTACAGAAGTTCTTCCTAGATTTCAAACAGGAATGAGAGATATAAATGCAGTTATTTCTTCTACTTTTGTATTAGGTCAGGCTGTATTGGAAGCTTTTAATACTAGAGATGTAGCAGATTTTAGTGCTAAGCTTAACTTACAAAATATCACTTTAAAAGCAGCTGAAAGAGCAGATGCTCTTAATTTATTACAGGCAAAGATGCAATTTAGAGAGTCTGTAACTAAAACTGTTATAGAGGCTAGAAGGATAAAAGTAGTGATGAAAAAAGAGGAAGTAGATGAACAACTTTCTATGGATGATAAGGAGTATAGATATCCTTTAGAACTATATCAATATGGAGGTAATATTATGGGATCTATAGCAGGAAGTTCTGTAAGTACTCCTAGAAGTGAAACTAAAAGTTCTACTTTAGGTGGGGCCTTGAGTGGGGCTGCTGGTGGGGCTATGATAGGTAGTACAATCTCTCCAGGAGTTGGTACTCTTGTAGGTGCTGGGATAGGAGCAGTTTTAGGTGGAATATTTTAAATAAAGGAGGTTTTAAGATGCCAGGATTTATAGAAGGTCTAACTACTCTATTTCAAAACCCTGACTTTCTACAGTTATTAGCAGGAACTGGGACAGGATTAAGTCAAGGACAGAGTTTTGGAGAAGCAGGTGGGAATGCTGTAATTAATGCAAGTAAAAATATTGCTGGTAGGAATGCTTATCAAGAGATGTTTAAAGAATTAAGGGGGGATTCTCCGTCTTCTACTCCTACCCCTACTGGTGAATTGAAAGGTTCTGATGCTGGTCTTTTATTAGGAGGACAACCTCTTCCTGATTGGTTACAGAAGGATATAACTACAGGATTAACTCCTAAAGGAGCTCCTGGTTTAGATGCCTATAATGTACAGCATACTGCTGATGGATCTACTATAACTATGAAATCTAGTAGTCCTCAGAATCGTAATACTTATGGAACTAATGTTCCTATGGAGTCCCAGTCTACACAAAGTAAAGTTCCTCCTCAAGGAGAGGAGAAGTTAAACTACGCAAATTTTTTCCAGGCCCTCCTAGGTCAGGAATAGACCTAAGAGGGCTGTCTCCACAAGAAATAGGGCAAGTGTTAGCAGGCGCTACTAATATGGCACAAGTTAAGCAACAAACTGCTAAACAGTTGATGGATGCTATGTTTCAACGTGAAAGTCACGATATAGAGAAAGAGAGGAATCAGATTAGTAGAGAAAATGTAGAAAATGTTAGACAAAGTGTGCTAGATAAAATTGCAAGTTCTGAAGAGCTGGCAGAAGAGAAAAGAAAGATAGACAAAGCAGTTGCTGAAAATAGAATGTCTGTTGCTGAGGGCAAGTTAGAGTTAGCAAAGTTTATTGCAGAAAAAAGTAAACAGTATGCACCTCAACCAGCATTAGATAAGAGTGGAGATATTACCTGGATTATTCCAGGAGTTCCTCCTCCTCCAGGTACTAGACCTTTAAGAGAAGGGTTGACTGAAGGTGGAGAGTTTGGTAAAACTAAATTTCTTGGAGATTTAGGAGCTAGAATTGCTTTAGCTATAGAAGAAGATAAACCTACAGCAGCAATTCAGGAGTTAGCAGCCTCATATAATGAACTGCATCCTACTCATATGTGGAAGTACACTCCACCAGTAGAGGTTCCTTGGGGTCGTGATACTCCTAGTAAATGGGAAAGAGTTCCTAAGACTTCTAAAGTTCCTGAAATAAAGAGTATAGACTTTTCTAATGTACAATTTCCTACTAACCCCAAAACTGGAAAGATAGTTACTAAAGAAGAAGTTGTTGCAGAAAGTCAAAGAACAGGAAAGTCTGTTACTGAAATTCTTAATCTTATAGGTGCTAAGGTAAAGTAATGAGTTTACTTGAAGATTTTGGTGAGGTTTCTCAAGTAGAGCAGGAACAAGATCAAGGTGGGTTATTAACTGATTTTGGAATTAAGGAAACCATTTCTAAAGTAGAATCTACAGTTGATTATTTATCCCCATTAGTAGAAAGATATTCTCCTTCTATAGAAGGTGAGCCTTCAACTATGGATTTTTTAAAAGGACTTCCTGAAGCTGCGGCTTCTTTAGTTGGAGGAATAGGTGGATTTTTAGCAGGTGCCCCTGTAGCAGCAGGAGAAACTCTTAAGGGAGTTTTAGCAGGAGAACCAGTTGAAGGACTTAGAAGAGGTGGTCAGGAATGGGATAAGATTATGGAAGCAGCAGCGTTTCAGCCTGAAACTAGATTTGGTAAAGTTGCTGCTGGTGTGATGGGACAGCCCTTTGTAGATATACAAGATGTAGTAGGAAACGCTGTTAGAGGGTGGTCAGATAAAGACATAGAAAAAAGAGTAGAAGCTGCTAAGACACTTACTAATTTTGGGTTTATAGGGGCTCCTTATATTAAGAAGGGAGTGAAGAAACTTACAGAAAAATCTCCAGTTCTTGAAGGAGTAACTCCTACAAAGCCTCCTGTTTCTCCATCTATAACTCCTGCTGAACCTACTTTAGACTTAAGTAAAACTTTAGCAGAAGTAGATAGACTTGCAAAGGCTAAGAAGCCTACTCCTGTTATGGTTGAAGTTCCTGCTAATCAAGAAGTAGTGGAGATGTTAAAGGAAAAGTTAGCAGGGGTGGAAGGAGATTCTCCTAAAGCAGGTTATCAAAGAGGATACTATAATGGGGTTATTAAGCTTATTTCGGAGATGAAGGAAGATCTAGAAGAAGTAGATCTGTCTACATTGAAAGGTTTTAAAGATCCTAAAGGAAAGACTAGACAGTTGGTAGAGGAGTTGTTGGCTAAGAAGAGGGAGCAAGTAGTTCCTGCTGTTGAGTCTATTCCTACTCCTACTTCTACTCCCGCTCCTGAGCCTATTAAAACTCCAGTAACTTTTGTAGGAATGTGGCAAAATGCTAAGGGTGAACCTACTCCTCTTGTAGTAGAAAGTTTACCAGGAGAACCTCATGGAACCTCTAGGATGTTTGACCCTACCCAGCACGAGATAGTTAATGTCCAAGACTATGAGAAAGCCTTAAAGGTTGAGCCTACTAAGGTAGAGGAGACTCTTGAAGAGAAGATTGTTAAGTTAAAACTTGAGGAAGAAAAGGGAGAGATTCAAGATGCCCAAACAGTACGAGAAAATGAGGGACGAGTTTCAGAAGGAGGGACTCTCCCTCAAGAAATCACAGGAGAAAGCAGCCAAGATTTACAACTCAAAGGCAAAGAAGAAAGGGTTGAAGCCGGTGGGGAGGAAGGGACACAAGTAGTTCCTTATGTATATCATACTACTAAAGAAAGCAACTTAAAAAGTATAAAGTCTGAGGGGCTTAAACCTACAGACAAATCAGATATACATATTTCTTTAAATGAAAGTGATGCTAAGAAATGGTCTAGTATTAAGGGAAGCAGTATTCTTAGATTTAAACCTATTGAACCATTACTTGAGAGTACTTATCCTGAAACAAGAAAGTATGGTAATAGAGTAGATCCTATAAATATTGAGGTATTAAAAGATGGAAAATGGGAACCTTTGATTTCAACTAAAGTTGAAGAGAAGATAATTTCTGAATTTGATACTTCTACTTTAGCTAGAGATGAAGGTTATACTTTAGATTCTCGTTCTTTCACTACAGAAAAAAGTGCTTCCGCAGTAGCAACTAGACTAGGACCGGAGTGGGAAGTAGTAAAGGTAGGTAAGAATTTTAAAGCGGCTAAATGGTCTTCTGAACCTACTTTTACTAAAGTTGAGAGTAAGATTCCAGAGTCCTCCTCTATGGAAGAACTTACTAAAACTGTAGAGGTAGGTTCAGAAATTTCTGAGAAGCAGGCTTTGAAAGAATGGGAACAGGCAGATGAAGAATTTAGTGTGGCTAAAGTAGGGGATAAGTATTATAGGGTTACTAAGAAAGCTACACCTTTAGCCGAAGAGGTTTCTACTCCTACTCCTACTCCTACTAAAATAGAACCTCTTACAGAGTTACCTCCTATTTCTGAAGATTTTGTACAGAAGGCTAGGGAGGAAGTTAAAAAAGCTCAAAAAAGTGGAGATAAAAAAGAAGTAGCTAGACAGTTTTCAGAATATAGAAATTCCTTAGTGGAAAAAATCAACAAAGCAAAAGAATCTAAGATTGAACCTGGTGATCTGGGAGTCTTTAGTGATGAGTTTCAAACTTTTGGTTCTAAGGAAGAGGCTATAAAGTTAGGTAAAGATCCTTCTAAACTGATTCAAGATAAACTTACTAAGAGGTGGTTTGAAGAAGTTAAGTTTGATGAGTTGGAGGACTTAGGATGGGAACAAGACAGGGGTGACCTTAACTTAAAAAGTGATGAGATTAGTTGGAGTGATGATTTTGAGGTAAGAGAAGGTGAAATAAGTGAAGGGAGAGTTAAGGATCTTTGGGATATTCTGGGGAATGAAAGAGGTTCTGGTCCTCCTTTAGTAGACCCTGAAAATCTTAGAGTTCTTCGTGATAAAATTAAGGAACATCTAAGAAAAGCTAAGAAGTTAGGTGTTAGTATAGAAGACTACTTAACAGGTTTAGGGGCTAGTCAGAAAACTAAGGAGGATTTTGCTAAGGCAGTAGAACAGTTTGATGACCTTAACAGGAAAGTTAAGGAAGGAAATCCTATAGTAGAGAGTATCTTTAATCCTAAACCTGAAGAAGTTATAAGTCAAGTAGTTAAGGCTAGTAAAAAGAAGAAAGGTACTTTCTTGGTAGAAGTACCTTACACTAAGTTTTGGGAAGATAAACTTAGGAATTCAGTAAATACTCAAGACAGATGGGGTAAGAACTTTGCAGGGAATTTTATGAAGTTTAATGAAATCCCTATGAAGGCCTTCAAGAGGATGGGATTAGATGAGTTATGGTGGGACTGGGTTAAGCAGGAGAGTAGAAGACTGGACTATGTTAGAAGCATAACTAAAGAATTTAGGACTCTAGAGAAGACTTTTACTAAGAAAGAACTTAAGGATATGGCTATAGTAACTGAGTCCAGACGAGATATGGGCACTGAAATTTTGGCAGAAATGGGGATTACTGAAATTCCTATACTTAGTCCCAAACAGGAATCAGCACTTAAAGTATTTAATAGACATAATGATCGTATTTTGGAAGAGATGAACTATGTTAGAACTCACACAGGTAGAGAACCTATTCCTAGGGATAAGAATTACTTTACAAGGGTTAGACAATTTAATGTCTTAAAGAGTAAAGGACTTATAGGGGCATTAAGTAACGAGCCCCTAGAGACTTTTAGTAAAATGACTGAAAGTTTTAAAGGTAAGTATAATCCTTACAGTGAGAAGTTGACTAAAGTAACAGATATACCTGTAGAATTAGATATATTTTCTAACTTCTATAGATACTTAGATTATGTAAGTAAAGATATTTACACTTCTCCAGTAGCTGCTTTGGCCAAGAAGTTGTCAGGTTCTAAAATTAGAATGGATCCTAAGGATTTAGGAAAAGAGGGCTCTTATCTAGCCAGTTTACATCCAGGAGCAGCAGAATTATTGAGGAGGTGGTCTGATGAGATTTTAGGAGTACACCTGTTAGGAGATTTTTATAAGGAATATGCCGGACTTAAGACTATGTCTGATTGGCTGCATAGAAATATAGTCTATTCTACAATCTTATATGCTCCAGTTACCGTTGCTAAACAGTCTGGAGCCTTTACGGGTACTATAGCAGAAGCTGGACTTTATCATACCTTAAGAGGGATAGGAAAATTTGCAGTAGAAAATCCTAAAAGTTTATGGAAAGGTGAACTTACTAGAGCCAGAGCAAAGTCAGATGTATTGAA
>Ga0115026_10000101_pt1 | contig 16816 bp, 14 predicted proteins | sample Mud_0915_D1_FD_83878 | JGI IMG/M metagenome (GOLD analysis project Ga0115026, IMG submission 83878) | Wetland microbial communities from Old Woman Creek Reserve in Ohio, USA - Mud_0915_D1 | ecosystem: Environmental > Aquatic > Freshwater > Wetlands > Sediment ...
ACACACCCCTCCGCCAGAATGTCACCGAACCCCTCCCTATTTGCAATTCTTCTAAGAAGTTCGAGAACCACTTCCTTGCTTCCCCACTCGAGTTTTAGGCCATCTGTATCCTTTTGGGTCAGGATGCCCCGCTGATAGCATTCAAAGGCCATCGCCATCGTCGGACCCGCTTCCTGTGCATCGATGCCGAGTTGATTAGCCAGGTTTGTTATTTTAAGACCAAAGGCGAAATCAAAGATACCGAGTTCAGAGCACAGGGAAGCCAGGCACCCATACTCCGGTCTTCTCCCCTTCTCTCCGGCATAGGGACCATCATGAATCTGGACATACTTTTGACAGGCGTGACCACAGGAAAAGCAACTCGTGTGCCTGATAAGGTACTTGGGCACAAAACTTTCTCCGAAGAATTGGCCAATTTCTGCCTCAGGCCGGCGCAACTCCTGAGCGTTCTTAATCGGAAGATCGCAGACTTGATTAAATTGCCGTATCAGCCATGTCGTGCCGATGTCGTGATGAAGCTTTCTCAGGGGCTGTTCCAGAATATCCTCAAACCATTTTCTGACAACCCTCTCATATCTTTCCGGATCCGCTACATAAACGGATCTGGAGCCCCTGGCTGCCACTGCCTTCAGGTTCTTGGACCCCATCACACAACCCATGCCTGTCTCGGCCGGTACAGCCTCGTCGTTAGGAATCGGAGAGGCATATTTTACCAGGTTTTCCCCGGCTGGCCCGATACACAGGGTCTTGATGTCTCTATCACCCAATTCCTTTCTGATTAATTCCTCCGTCTCCCAAGTAGTCTTTCCCAACAGGTGCTGGGCATCCTTGAGGACTACCTCATCGTCATTAATCCATAGATAGACGCGTTGGGGTGCCCTGCCTTGAATAACAACATGGTCGTATCCGGCAAACTTAACCTCTGCCCCAAACTGCCCCCCTCCGCTGGCATCCCCCAGAATTCCAGTAAGAGGAGACTTGCCAGTAATCGTGAAACGTGAATTTCCCAAGCCAAGCGTGCCGGTTGTGGGACCCGTGCCGATAATCAGCCGGTTATCCGGCCCTAAAGGGTTGGTCTTGGGCCCTGTTTCATCGTAGAGTATCTTCGAATTAACGCCTCTCCCTCCGATAAAGTTATATGCCAACTCCTCGGACAAAGGCTCCTTGGTTATATTACCCGTGGAAAGATCCACCCGAAGAATCGTCCCCTTCCAGCCATACCACTTTGACATTCTTGGCGCTCCTTAGTTCTTGTCGCTTCCCAGGAGCTCGGCGCACTTCCATGCTTTGCATCCGAGGGGATAGTGGAAAAAAACCTTCTTAACAAGGTCTGAATTTATAGCTAATGACCTCATTCCCGTTATCATCCTCGTATAGCTTCTCCAGTACCAGCTCAACATTCATACCTATCTTTAATTGATCCAATTGACATTGGGTGAGGGGGGATAAAATGACAATCCCTCCTGGAAGTTCTACAGCCCCCACAGCATACGGGAGTGGCCCTGTATAACCCGGTGTTGCATGGTGGACGATAGTGTAGCTATACACTCTTCCTCTCTGACTGAGAAATGTCTCCTCCATTTCCTCACCAAAACATTTAATGCACTTCGTCCGTTTAGGAAAAAAAAACTCTCCACAGCTCCTACATTTAACACCCGTGAGGCGTGGTTTCTCTTCGGTTGATGGGAGCTTGAAAAGCTTCTCATTGATTGATACTTGCTTTCTGATTGCATCTGGGGTATTTCTCTCAGTACCCATCTCGAATATGCCTCCTTTATCTTACAACGTTCATTCAGGCTCTCTTCTTACCTTCGACGAGACCATTCCTCTGTCGCTGTGAATGGCTCATTTATTCCCCTCTATCCACTGTCTTACCCGACTTCACCTCTTTAGGATCGTCACGCAACTGTAGCCGCCGCCCCCGTAAACATGGCTTAACCCCGTCTTAGCCTTGCTGACTTGTCTCGGCCCTGCTTGACCCCTCAACTGCAAAACAATTTCATGTATCTGACCCAATGCAGAGGCCCCTACCGGCTCGCCTTTCGATAGCAGGCCGCCACTCACATTGATTGGGATTCTTCCATTAATCTCTGTCGCCCCTTCGTCAATCAAACGCCCTCCTTCACCTTCCTTACACAGTCCAAGCTCTTCAGAATAGATAATCTCAGATCCGACGTCGGTATCCTGAAGCTCAACCAGCGACAGGTCCTGAGGCCCGGTGCTTGCGGCCTCGTAAGCTGCTTGAGACACTCGCTCGATGACAGTCGGCCTCCTCACTGTCCCCGCGTAGTGCACTCCCAGGTTTCTATCTGAAACATGCAAGGCGGATCTAAGTTCGCAAGCGGCGATTGTCACCGGGTTGTTCGTATACTGGCCCGCCTTATCTTTGCTGCATAGGATTGCCGCTGCCGCCCCTTCGTTAGGCGCACAGAGCATCAGAAGATGGAGTGGATCACACACCATTGGAGAGTTAAGAATCTCTTCATAACTGAGCGCTTTTTGATACATCGCATTCGGGTTCAGCGCCCCGTTCTGATGACTCTTGACTGATACCTTGACCAATTGATCAACCGTCGTTCCGTATTCGGCCATATGCCTTTGCGCTGCGAGGGCCATCCAAATCGGATTGACTCCCAATCCCATCTGTCTTTCCCATTCTTGAAAACGAGGAGAAACGATAAATCCCTTCGGCATTTTTTCGAAGCCGACGGTTAAAACAATGTCATACTCCCCATGGGCAATCGCCTGATACCCCATCTTCAACGCCACCCCGCCTGCCGCGCACGCCGCCTCCACGCCCATAATCGGAATTCCCGATAGTCCCACTTCTGCCAACATATTGGAGCCTGCTCCTGAGCCGCTGTAAACCGAGCCACAATAGGCCGCCTGAATTTTCTCCCACCCTATCTTTGCGTCTTTTAAGGCCTCCAATGTGGCCTTCGCTCCTAAATCGATAAACGTTTTGTCCGGGAATCTCCCGAACCGATGAATCCCCACACCAATAATACAGACTTCTCTCATTTTCTTGTCCTTCCCTACTCTTATTCCGCTGCCGTCAATATGGGGCTGGCAATCATGATGTCTTCGATGGGCATCCGGGTATAGACCTCTGTCCCCGTCTCGCCGACAACAACCATTTCCTCCAATTTAATCAGGCCAACGTTTGGGTCATCTTCTTGTGCTTCAATAGCCACAACCATGCCCTTTTCAAAGGGTTGAGGGTACTGAAACGAATAGAGTCTTTCAATCACCGGATACTCATACATCGATAGGCCAAGGCCGTGCCCCAAATCATGACCGACCATATATTCCTCTGACGGATGACCGTAACTGCTTGCCGGGGCAAAGTGCTTCGCTGCGTCGGCTGTGGTCGCCCCTGGCCTGATGGCATCGATGACCTTATAGATTCGTTCGTAGCACTTCTTATGCATGTCTCTCTCTTTGGTCGTCGGTTTCCTGCCGACCACAAAGCTGCGATAATAGCAGGTGGTGTAACCCATATACGTGATGCCGACAAAATCGATGGTTACAACGTCGCCCACCTGTACCCTTTTGTCCGTGCTTCGGGCGGGTGCGCCGGAAGTGACCGGAACAAACCCGATGCTCTCTGCTCCTGCATGAAGGAGTGCCTCATGGGCTACTGCCTCGATCTCACGATCTCGAATGCCTGGCTTCATGCATTCATAGACCGCCTGCCAGGCAACATCCACGATGGCCGAGGCCATCTTCAAGCAATTGATTTCATCCTTGGTCTTCACCGCCCGCGCCTCTAACATCGCTGGCATCACTTCGACAAGCGCGATGCCGGCTTCTCTCAACGCCTCCCTAGCCGGCTCATCAAACCCATCGATTCCAAGCCTCTCCTTCTTCAGGCCCTTTTCTTTCAGAGTGCTTTTGATATCCGCTGCAAATTTCTTTGCGAGGGCCCAGGTCACCTCCTGGCCGCCCGCATACCCTCTCCATTTGGTCAAGGCGAGCCTAAAATCCTCGGGCTTAATCCAAGGGCATCCTTTCAACGAACGACCGAGTCTCTGGTAGTAGATGGGCTCGTGTCCGGCACATAGCAATACATAGTCAAGCTGGGGAAGAAAAGTGGGAAATGCAATCCCGCTTACGTAACGAACATTATCGGGTTGACAGAGCAAGCAGGCGGCAATCTCATGCTTCTTCAGGGCTGCGCGAGCTCTGGATAACCTTTCTTCCCTCATGCGAGCAAAATGAATCCGTTCTTCCCAGTCAACTCCATCGGTTCCGAACAGCAACTTTGATCCTAAGCGTGCCATTTGGGGCGGTCTCCCTCGCCAGTAAGGCGACTTATGGTTATCAGCTCTTTCTCCAAGCTATCTTCCTTGCCATCTCGGTTTTCGCTTTTCCTTGAAAGCATTCATCCCTTCCTTGCGATCCTCGCTGCTCCGAACACGCGCTTTAACGGCTTCAAACAACTCATCAGCCTCAGCCCGGCTTAGGTCCTTGTTCTTAGCCAGCATCTCCTTGATTCCCCTTACTGCCAGGGGCGCATTCTCACAAAGCCTTTCCGCTACGGCTGTGGCTTCTTTGAGAAGCTGCTCCTGAGGAACAACTCTGTTTACCAAATTGAGCTCATAAGCTCTCCGGGCACTGATGCTGTCGCCCATAAGAAGTACCTCGCTTGCCATTCCGCGAGGAAGGTAAGGTTCAAAAATATCGACGCGTGTGACTGTGCCAAACTTCGGCTCCGGGCACCCGAACTGAGCCACCTCAGCAGCAATCCTTATATCGCATCCCAATGCCAATCCCATGCCTCGGCCAAGGGCTTGCCCATTGATCGCACAGATCACCGGCTTCCAGATCTGGTGGTGGCTGGGAGTTTCAATCGGGGTAGTGGTGAACCCCGGGTCATTGATGCTTTGATAGTCGGCTCCGACACAGAATGCCTTTCCAGCAGCCGTTAAGATCGCCACCCAAAGGTGATCATCGTCCCTGAAGTCTACCCAAGTCTGCGATAGCTCATGAATCAACTCGGTATTCAGAGCATTCATTTTTTCAGGGCGATTCAAAGTCACATACGCAATCTTGCCCTCTTTCTCATAGATGTGCCCTGGCATCGAAAGACCTCCGATATCATTTTGTCCTTATTTCATAAGGCTCGGCAAGAATAACGCAATTTCTGGAAAAACCGTCAGCAAAAAGATACAAAGTAACATTGCATAGACAAAGGGCCATACCCCCCGAAAAATGGTCCATACAGACATATTCAGAACCCCACTCAGGACATACACATTCTGACCTACGGGTGGGGTAATCAGCGCCATCTCGCCCACAAGGACCATGACCACTCCGAACCATATCGGGTCAAACTTCAAAGCCGTTATCACGGGAAAAATAACCGGCGTGGTGAGGATGAGAATGGACATGGCATCCATGACACAGCCCAATCCTAAATAGAAAACCACGATGATGCCGAAAATGAGATGACGGTCCAGGGGCAAACGTGTGACGAAGCCTGAAAGCTCAAAGGGGAGCTTGGTGATCGCGAGGAAGTAACCGAAGATCATTGCACCGATCAGGATTAGAAAAAACATGCCCGTCGCTCTTCCCGTGTTGACCAGAGCGGAAGCAAGCTCCTTCCAGGACAACTTCTTCCGTGCCAACGCAATGATCACGATCCCAAAAGCTCCGACGGCTCCTCCTTCCGTAGCCGTAAAGAACCCACCATAAATGCCTCCCATGACCAATGCGAACAGAATGGCCACCGCCCAAATACCCTTCAGTCCCAGCACCCTTTCTCTAAAGCTGAGTGCAGGTCCCCTCGGGGCAACGTGAGGGTTACGTCTAGCGACCATGTAAATGGTCAACATAAATAGGAGGGAAAGCAGGATCCCCGGGAAAATACCGGAAATGAAAAGCTTGCCCACGGATACCTCAGTCAGTGCCGAATAAATAATAAACCCGATGCTTGGGGGAATGAGAATGGCCAGGGTACCCCCTGCGGCAATGGTGGAGCTGGCAAAGGTGTCTCCATAACCATACCTTTTCATCTCCGGAAAAGCGACCACTCCCATGGTGGCCGCTCCGGCTTGGCTCGATCCACAGATTGCACCGAACCCGGCGCAGGCTCCGATCGTTGCCATTGCGAGGCCTCCGGGCAGATGCCCTACCCACCTGTAACTGGCATCATAGAGCTCCTTGCTCACCCCTGAACGGAAACCAAGATCACCCATCAGGACGAAGAGGGGAACAACGCTCATCGTATAGGAAGCTGCCGTCCGATAAGGAACCGTTCTCAGAACGCCCAATCCAGCCTCCGTGCCAGCCAGATAGACGAACCCAAGGAAGCCTACTAACCCCATCCCGATCCCAATAGGAACTCGCAAGGAGAACAAAAGGATAAAAAGAACGACAAACCCGAGGATCCCGATTTCAACTGGACTCATTTCTTCGCCCACCTTCCGACTGAATCAAGTAAATTGGCTAAAAAGACCAAGCCCATCAGCGCCATGCCCAAAACGAGCACATAGTAAAAAGGAGAGACGGGTATGCTTAATACCCCGCTGATGTCATTATGCAACCTGGTCATCTGAGCTTGGGCAATTCCCTGCCAGATGAGCAAGCAACAAAAACCAATACTGATCAAATCAGCAATACTATCGAGGATTGCTCGAGGGCGTTCCGGGAGCCGGGATGACAGAATCTGGATAACGATATGACCCCTCAGTAAGCCGGTATAGGCCATGGCGGAGAAAACCACCATCACCATCAGAAATTCGACAATCTCGAAGGCACCCCGGATCGGTCGATCAAGGAATAAGCGCAGCAAAACATCCGCCACCGTCAGGAGGACCATCACGCCAAGAACAACCGTCCCAGCACCATTGATCGCCCGAGCGATGGGGTAGAGCACCTTCTCCAAGAGATGAATCTTTCTGTCCGGCCTCACATTCATATCAGCCTCCTCACTTTATTTCCTTCGTGATGCGAACCGCTGCATCATAAATTTCTTTCCCCGGCAGCCCTTTCTTCTCTGCACCGGCTATCCACCAATCTTTGCCTACCCCAGCAGTTTTATGCCATCTCTCCAATTCATCCGGTGAAAGCGTTATGACTTCTTTAAGCGCTGGCGTCACAACATTGGTCTTTGCTCTCTGGTTAAAGGTATCCACTGTTTCACCAGCAAACTTCGCTCCCCACATGCCGCTGAGACTGTTCAACACCTCTTTCACATCCGGAGGCAGCGAGTTCCATTTCTTTAAGTTCATAATATAATAGAACGGTACAGTAGACATTTTCAGGTCGAGGGCATATTTTGTTATTTCATAGATCTTCCGTCCCGCGCAGCTCTCCCAGGTGAGCGTCGTGCCTTCTACCACTCCTCTTTGCAATCCGAGGTAGACTTCAGTCGTCGGTAGAGTGACGGGAGTAAAGCCGATGGCCTCAAGCCCTTCTCCTTCGGCCGTATGGGCATACATCACAATCTTAGTCCCTTTGGCATCTTTCAACGACCGGACCGGCTTGGTCAAGAAGATGGTTGAAGGGGGAGTCGTGTAAATAAAAAGGAGTTTCACGTCGGACCATTCTTTCGCAAACTTCCCTTCCAAATACAGTTTTTGGGCCACCTGACTCGCCAGTGCCGACGAACTGGTCCACGGCGAAAAGGGTATTGTCATGACCATCGTTAATGGGAAGCGACCAGGCGTAATCTGAGTCAATCCGTATCCAATATCGGCAATACCACTCGCAACGGCATCATAGGTGTCTGCCATTTTGCATAAGGTCTCGGCAGGATAAATCGTTACCTTCACCTTACCCTTGGTCTTTTCTTCCACCATTTTGCTCCACGGCGCGGCGATTCCCTCGATCATAGGATGCCCTGGTGGCGAGTAGTGAGCAAACTTCAGCTCGATGGGCGCTTGCTTCGAAGCGGGTTGAGCATGAACCGCCGCAAAAAGGGTTGTCATCAATACGAAGACCAGGCAGATACAACCTAACAGTGTCATGAATCTCTTCTTTTCCATTTGACTCCTCCTTTTTAAAGTCGCCGTTTGGTGAACCATCATCAAGACCTCAATCGATGGCCCGGCGATAGCCTTTTTTGACCGCCGGACGCCAGTATTCCGGCATGTACCTTTCTCTCCCTAAATTAGGATTCTGAGAGCACCTCACCGGCATACCCGAGTAAAGCCTTGCCGTGCACTCCAAGTCCCGGACGCATTTTACAATCTCCTTTTCCCTTCCCTCTTTCACCTTGTTTGCCCATTCCGGGTCTGCCATGAGGGGCCGGCCATGCAGGATCATATCATACGTGCCGTCTCCTATGGCTTTATCCGCCAGTTCCGGGCTGTGACAAGCCGCCCCGAGAATCGGCATCTTCTTGACCGCTCCTTTGATCACCTTCGTCTCAGGGTCCCACAGACCGTCTTTTTCGCAATTCATCCACCTCATGGCCTCATAGGAGCCACTACAAATATGATAGAAGTCATAGCCCAGCTTCTCCAACTCTGCGGCAACCAGCTTCATTTCCTCCGGAACAAGACCCCCCGGAACATGTTCGTCTGCAACCGCCCTTACCCCCAAAGCGATCTTGGGCCCAATGCCCTCTCTCACTTTCTCCATCACCTCGAGCAAAAACCTCATCCGGTTCTCGAGGCTTCCCCCATATTGATCGGTTCGTTTATTAAAGCGAGGGGACAAAAAACTATGTAAAAGATACCCATGAGCAGCATGAATCTCTATCCCATCGACGCCGGCCACAACCGCCATCTTACACGACTTCACGCAATCTTCCGTATCCCGACGGATCTCTTCAATGGTCATGGGCCGTGGAATCTCACCTTTAAAGTGAACGTAGATCCGGCCCTCACCCTTCTCTATTTTTGGGAGAAGTGTCTTCGGAATATTCTCTTCTGTCAGTTCATAACCGACGGCAGAAGCCGCATACGTCTCAAACCCCCTGGCAGTTGTCCCCTGCGGACCCGGACCGATATTGATTTGGGCGAATACCTTGGCACCGAAACAATGAATGGTTTCAAACACCTCACTGATCCTGTTCATCCAGTTCACGTCGAAGAGACGCAGGTTGGCATAATAGGTCCTGTTGACGCCTTCCATGCTCGTCCGGATGGCCTCAGTCACGATGAGTCCCACCCCTCCCTTCGCTCGAGCCGCGTAGTATGCCATCTGCTGCTCGCTGGCGGATCCGTCCGGGTTCGAAAAGAAGAGATTCATGGGAGCCATCCCAATCCTGTTCTTGATTTCAACCGGCCCAATTTTTATGGGCTTAAAAAGGTTCTCATATTTCATTTTTTTCTCCTTCCCTTCCAGTTCTTATACTGACATCCGCTATTTTTCGAAGCTCTCCTATTTCCTGCCAAATACTTTGAGGATGGACCCGCTGATGGGACCGCTCTCATCGGAGCAGAAGAAGCAGAGCAGATCAGCTATTTCCCAGGTCTTTACCCCCTTTTCAGCCTCAGCAAAGGGCATCTCCCTTGTGCTCGGTGTGTCTATGACGCTGGGCATGATCGCGTTGACAGTGATATGGGTCTCTTCCAGTTCTTCCCGCAGAGCAAATACGAGCACTGTAAGACCGGCTTCGGACACGGCATAGGCGCTAAACGGCGGCCGAGGGCTGAGACGACTTTAGGGGGAAACACGACGATACGTCCGCGTCCTCTTTCTAACATGATTTTCAACGCATGTTTACAGCAGAGGAAAGTCGTTTTCAGGTTTACGTCCACCAATCTCTCGAAGAGCGATGCGTCAGTTTCCGAAATCTTCCCTCCGGCGTGAAATCGCCCCACCATGTGCAGCAAGATGTCTATAGAGCCGAAGGCGTCCTTAGCCTTTCTCATTAGATTCTCAACCTCTTCTTCCTTCGTCGCATCCACGTGTACATCCAAAAATTGCCCCTTGTAATCGCTAGGGATCAGCCCTTTGGCTTCCTCCCAACCTTCCGATGCATACCAGCCGAGCACCACTTTTATTCCTTCTGAAAGGAATCTCTTAGTTACCACCCTGCCAAGAGAACCTTCCCCCTCTGTGATGACTGCAACCTTTCCTTTAAGATTCACTGCCCAATCCCTTTTCTCCGCTTGAACTCGCACGGAATGTCACATTCCATTTCCGTTTTGCGATGTTCCCAAGACGATTCATACTATCTTGACCAGACACCATCTTCCTAAAATCTCCCCCAGCCCCTCTTTGCCTGTCCTAAGACAGGAAAAGGGAGGTGAGGAAGAATTTCACACCAAATTCTTTAATCTTTCCCTGATTCATTTGTCTGTTCTATTATGGATTGATGAGTAACTCGATCTATTTCTTCTCAACAAAAAGATCCATCGGGATAGGCGCCTCCCATTTGGTCTGCAGCTTCCCGTTGATATACTCCGAAGCCCAGGAAGCCCTAAAAGCCATTCGATTAATGCCAAACATCGGCTTTCCTATCCAGGTTGCTTCTTTTCCGTAGATGCCCTTCCATCGATAATGCTCAAAACCCTCCACCCATTTCGTCGTATCCATAATCTTCTGGCCATTTAAGAATTGGTAGAAGGCTTTTGTCACATTGTACACTTGCCCAACCATATCAATGGGGGGCATATTGTACTTTTTTACATATCTGCGGCACAGGTCACGATAGGCATCGCTCACGATGGGGGCCTCCCAGTCGATATCGTTAGTCACAATTTTTGTGCGATAATTCTCCGGCACGACCTCTTCTACCGAACCCGGGGGCGGCAGTGCAGGGACATAGATAACGCCCTGATAGCCTGCTTGGCGTAATTGTTTTATGAGTTGCGCACATAACCCGCCCATATTCCCGCCGGTAGAGTTGGTGTCTATCGCGCCCGGTTTCTTGGCCAAAGCACGGGTGATGAACGGGGAAAAATCTGTCGTGCCAAATGGAAACTTTTCAGCATCGAGCCAATTTAATCCGTACAATTTACACATCATTTGAGACGAATTTAAGAACATGGGAGTATCCGGTAGATCGGGTACCATCGAGACAACCGTTTTTGCATTCGGGTAGAATTTCTGTAAGTAGGCAGTCACCGTATTAAACATCTGAGGGATGGGTCCGCTGAAAAAAAACGTAAAGGGTCGATTTGGACCCGTCATGTCTTTTGTAGAAGGAGTTACAATAAAAGAGAAGATCTTATTCGATTCTAATACCGGCTGCGCGCCTATGGCGTCGTCGATGAATGGCCCAATCACAATCTTCACTTTCTTATCATAGACGAGCTGCTCGGCTACAGCTTTGCCAACGGCAGCATTCATTTTGGTATCCAGTACGATCGGGTTCAGCAAATACTTTTGGCCAGCGATTGTCACTCCACCTTGAGCATTCTGATCATCTATCGCGAACAATGCACCGTTCTTTATATTTGCACCCAGATGGGCTGCCGGCCCGGTCAGCGGAGTCGCAATCCCGATATCCAGCATCTTTGGCGATGCAGCCTTTTGAGCAAGGGCCTGCCCGCTTACCAGTGTCACTGCTATTACGAACGCGACGATTACAAGAGCTGTTCGGTTCATCTTTCTGCCTCCTTCTGGTCAGTTTGGCTAACTGCGCAACGACTGCTTGGTAGACACTACTCTCATTTTCCTTCTTTATAAATCCCTATCTTTTCCAGATCATCGGCGACATGTTTCATACCTAATTCCTCCAGGGTTTTTCGTGTGGGCGCCCCTGTTTTTTTATCGCCTCCCCTTAATTCATAAAATACGTCTTTTAACTCCTCGAATTTTGCCCGGTCGAGCGTCATTCCTTTCGACGGCCCCTCCGGGATGGGTTGATCATAGAAGTGGTGAGGTGCTACGTCATCATCACGGGTGAGTCCCATCCTTAACAAATAGGCCCTTTCGATGTTGTAGATCCGATCGCAGACTTTGTGCAACCGATCCTCACTGAAGTTCACTCCGGTCAGTGCTGACAACACCTCCGCCATTCGGGCGACGCCTCCCGATCCCTCGGCCATAAGCTCAAACTCCGTGAGCCACTTACATATCTCTAATGCATCGGCGCCGGTATCCACGTGCTCTCGGTCTGTGACCACTTTGGCATAGATCGGATCGAAATGCCAGAACTTCGGCGGTCCGAGGGACGGAGTAATATGAGGGAACACCGAGCCCCTAAGGTGATCCCATCCGCGGGAAGCGAGAGCAAAACCGAGGACGCAGGGGATATAAGCTGTTAAGCGGTCGGGATGGGACTTTCCCTTGATGTGGTAAGCGTACTTCTCAGCCCCCTTGCCTATCTTTTTTGCCGCATTCAGACATCCATCAGCCAAGACATCACCGAATCCTTCCCGGTAGGCAATCTTTCTTAGAAGCTCCAGGATGACTTCTTTATTTCCCCATTCCAACTTCAGGCCACCCGTATCCTTCTTCGTCAGAATCCCTCGCTGGTAACATTCAAAGGCCATCGCCATCGTCGGCCCGGCTTCCTGGGCATCGATACCAAGTTGATTGGCAAGGTTCGTAGCTTTAAGACTGAATGCAAAATCAAAAACTCCCAACTGTGTGCATAACGATGCCGTGCAACCATATTCGGGTCTCATCCCCTTCTCTCCAGCATAGGGACCGTCGGTAATCATGAGAAATTTTTGGCATGCATGTCCGCACGAAAAACAGGCAATATTCCTGACGAGGTATTTGGGTACGTGATCATCGGCATACAACTTCTTCAGTTCTTCCTCAGGGCCGTGGAGTTGCTGAGAATTCTTTATGCCGAGGTTGAACACCTGGTTGAATACCTTGATGAGATACGGACTGCCAATGCTTTCGTGCAAAGGGGACAGGTGCTGTTTGGGAACATCCTCATACCATTTCTTGACAATCTCGTAATATTTTTCCGGATGAGCCACCTTGACCGATTTGGATCCCCTGACCGCGATTGCCTTCAGGTTCTTCGAGCCCATCACGCAGCCCATGCCTGTTTCAGCGGCCACCCTCTCATCATGAGCGATCGCAAAAGCGTATTTGACCAGGTTCTCTCCTGCTTGCCCAATACAGAGCGTCTTGATGTCTCTATCGCCCAATTCCTTTCTGATGAGTTCCTCTGTCTCCCAGGTGGTCTTTCCCCACAGATGCCGGGCATCCTTGATGACCACCTCACCGTCATTGATCCACAGATAAACGGGCTTTGCCGCTCGGCCTTGAATCACAATATGGTCATAGCCGGCAAACTTCACCTCGGCCCCGAAATGCCCCCCTCCGCTTCCATCTCCCACAATTCCGGTGAGAGGAGACTTCACTGTCATCGTAAACCGACCGTTTCCAAGCCCGAGCGTGCCGCTCGTAGGACCGGTTCCAATAATCAGCCTGTTACCCGGTCCCAAGGGGTCTGTCTTCGGGCCTGTCTCATCATAAAGTATCTTCGAATTAATCCCCCTCCCTCCGACAAAATTATAAGCGAGATCCTCAGAGAGGGGTTCCTTGGTGATCTTTCTGCTGGAGAGGTTAACCCTCAGAATCGTTCCCATCCAACCATACCATTTACTCATGTTGGCACCTCCTGGTTATTTTCTGATGACTAAGATTGAAGCGCGTTCGTCGTTTCATACCGAAGCACATCTTGGGTACACCATTTCACACATTGAGGATCTCCATTGCACAGGTCACAAATGTTTACTTTTTTAGAGATTGGGTCCAAGAAGATGGCCGCTTGTTCACATGCCGCAATGCAAAGGCCGCAGCCATTGCACCTGTCTTTGTCCACTCTCACCACTCCAACCTTCTCGTCCCAGGAGAGGGCATCCCGTTTGCATGCAGAAAGGCACTTCTTGCACTGGATGCAGAGGAGCGGTGCATTGATTCCTTCTTTTTCCCTGATCAGGATTTTGATTCGGGCCCTCCTGGGATTGAACTCCTGTTCGTGTGAAAAGGTGCAAATCTGTTCGCAGACCCGGCAACCGCTACACTTCTTATGATTCACATTGATCTTTGGACTGATCCCGCTGGTTTCCATTTTCGAACCTCCATCTTAGATTTACTGTTTGGAAGCTGCTGCAGATTTCTCACAAAACTGTGTCTTCAGCATCCACTTCCCTTTGATTCTGTCCGTACGGCTTCTTTTCTTCGCGCCTCCTTTCTTTTCTCCATCATTTTAAATGGTTACGTATCGATCCGCCCCGGGGGGGCCCCCTCATCCATTCGAATACAACGCAAGCTGACCTATCTCCCCAAATACGCCTTCTTCACTCTCTCGTCGTTCAGCAGTTCGTCGCGTTTGGCACCCAGGACGATTTTACCCGTCTCCATCACATAACCACGGTCTGCCAAACGTAAGGCGACGGCAGCATTTTGTTCCACAATCAGAACACTAATCCCTTGTCTGTTTACAGTCTTGATAATGGAAGTAATCTCATTCACCATGATCGGACTGAGACCGATCGATGGCTCATCCATCAATAGAAGTCTAGGCCTTGACATGAGCGCTCTGCCGATGGCTAACATCTGCTGTTCGCCACCGCTCAGGCTCCCGGCCTTTTGTTTTTTCCTCTCCTTAAGTCTGGGAAAATGCCGATACACCTCTTCCAGGTCCGTCTTGGACCTTTCCCTGTCCTTTCGGATATAGGCCCCAAGTGTAAGATTAGACTCCACACTCATATCGCGAAAAACCCGCTGCCCCTCAAGGATTTGACTAATTCCCGTCCTGACGATATGGGCGGGTCGGCTTCTGTCGATCCTCTTCCCAGCAAACCATATCTCGCCCGACGTTGGAGCTTTTAACCCGGATATGTTTTTTAGGACCGTTGTTTTCCCTGCCCCATTCGCTCCTAAAAGGGTAACGATCTCCCCTTCGTTCACCTCGAGTGAGACGCCTTTGACTGCTTCCAGCTTTCCATAAAGAGCTCTGATATCTTTAACCGACAGAAGCATACTCAGATCCTAAATAGGCGGCAATCACCTCTCTGTTTCTGGAGATTTCAGACGGAGGGCCTTCCGCGATCTTCGAACCAAAATTCAAGACATACAAGCGATCGCATATGTTCATCACGAGCCGCATATCGTGTTCCACCACCAGGAGGGTGACTCCTTGATCCCGAATTTCTCTAATTTTATTCATCATCCTATCCGTTTCTTCTGGATTCATCCCGGTCACCGGTTCATCCATCAAAATCAATTCAGGATGAGTGGCGAGGGCGATGGCTACACCAAGCATTCGCTGGTGTCCGTGGGGAAGGTTTCCTGCCAGCTGGTCCTTGCTCTGTCCCAGTTCCATGAAGTCCGCAATCTCTGCCGCCTTCTCAAGGAGTTGAGTTTTCTTTTCCTGAACGGAACGGCTATTGAAAAGGGAATTCCAAAAACCTGTTTCTGAGAACAAATGGAAACCCAGAAGGATGTTTTGCAGTGCGGTCATCTCACTGAAGAGGACCGTTCTTTGAAACGATCTGGCCAGGCCTTGACGCACAATCACGTAGGATTTCAGACCAGTGATATCCTTTCCACTAAATATGACTTTCCCCGCACTGGGAGAATACGTTCCCATCACCATATTGAAGACCGTGGTCTTCCCGGCACCGTTTGGGCCGATGAGCCCAACGATTTCTCCTTTTTCTACAGATAGATCAAGGGTATTGACCGCCGTCAATCCACCAAAACGCTTTGTCAATCCCTTCACCTCAAACAGAGGCATCCCGCACCACCTCCGGCCGGAAAACGCTCTTCATCCGATTTCACCGGCGGTGATGATTTCATCTCTCGGGAAACGGCTGAGCAATTCGGCTCCTTCCTCGGTCACCACAATCATATCTTCAAGCCTGACACCTAAACCCGGTTCGCCATCTCTGCTTTCAATCGCCATGACATTGCCAACTTCGAACGTCTGTGGGTGTTTCAACGACCATAGCCTGTTGATGATAGGCGGCTCATAAAGAAATAGACCAATCCCATGTCCAATCTCGATGGTGAACACGCGATCCTCATCGTCGTAATCCCATGTCCCCGCCGGTTTAAAATGCTTCGCGGCATCTGCCGTGGTCGCGCCTGGCCTGATCGCCTCTATAATCCCGTTCTGGTTATCCAAGAGTCTTTTGTACAAGTCCTTTTCCTTCTGGGTGGGTTTCCGCCCGACAATAAACGTACGGTAGAGACAAGTCTTATATCCCAAATAACCAAAATTCGTGATATCGCCATAGACGATATCGCCCGGCTGGATGATTCGATCTGTCATGGCAAGACCGCGTTCAAAGGTGCTTGGCCCGCTGAAAAAGGGAACCACCCCACCAATCTCGGCACCTGCCTCAATCATGGCCTGGTACCCTATGGCTGTCAGATCAATATCGCGCATCCCCGGCTTCATCGCCTCGTACAGTTTGCACCAGGCTCGATCGGTAATCGCCGTAATCATTTTCAAACAGTTGACCTCATCTTGCGTTTTGACCTTTCTGGCTTCGAAAAGGAGTGACTGCGCATCAAATGTCCGGACCCCCAACTCTCCTAATGCCTTCAGGGAGGGCCCATCGAGCGCAGTGAACCCCAATTTCTCACCTTGCAACCCTCTTTTTCTCAGTTCCTGTACAATCTCAGAAGCAAACAGCTTCGCTGTTTCAGCAGTCGCCTCGGTACCGCATACTCCCCCAAGCCAGCAACGGGCAATTCTCCAGCTCTCCGGTTTTACCCAGGGCCATTCGTCTCGTCGTTCGTACCGACCCGCATGCTCCCAAATAACCGGTTCGTGCTCAGCGAAAAAGAGGCAGTATCGCAAGCCAGGCATAAAGGCATCGCCCGGCAACCCCGTCGCATAGCGGATATTGTCCTCACGCTCCAGCAGGCAAGCGGCCACGCCATTTTTCTTCATGACCTCCCGCAATTTGGTGGCTCGTTCCTCTCTCATTCG
>Ga0115026_10000103_pt1 | contig 16689 bp, 13 predicted proteins | sample Mud_0915_D1_FD_83878 | JGI IMG/M metagenome (GOLD analysis project Ga0115026, IMG submission 83878) | Wetland microbial communities from Old Woman Creek Reserve in Ohio, USA - Mud_0915_D1 | ecosystem: Environmental > Aquatic > Freshwater > Wetlands > Sediment ...
GCTTTCCCTTATGCTGCTTGCCGGTGTTGCAGGCCAGTTCACCGGCGGTACCCTCTCTGACCGGTTCGGCAGAAAAGAGGTGACCATGGGTTCACTCCTGCTGGCATCGCCATTGCTCTGGATGTTTCTTCATTCTGCAGGCCCTGCAGCGATGACCGCATTGTTTCTCTTCGGATTCTCTGTGATGGCATCTTTTTCTGTTACCATGGTCATGATGCATGAGATCATGTACCGGCATATCGGTATGGCCTCGGGCATCATGATCGGTTTTGCACTCGGTGTGGGGGGCCTAGGTGTGATGATCACGGGGATTCTCGCTGATGGATTCGGTCTTCATACAGCATTGAATGTCCTGGTCTTCGGACTGGTGACAGCCGGGATACTTACACACTTTGTGCCTGTCAGGCGTGCTCAGACATGAACGAAATGAGGATAAAAACGAACAGATCTCATGACTTCCGTAGCTGTGACCAGTAACGTCTGGTATGCATGGAGTTGCAGGAAAACATTCGTGGTAAAGCTGCCATAGGGAGTTGTCATTGCATTGTGCCTGACTGTCGGACTGGCGCCGTACACTCCACCTCATTATTATGAAAAACTGCTTATACGCTTCCGCGGCCATATGGTATGGCCGATCGAGTGGCTTGATCTAGTTCTTCCGTGGCGTACCATGGATGTTGCTCGTGCTGAAGGCGGTATACTCGTTTCACGGCTGACTGCTGTCCGGTGCAGCTAAAATCTTCCTAATTATTTATTGATAGGGATGAAAGTTTTCTCGGAATTGCATCCCACGGCATAGAAAAGATAACCGCTCGTGATCAGAAAAGAAAAAAATGAGCTGTAGGGATAGTAAATGTCCAGTACCGCGTGCGCGGTTTCGAGCATAATAGCAGGGGTGAATGCGACGACAGAAAGCCTGACCAATGTTTTGAAATCAAGCTGGATATTGAAATACTTCGCAAAGCTGTTGCCAAGCCATGCAAGAAGAAGCGCCTGTACAACATGGAACGTGAAAGAGATCAGCAGGGCAAAAGGAAAAAATACGACGACAAAGAGGTTATTGAACAATTCAAGCCAGTTATATATCAGCTTTGGGGTTATGGTAATGTCGCTCATGTCTGCGAGGGAAAGGCTGCGTGCCTCTTTTATGTCTCTGTCCTGCCTGACAATCAGACGGTCCCTGGTCAGAAGGACCACCGCTGGGGTGTTGTCCAAAGACATTATCTGTCCCGAGGTGTCGATGATGGCAAACGGTGTGTTGTTCTTCTTGTCATAAATATAAAAAGGTACGGGTTCCCTGATAGATGCCATTCCTTTGGAGATCGTTATCATAGGTACCTGATCGACATACTGCAGTGCCTCATCAGCTATGAATTCGGAGATGATTGTATTCATATTCATCATCTCAGGTACCCAGTAGAACATCAGGATGACCAGAAGGTAAGGAAAACAGAGACCCTTCCAGTTCCTTCTTATGTCCTGATAAAGGGGACGTGAAAAGAAAGAAAGGTAAAGGGTTTGAAATAGGGTAAAGGTACTCGAATCCTTATTCACGTGCATGGTGATGCATAGCTATTCTGAAAGAGCGGTTTTGCTCTTGTCAAGGGTAAAAAAGCTATCGTAACATTTCGATATTCTTGACCAGACCCTCGAGCAGGAACATGATCGATTCAGCATCCAAAAACCTGTCAGCTGTCTTATCGAAGAGTATCTTTACCTTCGACGGAAATTCGTCTTCTTCAGGCCAGTACAGTACGATGACGGGCATTTTGGGGAGAAGATAGAGTTCCCATGCATGTGCCGTTGGAAACTCTGAAGAACGCACTGCCCCCAGTTTTTCAAGTGCTGCAGTGGTTTTCCGGATATCAGTATCGAACAATTCCTTCAGCGGGTCTTCACAGTCCCTGAGAAATGACGAAGCTTTGACCATGCCGCTTTTAAGTTCACCATAAGAGACCCACTTGCCGCAGAGATGCGCCTTTCCCTGTGTATTGATATAATGAAGCAGGAGTATCTTGGTCCACGGCGTTATATGGCCTGACGATCGTATCTCTCCGTCAGAGGATATCTCAAATTCCCTGCCGAGACAGGGCATGATGAGCATATCTTCCTGCATTCTCCCGCCGAGGTCCCGAGATATTTCCCAGAGGTTAATATGGCTGATCTTTTCCCTGAGGGAACGTATCAGGTCTTCGCGCCAGTCAGCGAGTGTTATCTTTCCCGTCAGGTCATCGATCTCAGAAGCGGAGAGAAGGGGGCAATCGGAAAGTTCAGCCTCTCCCTTAATGACCGAGAGTGCAAAGGGCATGCATGCCTTTTGTCTGCAAACCCCACAGTTTTTTTTCGGCAGCTTTTTATAAAGTTCAATCGCCTTCATACGCATCTTGATTATACCAGACGTGCATACTGCGCTGGTGCAGGTCTGTTCATGATTGCGTGATTACGGGTAAAATGGTCATAGGCGAATGAGAGAAGTAACGATGACGAAAACCATTGAAAGGGCCCATGCAACAGCAAGGCAGATGAAAGAGAAGAGTGAGATTGTCTGGAAGAAGCTCGATGATCTCAAGGCAGCAGGCAGTGAGAAATGGGAGAGCATCAAAAAGGAAATAGATGCTATTCTTAGGGATAGGGAAGACGCTTACAGAAAGGCCGTCTCTAAGGTAAAATCAGACATGGAGAGATCATAAAAAAGGAGGATGTCATGAAAATTCCCCAGTATATTACCGACGATGAAGTAAAGCGTGTCTGTAAGGAGATGAAGCTGAATGACTGGACGAAGATGAAGGATGCTAAGGTGACCGCTAAAGAAGCCAGAACCATCATGACCGTTGTGAACACGGAGAAAATGGCCATTCCGCTGGAAGCCTTCCGGCGTGGTCTTGAAGTCGAACTTGAGCATGGGACAAGATTCAAGGATGCAAATGTGACGAACAACCATCCGGTAATCACCGGCAGGATTGTGCTCGCTCACCTCAAGGAGACCATGGACTATTACGAACGGCTCGAGGTGGCCGAGCTGGAAGGAGACCTCTTTAAGGCTGTGAAGTCCGCCGATATGCAGAAGGTGGCAAAGTATTTTAGGAAGCTGTCAAAGGCAAAACTTGAGCTGAACCGCCTTGAGGCCAAAGCAGCGAAATAAGAGGAATTACCTGATTAGCTGCAGTTGTTAGTTTTGCGGCAAGGTGATAGTACTGACAGCGTCCAGGCAGGATTAGGGGAGAAGGAAGCAGCAATCCTTCCTTCTCCCAGCGCATCTGCAGAAAAAGGGAGAAGAACGGTGATGCAGGAGAAAAGAGAGAAGCCCCTTTCGGGGCTGGAGATAAGGAGGTTAATGTACTTATACCATGGTTTTTTCTGATAACCAGTGATCTAAATCACCTTACCTTGTCACTGGATACAGATCGCAAGAGAACGTTAACTGCAAGAAAACGGCGGACGATCATGTTAACGCGCATGTGTTGTTTGGGATACGGTATGTTGCCGCTGAACACCCCCGTATTCTTATTTCCTTACCTGCATAAAAAGTTGGGCTACCGGTAATAAATTCATATTTTCTTCATCATGTTCGGCTAGTATAGACACAGGAAAAACACTTCTTATCTTACTTTCCTCCTAACGGTAGCCGGACCCCCACCGGCTGCCGACCTTTCTTTCAATGAAAAGCGGTTGACAGGATTGTTTTGGTGTTGAACGTGCCGAATCACAATCCGGATTCCATGAGATGGGATATCCGTAAAAATACCTACCTCCCTGCAAGCTGACATGTCCGAGCAGTTTTTTCCGTCATAGAGGCACCGGAGAGCCGAACAGATTCGAATGTCTGGCCTGAAGGACATGGCTCCAGAGGTCATACGAACCATATAAGCGGTGCTCTCGTTTCGCTGTATACTTTTCCTCAGTCGGCAATATTGCCCGAAGGTATGATCTGATCTCTTCCTTTTTCGGGAACCCGGTAAAAATGTCAAATTGTTTATGGCCGGCGATCGGCTATGAGGGCCGAATGCATAGCGCAGAGGTCAAGGACCGGCAAGAGATGGACACGTCATTCGAAGATGCATTCATCGGCTACAACGCGTAGTAGCGCTCGGCGATCGTTAGCTGCGGCACCCGCGATGCCTATCCGGAAGCCGAAACCATCATCTCCGTTATCTCAAGCACGCAATGAAGATTTCCTTTCATTTCAGCTCCTGTAGTTTCTTCAGAAGGTTTTGTGCATTTTCAATGTCTTTACGCGCTCTGAGGTGCTTTGGATTGAGGATAAGGGTTTCTTCCCATTCACCAATCGCCTTCTCAAGTTGGTCATTAACAAAAAATTTGACTCCCGTATTATAATGAACTTCTGCGAGGCGGTTTTGCGTGAGGGTCCTCGCGTCCTTAATGTCCTGATAATTGGAATCGACCCTGCTGAAATACTTAAGCGCCTCCTTATAGTTCTTCCCCTCGCTCATTATTTTCCCCATCTGGTAATTCGAAGCATTCGCCAGATCAAGTGCTGCGCTGTTCATTTTGTCATGTTCCAGGACACTTTCAAGTGCCAGAAGGGTCTCCTGATATTTCTTGGCCTTGAAAAGATTCTTTGCCTTGGCCAGAAGTCCTGCAGTATCGACAGTCTTGACCGGCGACTCCTCTATTTCCGTGGGTTTCCAATCGTATTCCTCGGAAGTCTGTTTAGGAGCCGACAATTCAATGACGGGGAGTCTGAGACTCATTCCTGGAGTCAACCTGACGTTGTCATCGAGATTATTGAAAGAGGATATAAGAAAACTCTTTTGAGGATCATTATAAATTCTCTGTGAAATGGTTTGAAGCGTATCGCTTTTTCTTACTTCGTACTGAATAAAATCATCTCCTGCCAACTTGTTTTTGAGATAATCCAGAGCATCTGCATGGTCAGGGTTGTATATAAGCGTAAGCAAGAACTCCTTGCGCGCAGAAGGGGTTGAACCCTTTACATAATATGCCACCCCTTTTTTGAAATGATTTTCAGCAGCAGTATTGGCTTCCTTCAGGAGAGCATCTATTTTCTGTATCACCTCTCTGTCTCTTGGCAAAAAACTGCTGACGATCTCCCACATCTGGAGTGCTTTATAGAGTTCTCCGGTTTTTTCGTAATCCAGAGCTTTATTTCTGTAAATATCAGCAAATGAACCCCTGTCAGGAATATCCCCGGCTGAAGTCAACTGCGGTGCAACAGCACAAATGCCAAGGATGAAAATTGCTAGCAAAAATGAATTTGAACGTGCTGCCCTCCGCATGAGATCTTTTTTCATCTCAGCGCCTCTTCGGCCAGCACAACGAGACTTTTTTCGAACTGGGATAAATCAAAATCTCCGTAGATCATCGACCGGTTTACTCTGTAGTCATTTACGAATACGGCATTCCCGTCGCGTTTTACGGTTAAACCACCCCGATAGCCCTGCCTTTTGAGTAGCGCTATCACAAGGTGATTAGTATTTCCAAAGGGGTAAGCAAGATATTTTACATCTTTATTGGTCTTCACTTTTATTGTCTTGGCAGCATCAAGTAAGTCCTGCTCGATCGCATCATAATACTCCCTGAAGGATTCTTTTTCAGCAGGAGAGGTCAAGCTGCGATGGCTCTTTGTATGGCACTGTATGTCGATGCCGTTGCCGGCCATTTCATTGATGAGGTCCCAATCCAGTGTCTTTTTGGTTCCGGTGATAAGGTCGGAGTATATAAAAAGGGTAGCAGGGTATCTATACTTTTTCAGGATTGGGAATGCGATGCTATAGGTGGAGCGCCAGCCGTCATCAATGGTTATTACCACGGATTTTCTGGGGATTTGGATTTTGTAATCAAGAAAATCAAACAATTGGTCAAGTGTGATAACGCGGTATCCTCTATCCATCAAAAATTTCATCTGCTCCTCAAATGCGGAGGCGGTGACCGTCATCTTGTCTGCCTTGGACTCTGAGAATTTGTGGTAGGACAGGATTGGTACAGTCTGATACCCTTTCAGCGTAAGGCCTCCCCGATCATAATATGTAAGGGGTATGATCAACTTCTGACCAGGACTGATGGACGAAACGTCGTTAAAATCCGAAATCAGCCAGTCCTTGGAGGAATCATTGAGATATCTTGACGCGAGAGAGGATAGCGTATCACCGTCCTGAACAGTAACAGCAACAAAAGAGGGGAATCGTGCTGAGGGAACCTGCGGAGTCATGACCTGAGGTCCAGCACAGCCCATTATAAGGACAGTTACAAGCATGCAATACCTCATGGTAAATTTGCGTTTCAGATACCTTCCCCTTTTGTTCTGCACGTTCTGCCTCCGCTCTGCTTTTCTATTCTTTGATTCCCAGCACCTGAAAGGCCCCGACCGGTTCAGATTTTCCCTTTACCATCTGGGGCGGAAGGGGCTTCGCTGAGATGAGGTGTTTCGTCATCGCAAAAGTGCTGTCGCTGATGATGATATCTCCCGGTCCGGCTTTGCCATTAAGGCGGGAAGCCACATTGACACTGTCCCCAATGACGGTGTATTCCATTTTGACATCGGAACCCAGATTTCCTGACAGCACAACACCTGAATTAATACCGATGCCTACTTTTGACAGAAGCTGGTTTCTGCTCCTTTCGCTCTTCTGCAATTCCGTCTGTATTGCCATGGCAGCTCTTACAGCCCTTTCCGCATGATCGGGCTGCGAGATAGGGATGCAAAAGACCCCCATAACCGCATCACCTATAAACTTATCCACGTATCCTCCGTACTCCAAAATATATTCAGTAATAATCCTGAAATATTCATTCAGATCCTCCACAACTGCTTCAGGCGCTCTTGTTTCCGAATAGGATGTGAAACCTCGCACATCAGTGAATAGCACCGTGGCCTCGCTAAGAGTTCCCTTGAGCCAGGGTTCTTCAGGATTCGAGAGAATCATGTCAAGGACCTCCGGGCTCACATAGCGGCCGAAGGATTTTTTCATCAACAATTTTTTCCAGAGCTCCTGGGACATAAAATTGAAGGCCTTTGCCAAATCGCCGAATTCATCCTTCCGGTGAAAATTAATCTTATAGTGAAAGTTTCCTTTTCCTATTTCTTTTGTTGCCAGGACGAGCTGGGAAATGGGACGTGAAAAGTTATATCCGAGCAGGATGGCTATCGCGATACCCAAAATAACGATTAAAATGCTCATAATGAGGATAAAAATACTTTCTTTGTGGATTTGATAATTGATAAAGTCAATAGATATGCCTACATGTACGGTGCCGATTTCTTTTTTCTTGAATACAACCGGTCTCGACAATTTAAGGACATTTGTACCGTCAGTGAGCTTATAGGTAAAATACGTACTATTGTCTTCTTTTGTTAGGTTACTGGCACTTTCAACGGACTGCAGGGTTGTTCCTATTTTGGCAAAATCCGTATGAGCTTTGATAACCTGCTCCCGGTCAGTGATGATTGCGTAAAGCAGCCCCTCAACTGAGGACGCTTCTTTTATGAGCGTGTTGAGTTTCAATATATCATCGTTCAGGAGAGGGACCCGTGCATCGTTCGTGAAATAATTCAGACTTACTTTACCCAACTTTACTGTCTGTGCATAAAGCTGTTCTTTCTGTCGAGCAAGAATAATAAAGCTCAGGATCAGGATGGTAAGCCATATGATGAAAATGATCGCAATGGAAAGCTTAATCCGGATTGGGATGCGCAGCTCCGAAATCTTTTCCCCTAATGTAGCAGGTCTGGGCCTAACCAGTACTTCACTGCTTTCAAGGGAGCTGATCGAAGTACCGTAATGCTTCTCTATCGCCCGCAGAACATCTGCTTCTTTTGCGTATTTCTGGGCAACAATAATCTGCCCGAGCTTCTGCCTGCTCCCCAGTTGAAGTACCAAAGCTTTCTGTAGCTGGCTCAATGTGATAATTTTTTCGTTCAATAAGATATCACCGAGAGGTCTTTTCTTCTGATCTGTTTGGACACTGAAGACCCTTGCCAGCCTTGAAAAAGCCGCGGTTATTTTATTATAGATACGAGTTGTCAACATACGCAATAACAGTATTTATGGTTATTTTACCTGTCAGACACTGCAACATACCAGAGAACCTTTGCTCTCGTGGTGTTAAAACTGGAAATGTTCCCGCACCTAGGATTGCAGCGGGCAGATAAACTGCAAGGGCGTGAAACAATTTCACATCGTCAATAGTAAACGCACTTTCTGAACAATTGCTTATGGTGATTATGCAAAAATAGCATTATTTTCAGAGGAACTGATAAGGATTCGACTCCTTATACTGCAAAAGGATATCATGAGCGATGCGGATTTTCAAGCCATAGCCGTTCCGGAGTCCGTTCAATTAATTCCCCCCTGACGGTCCGAGCGGCAGTGTGTTTATGTGACTGCAGGAAAAAGTCGCAACGCCAGGCTGAAGCGGTTCAAAACTACTTGCCATCTATGGCTACCATAATGCAATCTTCTCGGTTCTTGAAGAAAGCGGAGCTCTTGCATATGATAATGGTGAGGATGAGGGAAACCGGAAAGGGAGGCAGAAATTAATATTCTTACTAAATGGGCAGGATCATCCGCTTGCTTTTATTGTCCGATGTATAATCTGTTTTTTCCGGCTATTGCCGGCCTATTCTTAGTATTATTTATTCCTGGGCATTCCTTTGCCGGCCAGATCGAGGGAAGAGATTATTTCAGAAACGGCAAGAATGACCTGCAAGCAGGCCGGTATGAAGCTGCGCTCAAAAACCTTTCTGATGCAAGAAAAGAATTCAACATCCTTGAAGACTATGCTCTGTTCTATATGGCAGATGCATACCATGCGATTGGCGAACATGATAAGGCCCTCGGCTCCTTAAGGACACTGCTTGAGAAGTATCCGCTCTCGCCTCTGAGGAAGAAAGCGAGAAGTAATGAGATCAGGGAGGCAAAGGAAGCCTCAAAAGAGGACCTTCTGCGCCTCTATGAGGCATACGTCGCCGACTATCCAGATGATGATGAGACAGGGTTAATGTATGCATCATATCTTAAGCAGAATGGAAAAGAAGACAAGGCATCCTCTTTGTTCAAGGGGATCTATCTCAGGGCAGGGGCTGCGTCCTCTGAGGCGTGTTCAGAACTGAATTCATTCGATGTCAGATCAGAGGACCTCGTCGAAAGGGCATCAAATCTTATGAATAAATATGACTTCGAGGCGGCCGAGCGTGACCTCAGAAAGGCGATGTCTCTCGACGACGGCAGGAACAGAGAGGTGATACTGAAAAACCTTGGATATTCGCTTTTCAAACAGCGAAGGTACAGGGAGGCTGCGGCAACGTATGACCTGATCCATGATACATACTTTAAAGCACGTTCCCTATACAGGGCCGGAGAAGGGGAAAAATTCGCTGCGGCGTTGAGAGGGCTTGTGACCGGTAATGACATGAGGGCGGGCTATCTTCTTGGTATTGTTGCATCCGACAAAAGGAGGGAAAAGGATTTCAACACTGCCCTAAAAATGTATGCTGATGTGCTCAACAAGTATCCCTCTGAAAAAGAAAATGCCACATGGGGAATTGGGTGGACGCATTATATTTCCGGGGAATACAAAAAAGCTGCCGATGTGTTCGCTCATTTATATGCATCCTATAGTGATCCGAAATACCTCTACTGGCAGGCCAGAAGCATTGAGACCAGCGGGGATAACGCCTCACCTCAGTACGAGTCATTGATGCGGATGGAATGTAATTTCTACACGGTGCTGTCCTTTGCAAGAGCTCAAAAGAACTTTAACGGCGCGATTCCGACAAGTGAAGCGCATCCTGATGTCCCCTCTGTCAGCTCACAGAAAATAGAGAGGGTAGAAGCCCTCCTATCACTCAACATGGCTAAAGAGGCAATACGTGAACTGGTCATAGCGACGGAAAAGGAAGATTCTGTTTCTGAGCTGATATTTATCATTTCAAAACTGCAGGAACTAGGAGAATACCGTAGAGCCATTGGTCTTGCGTCAAGGATTCCATACAAGGAAACGTTGCACAGGTTCTGGTATCCCCTCGCATACTGGAACATTGTTGAGCGGTCATCGAAGGAGCATAATATTGATCCCCTGTTGACCCTCTCACTGATAAGGGAGGAAAGTCGATACGACCCGGAAGCCAAGTCTGTCGCGGGTGCAAGGGGACTCATGCAGCTTCTGCCAGAGACTGCTTATACCCTCGATAAGAAGCTGAAGATCGGTGTAAATGAACCCTCTCAACTATACGATGTGAGGAATAATATTCATCTGGGAACGTATTATTTGCAGTCCTTACTCGGCGAATTTAACAATTCCCTGCCTCATGTGATTGCGGCGTACAATGCGGGCGAGTCAGCAGTGAGGAAATGGGAGCAACGCGGGAAATATAAATCGACCGATGAATTCATAGAAGATATCCCTTATGATGAAACGAGGAATTATGTCAAAAGGGTCATCACGTCTTATTTCCAGTATAAGAAGTTCTCTTTATCGGGAGACGAAAGGAAAACGCTGGATATCCTGCCCGGTAAATTATAGCATGCTGGAAACTTTCCTGAGTCGTGTCAAGAGGTGTGTATAATTACCGACCGAAAACCGCGCCAAGATAACGTGCTTTCCTTTTGCGGCTTTCTGAGGGTAGTTTTATCGCAGCCGAGTCATCTCTTTTCTTACGACGCGGCGGTGTGAATCGCATCTTGGCTTCAAGCATAGTTCTTTTGGAAATCTTCACCAGGTTGACGCTCTCGATCGTGCGAAGTGGCAGGATGCAAAATATCAAGACGCATATGGGAAACACAGTGTCACTATTGCGATCTGCAGCACGGAAACCTGGAAATCTCCCTACATATTTTTCCTCAGTTCGGCTATATAGCCGGAAAGGAATGATCTGATTTCTTCCTCTTCTTCTTTCGGGAACCCGGCAAAGGGGTCGAACAGCTTGTGACCGGAAATCGGCTTGATAACCATGTATCCTTCTTCTGACCATATGACGGCAGTTTCCTCGTTCGGAAAATTGAGTTTTCCGATTATCTGGCTCTTATCCTTATAGCGTGATTTGAACTCATCAACGCGTAAACGGGAAAATGTTACGGAGTCGCGGTTCGTTCTCTGGATCTCTTCAAAGGACATTCCCGATCGTGCGGCCTTCTGCAGGTCAGCAGCAGTCACCGTTTTTTGCGATGAAGTTCCATTCTTATACCGGACGGTCAATATCTCGACAGAGAGCTCGGGTGCAGCATCCTTGTAGGTCTTCTCGATAAAACTGCCGATTATCAGCAATCTTCTGAGATAATCAGCTTCATCTGCAGACAGCTTATAATGGTTCACCGTTTCCTGATATCTCTTTTCATCCGGCGTCGCACCAGACCTTGCGGCTTCTTCAATGAGGAGTTGTTCATTCATGAAGTCGTCAAGGGGATTTCCTGTCCTCCATATCGGTTCCCGTATGCCCAACTTTTCCATGGCATGCTCCGAAACCGACACAGCATGCATGACCTGCGGGAGGGTATACGCCTTCCCCCGGATAAGGAGAACATCATTCTGTGCAGAATCAGGCTGAAAGGACAGCTGCCCTTCGTGGCGCGGCAAAGGTGATTGTTCTCCCGCAGTGCTATGCTCCTTGAATTGCGGGAGGGCATTTGTTATCTCACGCTGCCTCGCTTCATTTTCCGTGATCTTTTCCCTGCGAAGGGTGGAGTTCTGATCTGTATCGGAAAGCACCTCTTCATAACTTTTCCATAATTCTTTGAAAATGAGCTCTATATGATTTAACCTCGTGATTTCAGCACGCAACACATCCGTACTTTTTCTTTCCTGTTCTGCCTCTCGCCGGAGGTTCTCCTGGACTTTTTTTACTTCGGAAAGTTCTGCCTCCTTTTGCCAGACCTGATGCTCCAGCTCTGAGATCTTCAGCAGAAGAGAATCATGGGCATGCCGTTTCTGATCAGAATTGTCGGGTTGTTCCCTTCTCTGGTCAGAGTCAATTTCTGTGCGGTCCTTTTCCGTCCGCAGCTTTTCTGCTTCAGATAACAACCTGCCACGCTCATCCCCGATCTGGCGAAGCGCATTTTCCATGTCCGCGATCCTCTGCACCTTTGCTTCGGCTTCTGCATACTGCTTTCTCAGGAGCGATTCTTTTGTTTCAAGATCTGATATGTGAAGCTGATGTTCCCTGACGGCTTTTTTCTCTTCTTCAAGAAGAGCCCTCATCCTGTCGCGCTCCTCTATGACCTGGGCTATCCGCCGGTCTTTTTCCGCCGCTCTATGTTCATCATCAGACCGAACAGTCTCTGCTGCCGGAGCGATCTCTTTTCCATCTTTTTCCATCACGGAAGAACGTGCCCTTGCGGTCTCAGCCAACTCGTTGTCGATAAAGGAGACGAAGGGACTATCGGGGAATCCCCGCTTAATGTCAAGAAACATCTGCTCTGCTTCAGTATATGATCCGAGAGCGATAAGTGCTCTGCCAAGCCAGAACTGGGCAGCATCCCGCGCCGAGCTGTGCGGGAATTCCCGGAGAAATGCCCTGAAGGTCTCAGCTGCCTTATCCGGTTTAAATGAAAAGAGGTATTCATACCCCTTGCTGAACATCTCGGTTTCACGGTCGGCGGCAAAGACAGGGGAAAGGGAAAGTGCAAGGAAAAGCATGAAGCAGGCTGCAGTACAGCAGATGGGCCTGCAGTTTCGTCGTATGGTTAAAGCATCCATGTGTGATATGATCCCCTGTGTAAGTATACCAAATACCTGCCGGTGTTCTCATTGCTATTTGGTCCTCTGTTTTATAGAATAGACAAAACTGACAAGGAGCTTCTCATGCTTATTGTAATGCATCATGCTGCAACGCATAAAGACGTAGAACGCGTAAAGGGGGCGATCATAAAGATGGGGCTGAAGCCGGTTGCTATCCCCGGCGCTGAGCGGACTGCCATCGGTATTATCGGCAACCAGGGATGGATAGATGATGCCCATCTCAGAGGTCTGAAAGGCATCCTCGAGATCATCCATGTTACCAAACCCTATAAGCTGGTAAGCAGGGATTTTCATCCGTCTGATTCGGTCATCAGACTCGGCGGCACGGTGAAGGTCGGCGGAAAGTCTCCGTTCCTTATTATTGCCGGCCCCTGCGCTGTGGAGAGCAGGGAGCAGATCTTCAAGACAGCCCGCTTTATCAAGAAGCTCGGCATACCCGTGTTGCGCGGCGGAGCGTATAAGCCGAGAACAAGTCCGCACAGCTTTCAGGGGCTGAGGAAGGATGGTATAGATATCCTGGATGAAGTCAGGCAGGAAGTCGGCATTCTTGTTGCGACAGAGGTAATGAGCCCTGATCAGGTGGAGATGACCGCACAGAAGACTGACATCCTGCAGGTCGGAGCACGGAATATGCAGAATTTCGATCTGCTCAAAGAGGTCGGCAAGATCAAGAAACCGGTTATCCTGAAACGGGGTCTCTCGGCAACGCTTGAGGAGTTGTTGTCTTCAGCAGAATATATTCTGCTCGGCGGGAATACGGAGGTGATCCTGTGTGAACGGGGTATCCGTACATTCGAAACCGCCACAAGGAATACCTCAGACCTGTCCGTGATCCCGCTTGTCACGGCGAGTTCCCATCTGCCAGTGATCTTTGACCCGAGCCATGCAACCGGAAAACGAAACCTTGTGACCCCTCTCTCGCTGGCTGCTGCAGTTGTAGGATCTCACGGCATTATGGTCGAGGTGCATCCGGAACCTGAGGCCGCACTCTCTGACGGACCCCAGTCGCTGCATTTCAGGGAGCTCGAGAAGCTGAAGGAGCAGGTTGACGCCCTTGTTGCGTTCATGAAGACAAAGGTTATGCAGAAACAATAGCAGTGATCGTAAAAAGCGTTTTTTGGTGCAGGGGAACTGAATGAAAGAAAGGGGTGGGTCATCGGACCCGCCCCTGAACAGTTGTCGGATTAATCGTCGTGTTTTCCGCCGCCACGGCCGTGTTTCCCCTGATGTTTTTCCTGTTTGTGATGATTCTTGTATTCCCTGTGCTTGTTTCCCTCATGCTTCCATTCGTGCTTTTCCCAATGCTTGTCCCTTTCCCATGACCTCCAGCTCTTTTTCATTTGGCCATACGGGATACGCTGGTGGCCGGGAGGTACCTTGCGCCAGTTCGGGGGAAGGTCGTGGATATGTCTGGGAAGACGGTCTTTTTCAATATAACCCCATCTCCCGTTATAGCTTGTGGAGCGGTACCAGTATCCCTGATACGGCCGATACCAGTACCCGCCGTAGAAGACGATGTCGACATCTACCGCAGGAGGATAGTAAGCATAGGTTCCCGGAATAACGAATACATCAGGCGGAGCCGGCAGGAGCAGGGGAGGGGGTGGAGGAGGGACATTAATCCCGATGTTGACGTTCAAGGTAGCAAAGCTGCTGCCGATCATGATGAAAAGAAAAAAGCTGCTGCACAGGATGATAAGGGTCTTTTTGCGCATATGAGCCTCCCTTTCTGAAGTTGTCTATAATACCACAGATTTCTCTTCCTAAAACCCGATAACGGCGAAAGGGTTTCCCGAAAAAGGCACATCGACAGAAGAGGGCGCCGTCAGATACAATATGCTGTGTTAACTATCGGAAATATAGTCTTGTCGCAACCCCTGCTCCTTGCCCCCATGGCCGGTATCACGGACCTTCCCTACAGACTTCTCATCCGGTCATTCGGGTGTGAGCTTGCATTTCTGGAGATGGTATCCTCCCAATCACTTGTGCATGAATCGGAAAGGACCAGACGGATGCTCTCTTCTTCTGCTGAAGACCGGCCCATTGGAGCGCAACTGCTCGGAAATGAAGAAGAAGCTGTGCTGAAAGCGCTCGAAAACATCCGTCACTGCGGTTTTAATCTGATCGATCTAAATGCTGCCTGTCCTGTGCCGAAGATAACAAAAAAGGGTAAGGGGGCCAGTCTTCTCAAAGAGCCGAAAAAAGTGAAGTCACTGCTTGAGGTCCTTGTGAAAAACGCGGATGTGCCGGTTACGGTCAAGATCAGGGCGGGGTGGGACAGGGATATGGTCAATGCGAGGGACGTCGCCCTTCATGCTGAAGATGCGGGCATCAGCGCCTTGACGATCCATGGCAGAACAAGGGAACAGGGCTATAGTGGGAGAGTTGATTACGCTGTAATCAAAGACGTGAAGGAGGCGCTTTCCATTCCGGTGATCGCAAGCGGTGATGCGCTTTCACCTCAGCTGATCAGGAAAATGTTCCATGAAACAGGGTGCGATGCTGTTGCTGTTGCACGCGGGTCTCTCGGTAACCCCTGGATATTCAGGGACACGATATCCTTCCTTGAGACGGGCACCATACCGGAACGGCCCTCTCCTGACGAGATCGCTGATACCATGCGAAGGCATCTGGACCTGACCTGCACCTTTTATGGAGACAAAAGAGGTACAATACTTTTTCGTAAGCTCTTTTCCTGGTATGTGAAGGGGCTCCATGAGATACGAACCCTGAAGGAAGACGCCTTCGGGGCGCGGACACGGGAACAGATGATTCATCTCATCGAAAACATCCGGGACTTTGCATATCGTCATCCGGAAGGAACGTATGAAGGTTGTGTTCTGTCCTGCTGAAATGAATACGACGACGGTTATGCCCGCATGATGAGGGCATCCCTGCTTGTTTTTCCCCTGCTTCTGTTGTTTGTGTCGATGCCCTTTTCCAGCCCTGTGAATGCCTTCCAGGTCACGGCAGAGCCCCAAACGGTTGGTCCCGGCGACCCATTCCTCATAAGGATTACGGGGCTGGGCAACGCGCGCCATCCGGCCGCATCTTTTGCCGGCAGGAAGCTCATGTTCGTTCCTTGCGGGGAAGACTGCTCATTGGCTGTTTGTGCAGCGGACCTGGCGTTGAAGCCGGGCACGTACCGGATTGCAGTTTCAGAAGGAAAGAGGAAGAGACGTGCGACCATTACGGTTCGGCGTCATCTGCCCACGGTCATGCGCATAACCCTGCCTCCGGATAAGGTAACGCTCAGCCCTGATGACCTGCAGCGGGTTGCGAGAGAGGAAAATCTTCTCAAGGCCCTGTGGCTGGAGCAGACAGACAAAATGTGGGATGGAAGCTTTCTGCTGCCCCTGCAGAACGAGGTATCCACACCGTTCGGCGTAAAGCGGATCATCAATGAAGAGAAAATGAGCATTCACAAGGGAATCGATATCCGGGGGAGAGCAGGCGAAGAGGTGAGGGCATCAAACAGCGGAACCGTTGTTCTGGCAGAGGAGCTTTACTTTGGGGGTAATACTCTTGTCATTTCTCACGGCATGGGCATCTTCACGGTCTACATGCATCTGGACAGCATCGGTACGAACACGGGAAAAGATGTTTCAAAAGGAGATATTATAGGTTTTGTCGGGTCAACGGGCAGGTCTACCGGTCCTCATCTTCATTTCGGGGTGAAGGTGCACGATGTCAGTGTTAACCCGGTGACGTTCACGAAACTAAAGCTATAAACAGCATCTGGACAGTTCTGTCTCAAGGAAAGGATACCATGGCATGAGATTTGAGGATTTTGGAGTAAGCAGGGATACCCTGCGGACGATTTCGAAGATAGGGTTCGAGGAACCGACTCCTATTCAGGTTGCGGCGATTCCCCGCATCATGCAGGGGATCGATGTGATTGGGCAGGCTCAGACCGGCACCGGCAAGACCGCAGCATTTGGTATCCCCATCATTGAAATGCAGAGAAAAGGCAGA
>Ga0115026_10000104_pt1 | contig 16673 bp, 13 predicted proteins | sample Mud_0915_D1_FD_83878 | JGI IMG/M metagenome (GOLD analysis project Ga0115026, IMG submission 83878) | Wetland microbial communities from Old Woman Creek Reserve in Ohio, USA - Mud_0915_D1 | ecosystem: Environmental > Aquatic > Freshwater > Wetlands > Sediment ...
CCTGTTCTGCACCTTGTCGCATTCGATCAGGCTTTCCTCGTGCGGCGTCTCTATGCCGACAAAGACCGTGATGAACTCGGCCTTCGCCATCATCCTCATGAGTTCCTCGTCGTCAGCCAGATTGATGGAGGCCTCGGTCGAGAAATAGAAAGGCCGCTTCCGCTTCTCCATCCATTGGATAAGCGACGGGAGTATATCATCCTTAAGCTTCTTTTTATTGCCGATGAAGTTGTCGTCCACAAAAAAGACCCCCTCCCTCCATCCGAGGGAGTATATCTTCTCCAGTTCCGCGATAAGCTGCCCGGCGGACTTTGTCCTGGGGACCCGGCCGTAGAGCGATGTGATATTGCAGAATTCGCAGTCAAAGGGGCATCCCCTGGAATACTGGATGTTCATGCAGGAATAGTGCCGCATGTCTATCAGCTCCCATAGGGGAATGGGCGTTCTTGTCATATCTGCCTTTTCGGCGGATGCATAGAGAGGTTTCGGCCTCCCCTCCTTTAAATCATTGAGAAAGGGCTGCATCGTTATTTCCGCCTCATTGAGCACCAGGTGGTCCACGTCTCCGAACTCTTCGTAGTCATTGCTGAAAAGGGGCCCGCCGGCCACAACCTTGACACCAAGTTCCCGGCATCTGGCAAGCACGGCTTTCACGGATTCCTTCTGGACAGACATGGCGCTGAGAAAGACATAGTCGGCCCACAGGAGGTCGTTGTCCTTAAGCTTCCGGACATTCATGTCCACAAGTCTTTTGTCCCATTCAGGCGGGAGCATGGCGGCGACAGTCAGCAGGCCGAGGGGAGGATAGGCCGCCTTTTTCGAAGTGAACTTCAGGGCGTAAGAAAAACTCCAGAAGGTATCAGGATATTCCGGATACACCAGCAGGATATTCATGCACAAACTCCTTAGACGGGGACAACACGGTTAATAAAATGAACACAACGATTGGAGGGCATGTGAGGAGGAAATAAATGTACGCTGCAATCGCTTCGCATCGGTTACTTATTATAACACTAATGACCCTTTTTTCCCCAGACTTTTTCGCGTACCGTGTCTCGGGCGGGTTTATGCCCATCCTGATTTGGTTATAATCTGAACCATGGACTACCCTCAGGTATGCCACCTTTAGCTTGACAGGCGTGCATTTTATGCGATACTTCTCTTATAGACGGGGCCAGAGGAAGGGCGAAAATAAACGGCAAAGAGCTGCTGAGGAGTTTCGATGGCGGAAAGGGCGATCTGGAAAGGATACATCAATTTCGGGGATGTCAATGTGCCTGTGAATCTGCATACCGCGATCAAGGAAGAGCGGATCCAGTTTCACCTCCTTCACAAACAGGACCATGTGAGATTACGTCAGCAGATGGTCTGCGCGTATGAAAAGAAACCGGTGCCGGCAGAGGAACAGTCCAAAGGGTTTGAGGTAGAGGAGGGGAAATATATTATCGTCGATCCGGCGGAGTTCGAGCAAACCACTCCTGAAGACAGCCGGATAATCGAGGTCCACGAATTCATCAAGGCCGAACAGATCGATCCAGTCTTCCTTGGGCGCGTCTACTACCTTGGACCGGATATCCACGTGAAAGGATATAGCGCGCTTGCCTGGGCCTTGAAGGAAATGGATGTGGCGGGTATATGCACCTGGACCATGAGAAAGCGCTCCTATCTCGGGGCGTTGCAGACACGCGGGAAGATGCTTCGGCTGAACACGCTGCGGTATGCCGACGAAGTTATCCCGGTAAGATCCCTCGATCTCGGGGAAATTCCCCTGTCTGAAAAAGAACTAAAGATCGGAAGCGATCTGATCAATCAGCTGACCGTCCCTTTCGAGCCGCAGAAATTCGAGAACGAGCATCAAAAAAGGCTCCAAAACCTGATCGATAAAAAGGCCCGTGGAGAGAAGATTGCGATCCTCCGCCCCAGGCGCTTGAAACCCACGGCGCCGGATAAGCTCCTGCAGGCCCTTGAAGCGAGCCTGAAGAAGGTTGCATAGCTCTATGCCAATGCTGAAAGGACATAGTTCGCTCATTCTCGGTCTTCGACCTCCGAGGTATTTGCCCTCTTAATTATGAAATATATACTTTCTGAATATCGGACAAATAAAGTTGCTCAAATACCATATCCTTTCAACGTCAGGGAAATTCTTGAAAAAAGCAGGTAGATGAAGAAATGAAAATGAAAACCAGCGGTCCTGTTCGGGTCCCGTCCAGGTCGTCTTCCGACAGAGAAGATGAAGCGGCGTCTCACGGCATATGGAGCGGCACGATCAGCTTCAGCCTGGTGGCGATTCCGGTACAGCTGGTCAAGGCAGTGGAGCCCGGCCATGTATCATTTCGCATGCTCCACCGCAAGGATTACTCTCCTCTTCAGAGAAGAATGTTCTGTCCTGAAGAAGAGAAAATGGTTCCCCCTGATGAGATTGTCAGAGGGTATGAAATCGGACCTGACAAGTACATACTGATCACGGATGAGGAATTGGAATCCGTGACGCCTGAACGAAGCCGCACAATCGAGATCGTCGAGTTCATCGATGCGAAGGAAGTGGACCCTATCTATTATGATCACCCGTATTATCTCGTCCCATCGAAGGGAGGCGAAAAAGCCTATCGGCTCCTCGTTGAGGTCATGCATCGGACAGACAAGGCCGGGCTTGCAAAATTTGTGCTGGGTGAGCGTGAATATCTTGTGGCGGTCAAAAGCACGGATGGAGCGCTCGCCCTGATCACGCTTCATTACCACGAAGAAATACTTCCTGGCGAGGAGATCTCACCAAAAGAAGTCGAGACCGGAGCTGACGAGAAAAGCCATATAAAGAAAAGCATCAAAAACATGATTGCGGACTTTGACCCGGAAAAATATGCGGACAAGCGACGGAAGAAAATCATGGACATTCTGAAGAAGAAGGCGAAAGAAAAAGCTCCGGTGGAGGCTCCCGAGGTTGAGGAAGAAGAGGGGGCAGGTCCGGCCGACCTGGTCACCGCGCTCAAGGAGAGCATGCGCAAAGTGAAAAAGAAACGGTGAGCCGGAAAATCGTCGATTTAGGCGGCAAGAGGCTTTCATTATCAAACCTTGAAAAGGACCTCTATCCCTCCTATGGCTTTACAAAGGCCCATATTCTGGAATACTACCGCCTGATCTCGAAGTTCATCCTGCCCCATCTGAAGGACCGGCCAGTCACACTAACGCGCTATCCCGAAGGAGTCGAAAAAGGCTTCTTTTTTGAGAAACGGTGCCCCTCTCACCGTCCGGGATGGGCCAAGACAACAGAGGTCCGGGGAGATAAGGGAGAGAGAAGGACAGCCTGTCTGGTCAATGATCTCGAAACATTGATGTGGGTCGAGAACCTTGCGGCCCTTGAACTCCATGTTCCCCTGGCGAGGGCAGGCACCCCAGAGACCCCGGATTCGATGGTCTTTGATCTTGATCCCGGCTATCCGGCGAATATCCTGGACTGCGCGCAGGTCGCGCTGATACTTCGGGACCTGCTCTCACGGCTGAAGCTTACAGGCTGCGTAAAGACCTCGGGCAAGAAGGGACTCCATGTATTTGTGCCCCTGAACCGCAAAGGGACGACCTTTGAGGAGACGAAACAATTTTCGAAGGCAGTGGCAGAGATCATGCAGAAGAATTATTCTGACCTCGTGACCTCGAAAATGGCGAAGGAAAACCGGAGGGCAAAGGTCTTCATCAACTGGTCACAGAACGACGCTTCAAAGACGATGGTCTGTGTCTATTCCCTGCGGGCCCAGGAAAAGCCGACTGTTTCGTTTCCCCTTGCCTGGAAGGAGCTGGAGAAGTTGGCCGCACAGAAAGACCCGGAAAAGCTGCTGGTTATGCATTCTGAGGCTGTCCGCAGGGCTGAAAAAGAGGGCGATCTTTTTCAGGAGGTGCTCAAGAAGAAACAGAAGCTCCCTCATCTGTGATGGAATATTTGTTTTACATCTGCATAAAAAAGAGAGGCAGGAAAGAGAGGGAGGCGGGCATACTTCAAAACCTTTTATAATGCGATTTGATTTTGAAAGATATACGGAGATCGGGAGTCCACCTGTGGTACCATTCGGCTCAAACCGCCTCAAGATCGCAGACGCTGCTATCGGTATCGCTATAAAAGAGTTTTTCAGCATACCTGCCTCCCCACAGGGATTTGTGTTGATTGGGAAGTCCAGGTTTGTGAATAAGGCACTGATATTGGATGAATTAGCCCCCTTCGAAAATTTCAGGCGGGCGACCGAGTCTGAGGGTGAAGCATTTCGGACTGTCTGAGCCCGAAGGGTGAGTTACCGAAATGTAACGAAGACGACCGAGCACGCCGTTAAGAAATTTTTGCGGGGTGCCCTTCTTTGGGTTACCTTTCTTGGGCACGCAAGAAAGGTGACCAGGGTACGGGGCGGGAGTCCCGAAAAAGAACCTTAGACGGAAGGTGAGCCAAATGACATGGGATTAAGGGAATACAAATCCAAACGCAAATTCGGGAAAACTCCTGAACCGAAACCTGGCAAAGGGACTAAGGGGAGACGTCTCATTTTTGTTGTGCACAAGCACGCGGCACGGAATCTCCATTATGATATCAGGCTGGAGCTGGAGGGGGTCCTTAAGAGCTGGGCTGTACCGAAGGGTCCGTCGCTCGACCCCTCCATAAAAAGGCTCGCCATGATGGTTGAAGATCATCCGCGTGATTACAAGGATTTCGAGGGGGTGATCCCTGAGGGCAATTACGGCGCAGGAGGCGTTATCATTTGGGACAGGGGCTTCTATCATCACCCCTCTGCTGAAAACGGAAAGGAAAATGAGAAGCTTCTCCTGGAAGGACTGAGAAAGGGGAACATGAAGTTTTTCCTGGAAGGGGAAAAGCTCAAGGGTTAATTTGCGCTGGTGAAGACCGGAATAGGTAAAAACTCATGGCTGCTCCTGAAGAAAAAAGATCGCTACGCAACCACAGGGGAAATCCTGAAGGAGAACCGTTCCGTAGTGTCAGGCAGGACACTTGAGGAGCTTTCCGGAGCAGGGGCAAAGAAGAGTTCCGGGAAGAAGATGGACAGGATACGTCTCAGGGAAGCGGTCGAGAGCGAAGACCTTAAGGATACTCCGGTCAAACCAATGCCCCACGCGATACGGCCGATGCTCGCAACCCTTGTCAAGGAACCGTTCGATCATCCTGACTGGATCTTCGAGGTGAAGTGGGACGGATACCGGGCCATTGCCGAGATCCGGGACAATGGCGTTTCACTCTATTCCCGGAACCTCATCCCCTTGAACAAAAAGTTTCCCCCTATCACAGATGCGCTGCGGACATTCAGGTTTGATGCTGTTCTTGACGGCGAGATCGTTGTGGTGGATGACCAGGGGCATCCCGATTTCGAGATGCTCCAGAATTACCAGAAGAGCGGGGGTGGTCATCTGCTCTTCTGTGTCTTTGACCTCCTGCACTTTGAAGGACATGACCTGACAAATTTGCCCCTGCTTAGAAGAAAGGAGCTCCTGAAAAGAGTCCTCCCGTCCCTCCCGAGGATAAGGTTGAGCGACCATGTAGCAAAGGAGGGCATTCTCTTTTTCAATGCAGCCAAGAGGAAGGGACTGGAGGGAATCATCGCCAAACACTCCCAAAGCGTGTACCGGATGGGCAGAAGGAGCAGGCAGTGGCTGAAGGTGAAAAGGCAGCTTACCCAGGAGGGCGTGATCGCCGGATTCACAGAACCAAAAGGCCGCAGAAAATATTTCGGCGCCCTCATCCTGGGCGTGTACAAGGGAAAAGAGTTAATCTATATCGGCCATTGCGGGGGAGGGTTCGGGGCAAAGAGTTTAAAAGAGATCAGCGAAAAATTGAACCCCCTGGTCCAGAAAGAATGCCCCTTTAAAGTAACGCCGGAGACCGATATGCAGGTGACATGGGTAGAACCTGAGCTGGTATGCGAAGTGGTGTTCCATGGCTGGACCGATGAGGGCGTGATGAGGCAGCCGGTCTTTTTGCGGCTGCGTGAGGACAAGACAGCCCGCGAGGTGAAATGAGGAGTGGTGGATACACGCGTAATCCGGCTACATACGCTCAGAAAGGCTGGCAGCGAGGTGCTGGCAGTGCTTATCTTGCTCTGCCTTAGCCATTTGGCGAGGGGCAATATGGCGTTTAATGAACCTAACTATCTGGTAGTAGCAAAACAGTATGCGAATCCTGCATGGATTCCCAAGGATTGGTACCTGAGTCTGCCGATCGGGCACCAAACTTTTTTTGCAATCATCTTTGGCAGGTTAGTAGAGACGTGGGGATTCCTTGCCACTTCTCTCATTGGACGTTTCCTTTGCTATTCCCTAATCGCTTCAGCGATTGTCCGCCTGGGACGCAGGCTTGGTCTTGCCTTGCCACTACTGCTGATGGCGGTCACTCTGTTTCTTATCAGACAGTTTGCCATAGCAGGCGAATGGATGATCGGGGGAGTGGAGGGAAAGGTTTGCGCCTATGGACTGGTTCTGTGGTCGATTGAGCGCATGCTCAGTAAGTCCTATCGCTCAATGGCTTTCTTGCTGGGGTTGGCAACCTCATTTCATGTGTTAGTCGGTGGGTATGCAACCCTGACGGTTCTCGGATGGATCATCCTGCGGTGGAGAACCCGACTGCCTAATACTGGAGCTATCATCGTGAGCATATTACTTTACCTGACGGGCAGCCTCTTTGCCATTGAGCCAATCCTGCGAAAGATCTCTTCACACGCTGTCTCAACAAGTGCAATAGCGCCATCCTATATTTATGTTTTTTTACGCAATCCACACCACCTCAATCCCTTCAGCTGGCACGTATGGCCCAGGCTGTATTTGTGCCTGCTTATCATGACCCTGCTAGGCAGTTTTTTCATACTTTGGCGAAAGCGACCTGTTGAAGACCTGTCTGGGTTTTACAAGAGCCGTAGCGGGTTGTTCGAATTTACCCTCATCAGCCTGGTTCCCTTTGCCCTGGGATTGGCGATTGCGCCCTTCGATCGCCAGGGACACTTCCTGCAGTTTTACCCCTTCCGGTTTGGTGATGTCATGCTTGCACTCAACACGTATCTGCTCACAGCATGTGCGGTGCAACACCTGTTGATCGAGAGACCCTATTTGACAGACAGAGCAAGAAAAAAGCTGTTGATGATCTCTGTTCTGATACTAAGCATTATCTATCTCAGCCAAGCGTACAGTTTTGCGAGGGATCTTTCTGCGTTGATGCGGTTTCCCGGTCAGCAGCAACGCGTTGACCCTGACCAGAAGGAATTGTTTGATTGGGTGAAACGGAACACTTCCAAGGACGTTACCATCGTGTCCCCGCCCGCATGGGTGCATTTCTCTTGGATGTCGGAACGAGCCACAATTGTACAATTTAAGCTAAACCCTACTGATGATGCCGCCATACTTGAGTGGTATCAGCGCCTCCAGGACGTAACCGGAAACAATTCGCCCTGGAGGGATGCTGGCTTTCCCGCAGCCGCCCGTTTTGCTCATGACTATCTCCGTTTAACAACAGTTCAAGTTGAAAGAGTAATGGCTAAATATGGGGCAGACTATTTCTTGACAACCGTAGAACAGGACCTGGAATTACCGATCGCCTATCGCAACAAGTCATATGTCCTTTACCGGCAGAGAAGGTCCTGAAGCCCAGCAGCCGATTTTCCTATCATAGACATGCTGATCCATTCCATGGCTTTTTGTGCGTCTCCGACAAAGGAAGGTCAATCACCTGCTTCGGAAGGTCGGTGCTGCGTGGTCTGGAGGGAAGCGGGTGTTTTAAAAGAAGACGCAGAAGGCATATAATCATAGCAAGAAACGATGAAGACAAGGGCAAGGCGAAACACCTGAACATGAGAGACAGAAAATCCAACAGCAGGATGCTGGCAGCGCTCGTCTGCGCAGTCCTCCTGTCAGCGGCGTTCTACGCTACGGGCGACGCACAGGCTGCACAGGAAAGGATACAGAGCTTTGCGAGTGAGATCATCGTAAAACCTGACGCGACAATGCTCGTGACCGAGACCATCAGGGTGCGGAGCAGCGGCGACCAGATCAAGCGCGGCATCTACCGCGACTTTCCCACCAGGTACAAGGACCGCCAGGGAAATGCGTACGTGGTCGGGTTCGGGGTCATTGAGGTGCTGAGGGATGGTTCTCCGGAGAGCTATCACACCGAGGACCTGACAAACGGCGTGAGGGTCTATATCGGCAGAAAAGATTATATTCTTCCGCCGGGAGAATACACCTATACGCTCACCTACCAAACAGACAGGCAGATGGGGTTCTTCGGCGACCATGACGAGCTTTACTGGAATGTGACCGGCAATGGCTGGGTTTTTCCGATTGATGAGGCGAGTGCAACGGTCGTCCTTCCCCATGATACTCCGAGGGACAAGATTACCGTCGAAGGATACACCGGCCCAATGGGCGGTAAAGGGAAGGACTTCAGGGCATCGGTGGAAGAGGACGGAAGCGTCTCCTTTGTCTCGACAAGAGGCCTCGGGTCCCATGAAGGGCTGACGATCGTGGTAGGCTGGCCAAAGGGATTTGTGACAGAGCCCCCGCGCGGGAAGAGGATGTGGTACTTCGTCCGGGACAATGTGGTTCTGCTTGCAGGTGCAGGCGGACTCCTCCTTCTCGTCCTCTATTACTTCTCTGTGTGGTTCTCTGTTGGGAGGGACCCTCAGAGAGGAACGATCATGCCGCTCTATGATCCCCCTGACAACCTCTCACCCGCGGCAACACGCTTCATCACAAGGATGGGGTATGATGACAAGATATTCGGTGCCGCAGTCGTGAATATGGCGGTGAAGGGCTTCCTCACTATTGCCGAACACGACGGGGAATATACGCTGACAAAGAAGCCAGGGAGCACTGCAGTCCTTTCTGCTGATGAGCAGCAGGTTGCAGCAAAACTCTTTGGAACAGGGACAACGGTTGTTCTGCAGCAGAAGAACCATGCCGTCCTGCGCGGGGCTCGGGACGCCCTCGAAGCCTCGCTTGCCAACGCGTATGAGAAAAACTATTTTGTGAGGAACAGGCGTGAGTTTTTTATCGGTGTCTTCATCTCTGCCATGGCACTTGCAGCGGTCTTCTTTTCCGCACAGCATGCCGGCACAGCGCTCTTCCTCGGGATCTGGCTCACTGGCTGGAGCATTGGCGTCGGTTTCCTCATCTTCACAGTGGTGAGGCTCTGGAAAGCTGTGCTGAGCGGATGGGGAGCGGGAGCGGCGCGAAAGGGAGCGCTCGGCGGCGCACTCTTCATGACCCTCTTTTCGATTCCTTTTTTCGGGGGCGAGTTATTCGGACTGTACGGCCTTGCGCAGGAGTCTCCTGTGATTGTGCTCTTTCTCGGCGCAGTCGTTTTTGTGAATGTCCTCTTCTACCACCTTCTGAAGGCCCCTACAATGTTCGGACGGAAACTCCTCGACCGCATCGAGGGATTCAGGACCTTTCTCTCTGCGACTGAGGGAGACCGTCTTGTCCGCATGTATCCGGTTGAGCGGACGCCTGAGCTTTTCGAAAAGTTCCTTCCCTATGCGCTCGCTCTGGATGTGGAGCAACCGTGGTCCGAGCAGTTTTCCGAGATTCTGCAAAAATCCTCCCAGGAAGGGCGTGAGGGCTATTCCCCACGCTGGTATTCTGGTTCAGCCTGGGACAGCGGACGCATGAACAGTTTTGGCAGTGCGATAGGGAGCACCCTGGCTGGCGCCATCTCGGCCTCCTCGACTGCACCTGGCTCGAGCTCAGGTGGTGGCGGCGGAGGGTCTTCCGGAGGAGGAGGCGGCGGCGGTGGCGGAGGCGGCTGGTAATAACGTATGAATTACCCTAATTCAGACATCTTGTCGAGGTATGTATCACAGAATAATGTACTGCGCGGTTTGATTCGCGGAAAGGTCCCTTCGTCGCTCGCGCGGTAAACACCTTATACCCAACACGTATACGCTATCGCAACTGACAAGAAAGGGAATGCCGTTATTTTACCGGATTACCCTTAACATCCACTATACAAAACCTATACAGCAAAATGGGGCCTGGTTATCCAAGCCCCTCATGTTTCTTACACCGACTACAGTACCAAATATTGTAATATATATCTTGATAATGGAGTTAGAGGGCAAGGTTGGGAGGTAAGGTGAAAAAGAATCCTTACGATGTCTGTATAATCGGAGGGCTGGGCCACATCGGATTACCGTTGGGAATTTCCTTTGCTGACTCAGGGAAGCACGTTGTTTTGTATGACATAAATCAAAAAACAATCGATACAGTTTCCCAGGGTAAAATGCCGTTCGTCGAAGAGGGCGCTGAAGAGATTCTTAAGAAGGTCATAGGCAAGACACTTTTTATTTCTTCAAAGAAGAGCGTAATTTCAGAAAGTTATTTTATTGTAATAGTAATAGGCACTCCTGTAGATGAGCATCTCAATCCGGAGTTTACACTTTTTAAAAAGTTCTTCGACGAAATAATCGATCTGATACGGGACGATCAGCACATTATCTTGCGAAGCACGGTCTTCCCGGGAACAACCGAAAAAATAAAGAGGTATCTCGAATCGAGAGGGAGGCATACAAAGATATCATTCTGTCCTGAGCGAATCGCCCAAGGAAAGGCGATGACAGAGTTACGCGCATTACCACAGATTATATCTTCCCTTGATGAGGACGCCCTTGCTGAGGTAAAGAAACTCTTCTTGCTTCTCACCGATGAAATCGTGGTTCTGAAGCCCATTGAGGCTGAATTAGCCAAGATTTTCACCAATGTGTGGCGCTATATTCAGTTTGCAATTTCAAACCAGTTCTATCAAGTAGCAACTGAGCAGGGTCTTGATTTCTACAAAATCTATGATGCGATCACTTATAAGTATCCAAGAGCGCAGAGCTTCCCCAGGGCAGGATTTGCGGCAGGCCCTTGTTTATTCAAGGACACGATGCAACTGGCTGCATACAGCAACAACAGTTTTTTTCTTGGACACGCGGCCATGCTCATAAATGAGGGCCTGCCAAACACAATCGTGCAAAGGCTGAAAGAGAAGTACTCACTGGGAGATAAAACTGTGGGTATTCTGGGTATGGCATTCAAGGCAAATAATGACGACACAAGACAGTCCCTTTCCTTTAAATTAAGGAAGCTTCTCCAAATTGAGGCAAAGGGGGTTTTGTGCTCGGACGTGTATGTGCATGACGACGAGTTTGTTTCGCCTCAAGACCTCATTAAGAACTCTGACATAATCATTCTTGCAACACCTCATAAGGAATATGCCAATCTTGCCCTAAAGGGAAAACCGGTTGTTGATGTCTGGAACTTCTATGGTAAAGGAGGATCATTTTAAGTGAAAATATTAGTTACCGGCTCTGCCGGCTTCATCGCTGGGTACCTCGTTGAAGAGCTTTTGAGCCATGGCCACGAGGTTACCGGGATCGACAATTTTTATAAATATGGGAAGACCGAGAAAAGCTATGATATCCATCCACAGTATAAATTTGTGGAGGGTGATGCCAAAGACACGAATCTCCTTAAAGAGCTCATTGAGGACTGCGATCAGATCGTCGCAGGGGCAGCGATCATAGGGGGCATTTCCCTGTTTCATGAATTTGCATATGACCTTCTTGCGGAGAATGAAAAGATAATCGCTTCCACATTCGATGCTGCAATCTGGGCATTCAAGCACAGAAAATTGAGAAAGGTAAACGTAATGTCCTCCTCGATGGTTTTTGAAAACACCTCTGTCTATCCCACACCTGAGGGAGAACAGTTAAGATGCCCTCCTCCCTCATCGACTTACGGTTTTCAAAAACTTTCTTGCGAATACTTTGCCAAGGGGGCATGGGAACAATATAAACTCCCTTATACAATCATCAGACCGTTTAATTGTATAGGAATAGGGGAGAGGAGAGCGTTGTGTGACAAGGAAATATTATCCGGCAACGTAAAACTAGCGATGAGTCATGTGGTACCTGATCTAGTTCAGAAGATTCTGAAGGGGCAGGATCCCCTGCACATCCTAGGGAGCGGCAATCAGATCCGGCATTATACATATGGTGGTGACCTGGCAGTGGGTATACGGTTATGTGTCGAAAACGAAAAGACGATGAATGAAGACTTTAACCTCTCAACCTCGGTGTCCACCCTGGTAGTGGAACTCGCTCAACTCATCTGGAAAAAGATAAATGGGGAAAAACCGTTCCGATATGTCTCCGACCCTCCCTTTTTGTATGATGTTCAGAAAAGGGTTCCCAGTGTTGAAAAAGCGAAACAGGTTCTTGGTTTTGAGGCCAACACATCTCTTAGTGTCGCATTGGATGAAATTATTCCCTGGGTGAGGAGGCAAATCGAGATCGGAGGGATATAGTTATTGAATGAATGATACTGTGTCGATATGGGAGATAAGTTGAAAGACCCCGGTAACGTAAGGAAGATGGATACCGTCCCCTTAGGAATCATTATCCCCGTCTATAATGAAGCCGAAAATATACGTGAAGCGTTGTCTGCAATTGAAAAGCGAATAATCACACCTCACAGAATATACATCGTGTACGACTTTGAGGAGGACAACACCCTGCCGGTAGCAAAGGAATTTCTCGACAAAGGTACGGACATGAGGCTTGTAAGAAACCCTGTCCAAGGGGTGGTCAATGCGATTAAGACAGGCCTGAAAGAGGCAGAAGAGGATTATCTGCTGGTTACCATGGCTGACTTATCAGACGATTACACTATAGTGGACCATATGTGCAGACTAATGGATGAGGGGTATGATGTGGTGTGCGGTTCAAGGTATATGAAAGGAGGCAAACAGATTGGAGGTCCTTTTCTGAAAAAGACCATCTCTCGAATTGCGGATGTGAGTTTGAGTTATATCACAGGTCTGCCGACCCATGATGCAACCAATAGTTTTAAGTTATATCGTAAATCCATGCTTGATTCAATTAATATTGAGAGCGATGGCGGCTTTGAGATAGGGATGGAAATTGCGGTGAAGGCGCACTTTTCCGGTTTCAGGGTAACTGAAGTCCCCTGCACCTGGACTGAGAGGGAAAAGGGCGAATCGAGGTTCAAGATCCTTAAATGGGCTCCAAAATATTTGCGATGGTATTTCTATGCAACGGGGAAACGGCTTAGTGTACGATGATGGACCCCCCTCTGCGAGTTGCCAAAGACAGCCCGCTGTTCATTTCTCTGAACAAATCAGAAAAGGGCCTGCCCTGGAGTGACCGTTTGTGGCGCAGAGATATTGGATGAAAGCAGGAATCGAAGCTGTCATGGTCGCTATTCTTTTTGCTTATGGGACAGGGATATGTTTGTTCTATGGAAGAATAGGGTTCATGCCCCTGGATCATTCAATTATTTATGATGGAGCATGGAGGATTTTATCGGGACAGATACCATTTCGCGATTTTAATGCCCCAAACGGCATCGTCCCTATGGTTCTGCAGGCAGCCTTTTTTACCGTCTTTGGAGTTGACTGGTTCGCGTATTGCCTACATGCCGCTTGCGTGAATGGCATATTTTGTGTACTCGTATACCTGTTGTTGAAATGGCTCGGTGTACCAGGGTCGTTTTCTTTATTGTATGCATTTCTCAGCGGGATTGTCTTCTATCCGCCGGTTGGCGTTCCTTTTATGGAACAGCATGCCTTCTTTTTCGTATTGTGCGCAATCGTTTTAGCGGTCAATGCTTCACAGAGCGAACGTTTGGGGGTCCGGGTATCGTCCTGGTTTCTGGTACCCTTTATGTTTTGCCTGGCATACTGCAGCAAACAGATACCCACTCTTTTTGCATTGCCACTTCTTGCGTATATTATGGGTGCCATGACGAAAAGGGCATACCGCAAAGAAATGTACATCACTATAGTGATCGCAGGTGTCTCTCTGGTTCTTTTGATTTTAGGTATCTTCACCTTCTATGAATTAGATCTGTCCCGGATTAAGACATACTTTATAGACTTGCCGTCAGAAACAGGGGCCGCAAGGATTCACCGGCTCCTCCTCTTGCTTCCCCAAACTGCGGCCCTCATTTTTTATCCGGCGCTCCTCAAGAGTGTCACGATGTATTCGTTCTTTTTTATCTACCTCATGGGGCTCCTCTTGTTGCTTTTCACGAAGAAGGCCTTGGCAAAATCTCATGGGAATGAAACAGACGCGGCAGTAAGGCAAGGAGTCGTGCAGAACATAGTGGTGGCGTTTTCATTGCTCATAATCTGCAACCTATTTATCGCGTGCACGTTGAATCAGGGAGAAAACGGAATACCTTATATCTTTGTCAGTCTCGGTATTCTGCATGCCGAGTGTAGCAAATTCATGAATAGAGTGATATCAAACAAGCAGAGATTATTGAAACCGGGGATCACGGTCCTCTTCATTTTCGTAGCTCTCTTTGATGCCATAACGTTCAATTTCAAGGTGAACAAATCCAGAATGGTCAGTGATTTTATATTTACCAAAGCTGAAACTGCTCCCCTTGGGCTGCCTGAAGAACTAAGATTCATGGTTTTTGCTGTTCCAGGCCGATTCCCCAAGATGCGTGCCGATGATCTGAGAGAAACGGTAGATTATCTAAAAGTAAAAAAAGACAATTTCTTGCTCATCGGCGACACGTCAATACTCTATGCGTTAACCAAGAAGCCATCGGTGAATCCATCCCTTTGGTTTCATGAGGGACTCACCATTCCAAAATTTGGTACAGAAAGATTCACCGTATATGAAAATGAATTGATTGAGAATATGAGGAAGTACAATGTCAAATATATCGTAGTCGAAGGCAACAAAACCTGGCTTCACGTGAATATAAACAAATTTAATGCGTTAAGTGCCCTGATTGAGGAAAAAACGTGCTCAGTTCAAAATTATGGTTGGTTTCGCATTATTCAACTATGCCCCTAATCCCGCGACAGTCTTGTGAGATCTGTCTTTGCACGACCTTGCGAGAGACCCCCTTAAATAATGGAGCCGTGAAAGGGACTCGAACCCTCGACCTGCTGCTTACGAAGTATTCTCAGGATATTCTTAACTTACCAATTCTTACCTAGTAAAATTAACAATTAAGCATTTCCTGTTTAATTACTCTCGCACTTTACCGGAGTTTACTTATACAATTAGCACAGTATTAGCACAGAGAGTTCATTGGGGTTTGGTTATCCTGGTCCCCCATGTTTGTTACACCGACTACATTACACCAGCACTGTTTTGACAGGGTGACAATTACTATGAAAACCTTCGGCCTCCTCGCAAGACTGAAATTAAATGGTACATGTCGTTATTCGCACACAAGATAGATCAGGGAAGCCGGACCTGCGAGCTTCCTGCAATCTTTCCTCATACAATTGTTTATAAATTTCTATCCTTGTAATATTACATTAAGAATCAATAAAATATTTTATTGTATATTAGCCAGAACTTTGATATCTTATCAAAACCTATTTAAGGAATCGTTGGACTGCAGACTTCGGAAAGTATCAATATGAGGAAATGTTTTTATGCCCTTATTACCTTTATTAAGAGAATTCTAAGAAAACTCGGAATAGATTTAGTCAGATATTCTGCCTGTCCCCTTGATTTTGACGAACTGAATATTCGCATAATAAATTCCATAAGAAATTACACCATGACAAGCGCAGAAAGGATTAATGCCCTGATTGAGGCTACGAAATATTTAGTAAAAGAAAAGATTGATGGAGATTTTGTGGAATGCGGAGTATGGAAGGGCGGTTCTGTGATGGCAATGGCATTAACACTTAAAGAAATGGGAGAGGTAAGGGAAATATATCTCTATGACACTTTCTCTGGAATGAGCGCCCCTTCGGATGTTGATGGAGAAGCAGCCATGGAAATGTTTTCTAAGACTAGAACTTCAGAGGATTCTTCGCAATGGCTTCTGTCCCCTATTGAAGAAGTTGAAAAGAATATTCTTGAAACAGGATATCCGAAAGAAAAATGTCATTTTATAAAGGGCAAAGTTGAAGATACTATACCAATGATAATCCCGCAAAAAATTGCGTTACTCAGACTTGATACCGATTTTTATGAGTCAACGAAACATGAATTGGTTCATTTATTTCCCCGTCTATCACCAAAAGGTGTTCTTATTATTGATGACTATGGCTGTTGGCAAGGAGCTAGAAAAGCCGTAGACGAATATATTATTGATAACAAATTGTGTATTTTCCTAAATCGTGTTGATAGTCAAGGTCGCATCGCTATAAAAATGCCTGGGTGAATGACGCGATTTAATGAGCTGTGATGTATCATGAATTCACATTTCACTATTACAGTATGAGGTGGCCACAATGAAGAAAGATGAACCAAAAATAATATCCGGTATTCCCCAATCACTTGATTACACAGTGGTTGGCGCTCAATTAAAAGACGGAAAAGACTTTCTCGAGAGATTCTTGTTGATGAACAGGGAATTGCTTGAAAATGCACCATTGCATATTGCTGTACATATCATTAGAGACCTCGATATCCTACCGGCTCCCTATGCTCAAATACATTGTCATCCGACCTGTGATGAAATAGGCTTGATCGTTGCACCACGAGATGAACTCGAATATGAAATTGTTCTTAATGGAAAAGAACATCGTGTAAAATCTCCTGCCACAGTTTACATACCGGCGGGCACTCATCATCGGGCAAGGGTGGTTTCGGGAAACGGCGCCTATGTCTGTATATTGCTGGATCCGCAGGGACCTAGTACGGAAAATGTACAGA
>Ga0115026_10000105_pt1 | contig 16520 bp, 18 predicted proteins | sample Mud_0915_D1_FD_83878 | JGI IMG/M metagenome (GOLD analysis project Ga0115026, IMG submission 83878) | Wetland microbial communities from Old Woman Creek Reserve in Ohio, USA - Mud_0915_D1 | ecosystem: Environmental > Aquatic > Freshwater > Wetlands > Sediment ...
AGGTTTTTCCACCAGCCGTAATTGTTCCGGGCCATCGAGGACCCATGCTTTCATGGTCTTGGGTATTGATAAATCCTGTTTTTGAACGGATGGCTTCATCATTGACCTCCATCATCAAGTTTTTTGAAAGTCTTTTCCTTCATTCATAAACTCAACTAATTGTTCCACGCACCGGTCCACAAATAGCGGGTCGTTGATATGGGCGTCAACCTCTTCCAGTCTAACACGGGCACTGAGATGGTTTCTGAGGGTCTTGAGAAAAATCGAGTTCCCAACCGCGTCGTAGAGGGGGCCCCCCTTTGCTCCGTAGATAGACCATCCCCGCAAGGGAATCAGCACTGCAGTCATCCCTCTGGCTCCATTCAACCTTTCAGCCATGACCTTGCCCACTTGAGCCATCTCGTTCCTGGATACCTTTACGTTTGCATTTAAAGGATTGTGCATGTAGATCTTTCTTTTTCTTAGCCTCAATGGAATTGATTCCTTGGGCCCGAAACAGAGATATTCCATGCCTCCTGTCGATACCACCTGGGGAATTCCTTTGGCTCCGGCTGCTCTCAATCTTCCAGACCTCACGGGAATATAGGCCCCGGCCCCCACGACCTCTTCTGTAAGTTCGTGAGGGGTTAAATCGAGCACTCCATGGATGGCCCCCTGTTCGATAAGCTCTTCCATTGCCGAGCCGCCGGCTCCTGAGGCATGAAAAGGGATCACCTGAAAACCGTTTTCATGGAGTCGCTTCACAGCCAGACTTACCGCAGGTTCCGTATTGCCCAGGGCGGTCACCGCAATGGTTCGCTCACGCGGTTCTATTTCATCCCTCGCATCCGCCCTGCAATGTTCAACCATCCCCATCATTGCAGACACGGCATTTGCGAGGACAGATCGGGTGATTGGATTGGGGCCTCCCAGAAAATCTCCCACTGAAAAAACGACTCCGATGTCTTTATGCCCAACATAAGGCCGGATATTTCCGGAGGCAACCGTGGAGACAAGATATTTTGGAAATCCAAAGGGCAGGGCCCTCATGGCCGAGGATGCAATGGCTGATCCCTGGTTGCCTCCGAGGCCAATGACCCCGTCGATTTTTCGTTCTTGATGCAAATGGAGAAGGAGGTTTAAGGCTCCTTTCCCCATCTCTTGCATGATTTTGTCCTTCTCTCCCGTTTGAATCAAATTCGGGAGTTCCCATCCTGCCCGCCGGGCAATTTCTTCATTCGAGATATCGGGCGGAACACCGGAAGGCCCGAGAGGTCCTACGTCGATAATGATTGCAGAATGCCCCTGGGCTTCGAGGAGGTTCTTCATATACGCCACCTCTTGGCCCTTAGTATCCAGGGTTGCCAGAATGGCAATGGTTCCTTTACAACTCATCTCGTGCATTTCCACAACAGTAAATTAAACTAACCCTCGCCTTGAAGGCGAGGGATTTTTAAACATGGGTCGATTTAACTCGACCTAAAATCCCCTCTCCCTGCAGTGATGGGGGAGGGTAACCTTCCCCCATCAAGGAGGAAGGAGGCTCTGGGGCTTGCACCTGATCGCAAGAGGACTTTCGCCTCAAGGCGAGGGGTTGTCACCGTCCCCGGAGGAGACACGATATCCTCTTACCCTTTCCAGAAACGACCAGGCCAGTCTCGCTTCTCCATCGGAACCTTGAAATCGAACTTCTTCACTTCCTCCAGAAAGGCGGCCAGATGATTGGCGATTCTCTCGAAGACGGCATTGCCCTGCTTTTCACTGGACCGCAGGGGATTTCCAATCGTGGCCGTATCCGAGTACTCATGATGAAGCATCGGAACGAAGATGTTTTCAGAATTCTGGAAGATGACGGTGTTGGTGCCATCTTTCTTGGAGAAGGCAGGGCCCATCCACCGGGGGGCGTGGGCACGATCGGCCTTGGCTCGTTCCATGAAGACGGAGCCTTCGTAAATCCCTTTCTCCTTCATATAGGCTATGGTGGTGGAGGTCTCAAGCTCCCCTGCATGCCAACCAGGGGTCTCCTCCGGGGGGCCATCCATTAGGTCTGCGACGACCGCACACTCCCTTTCCGTAGGGGTTTTGTAGTAGGCGCAGAAGCAACCGGTCTCAGCCCGCAGGGTGCGCAGCACTTCTCCTTGGGCTCCCATGTTGGTGCCGTGGTGAGAGACGAATACCAGTTTGTTGAACCCGGCGAAGATGAGGCTCCGGCCGATGGCGTAGAGAACATCACGGTAGATCTCAGTGGGAAAGGAAATCGTGCCGGTTCCCCAACCGGGCTCACCCATATGGTGGGGGGAGACACCGAAGGGTAACAGGGGAGCGTAGAGCACCTTGGCCTTCTGCGCCGCTCTCTCCACACTTCCCATGGTGGTGTAGGAATCGACTCCGAGAGGGACGTGATGCCCGTGCTTCTCACAACTGCCGACGGGGATCATCACCACGTCGTTGCCGGCCTTGAGATAATCGGCAATGTCGGTCCAGGGTAGTTCCAGAAGGTCATACTTTTGTAGCTTTGACATGTTAACTCTCCTTTCCTATTTTTCTTCTTTAGACCCTATAGGTTGTATGGTAAACCTTTTCCAAATAAAAAAACCATTCGTTGAAACAATAATCACATGGCGTTTCAGGTCTGCTTTTCTGTCATCTTTGTGCTGTCGAATCCCGAATCAGAAGCTTCGTGTCGAACCAGCGCAATTTCTCTGAATGTTTCTCCGAGATCAGATTAACCAACATTTCCATCGCAGCGGCCCCAATATGATACATCGGAATTTCGACGGTAGTTAAGGAAGGAACAAAATAAGAGCTGAAGGGAATATTGTCGAACCCCACGACAGAGAGGTTCTCCGGCACTTTTGATCCCAATTCCTTAGCCGCCCGAACGGCTCCAAACGCCATCTGGTCATTCGCAGCAAAAATTGCAGTAAATTGCTCCTTTTGGATGAGCTCTTTTGCCAGAAGATATCCGCTTCTTGGAGTCAGATCCCCCTTCTTTATCAGATTTTTGTCAATTGGGCAACTGCTTTGGGTCAATGCACTCTTATACCCAGAGAGGCGATCTCTGGCAGATGTGGATTTATCCGGCCCGCCTATGAATCCGATGCGCTTATGATTGAGCCCGATCAGGTGCTGTGTGGCCTTGGTTGCTCCACCCACATTGTCGATCACGACAGCAGGGAAATCGACTCTGTGGCGACCGATCACCACCACTCGTTCCCGCAGTTCCTTCAGGGAGGAGAGAACCTTTTCACCGTGGATAGTGCCGCCGCTGAAAATAATTCCGTCGGCAGACTTTTCTCTGAGAAAATAGATATGCTTTATAATCCAGTCCTGATTTCTGTCCGTATTGAGAAGGATGATGGCATATCCAAATTGATCGGCCATATCCTGGATCCCTCTCACGATCTCCGCATAATAAGGGTTGGAAATGTCAGGAATAATAATCCCGATCGTCATTGTCTTTTTCATAAGAAGGCCCTTGGCCAGGGCATTCGGACGGTAGTCCAACTGGCCGATGGCTTTCAAAACCTTCTTTCTTGTGATTGGATTGACCTTGTGGGAACTGTTGTTGACGACCCTGGAGACCGTGGCGATAGAAACGTTGGCTTTCAGGGCAACATCCAGTATGGTTGACATATGGAATAGACTCGATCCGGATGGAAAACCTTTTCCATAGAAATACCTTTTTTTGAAGGTCTTGTCAAGCCACACCTCCATCACCTCCCCCTCTACCCTTTGGGGGAGAGCCTGGATGGGGGAATCATGGGGATAGGCAAGAGAATTATTGCGTCTTTTAAATCAGTCCTTCATTATCTGGACACTCAAAAGCAAATCCCTCCTCCCTTCCCACAAAAGGGAGGAATTACCCCTCTTTGAGAAAGAGAGGTGAGGGGAGATTTCCTGAAGCATAGGTTTCCATTTATTGTGGATCCTTAATAGTAAAATGACTTGTATAAAAAAGGATTCCATGTTAAAGAAAAGCATGCATTTGCGATTGCCTGTTCACTTTTTGCTAATGCTATTTTGTCTTTTCCCGGTGGGCTACTCCTACGGTTTTGAGGCAAAGGGTCAGGAGTGTTCCAAATGCCATACGCTCCACAAAGATGAGGCCAGAGACCTCCTGAAAGATATTATCCCAGATGTAGTTGTTCTGGATGTTCGAGTCAGCCCTGTGAAAGGAGTCTGGGAGGTGGATTTAGAATCGAGGGGACGGAAGGCAATCGTCTATGTCGATTTTCTCAAGAAACATTTCTTTTCGGGGGCGTTGGTCTCCATAGGAGAAAAGAAGAATCTCACTCAAGAGAGGTTTATCGAACTCAACAAAGTCGATGTATCCCAGATACCCCTTGAGAACGCCTTGGTCATGGGTGACGAAAAGGCAAGAATCAGGATAATTGTCTTTACGGATCCTGACTGACCCTACTGTTCAAAACTTCATCAGGAGATGAAGAAGATCATCGAAGAGAGAAAAGATATTGTCTTCTATTTGAAAGTGTATCCCCTCAAGGATCAACCCCAGGCCTATGAGAAATCAAAGTCTATTCTTTGCGAAAAGTCGCTCACGTTGCTTGAAGAGGCTTTTGAAAAGAAGCTGATACCCAAACCGAAATGCGAGACTTCAGCCGTCGATGAAAATATAAGTCTCGCTAAGAAACTGGGTATTACGAGTGTTCCCTCCGTCATCCTCCCTGATGGGAGGATCATCCCCGGATACAAAGACGCCAAAACCCTGATCAGTCTCATCGGGAATTGAGCCCTCACTTAGACGCATTTTTCATCAGAAGTGAAGCTCCCCGCCCATCCCGCTTCGACGGGATGGGGCATGTTCCGGCCACCGCGGTACTCTCCCGTTCTCTCCATGCCATTACGAGCCCAAAGGGCGCGCCTGCACGCCGAAGTGTTTGTATTGGATGGAGTTTGTAAGGGCGTTACGGCACGCAGGCGTGGCCATCTTATTCTTCATGACGTTTTCATTGTTTGAGGGCAACGCCCCCGTCATCTCCGATTGACGTTGGGAAACAAAAGGACAATCCGCCTGATCGTCGTTTAGAGGGGGTTTGCGTTGAACCCTCTAACTGGAAATAGGGTATTTTACTTCGAGAAATACTGTTTTCACCTGATTGTCCGGTGGGGGAATCTGGCTAAGAATAGGGCGATTATAAAAGATTTGCCAGGAAAAGGAAAAAGTGATAAAACTATGATGGATCTGAGGTCTTTTAAATACATGTTAAGAGGGGAAGACAGTGTCAAGCGGTATCTGGTAAAAGCCTGTTGGAAAAATGACGTCCGTTTTTGTATACGTTGCGAAGCAAGAAAAGTCTATCGGATCAGGCGCGATCGATACCGTTGCAGCCGATGCGGTTATGAGTTCTCTGATTTTGCAGGCAGATGGATCAACAAAGTAAAACTCCCTCCTCGAGAGTGGCTCTGGCTGATCAAATTATTTGAGCTGGAGATCTCTGCCAGAAGGGCGTCTCAGCAACTGGGGATCTCTTATCCCACGGTGCACAAAGCGTATCACCTCATCCGGCGGTCGATCATAGCTCACTCCGGAAACGGTGATTTGCTCTCGGACGGTGAAATCGAAGCGAAGGAACCCGGTTTTGATGGCCGAAGCAAGGCACCCCGCGTGGAGAATTTCAAGCCCGGCTTCCCAGTCTTTGGGATTCTCGAAAGAGAAGGGTCGGTCAAAGTGGAGCCGCTTCAGGACCTGAGCGCTGAGGCCGTTCTCAACCTGGCGGTGAAGACCGCCCGAAGAGGTTCGATTGTCTATACGGATAGATGGGGAAGATATGATGCACTGATGTTTTGCGACTATAAACACTTCGCCGATTATGGAAAAAGATTCAGCCGGGGAGATGTTCCTATGAACGGCATGGAGGGCTTTTTGAGCTATGCCAAAGAAAGGATGAACAAGTTCCACGGAATTTCAAAAGAAAAATTTCCCCTTTATCTAAAGGAGATGGAATTTCGGTATAACCATCGACGAAAGCCGATCTTCAATACCTTGGTCCGGTATCTCTGCGATTTGAAAGCGACGTAGGAAAGAGAAGCATGGATAACATAGGGTCTCGGATTGCATATTATCTGGTTGAAAAAGGATTGATCCAGAAGGAAGATCTGGAAAAAGTACTGTCTCCAGATCAGCCCGCCACGGATCTCTCTGTGGAAGAACGACTGACCCAGGCCGGACTTGTCAGCCCGGAACAGTTCCGGTCACTTGCAGAAGAATTCTTTGGAACCCCGTTTGCTTCTCCGTCCGACTTTCCGAAGGAACCGATTTTACTCGATCATCTTTCAACGCAATTCATGAAAGAATCAAGATTCATCCCTTCTCGCTTGGCGGACAACACGTTGACGGTCATCATGAGCAACCCCTTCGACTTTTATGCCATCGATGCCATCCGACTAGCGACCAGTTTTGAGATTCATGTGCTTGCGGGACGGGAGAATGAAATCTTGGAGGCCATCGAGCGTTCTTACGGGATGGGTGGGACGTCGATGGAGAAAATTATCGAGGACACCGAGACCGCACCGGAATATCGGGGGGGAGAAGGAGAAGATGAAGAAAATGTTGACCACCTGCGGGATATGGCCTCTGAAGGGCCTGTGATCCGCCTCGTCAACCTGATCATCACCCGGGCGATTGAATTGCGGGCGAGTGACATCCACTTTGAACCCTTTGAGGAGCAGTTTAGAGTCCGGTATCGCATCGATGGAGTGCTTCACGATGTGGAATCCCCCCCCAAACGGCTCCAGGCGGCCATCGTTTCCCGTGTTAAAATCATGGCCAAATTGAATATCGCAGAGAGGCGTCTTCCCCAGGATGGACGGATCATGCTTCGGGTCAAAGGGAAGGAGATTGACTTCAGGGTTTCATCGATTCCAACGATCCACGGAGAAAGCATTGTCTTGCGGATTCTCGACAAAAGCAGCATCGTCCTGGACATCGAGAAATTAGGTTTCCCGGAAGACACGATGGACGGGTTCAGAGACCTGATCCATAGGCCTCACGGAATCATTCTCGTCACGGGCCCTACGGGGAGTGGAAAGACGACCACCCTTTACTGTGCCCTGGAAAAGATCAACTCTCCCGATAAGAAGATCATCACGGTAGAAGACCCCGTGGAGTATCAATTGAGAGGGATCAATCAAATTCAGGTCAAACCTGCGATCGGACTCACCTTCGCCAATTCCTTGCGATCGATTGTCCGTCAGGATCCGGATGTCATCCTCATCGGCGAGATCCGGGATGCCGAGACAGCTGAAATCGCCATTCATTCCGCCCTGACCGGACACCTGGTCCTCACCACCCTCCATACGAATGATGCCCCGAGCGCCATTACGCGACTCATCGATATGGGAACGGAAGACTATCTCCTCTCTTCCACTGTCATCGGAATATTGGCGCAGCGATTGGTGAGGGTCGCCTGTCCTTTCTGCCGGGAACCCTATTCCCCCTCCCCTGCCGTCTTGAAAGAGATGAAACTCAATAGCTCGGAGCTTGCAGGTCTTAAGATTTCGGAAGTGAAGGGTTGTGAAAAATGCTCTCACACGGGATACTGGGGGCGAACGGGAATTTATGAATTTCTTAAGATGACCGACGATGTCCAGAAGCTTATTCTGGGGAAGAAAGATTCGAATGTTATCAAGGAAGCGGCTCGAAAGAATGGCTTGAGAACGCTGAGAGAGGATGGATGGTTAAAGGTGAGGCAGGGGGTTACCACGATATCCGAAGTATTGCGCGTCACGCAGGAGGAAGTGCTTTAACCGTATGGCTGAGTACCTCTACAAAGCGACCACGTTGAACGGGCAGACCGTGGAAGGGGCAATGGATGGGAAGGATGAAGAGGCGATCATCCAAAGTCTCCACCAATTAGGGTACATCCCGATTCGAATTACCTCTTACGAGGAAAAGGGGACGGGGCTCCGTCTGCCGTCTTTCCTGCGACAGCGCGTGGGGGTTAAACACCTGCTCACCTTCACCCAGGAGCTTTCAACGCTCATATCAGCGGGTTTGCCCCTTGACCGGAGCCTCAATATATTAGGGACCATCACAGAAAACGAGACGTTACGAGAAACGGTGAAGGATGTGTTGAAGAAGGTGGAAGGAGGAAATTCATTGGCCCAGGCTTTGGCAAACCATCCTCGCATCTTTCCCAAGCTCTACACCAACATGATCAAGGCGGGAGAGTCGGGAGGCTTTTTGGAAACGATCCTGTCCCGGCTGGCACAGTACCTTCAAGGCACGAAAGAGATCAGGGACCACTTGATTTCCGTGATGATTTATCCCCTGATCCTGACGCTGGTCACAGGCGTCTCCATCATCGTACTGGTTACTTTTGTGATACCGAGATTTGCAAGAATATTTTCAGACATTAAACAAGCCATCCCCCTGCCGACGCAAATTGTTCTCACCTTCAGCCAACTGGTCAAGGATTACTGGTGGGCCGGTGTGGGAGCGGTGGTATTGATTTACTTCGGCCTGAAGGCCTATACGAAGGACGAGGAGAGGAAATGGAAATGGGATCGGTCCAAGTTGAGATGGAGGGTCGTGGGTGATCTTATCAAGAAGGTGGAGGTGGCACGTTTTGCGAGGACGCTCGGAACCCTGCTGCAGAGCGGTGTCTCCATCCTACCGGCCTTTAATCTCGTCAAAGAGATTTCGCAGAATCTGGCGATTTCAAGATCCATCGCTCATGTCCACGATCGGTTGAGAGAAGGCAAAGGGATCTCCAGATCGATGGAGGAGACCGGGGTCTTCCCCCCCTTGGCGATCCATATGATCAGCGTAGGGGAAGAGACCGGCACACTTGACGCGATGCTGATTAAAGTGGCGGAAGCCTACGAAGAAAGTGTGCGGACGGCTGTAAAACGATTTGTTTCCTTATTGGAGCCCCTGATCATCCTGGTGATGGGAGGGATCATTCTGTTCATTGTGGTCTCAATACTCTGGGCCATACTTAGTGTAAACGAGCTTGCTATATAGTTCTTATCGAAGGAGAAGAAAAATGAGGCACGGCGCTCAACGAAGACAGAAGGGATTTACCCTCTTTGAGATCCTTGTGGTCATCACCATTCTTGGCTTGCTGGCCGCCCTGGTTGGACCGAGGCTCTTTGGAAAGGTGTCCGGAGCAATGCAAAAGACCGCAAAGGCCCAGATTGAACTTTTCGGCACCGCCCTTGATACGTTTCGGCTCGACGTGGGCAGGTATCCGACAACGGAAGAAGGATTGAAGGCCCTTCGAGAAAAACCTTCCGGAACGGAGACATGGGAGGGTCCCTACCTTCGCCAGGAGATTCCCGTTGACCCTTGGAAAAGGCCCTATGTCTACAGATGCCCGGGTGAACACGGCGATTATGACCTTCTTTCCTTCGGCCTTGATGGTACAGAGGGGGGAGAAGGGGACAATCAGGATATCGTTAGCTGGAAGGATATCGGCAAATGAAAGACAAGGGTTTTTCGTTGATGGAGCTGGTTATCGTTTTAACCATCCTTGTCTTATCGGTCTCTCTAGTGGCGTCTTCTCTGTCGAATCTATCGAGGACGATCGAGTTGAAAGCAGCAGCGAAGAAGGTTTCGGGAATCCTTCGGTACTACCGAAGTGAAGCCGTCAATAAAGGATCCGTGTATCAGGTTCTCTTTGATTCGGAATCGCGGGAAGTGAAAGTCCAATCGGTTTTGCTGACAGCGTCAGCCGATGAAAAGGCGGAGGATGAGAAAAGGGCAGGGGAGGGTTTTAAGACCCTCTACGGACTCCCTGAGGGCGTTCGGATGAAAGAGATCGATTTCCCTTCTCCCCAATACCCCTGTGACCTCCCGGCGATTGAATTTTACCCCAACGGAGGGTCCAACGGAGGCTCGGTGCTGTTCGATAGCCAGCAGAGAAAGGGATATAGGATCAAGATCCATTTCCTGACAGGCGAGGTGAAAATAGAGCAGTCATTATAAAATAAAGCAATTTTGAGTGTGGAGTTAAAAGTGTTGAATTAGAAACTCAAAATTTAAAACTTAGAATTTGGTCATTCAATGAAAATTCACCGATCCAGTCGAAACAAGGGGTTCACATTGATCGAGGTAGTGGTCGCCCTGGCCATCTTAGGGGTGGGGTTGACGGTGATCATGGAACTCTTTTCGGGTGGGCTTCGTCTCGCAAGAGCATCCATGGAATATACAAAAGCTGTGAATTATGCACGGATGAAGATGGAAGAGATCGCGGTAAAGTCGGCGCTCCAAGAGGGGACCGGAGAAGGGGAGTCCGATGACAAAGCGTTCCGGTGGCAGATGGCGGTGAAAAAAGTCGACCTTCTCCCAATAGATAAGAGCATGGACTACAAGCCACCGGTCGAGCTTTTCCAGGTCAAGATCGATGTCTTCTGGAAATCAGGTTCCAAGGAAAGATCTACGAGCCTCGAATCTCTGAAAGCGATCAAACCGGAAGAGGACGCGAAGAAGGGGTGATGGGATAAGGGGCACACCGGAGTTGAGACGGCAGATGGGCCAAGAGAGGCGAGATGGAAGATTGAGAACGAGGAGGGTTGGTGCGGGCTGCGCCGTCTCGGTCTCATCGGGGTTTACGCTGATTGAGGTGATCGTCACGCTGACGATTCTCGGGTTTATCGTCCTGATGGTTTCCGGGATCTTTCGCCTCGGGCTTTCATCCTGGGAAAAAGGGGATGCCATCCGGGAGGATTACCAGAAGATCCGGATGGTTTCGCAGTTAGTCTCCCGACAAGTGAAGTCCCTTGTGCCTTATAAAATAAAAACTGAAAAGGCAGAGGGGAATTACCTTGCCTTCGATGGGAAAGCCCATTCGTTGAGGTTTGTATCCGCCCTTGGCATCAAGGCAAGACGGCCCGAGGGGTTTGTTTATGTGGTTTATCAATTCAAGGACGAAGGAGAGAAGAAGGGACGTTTGATTCTGTACGAACAGAGGGCTCTGAACAGGGATTTCTTCGAAGATGATCTGAAGGAAGACTCGGCCGTGACGCTTGTTGAAGGAGTCTCTGGGGTTCGCTTTGAATATCTCAGGGGGGCCGATGAGGAGAAGAGCCGGACGGAGGAGTGGGTCGAGGAGTGGAACGCGAAGGAGGAGAAGGAGTTGCCGAGAGCCGTTCGAATAACCGTCACTTATTGGAATGGGAGTGGCAAAGAGGAGGTTTCCCCGATGACTGTCTTGGCTTCGGTTTCTGCCTACGAGTACGAAGAGGTCAGGGCAGGTTCGAGAGGGTTGGGTCGAAGTGCGATTCAGGGGAGACCTCGGCCCCGAGGTTTTTAAATGAAATTGAGATTTTGGGTTCCGAATTTCCGATCCCGAAATTCGAAGGGAGTTGCGCTGATCATGGTGTTGTGGGTCATGACCATTCTCACCGTGGTGGTGTTGGAATTCAGTTTTGCCATGAGAACGGAAGTCAACATCACCAAGAACTTCAAGGAGGAGCTGCAGCTCTATGCCATCGCAGAAGGAGGGGTTCAGCGGGCGATTGCAGAGCTGATTTTAAAGCATGACACGAGAGCTCAACAAATAAGCAAGACGGCGAAGACGGAAGAGGTTGCTCCGGAGAGAAAGGAGTGGGTGGCGGATGGAAGGCCTTACCCTCTCCAATTTGATCAGGGGGAATGCGAGCTCCGGATCATGAGCGAGTCGGGGAAGATGAATATCAACACGATTTCTGAGACGACGCTTCGAAAGGTGATCGGGAATTTTGGATTGGAGGGAGAAAAGCGGGATGTTGTGGTGGATTCCATCCTGGACTGGAGAGATCCGGATGATCTCTACCGGATGAACGGGGCAGAAACGGACTATTATCAGTCGTTGAAAGAACCTTATCGTTGCAAAAATGGCAATCTGGACTCCATCGAAGAACTTCTCCTCGTCCGGGGAGTCACCCCTGAACTGTTTTATGGAAGAAACGGAGCGAAAGCGGACGAAGAGGAAGCGAAGGCATCCGATGTCGGGCTCAAAGACATCTTCTCTATCTACGCTTCAGGAGAGCAGGTGGACATCAACAGCGCTTCTTTGCAGGTATTGAGAGCCGTCTTGGGAATTCCAAGTGAGGCCGGAAAAGCCATCCTGAAGGCCCGGGAAGAGAAAGGCTTCGAGAATCAACAGGACCTTCTCCAGAGGGTCCCGGAGCTTTCTCCGTTTATCGCAGAGATTTCGGGACGCCTTGTATTCTCATCCGCATCGAGTCCGTCGACGATGGTTTATTATACCGTCGAGTCTCGGGGGAAAAGTAAAGAGGGAGGTGCTGTTCGAGGTCTGAAGGCGATCGTCAAAATTGACCGGATGGATAAAAGGGGGTATAAGATCATCCAATGGGTGGATGTTCTCATTTGAGCATGAGGGAAGCACCGGTGAGCGATGGATGAAAGCAATTAAGGATTTGGCAAGAGAGTGGCGGGAATTAATTCCCAGTATGATCTCTGACAGGAGTCTCGGGGTCGATTTCAAACAGGAGCACCTTGTCCTCACCCTTCTCAGGAGGTCCTTCGCAAGGATCGATCTGGTGGACTACGGGATCTATCCTATCTCTTCCGAAGGTCAGAGAGAGGAGCGGGAGGCTCAGGTCATCAGCCTGGTCAATGCCTTTATCTCCAAACATCAGATTAGCAGGGAGAGAGTCTCTATTGCCATCCCGAGGGAAAAAGTGATTGCCCGCTTCATCAGGCTTCCCATCGCTGTCAAAGAAAACCTGAAAAAAGTGCTGGAGTATGAAACGCCTAAGTACACCCCCTTTGAAAAAGGCGAGATCTATTTCGACTATTGCCTCCTCAAGGAGGAGAAGGAATGGCTTCACCTTTTTGCCGTTTTCGCGAGGAAGGCAGAAATTGATTCTTATGTCTCACTCTTCAAAAAAATGGGAATTCAACCCATCTCCATCCAAATTCCATCTGTCGCGGCCCTCAATCTTTTTTTCTATAACAAAGGGGGCAGTGAGGGCGAAACCTCGGTTTTGGTTGATGTCGGAGAACCATTTCTCGAGATGAATCTGGTGCGGGGAAAGGATTGGAAAGAAAGCTTCCATCTGCTTCTTCCGAAGGAGGAAAAGGGAAGAAAGATCATCAACACCTTCAAGCGCTCGGCGGACGTTGACCCTCCCGAAAGCTCAACTCTCTTCGTTTATGGGTTAGGCGCCGATGAGACCATCCTGACGAGCCTCAAAGAAGCTGATCAACTCAAGGGCGTTTCACTTCCTCCGATGGATCGCATTCAAGGAGAGGGAAAAAAATCGAACCCCGACAAAATTTACGCCTCCATTGGTGTTCCCCTCAAGGGATTAATCAGTTCCCGGGTCGACCTCAATCTCCTGCCGCCCGATTTGAGAAAAAAGGTTAAAGAGGTTGGCAGACCTCTTTTGATCGTCTTAACCTCCCTGGCCTTGTTTTTCGGGCTGACCTGGGGAGTGGGAACGTTTATGCATTATAGGAAGGAAACGGATGTGGTCAACGATGAAATAAAAAAGAGGAGGCCTGCCGTAGAGGCCCTGGAAAAGCTGCAAAAGCAGAGAGACGATTATCGGAAAGAGATGGCAGAGCTCGTTCAGATCCGGTCGGGCGAGATCAGTAAAGTGTTGGTCCTGGAAGAACTGACCCGACTTCTGCCGGACACGACCTGGATCTGGAATCTTAAATATAACGGCAAAGAAATGGAGCTAAGTGGATTTGCGGATTCGGCTTCTGATTTGATTCCTCTTCTTGATCGTTCCCCTCTCTTCGAGAAAGTGGAGTTCCTGGCCCCGGTGACGAAGGAGATGCAAATGAGAGGCGACGGAAACAAGGAGAAAGAGAGATTCAAGATCAAGGCGAAGATGGAAGGGAGAAGATAATATCTTGAAGAAGTGGTCGTTTCCCAACAACTTGAAATTCTTAAAGCTCCCTGGAAATTTTAAGTTCTTAAGGCTCCCTGACAACTTGAACTTCTTAAAGAAGGGGAAGTTTTCTCAGCGAAAAATTCTGTTTTTGCTGATCGGAATCGTTGCGGTCATCCTTGCGATTTCCTTGGGCGTCCTTCCCCTCATCGAGGCAAAAAAGAAGGCAGAAGAAGAAATTATCCTGAAGAAAAGAGCGTTATTGAGGTATGAACAATTCCTCCAGAATCGCAAGTCCGTCGAAGAGGATCTTGCCCGGACGTCAAAAGAGTATGAAGGAATTCAACTGAAGCTCCTTTCGGGGGAGACACCGCAGCTCGGAGCCGCCAATCTTCAGGAGATCGTGAAGCGGGTTTCCGAGAAGAATGGTGTGGGTATTCGGAGCGTCAGGATTCTGGAGCCAAAAGAGATGAATGTCTACATGAAGGTTTCTCTTCACGTCGACTTCACCCCGATCAGCAGTATATTGAGCCTGGGGCAGTTTATCTATGAAATCGAACACCATGAGAAAGAGCTGATGATCTCGGAAATGGATTTTCTCGTCTTCAACCCGAGGATGCCCAGCAATGTCCAGGGGAGTCTGGTGATCACCGGTTTGATGAAAAAGACCAAAGCCAAGGAAAAAGGGAGGCAGGGGTGATGTCAATCAAATATGGATTCCTATGTTTCTTGGCTCTTTGTGTGGTCCTCGTCCTGATCTTAAAGAATTATGAGACATGGACCCAGCCGGTCGAATGGGGGCCCGAAAAGAACGTCGGAAAGAGACCACAAAGCAAACCGGAGGATAGGCCGGAGGGGCTCCCCTCGTTAGGGACTCAGAAGAATCCTCTTTCTGCTAAGTCCTATATTTCGATTTCCGAGAAGAATCTCTTCAGTCCGGAAAGAAAGGATTTTCCGACTCCCGTGGGAAACGGGAAAAAGCAGCTCGTACGCCCGCAAATTCTTTTGTACGGAGTGACGATTGCGGGGAATTACGAGGCCGCTTCCGTCGCCAGCCCGGGAAGACCCCTCCATAAAGGGGAGAGGGAAACGTTCACCGTAAAAAAGGGAGAGCGGATCGGGGAATACAAGCTGGTAAAGATATCGCCCGACCGGATCACATTGGAAGCAGAGGGGGATACTTTTGAAGTTCTCCTTTACGATCAAACCATGGCCAAGAGAAGGACCGACATTAGAACGGAAACCAAACCCGCTACCATCACAAGCGCTCAACCAGGTCTTCCCACGCCTGCCCCGGGAGCGCCCGCGCCAACACCTCCCGTTCCTTCTACAGTCACACCCAAACCGGCTCCACCTGCGGGGGCGGTGCGGGAAAGAGCGGTCACCCCGGCGCCTCCAGGGCCTGCAAGTCCGACGCTCCCTCGCCCTGACTTTCCAAGAAGAAGGATGTATTACCCGCCATCAGCTCCATCACAAAAAACGGAGGGGAATTAAGGAAGGGATATAATCTTATGAAGAAAAAGAAATATTCGTATAATAAAATTCTTGTCTTTTGCTTGGTGTCTGGAATGACCGTTTGCTTCGGAATGGGATCCTTAGGAGCAGAACCGAAAGGAGATGCTTTCTTGGTGGCACAGGGAGCACCTTCACAGCCCCCAGATTCTGTCACGACCCCATCTCCGGCTGCGCCTCAGCCATCGACAACCCAACCTCCCTCTGAACCACAGCCTGTAACTCCAGGTTCACCTGAAAGATCTGTTTCTCCGCCCTCGGAGACAGTCCCCGGGCCCAGTCCTGCTGTTCCACCGCGTTTTCAAAGAAGACGTCTGACTCCCGCGCCTCAACAGCCCAATCCGCCAGCACCGCAGCCTTCGCCTCCAACCACGCAACTCCCTTCCCCTCCTGTTCAGGGTCAGGCCCCGGTTCCGACTCCGGGCGCAGGACCAACCCCAGTCGTACCCGGTCCCCCCCCTCCGGCCACTCGCCCTTCTCCGCCGGCAAGTGCGACTCGTACGGGTTCAGGCGTTGTCTTCAATTTCGATAACGCAGATATCTATGAAGTGATCCGTGTGATGTCAGAGATACTGAAGATCAATTACATGATCGATCCAAGGGTGAAAGGGGTAGTCAACATCCATACTTCCGGCCAGATTGCCTCGGCAGATGTCTTTCCCATCTTCCAAGCGATATTGAGATTAAACGGAGCGACGGCCGTTAAGAGAGATGGCATCTATGAGATCGTTCCGTTGCCGGAGGCGAAGAAGCTACCTTCTCTACCTTCGCCGCCTGAGGATTCGGGGAAACCCGTTTCTGAGGAGAGATACGTCATTCAAATTCTCCCGTTGAAATACATTCCCGTGACAGAGGTTTCCAAGATGATCAAGCCTTTCCTTTCGGATGGAGCGGATATTGTGGAGCACCCTCCCAGCAATATTCTCATCATGGGAGACCTTGCTTCGAATGTGAAGAAATCGATGGAGATCATCAATCTTTTCGACACCGATGTTTTCACTGGTTTGAGAGTCAGAATCTATCCGGTCCTGAACGCCGATGTCACCGAGGTTGCCAAAGAGATGGAGAAGATTTTTTCCTCCTTTGAAGTCTCTACAAAATCAGGGAGAGGGGTAGGGATTACCTTTACACCCATTACACGGATTAACTCGCTTCTCGCTGTCAGCTCCATCCCAAATATTTTTGAAAAGGTGGAGGGATGGCTGAAAGAACTCGAC
>Ga0115026_10000106_pt1 | contig 16451 bp, 12 predicted proteins | sample Mud_0915_D1_FD_83878 | JGI IMG/M metagenome (GOLD analysis project Ga0115026, IMG submission 83878) | Wetland microbial communities from Old Woman Creek Reserve in Ohio, USA - Mud_0915_D1 | ecosystem: Environmental > Aquatic > Freshwater > Wetlands > Sediment ...
AGCCATGGAGAACTTGATGACCTCGCCTGTGCCGGTGGAAGAGACGTACCCCGTAGCTCCGTCCGGCGAGACTGCGACAACGCTGCCGAAGCCGAATTCAGCCCCCTCGAAGGTGTAGGTGGCGACAACCGTGTCACTTTCAATGTCGACCAGGAACACACGGTTTTCCGCCACCGATGCGAGAGCGATCGTCCGGCCGTCCGGAAGCGGCGTCGCAGCAGACGGTTTCCCGCCCGTCACGATTCGCGCCATGATCTCGCCGGTTGCCGTGGAAAAACCAACGACCGTTCCCGAACCTGCATAAGCGACGTATCCCCGGGTGCCGTCGCCCGAGAAGACCAGGTTGGGAGCCACGTTGTCCGATGCCTCGAGGTTTACGTCAAATTTCAGCTTCACCTCGGGATCTCCGGTGTTCGGGTCCACCTTGCCGTACACCCTCAGTTGGCCCCAGGCCTGGTCAGCAAGGGTCATGAATAACAGGCAAAGGACGACAGGCAGGCTTCCCATGGCCGCCTTCACATTTCTATGCATTACCATGGCTCCGTAATTCAAATAGACAGACAATCACCGGGTAAGATCCCGCGGCGAAACAGCATCATAGCATCGAGCCGGACAGGTGACCAGATTCATCAAAACAGGTTTGTCTGCTCTGCGGGCTTTGCCTCTGCGGTGAGACAACTAGCGCCGTGCTGCGATTTCGAGGCTCCGGACCTCACCTCCGGTAGCCGTTTCGATCTTCTTCAGCAACTCGTCTTCCAGGCCCTTGAGGCTGGTTGCCCACTCCGGATCGGTGACCTCCACGATCAGGTGCCATCCCTTGAAAGCGCGTGGCCGGCAGGCGGACGCAAGCCTCTCGCCAACCAGCCGGGGCCAGGCGCCCTCGAGGCAGGACAACACCCACTCTTCGTGCCGGTCGGTGCCTCGGAAAATCGAGAAGACGATGTTCGATACCGGTTCCATATGAGATCAGCGAACGGGAGGAGCACTCCTCCCTGCAGCAGCCATCGCACCCTGGGCCCGTCTTATCAATGCAGGCATCAACGCCTCAACCCCGTCCCGGACGCATGCACTTGTACTCCCGCCTTATTCGCGGGAACAATCGCCGCCGGGAGCAATCCGCACAAAAGAATGTTGCAGAAGGCAGTGGCCATCTTCAGGCCCCGGCGGAGAAGGAGGTGACTCAACGAGGCAAAACCTCCGCAAACATATGAAAACGATACAATCATATGATAATAAATGAGTTTGCGCGCGTTTTTTCGCCTGCAGCAAAGCCATGGGAATCGAGAGATGACAAGAGCGTCCGCACCCCGATGGATTCTGGCGTCGGCCTCCCCCCGCAGGAAGGAGATACTTGCCGGCCTCGGGATGCAATTCAGCGTGGATCCCTGCACTCTTCCCGAGCCCACACAACACCCCGGGGAGGAACCCTCCGCCTACGCTGTCCGTGCAGCGCGGGAAAAGGCACGCGCAGTCGCAGCAAGGCACAAGGCCGGCATCGTCATCGGGGCGGATACCATCGTCGTTTGCGGGAAGCAGATTCTCGGCAAGCCGGTCGACAGGAAAGAGGGGAGGCGAATGCTCGAGCAGCTCGCCGGTCGCTGGCATGAGGTCATCACAGGCCTGTGCCTTTGCGACCTCAACCTGGGGAGGACGCGCGCCGGATTCAGCGTGACGCGCGTGCATTTCAGGCGTCTTTCGGCCCGGGAGATCCGGTGGTATCTCGGCACGGGCGAGTACTCGGACAAGGCCGGCGCCTATGCTGTCCAGGGATATGCGGCCCTTTTCATCGACCGCATCGAAGGCTGCTACTTCAACGTTGTCGGATTCCCGGTATCCACTTTCGAGAGGCTTTGCATGAGGTTGGGCTACGACCTGATTCCGCAGCTTGTGGTCGGGAATCCCTCGCGCTCGTGAGGCAAATCGTCCGCCTGACGGCATAGTCGAGCGCGTGGCTGCGACTCTCGGGGTCGGGATCGGTGTCGGCGTCGGTATCGCTGTCGATATCGTTTGGCGGCGGATTCAACCCTCAGGGCAGACGGACGGCGGAGTCTCGAATTCCATACACGCTTGCGACGCCGATTCCGATTTCGACCCGGGGGGTTGCGCGGAGGCGGCTCCTGCTATCCCCACTTCATCTTCTCGCGCAGCAGCGCGAAAAAGGTGCTCCCTGCAGGCTGGACCAGCCTGACGCTGGCTTCCGCTTTACGGACCAAAAGGCGATCACCGGGCACCAGCGTCATCCCGACCTGGCCGTCGACTGTGAGCATCACGTCGCCGCCCCGCAGGAGGCAGATGCCGACCTGTGCACGGTCGGGCACGACCACCGGGCGGTTCGTGAGGGTGTGCGGGCAGATCGGAGTGACCAGGAAAGCTCCCAGAGTGGGATAGAGGATAGGGCCCCCGGCAGAAAGCGAGTAGGCCGTGGAACCGGTCGGGGTCGAGACGATCAGTCCGTCAGCCCGGGTGACGGTGACCAACTGGGAGTTGACCGTGATCTCGAGGTCAATTATGCGTGCTATGGCTCCTTTGTTGATGACGGCATCGTTCAGTGCCAGGTATCGGTTCAGCGCGGTACCCCCTCGATCCACCTCCACCTGGAGCAGCATGCGCTCCTCCAGCGCATAGTCGCCCCGGATCAGATTCTGCAGCGCGGGCCGCATGTCGTCGATCTTCACTTCCGCAAGAAACCCCAGGGAACCAAGATTGACGCCCAGGATGGGAACATTGTTGGACACAAGGATACGCGCGGCATGCAGGAAAGTGCCGTCTCCGCCGAATACGGCAACCACGTCCACGCTCGACGCGAACTCACTCGTCGGGAGTATTGCGCAAGGCGCGGTTTCCTGCAGAGCAGAACCCTCATCCAGGAAGACCTCCACACCGAGCGACTGCAGCCAGGGGACTACCTCGCGCAGGAGAGCGGGTATGCGGGAGTCCTCGCGCTTCAAGATCAGGCCGATCCTGCGTACCGGGGGATTCATGGCCCGGATGATAGACCAAGGACAAGCTGAAGGTACAACAAAAACTCCTGGTTGCCTTTGGCGCCGGCGACCGGCGAAGGCATGCTCCCCACGACCTTGAATCCGAGGCTGCGGGCGCAGTTCTCGACTGACTCCAGGGCGTGGAGGCGCTTACCAGGATCGCGCACGATCCCACCTTTTCCCACATCTCCCTTCCCGACCTCAAACTGAGGTTTCACGAGCAATACAAGGTCGACGGCCGTGCGACCGGGTGCGTCATGCGGCGCGGCGAGCAGGGCGTCGCGGAGGGGGCCGAGGATCAGGGTGAGGGAGATGAACGAAAGGTCGGCCGTGATGAGTGAGATTCCGGGAGGCAGGTCCGTGGCGGAGATGAACCGGACGTTGTACTGGTCATGTATGACGACCCGCCGGTCCGATTGCAGGCTCCAAGCCAGCTGACCGCGGCCAACGTCGAAGGCGTGCACCGCCCGCGCCCCCTGCCGGAGCAGACAGTCGGTGAATCCCCCGGTCGAAGCCCCAAGGTCCGCGCAGATGCGGTCTTCCACGCTGATTCCGAAGTGGCTGAGCGCAGCCTCCAGTTTGGCGCCGCTCCGGCTTACGAAGCGCCGCTCTCCGAGGATTCGCAGGCGCGCCCCCTCAGGCACGAGGTGGCCGGGCTTGTCGATCTTCTGATCGTCGACCAGGACATCGCCCGCAAGGATCATCGCCTGGGCTTTCTGGCGGCTGGGCGCGAGTTCCCTCTCGACCAGCAGAAGATCGATGCGCTTCTTCATGGGAAACCGTGCAAGTGACAGTGCCGGAAAGCCTGATTCATTTCGAGCGATCGACTACGAGACGCGCGAGGGCACGCAAGGGTTCGGCAGGCTCGCCGAGGCTGCGAGTGTCTTCGATGGCTTGCGCGACCAACTCCCGTGCCCATCGCCGCGAAGCTTCCAGGCCGTGAAGCGCGGGATAGGTGGCCTTCTTCACCTGCAGGTCCTTGCCGGCGGTCTTGCCGAGGCTCTGGCTGCTCCCGGTCCGGTCGAGGATGTCATCCATGATCTGGAAAGCAAGCCCGACTTTGCTCCCGTACTGCGTCAGGGCAGCCAGCTGCGCCGGACCGGCACCTGCCGCGATTCCGCCGCAGCGGGCGCAGACAGTCAGCAGGGCGCCGGTCTTGGACCGGTGGATGTAATCGAGGACGTCCGGGCCGATGGTTTGGCCTTCCGATTCGATGTCGACCACCTGGCCTCCGATCATGCCGTCGATGGTGCCCGTCGCACGGGCGATCTCGCGGATGATGACCAGCCGCACCGAATCGCCGAGATGAGGCAGATCCGTTAGCAGCTGATAGCAGCGCGTCATGAGCGAATCACCCGCGAGGATCGCGATCGCTTCGCCGAACACCTTGTGGCTGGTGGGCACACCTCGCCTGAGGTCGTCGTTGTCCAGCGCCGGCAGGTCATCGTGGATCAGCGAATATGTATGGATCATCTCGATGGCGGATCCGAGGTGCATGAGCGTGTCCCGGTTTCCACCCAGGCTGGTGCCGGCAGCCAGTACTAGCGCGGGACGCAGCCGCTTTCCCCCTGCGAAGACAGAGTACCGCATCGCACGATGGATCGTAGCGGGGTGCTGTGTCTCAGGCGGCAGGAGGCGATCCAGGTAGCGGTCGACCTCCTGGCTGCACTCCCGCAGGTACGCTGCGATGTCCATGGATCCTTCCGCGCCCGGATTCATTCGCCCTCGACTCCCGGCGTGAAAGGCGTTTCCTTCATCGTGCCGTCGGCGGCACGCGTGAGGACCTCGACCTTCCGCTCCGCCTCCTCGAGCTTGTCGCTGCAGAAGCGGCTCAGCTTCACGCCCTGTTCAAACAACTCCAGAGCTCGATCGAGGGTCAGATCGCCTCCCTCCAGCTGGCTGACGATCTCCTCCAGCGATTTGAGGGCCGATTCGAAATCCTTTACTTTCAGCTCCATCGCAACCTCACTTTGAACACGGGCAGGAGATCAATATCTCATCGCCCGCGCAGGCATTCAGTCACCCGGCTGCAGGCGCACGCCCTCGACACGGCAGTCGAGCTCCCCCTTTGCCAGTGTGACGCGGACACCCTCGCCGGCCCTGAGGTTCCCAGCGCACCTCACGACCACCCCATGAGCGTCACGGCATATCGCGTATCCGCGCGCCAGAATGGCGAGCGGGCTCAAGGCATCCAGTCTTCCGGCCGCCACTTCCAGGCGCGACCGCCGCCGCTGCAGGCCGGCACGCAGGTTGACAGCAAGGAGCTGGCGGCTTCGTGACAGGCGCTCGGTCTTTCCCCGTATCAACATCCGCAGATCGATGCCGGCCAGCCGTGCCTTCGCCAAGCGCTCGCGGTGGCGCAGGGAGGTTGTGAACCGTGCCATGGCCTGCTGCATGCGGAGGGTCGCCTCGTCAAACCGCTGCTCCAGGGCGCGGATCATGTTCGGCGCCGCATAGAAGCCGCGGCTGCGAGCCAATCGCTCCAGGGCGGAACGCCTCTTCTCGATCAGCAGCCGCGCCGACTGAAAGAGGCGTCCGAAAAGGGACTGCACCGCAGACAGCAGCTCGTCGCGCGCACCCGAAACCATCTCGGCTGCGGCGGACGGCGTCGGCGCCCGCAGGTCGGCCACGAAATCCGCGATCGTGAAGTCAACCTCATGACCGACTGCCGAGATTACAGGGACTTCCGAGCCGTAGATTGCCCGTGCGACAACCTCTTCGTTGAACGCCCACAGATCCTCGATCGACCCGCCGCCTCGGCCCACGATGATGACATCGATGTCGTCCCGGGAATTGAAATACTGCACGCCGGCGGCTATTTCCTCGGCTGCTCCGGTTCCCTGCACGCGCGCCGGGAAGATCAGGATGTGCAGCGACGCATTCCTGCGTTTGAGAATGCGCAGCATGTCCTGGATTGCCGCGCCGGTGGGCGAAGTGACAACGCCGATCTTGCGCGGAAGCAACGGCAGGGCAACCTTGTGGGCCTCGTCGAAAAGCCCCTCCTTCCGGAGCTTCTCCTTGAGCTGCTCGAACGCGAGTTGCAGCGATCCGAGCCCCTTCGGTTCCATGTATTCGACGATCACCTGGTAATCGCCGCGAGGCTCGTAGACACTGAGGCGGCCCCGTACGAGTACCTCGATCCCGTCCTCGGGACGGAACTTGAGGTAGAGATTGTTGTTGCGGAAGAATGCGGCCTTGATCTGCGCCCGGTCGTCTTTGAGGGAGAAGTATATGTGACCCGAGGTGTGATGTTTGAAATTCGAGATCTCACCCTGGATCCAGACGATGCCGAACTTCTCCAGCGCGTGCTTTATCTCGGAAGTAATCTCCAGGACGGTGTATATCTTGCGCTGGTCGAAGAGGTTCACGGTCCATTGTTTATCATGACGGGGCAGGTTTCACAATGACCGTGGCACGGCGCACCGGCGGGATGCCAGTGTTTGCGAATCGTGCCGAAAAGGTGTCAGTGGCGCCCGCCGGAAATGGCCCGGCTGTCGACCTCTCCGTCGCGGGAACTTTCCGCAGGGGGGTTGGGAAGGCTGGCATCGCCCTCTGAGCGCTGTACCGGCCTTGCGTCAAGCCGTACCAGTCGGATGCCTCTTTCGTGGAGGTAGCGGAGGCTGCGATAGATCTCTTCGGTGCGCGCCCTGTCGCAGATCACTACCGCATCCGGGGCCAGGTACCGGATCTGCGACGGATTGGATACCTCGCGCCCACACCATTCCCGGCCGATTCTTCCGGGATCATCGTCGCACACACCCACGATCCGGAGATCCCGGCAGTCAAGCGCATGGAAGGCAATGACCGCGAGATCGTCGAGCCCATAGAGCACCACGCGGAGCGGGCCCGGCGGCACTTGCGAAAGGATGAGGTTCCTTATCCGCTCTTTGGCCATGGCGAACGACTCGACCATCTCCTGCAGGAGCTCCTGCCCGATCTCCTCCGCCCGCATGGAGCCCGCCGTGGTCAGGTGATACGAGATGTTTTTCGAGCTCTTGCGGTGATAGACGAGCAGGCCTGCGGCGCAGAGGTCTTTCATGTAGTTGTTGACCATTGCCACAGACAGGCCACACCGCCTGGCCAGCTCAGCCTGGGTTATGTCGGGGTCGGAAGCCAGGCACTGCAACAGCTTCATTTCATTCAGGCGCGGTGCTGCCAGGTGGAGTCTGTGCTGCGTCTTGTTTCGCATGGGCTTTTACTCACTTAATATCCTGCGGGGTCGAGACAAAGTGCGGCCCGCACGGTTTCCCTGCTTGTATCGGCGGAAGATATTGTGTGCTTTAGCATTTACAATCTCGGCTGCCCTCGCGCAGGCGCCTCGTGCTTGCGCAGAAGTACCGGCGTTTATTCAGTGGCTGTAATCCGGGCTATTACGGGATTGGGCACGCCCCGGTCTGTGCTAAGTTATGTGTATGAGACTGTACACAGCTGAACACGCGCGCTCGGGTATCGACGCGAAGCTGCCGGGGATTGAGTGCTGGGAGAATCAGTATCCCGGCTACCAGGTGGAGATCGTCATCCCGGAATACACGGCGATCTGTCCGCGGACGGGGCTCCCGGATTTCGGGACCATATACATAACCTATTCACCGGACAAATGGTGCCTCGAGCTCAAGTCGCTGAAGGAATACATGAACGCCTTCAGGAGCCTGGGCATTTTCTACGAAAACGCGGTGAACCGGATATTGCGGGACCTTGTGGTTGCCTGCCATCCGTTATCCATGACCGTGCGGGGCGAATTCACGCCTCGCGGCGGAATACTGAGTAAAGTTGAAGCGCGGTACACCCGCCCGCAACGACGCCGCTCCCGCAAGAAGTAACGAACCCATCGGGCAATCTGCGTTCCAACAACTGGTTCGGGATCGGAATCGGCATCGGGATCGAGCTCGGATTCGGAATCGAAAGCGGGCGGACGATTCCGATATCGACAGCGATCACATTGCAGACTGGGTCGCCTTGACCCGGACCGATTCGCCAGCTAACTTGCTATTGTATGACTGAACACAAGCACACCAATCACCTGGTGAACGAAACCAGTCCCTACCTGCTTCAGCACGCGCACAACCCGGTCGACTGGTACCCCTGGTGTGAAGAGGCGCTGCGACGCGCAAGGGACGAAGACAAGCCCATCCTCCTCAGCATCGGGTATTCGGCCTGCCACTGGTGCCATGTCATGGAACGCGAGTCGTTTGAAAACGAGGCGATCGCGAGCGTCATGAATGCCCACTTCATCAACATCAAGGTCGACCGGGAGGAGCGACCCGATCTGGACGCCATCTACATGGCTGCAGTGCAGATGCTGACGGGAAGCGGCGGATGGCCCTTGACCGTCTTCCTTACCCCCGACCAGATTCCTTTCTACGGCGGCACCTACTTCCCTCCGGAAGATCGCAGAGGCATGCCGGGGTTCCCGCGTGTGCTCATGAGCGTCGCCCGCGCCCACAACGAAAAGAAGGAGCAGATCCGAAGCGACGCAGCGGCGATTGTTGCCGCTCTGCGGAATCCCGCTGAATTTGAGCAGCATGGGGATGGTCTGGCGGCTTCCGTCCTGGACAGCGCAGCAGACCGGCTCATGGCCTCATATGACGACCGGGAGGGCGGCTTTGGGTCGGCCCCCAAGTTTCCCCCCTCGATGCCACTGACATTTCTGTTGCGCTCCTACCTCCGCACAGGAAATGGCGATTTCCGCGCCGCCGTGGAGCACACGCTCGACAAAATGGCCTGCGGCGGGATTTACGACCAGCTGGGAGGCGGTTTCCACCGCTACTCGGTCGACAACCGCTGGCTCGTGCCGCACTTCGAAAAGATGCTCTATGACAACGCGCTCCTGAGCCGTGTATACCTGGACGCATACCTGCTGACCAGGAAACCTCTCTATCGAATAATCGTCGAAGAGACACTCGATTATATCCTGCGTGAGATGACGTCACCGGAGGGAGGCTTCTATTCGAGCCAGGATGCGGACAGCGAGGGTCATGAGGGCAAGTTCTTCCTCTGGAGCCCGGACGAGGTGGTCCAGGTTCTCGGCCGCGAAGAGGGCGACCTGTTCCGCCGCTATTTCGATATAACGGAGGATGGCAATTTCGAAGGCAGGAACATCCTCAATATCCCACGCACGGCAGCACTGGTAGCGCGCCTCAACGGCGTCTCCGAGGAGCGCATGCTGGAAATCGTCCGGCGGGGGAGAGGGTTGCTGTTACGGGAACGCGAGCGCCGGGTCGGGCCCGGCCGGGACGAGAAGATTCTGACGGCCTGGAACGGGCTCATGCTGAGGAGCTTCGCTGAAGCGGCGCGCAGCCTTGGCCGGCACGACTACCGTCTCGCGGCGGTCAAGGCAGCGGATTTTGTGCTGACCCGCGCCCGGCGGGAAGGCCGGCTGTTGAGGAGCTACAAGGATGGTGGGGCTCGCCTCAGTGGGTACCTCGAGGACTATGCTTTCGTGACCGAAGGGCTGATATCCCTGTACGAAACGACCTTCGATCCCCGCTGGCTCGATGAAGCGATCGGGCTCGCGAGCCTGGTCGTGGATCTGTTCACCGACGAACAGGGGGGAGGATTCTACTCCACGTCGCGCGAACACGAACCGTTGATCCACCGTCCGAGGGAGTCTTACGACGGCGCGATACCGTCGGGCAACTCGGTTGCCGCTGGCGCCTTCCTGCGCCTATGGAAGCTCACGTCGGAAGAACGATGGTCCGTGCAGGCTCGCTCGGTGCTCGAGCCGATAGCCGGCGCGATGGCGCAGCATCCTCAGGCATTCAGCAACTACCTCTGCGCCCTGGATTTCTATCTTGGGCCGGTGCGTGAGATCGCGATCCTGGGCGACCCGCAGGATGCGGCCACGCAGGCCCTCCTGGCTGAAGTCTCCGGCAGGTACCTGCCCAACAGCGTTCTGGCTTGTGGTTTGGACAGCAGGCTCCCGTTGCTCAGGGGAAAGCCCCGGATCAAAGGTGAGCCAATAGCCTATGTGTGTATTGACAGCGTCTGCGAGGCTCCCGTTGCGGAACCGAGCGCGTTGGGTCGACTGCTTGACGAACCGATGCGGCGCCGGCGCGGAATATAATAATGAGGAGAGGCGCTTCTCGCGCCGGGCGATCCTCAGGTGGCGAATCCGGCTGCCGCAACCTTCTCAAGGAACTCAGTGCCTGCAACTTGCAGCCGGGCTGTGAGGGGAGTCCATGACCATGTCGTTTGGGTACAATCGAGACGGTACCCACACGACAATCGACAAATGTATTTGGTGGCGTTCGCACCGATAGTTTTGCCCTCCCTGAATTCAGGAGTCGGCTGCTTCGTCAAGACTTGATGACCCCGCCAAACTGGTAGCGCACGTCGTTGAAGTAGGTTGTTGGCTCCCTGCAGTTCAAGATTTGAATGAATAGGCAGCCAATCGATCTGCGCAGCACAGATGGCGAAGTGCTTTGAGACGTTCACGTCAACACCTCCGCCAATCGCCATCGCAAATTGCCACTTGGTGTAAGAACTGGTGCCCCAGTCATTCTTGTTTGTACCCGCCCCCAGCAGCCAGTGGCCAAATACGGTGACAGCCTTCGGGCGATAGGAAAACGCGGGCCCACCATGAGTGTTTGGACCCTGGTGTCAAATTCCGGAATATCGCAGGTAGCCCCATCCTGGACGATTGCTGTGGGTCCCGATGTTCCGTGAGCAGCGGTCCATTCGCCAACTATGCCGAAATACTTATTGGCGTAAGCATGATCACTACACAAAACGTTGCCGATCGCATGTTCATCACTCGCTCTCCTTCAAATCCGGGCTTAAACGCGCACCAGGGCCGATCCAGATTCGCGCCCGGGGTTCCCGGCGAGCCGCCTCCGTGATTGATCCCTGCCGGTCTCTAGGGAAAGGGGATCGCCGGCACTGCCGCCAGGAAATGGAGTTCGCGGTCGTTTATGAGGCTCAGGCCGTGCACCGGCCGGTCCGATCGGACCCGGACGTTTCCCGCAACTCGCGGTTTCATGCCCGGAAACAGATCGCTCAGGTACTGGGCTGTTCGTGCGTGGGGCTGCAGGGTCAGAACCGCTGTGTAGTCGATCGAGCCATCGGGATTCCAGAGCTCGAGCGTCACGGCAGTCGCGACATCATTCGCATTCAGGATCGCCACCGCGGTCTGATATTGGGTGTCCTCCGTCGCTAGCGGAAACACGAATTGCTTCAGAGGGGTGCCGGACAGTTCATACGAAGTCAGGAATGTGTCGTCGCTATTGTTGAAGCTGACAGTCCCCACCAGGCGATCGGCGGAACTCGAGACTTCGAGCCATCCCTGCGAGTTCCGGGCCGCAGGATTCCTCGCGAAGAGATCACTGAGGTCGCCACGCAGTTTTGCGTTGCGGGGCAGTGTATAGAATATGGAGTCGCCCAGGACATGCCCGTCGGCCGCATGGAGAGTTATGGTCACCCCGGCGTCCTGCTCAGGATGTGCATTTATCAGGGTAAGGTAGGTCTTGAACGAACCGATGTTGGCGAATTGCGGCGAGTAGAGCCTGGTGACACCGGCGTACTTGTTCACGTCGATGCCGTTCATAACCGCGTTGTCCTTGGTAGAGCTGTAGAATTCAGTGAACAGGAGGCCCTGCTTGCACGTGGCACGCACGTATCCTTCGCCGCCGTACTGCAGTGCGGTCGCCGTGTGGCTGTAACGAGCCGCATCCAGAGTCTTCGTGATGGCAGTGAAAGAACGGGAACTGACGTCATAGATTTCTGCGGTGTCCAGCGCGTCGTTCCCGTCGAAGCCTCCGATCAGGATGACCTCATCTTTCGAAATCACCGTCGCAGAGTGTCCGGTCCTTGGTGAGTTCATCTGTTTCGCGGCAGGAGCGAACGTGCCGGTGGACGGATCATAGAGCTCTGCCGACTGAACCGCGCCATTTGCGTCAGAGCCGCCGGCGAGAAGGACCGTGCCATCGGAAAGAAGGGTTGCAGTGTGACGGCCCCGCCGTGCAACCATGGTGCCCGCGGCCGCCGTGCAGCTTCCCGTCGTGGGGTCGTAGATCTCGGCCGTATTCAGATAGTCGGTCCCATTGTACCCGCCTGCCAGAAGGATCCGGCCATCTACCAGCCGTGTGGCGGTGTGGAAACCACGCGCTGAGAGCATCGCTCCGGTCGATTCGAACAGGCCGGTTGCCGGATTGAACAGGTCGCTCTGCGGGACGGGCGCGTTTCCGCTCATTCCTCCCGCTATCAGCACCTTGGCGTTGGGCAGCAGCGTGGCTGTGTGCGCAGTCCGGGTTTTGGACATGGAACCCGCAGTCGCGGTGAAAGTATCTTCGTCCGGATCGTACAGTTCCGCGGTGGACCTTGCTGAAGTGGCGTCCTCACCACCCGCGATCAGCACTTTACCGCTCTCGAGGAGCGTCGCAGTATGGTGTTTGCGGGGCGCCGTCATCGTGGCGTCTGTGGCAGCAAAATCGCCGCCGGAGATGTCGTAAATCTCGGCGGTGTTCAGGACTGTGCTACCGTTCTCCCCGCCCGCAACCAGTACCTTGTTGTCGAACAACAACGTGGCCGTATGCCCCCGGCGGGGTGTTTTCAGCGATCCCGTAGTGCTGAACTTGGGCACGGTCGCGTCAAGCTTTTCTGCCGAGCTGAACGTCGTCATGCCGTTGTTCTGACCGCCTGCAATCAGCACAGTCCTGGTGCCGGAGGAACTGAAGAGATCCGTGAATGTCTGTTCAACGCGTTTGGCCGGCGAGGCGGTGATGTCGGTCTTTTCTTCCGCGAGGGTTCCGTCCTGCGCGTAGTGCTTCAGATCGTAGGTCTGATCTGAATAGTTGCTGCTGACGAAGTCAAACTGGACAGGCGCTTCGCTTGCAGTCACGACCTCCGGGATGATCCAGTCGTAGAGTTGGCCCGTAAACATCGGGGAGCCGTCCATCCGGCTCAGATAGTAGCCGAACCAGGTTGCTTCGATCTGCGCGGTCGAGATGTAACCCGCCACCTTGGGCTGGTCAGCGAAGACCTCGAGTCTCCCCGTGTGGTCCTGCGACGGGTCGAAGTTGAAGATATCCGAGATAGCCGCTGAGATCTGGCCATTGGCAGGCAGCACAAATTCGACCGGGTTAACCAGGTCGTCTGCGGAGATAACCTCGCCGGAGTTGTCGAGCGCGTAAACGGTAATCGTCGTGGATTGATCTGACAGGTTCAGGAGGCTGACGCCGGAGTATTGGTTCCCGGAGAGCATGAATCTGGTGCCCTCGAGGGCTGTGACTTCCTGGAGCAGGTCGACCGTGTTACCGATGAATTCCAGAGCGGCGACCACCTTACCGTCCGGAGTCACCGCCACGGTGACAGGCTGTTCCAAACCCACGTTGGGCGAGTCACCGACAAGGGCCTGCCCGACGACTCCCTGGCTGGAGAGGTTGATCTGAAAAACCAGGTCCGCGGTCGAAGAAACGTAGTAGGCGTGAGTCGAGTCCGGCGAAAACGCTATGTTTGACGAACCCAATGGAGACCCTTCGGCGGTCCGGACTTCCTGGTGTGACTTCGGGTCGGTGCAGGTGATGAGGGATATGCTGGACTCGTTGAGGACAACCCAGTCCTGCCCATTTGGTCTCAGCCCCGTATAACCGGGCTCGACTCCGATGGTGCCGCTATAGAGGACCTCGGCCGACGGGACGCCGAAGACAAGGATCGACCCGGAACTTCCCGACGAACTCCGCACCGCAAGGATCGCATAGGCACCCGTGAGATCCAGCACGGCCTTGTTGTATATGCTCAGGGTCGCGTTTGACACCCTGCCCGTCGGGTCAAAGGCGGACTTGTAGGTCATCGTTCCCGCGTCTGCGAAGACCAGTTCCACCGCCTCGACATCGACCACCAACAGGGTCGACCCGTCCGGTGTCACCGTGACTTGGGCAGGTGCCTGCAGACCTTTCAACCGCGTGGATTCCTGTCCGGTCGAAATGCTGAACTTGATCACTTCGCCCGTTCCGGATGACGAGACATACCCCCACTGCCCGTCCGGAGACAAGCTGATGATGCTGCCAAACCCGAACTGCGCGTACTTCGCACCTTCGAAGATAACGGTGGATTTCAGGGTCAGCGCCTGCATGTCGATCAGAAAGATCTTGTTGTCCTGAACGGAAACCACCGCAAGGGTCTTCCCATCCGGTGTGGCCGTCGCCGCCGCCGGGTGGCCCCCTGTTCGTATTCTTTTCAGAACCTCACCTGTGGCTGTTGAAAAGGCGACAACGACGCCGGAGCCTGAATAGGCAACAAAACCGGTGCTGGAGTCGTTCGACATGGCAATGTTCGGAGCTTCGTTATCGCCATCGGTGATGTCGAGATCGAAAGTAAGCAGGCTCGTGTTCAATCCTCCGGCAATGAGGATCCTGCCGTCGGAGAGCGCGGTTGCCGTGTGCAGCTGGCGGGCGGCCGTCATCAGGCTTGGAACCGAGGCAAAGGTGCCGGCGGAGGGATCGTACAATTCTGCGGTGACCAGGTAGTCTTCGTTGCGGCCGCCTGTCACCAGCACCTTGCCGGTGGATAGGAGCACCGCAGCATGCCCTTCCCGCGCCGCGATCATGCCCCCTGAGACGGTCACGAACTTGCCGGTAGAAGGATCGAACAGCTCGGCGGAACTGAGATAGGAGCCGTTGAAACCGCCGGCGACGAGCACCTTGCCGTTCGGCAGCAGGGTCGCGGAGTGGCCACGGCGCGTCGTTGCCATCGCGGAGGCGCCGGTGAACTTTCCGGTGTCCGGATCGTATATTTCCGCCGAACTGAGGTAGCCGCTGTTGCGACCGCCGACAATCAGGACCTTGCCGTCGGAAAGAAGCGTGGCGGTGTGGCCTGTTCTTCTTTCGGTCATCGATCCTGTGGCCGTGAAGCTGCCGTCGGCCGGATCATAGATCTCAGCTGAACTGAGATAGCTGCTGCCATTGTAACCCCCGACGATCAGCACCGTCCCGTCCGATAGCAGCGTTGCGGTGTGACTGCTGCGTGCGGAAACGAGTGATGAGCCTGTTGCACTGAATGTGTCCCCGGAAGGGTCGTAGATCTCAGCGCTGCTCAGGATCCTGGCACCGCTGGTTCCTCCGCTCACCAGAACGCGGCCGTTCTCGAGCACCGTGGCGGTGTGGCCCGCCCGGGCGACAGCCATCTTCCCGTCAGTGGCGACAAGAGTGCCAAGGTCGGGATCGTAGAGTTCAGCGGTCGCCAGGTAGCCATCGTTGTAACCACCGGTTACGAGAACTTTCGCATTTTGCAGCAAGGTCGCCACGTGCGAACTCCGCGCGCCAACCATCGCACCGACGACCGGGATGAAAGTGCCCTTGTTGGCATCAAAGATTTCCGCCGAGCCGTTTGTCGCGGCTGCATTCGGGTCTACCTTGGCATAGGTTCGAATCTGGCCGAAAACCTCGGGGCCGACCGCGAAAAGAGTAAGACCAAGGACAACTGCGAATAGGCTCATCCTAATCCTGCGTTCTGCGAACATGTCTGCGACTCCCGTTTCACCCGTCAGAACTTGATGACTCCGCCCGCCTGGTAGCGCCAGTTGCTAAAAAAACCTCCGGCACCCTCCAGGTCGAGATCTGAGCGGACCGGCAGCCAATCGAATTGCGCGATGCGGACGGCGAAGCGTCTTCCCGTGTTCAAGTCCACGCCGCCACCCAGAGCAAAGCCAAACTGCCACCTGGTATACGAACTGATGTTGTAGTCGATCTTGTTTGTTCCAGCTCCCAGCAGGCAGTGGCCGAACATCGTTACGGATATGGCAGGTCCCGCGAACTTGAGGGCTGGGCGGTATGAAAGGCGTGGCCCGAACAGGAGCGTCTGGACTCTCGTGTCAACCAGAGGGATCTCGTAGGTCGTCCCTGCCTGGAAGATGGTCACCGGTCCGGACGAGCCGTGAGCAGCGGACCATTCGGCAACCATGCCAAGGCGCCTGCTGAAATTGAATTGCGCCCCGGCTCCATACCCGTACATGGTCTCATTGCCCAGTGGGTCGATATCGGCGCGCAGGAGATTGAACATCCCTGCGAACTCGAACCTCGGGATCTCATCCTGGGCATACCCAGGGATGGAAGCAACGAACAGCAGCGTGACGAGCACAAGGACTCTCTTCATTCGGTTCTCTCCTGTGGATCGCGGCAACAACCTGAGGATCGGGATCTGACCCTGGAATTGCAGAATCCGGTCCAAGATTGCTTTCCCAGGGTCAGATCCTGGGGCAAATTCATCGGATTGCGCCGGAACCCGACGAGGCTGCGGCCGATGCAGCTATTCCCGGCACCTGAGAGGGATTCTTGACCTTCCGCATGATCATCGTCACGACATTGCCGTCTGTCTGATGCCGGTAATAAACATGCACGTAAGCGCCCTTCTCGTATTCCGGTTCCCCCTTTACCGTGTTCTTGACGATGATGAATTCCTGTTCGCCCTGCCGGGTTCGCGCGGTAAGTCGACGGTCATCCATCGAGACCACGTTTCCGTAAAAGTCGTACACTTTCG
>Ga0115026_10000107_pt1 | contig 16443 bp, 13 predicted proteins | sample Mud_0915_D1_FD_83878 | JGI IMG/M metagenome (GOLD analysis project Ga0115026, IMG submission 83878) | Wetland microbial communities from Old Woman Creek Reserve in Ohio, USA - Mud_0915_D1 | ecosystem: Environmental > Aquatic > Freshwater > Wetlands > Sediment ...
CGGTCCTTACTTAAGAAACTGGTGAGCACGGTCGTGACGATCGCCCAGATGGCCGAGGAGGCAGGAGAGCGACCCAGACCGAGGAGGGCCACCAGAACGATCAGGGAAATAAGGTGATATCCCTTGGTCTGCATGACCATCCGTGCTGTCTTGCCTGAAGCTTCAGGAGGCGTGAATTTAAACTTCCTTGCCTCCATCTCAACCATGAAGAAGGTCCCGAGGTAGTAGAGGAGGGTGGGAACGAGGACCATAATCACCACCTCCCAGAAGGAAACATCCAGGAACTGCATGATGAGGAAGGCGGCGGCGCCCATCAAGGGGGGCGAGATCACAGCCCCGATGCCGCCTGCGGCAATGAGGCCGGCGGCCATATTGGGGGAGTAACCCGCTTTCTTAAGAATAGGCCACATCACGGGCGACACGGACATGGTGGTGGCCACACCGCTCCCCTGGGGCCCCCCCAGCAGGGCCGTGGTGATGACCGCCCCTCTTCCTGCGCTGGAGGATGTGCTCCCCATCACGGCCAGGGAAAGATCGAGCCAGAAGCTTCCGGCCCCGGCAACATCCATAAATGTCCCGTAAACGACGAAAAGGGTCACAAAGGATACGCTCACGGAGAGGGGCACCCCGAAGATTCCCTCCAGGGTCATGTACATATGGCCCACGATCCTGTCCAGATCGTACCCCTTATGGGAGAGGGGCCCGGGGACAAAACGGCCGAAATAGGCGTAAAGGAGGAATCCCACGAGGACAAGGGTAAACGCATTGCCCACGACGCGGCGAGAGATTTCGACCAGCAGGACGATGGCTGCAACGCCCAGGAAGAAGTCCACGGGCTCCGGCACGGTCGAGCGGCGGATGAATTCATCGACATCCAAGAGGGCGTAGGCGATGGTTGCAGCGCCCAGGGCGGCCAGAAGGATATCCACCCACCCGAGCCACCGTCCTGAAGTCTTTGAGAAAGGGAAAACAAGAAAGGACAGGATGAAGATAAGACCCATGTGGACCATCCGGAAGAGATAGGTCTCCACCGGAAATACAGCGCCGTAAAGGGACCACGCTACGAAAGCCACATAAAAAACAGAGACGATCCAGCGAGGGGTTTTCACGAGAGTGGGTGCCATCCTTTATCAGATACCGGTCGTGGGGTGAAATGAATATACAAGATCGCAGGATGAACGTCAAGAAGTAATCCACGTGGGTGACCTTCCCCTAAATCTCCTTTGCTTCTGGCTCGACCAACCCGTGACCCACTCAAAAAAGCTCCCCTCTCTCCTCCGAAGCGGTTGTTCACAGAAGGGGAGGAAAGCCGATTCACGATGGGACGATATCGGGGATCCGGACATCGCGTCAAACGAAATAAATCTGTTGTCTTGAACCTCCCTCTCTTCTATAATGGGGGCTAAACTTAATACGGTGGTGGCGATCATGAAGGACAAAGATCTATTTGATTTGACCGATAAGATAACGATCATTACGGGCGGAGGGAGCGGGATCGGCAGACGGACCGCCCTCGCTTTCGCGGAGTACGGCGCAAAATCGATCATTGCAGACATCGATCCAAAGGCAGCCTCTCTTGTCGCTTCAGAGATTCATGCCAAGGGAGGAAAGGCCATCCCCCACCGCGTGGACGTGACTCAACCCGGGGAAGTTCAAGGAATGGTGAACGTGGCGGTTGATTCATTTGGTCGGATAGACATCCTCTTTAACAATGCGGGGATCAGCCTCCGGGGCCCTGCCGAGTCTTTCTCCATCGAAGACTGGAATCAAGTCATCGCGATCAACCTGACCGGGATGTTTGTCTGCGCCCAGACCGTAGGAAAGGTGATGATCAAACAGAGGGGAGGAAAGATCATCAACACCGCTTCGGTATCGGCCGAACTTGGGCATCCGGGTAACGTCGCCTATGCGGCAGCCAAACATGGGGTGGTCGGAATGACCAGAGTCATGGCTGTCGAATGGGCGAAGTATGGCGTGAGTGTGAATTGTATTGGCCCGGGTGTCATCAAGACACCCCTGACCGCGAAGGCCCTGGAGGATCCGAAGAAATATCAGGAACTGGTGGGCAAAGTGCCGATGGGACGTCTCGGGGAGCCGGAGGATTTGATCGGAGCCGTCATCTTCCTGGCATCGCAGGCATCCAGTTACATGACCGGCCAGACGATCTACATCGAAGGCGGAAGGATGAGCGATTAAGGCAGCCCCAAAGGAATGAAAAGGGAAAAACGAGGTGCAGCATGAGTGAGAAGGATCCTTTCAAAGTGGAGCAGGATGGGACGATTGTTTGGTTAACGCTGAATCGGCCTGACAACCGAAATACCATGGGCTTCGCCTTTTTCGAAGGGCTTGCAAGTCATTTTGAACGGTTTGACGAAGACGCGAGTGTCCGTGGAGTAGTGATCAAGGCCGAAGGGAAAACCTTTACGGCCGGCCTTGACCTGGTGGAGTTTGGATCCCTGCTGGGAGGAGGAACCGGGGCAGAGTCGAGGGAGCAATTGCGAAAAACGATCCTCCTATGTCAGGAGGGTATGAACGCCATAGAAAGATGCCGCAAGCCAGTCATCGCAGCAGTCCACGGCCATTGTATCGGGGGCGGGGTTGACTTGCTCTCCGCCTGTGATATCCGAATGGCGGCAAAAGATGCGGTCTTCGGCATCCGTGAGACTCGGATGGGCCTGATTGCCGATCTGGGGACTCATCAGCGCCTCCCGCACATCATCGGGCATGGTTGGTTTAGGGAACTGGCTTTAACGGGTAGGGATTTTACTGCCCAGGAGGCTCTCCAGATGGGGTTCATTACGCGCATACGCGAGGACCAGCAAGGACTATACGAAGAGGCAAAAGGGATCGCCACTCAGATAGCGGCCTGTCCACCTCTTGCCGTTCAAGGAGCCAAAGATGTGATTCTTTACAGTAGGGATCACGGGGTCTACGCCGGCATGCATTATGTGGCGCAGAAAAACGCTGCTGCCCTCCCGAGTGAGGACGTCATGGAGGCCGTGCGCGCTTTTATGGAGAAGAGGCCCCCCGTGTTCAAAGGTAAATGACCCCTCTCTCCCATGTTTTTCCGAAAAAATAGCCCCTTGCTATTGTTGTCTTTCGGACGAATCGTGATTACATTAATATAAAGAACGAAGATAAGTAAAAGGAGGCCAAGATGAAAACATCGAAACTCATTTTACTGGGACTTGCGGTTCTGCTATTTCTTCCGAGTGCTGTTTTCTCAGACTGTCTTATTTTCGGAGCGGCGGGGCCGGTCAGCTATTATATTCAGAACGAACGAACCATTGTCTTTTATGATCCTTTAAGGACAGCCCCGATCGCACAAGTCACTCTACAAACCTGTAGGGTGAATGAGTCCTCCAATATTCGCCTTAGCAAGAAATATCTCTGCGATAGTGACCAAATCGTTGTAGATAATAGGCCATGCAACATCATGACGATCACCTCAGCTTCATCCGGTTCTTTTTACAGATGATGTCAGGAATGAGTGGTGAGATACGGTCTCCGAAATGATGTCGTTCGCTAGCTTATCCTTCGTTGCTCACTGGTAGGATGAGGGGAGAATCCAGCAAGTTTAATAGGCCGCTGTATTCCTTTCTTAAGACAAGATTCGTTAAACCACCGGCAGGGAATATATTAACGTTTGCCTGAGGAACGTTCTCATGAACCGCTTGGATAGCCTGATCTAAGGAATCGGCATGCCTGAAACCCAACCGGGCTGCTTCCTCTACGCTGACATCCTTCGAAACAATAATGACGTTTACGAGACACCGATGGAGCAACGTATAATCGAGGGCGGCATTAAAGTCTATGGGTGCGTTTTCAATAATGAACTTTCCCTCCCGCAAATATTTCAACACGAGCCTTTTGGAATCACCTTTTGACAATTGATAAGCAATATCAAATGTCCGAAGAAAGGCCTCGGGAAACCCTCCCCGAACCCCCGTAACCAGGATGACCGTCCCCCCTTTTTTCGTGGCGATGGTGGCCATCCCCAGAGCTTTCAGAACCTGAGGACCTTCATCCTCCAGAGGAAACGCGGAAACAATACTGACATCGGCATCTTGATCGATCATCACCGAGAATTCTTTTGAGCTTATGTCCATGCCAAACTGGTGGGCTTCTTTAAAATGGCCTGACACAATCTCTTTGACTTCCCCCCTGAAATTATAGACGGCATTGATAATGAAATCTAATCTTGCCAACCGAGCGGCGTCACAGATTTCTTCGTAGAATGGATTCTTTTTCGTGTTACCGATGAAGGCCCCCTTGGCAAACGAATAGCTCACATGATGGTCACGGATTGTTTCGTAACCACAAACTCCAGGAAGAATAGCTTTCCCCCCTCCTCCAAAGCCGTTCATCGGATGGGGAAGAATGGAGCCAATCGCAATCCGGACATCTGCTTCTCCTAGGAGGGGATTCACCTTAATCTCGCCACCCTTCTTTAGCCTGCCGATGGAAACTAACTTCGTCGAACGGCAGTCGTGAATGGTGTATCGGATTCTTCTTAGTAGTTCCTTGCCCATGGCTCGTTCGACCTCGTGCTCGGACAGAGGTCTATGAGTCCCTGTTCCAAAAAGAATATCTACTTGATTATCTTTCACGCCGAATTTCTCAAGATGATCGATCAAAGGCGATAAAATTTCCCTTTTGGGCGTGGGCCGGGCAAAGTCATCCACAATGATGACCACTCTGTCAGTGGCTTTCACGAGCTTTCCCAATGGCAACGTGCCAATAGGATCGGCGATAGACTCACTGACCATCTGGTAAATCGGTTTCCCGACCCTCCCGGATTCAGGAACAACGTTGGTGAGGACTTGCCACGATTTTGGCAGCTCAAAATATGTCTTTTTATCTTTTTGCAACAAAAAATACTCATCCATGGTTATTCAAGCCCCATTTCATCTTACACTTTAGGAAAGGACCTTTTCAACCCTCCCGGAAATCTCATCCTGCCGTGTCATATCAGCCGGGACGGTCAGGAAGTCTGTCCCGATATTCTTGATCTTCTTGATCTCGATATCACCTTCCTCACAAAACAGAATTCTTCAAAATACCTATCCCCTCCACTTGAACCTCAACCACGTCTCCCTTTTTCAGAGGTCCGATCCCCGAAGGGGTTCCGGTGGCGATCAAATCCCCCGGCAAGAGCGTCATATACTTGGAAACAAAACTGACCAACTGAGGGACGTTGAATAGAAGGTCGTGCGTATTGGAAGACTGCACCGTCTTCCCATTTAATCGCGTCTCGATTTTTAGGTGATCCGGGCTAAGACCGGTCACGAGGTAGGGGCCGAACGGACAAAAGGTGTCTACCCCTTTTGACCTGGCAAAAGACTTATCTTGCTGGTGGTAATCTCTCGCTGAAACATCATTGACAATGCTACATCCGAGAATACAGTTCAACGCGTCGCCCTCTTTTACGTTCTTTGCCCTTTTCCCCATCACGACCCCAAGTTCTCCTTCGTATTCGACCTTATTCGAGTCGGGCAGAATGATCGGGTCCAGGTGACCAATGATGGACGTGGGCGCTTTCAAGAACATCATTGGAACTTCGGGAGGACCAAACGGAGACTCCTTGATGTGGAGCTTATAATTCAACCCGATCCCGATAATCTTTGGAGGCAGAATGGGCGGCAACAGTTTAACATCCTTTAGAAAGATCTTCTCCTTCGTTTCACTTGCCCCTTCAAAGATATCTCCGGTGAGCACATAGATCACGTCCTCATGAAGCGACCCCCAAACGATTTTTCCTTTATGTTCGAATCGTGCTATTTTCATGCTTCTCTCTCCTCGTCATCCGCTGGTCATCTTGCGGTTCAAGCGGGTCAGTCGAACTCATTTTGAACTCTTTTCGAATCTCATCCGGCTCAGAAATTGAAGTTTTCCATCTTTTGTTTTTCTCTAAAATGAGGCGCCACAAGCTTCTTCTTATGCCCCAGAATAGTTGAGTAAAGGCGGAGTGGGGGCAGCTCTATCTATTGAGCAGTTTCGCCGTCACCTCCTCCAGGCCTTCGTTCCTGACCCCCACAGGGTAGAAAGCAACCAGGATGACGCAAAGGAAGCTGGGCACGGAGAAGAACAGGAAGAACTGACTGAAGCTGAATCCCGCCATCTGGATGATTCCGCCAAGGATCGGTCCTGTGACGGACCCGACTCTCCCGATCGCGTATGCGGACCCCATACCCAATGAGCGAATGCGGGTGGGATAGATTTCACCGGCGACCACATGGAGGGCTGCAGGGATGGAGACAAGAAATACCCCTGACGCTGCCCCTGCGATATACAGAACGAGATCGGAGGTGACCGAACTGAATAGGAGGAGCGAGAGCCCTCCGAGAAAGAAGCTCAGGCAAAGGCCGGGTTTCCGGCCGAAGGCATCCATGAGGCAGCCCAGAAGATAACCGCCCACAAAGGCCCCGAGGGACTGCACGATTCCGAAACTGTAACTTTTGACAAGAGAGAAACCGGAATTGGCAAGAAGGGCCGGCAGCCAGGTGGAAAGCCCGTACAGGGCGAGCATGCTGAACAGGTAGGTGCACCAGACGAGGAGTGTCATGATTCTCAACCCCGGACGGAACACCTCCCGGAATCCGGCATTCGAAACCGGATCAGCCTGTGTGAAGTCGTCCGATCTCCATGTACGGGACTCGATCCGCGCCAATCTCTCGACTCTCTGTATCTCCCGGATTGCGTCGGAATAGCGCTTCTTCATAGCAAGAAAACGTACCGATTCAGGGAGGTAAGCCTGCAGCGTTGGAAGGAGGAAGATGGGCACGATTCCGATGAGAAGAACGATTCGCCATCCGAAATGGGGCACCAGCCCCATGGCAAAAAGGCCTGCCAATGCCCATCCGATGGTAAAGGACCCGCCTGCAAAAGTGAGAAATCTTGCCCGCACCCCGGCAGGGGCGAATTCGGATACGAGGGTGATGATTAAGGGTATCGTTCCACCGATTCCAATACCGGAAAGGAAGCGAAGCAAACAGAAGATTCCGAAGTTCGGGGCGAAGTAGGCGGCACTGTTGAAAACCGAAAAAACAGCGACGACGATCATGATCGACTTCTTGCGGCCGATTCGGTCGGAGACCAGTCCGAAACCCGCAGCGCCGACCATGAGGCCAAGGAACCCGTAGGAGATCATCGTCCCGGCTTTGACTGGAGTCAGCTGCCACTCCTTAAGCGCCGACGGCACGATGTAAGCGATGATCTGCGAATTGTATCCTGCAAAGATGGAGGCCAAGCTGGTGAGGATGAGGAGTCGTCTATGGAAGCGGTTGAATTTTAGTCCGTCGAGCCAATCAAAAACCGAAGTCGTGGCGTTCATGAATTCTCACGGGGCTTGGTTGCAAACCGATAATCATTAACGTGAAATGAGTCGGGTGTCAAGGAGGATTGACGGGCGTGGGTTCCTTAATTATCCTCTCCTCCTTCCCTTATGCCGTCATCAGCGGCTCGCTTTCTGCGCACGCTTCAAGAAAAAGACGATCTTGTTTCCCTTTGGTGTTACTGGCCTTTTCTACGTTACCGTTTCCGGGTGTAGGTAATCTCCATCATCTTCTCTTCTTTGCCCCTCTTGTCGGTCTCGTACATTTCAAACACATGGGTATGGTCATCCACGATCTTGGTCACCGAACGCCACTTCAGAGGGCCTTTGATGGGGTCGTCGTAACGGCTTTCCTGTGTAATGGTCTTGCCATCCGCGCTCGCCGTCCCTTCAAAAACAAGGATGGCGGTGCCCATGGAATCCATCCACGTTGACACGTATTTCTTGGTATGGTTGTCGAACCCGGTGACGCCAATGCCGTTGAACGGAGTTCCCATCATGTCGCCGGTGAACTCCTGCTGCAAAAAGCGCCCGCCAAGGAGCATTTTCTGTTCGCAGATACCCATGGATTCCGTAGGAGGCTTGTTCGGTTCCATCCAGAACTTGGTGTGGGTATCCCAACTTCCCGTCATGCTTGCCAGCATCTTGTGGGGTGCGCCTGGGGTTGCCAGCTTTGTGTACACTTCCATCATCGCCTTCATGTCCATGTTGTCTTCCTGCTTCTTTTCTTCTCCTGCCGCGGGCTTTACCGGCACTCCCAACCCTTGCAGGATCTCGCGTAAATGGTCGGTATGAAATTGAACATGAAACTCTGCCAGGCCTCCGATCATGCCTCCCAGCGTCGGATATTCCCCCAACGGCGAGTCTTTGAACTTGGGAACATGCGCCTTCCGGTCAAGCTGCTCCTTGGATAAGCCCGCTGCAAACTTAGAGATACCATCGTACTCCTTTTCGACCTCTGAAAAGAGTTGAGTAAAGGTCATCCGGGCGCGTTTCTCAGAGAAAAAAGGATTTTCAGTCTCAATATCGATCCTCGGGGTATCCCGGTCGAGAAACTTCTGAAAAATTGGCAGATGCCCACCTCCTTCCGGCCCCCAAAGATGGGAAAGGACTTCTTTGGGGGACCACCGCCCATCGGGCGCGCGGGAAGCTGCCCTCTCATCAAGACCCTGACATACTTTCTTCAGTTCTTCGATCCTCTGGTGGATGCTCTGAGCCAGTTGATTCCCTGTTGAAGTTGCCATGTCACTCCCTCCTTTTTTTTCGCTTTTCCGTCGTTTATCTTCTTATGTATTAAACATAATCACCTCGTTTGTTCTTTGCAAAGGGATGAGGTCGAGAGGGATGGGGAGAGGGGCAAGCATCTAGAATCATTGACGAAGTGCAACAGTGGGCATCTTTGTTCTTATGGAAATGAACCTCAATCGTTACGTGAGGAACTTCTCAAACACGACACCAGGAGATAGTTTGCCAAGATCAAGGCTTGTCTCAAGGGGAGACTTGGTGTGATTTGGTTTTGGGAGATCAGCCCTTTCGTCCCATGATCGCATCTTCGGAAGTCTTGATTTGGTCGAAGAGACCGAAGACCTGCACCTCGTTTCCAGGTGGACGCTTTCGCCAAGCAAAGAAATCTTGAAGGATCATCCCTTCCGTAAATCAATCCGAGCTATCAGAGTGCCATCGTGCCATATGATTGGCATGCGTTCTTAAATAACTTCCAGGCTTGTAAAACCGGTCATAGAATTCCAGGTCCAAATGGTGCGCCTGCAAATACATGATGAGAAACATCGAAGGCACCGTTCCCGGAAACTTTCCGAACGTGTCGTACACATACTGGGCCTGCAGAGCAACGCACTCCCTGAACCGTTCATCGTGGACATGGGCGGCCGAACGCACTCGACGACTGTCTTTCCAGGGACCCGGCGTCTCGGGATGGAACGGCCCTCCGGGACCGAACTTGCGCTCGCACACTGCTTCCACGGCAGCTCGCATGTCCGAATAGTGAGGTGGGCAGTAACCCTCCATCACTTTCTCCAGTCCCGTAGGATTTGGATAAGGCCAGCGCTCGTCCTTCTCATACCGGAACCCTAAACCCGGCACTTGAGGATCGCCACTCGCGCCCAGCATGGCAAAAGGGTCAATCCCGTTGAACATCCATCCTCCTAAACCCATGGCTTGGAGCATTAGCGTTCCGGCGTAGCAGCTTGTCCCGAGTTCCACGGTCAGTTCTGAAAGCGACCACTGATCAACAAACGTGATGGGCCAAACGTTTTCTACATCAACGATGTCCTTGAACTGTTCGATACCCGGGATAGCGCGATTATGAATGTCGTCAAAGAGCACTACGCCGTTTTGCAGCATATAACACAGGTTGAGCAACACATGCTGTGCAAGATCCCCCACGGGGATGACGAGGATCGTTGAAGGTTTGTTGAACACCCATGTGTTGTGAGCTTCGGTGAAAGGAACCTCAGAGGGAATCCTAAGACGTCCATCCTGAAGCTTACGCACCCGCTTACGAACATTTTTCACGAACCCATCCGGGCTCAACGATCCATCGTCCGCCCGTTCGGCGAATGCCGGCGCGTCACGCATCCCTAAAATGTAAACCCCCTCATCGTCTGTGAAAAAAGTCTGGCTTGTGTGGAAACCCGCTGAAGACGGGAACACTCGCCCACCCGCCGCTCCTGCATAGTTGGAAAGATACGGAGCATATCGGGCACCCCGATAGATCATGTGATGCCACGAGGTATTGCCCCCGCAAGCTGACACAACCAGCATTTTCTCCAGGTCTGTCAACGGTACCGTTTCTTGGCGAGACCTGTATGCAAACACTCCGTCCGGGATCTCCGCACCTTTGAAAAAACGCCGAGATCGCCGCCCCAGAAGGGCATCGATAAGGCTGAACGACATCATGTCCTGAAAACCAGTTGGTACTGCGTCCCGATCCATGCTGTCCTCCTCGTCTAAAAGGTTTTTTCCAGTGGTGATTGGGTGGGGCAAAATCTTCCCGTCCTGAAGCCGAAAACAGGAGTGGGACATCCCCCCACTCCTCATTTTGAATTATCAATTTTAGGCTTGCATCATAGCCTAAGCCGCTTTTCTAAGTTCAGCGGATTTTGCCTTTGAGATTTCTTTCTCCAGGTGCACGGTGACGGGTGCCGACTTTGTAATGGTATTAAATACCGGTGAATATTTTTGGGCCAGGCGAATCAATGCTTCTTTCTGCTCGTCAGAAACATCTGCATCGATTTTGAAGTATACATGGATATTCTGATACCCCACGGGCACATCTTCCGATATCCCAAGAAACCCACGAAGGTCTATATCACCCTCATCCCTAGACTCCATCCCCTTTATTTCGACTCCCTTGGCACAGTGTTACATAGAACCGAGTTGCTGAGTGAATTATTCATAGCCCTTGAGGCATATCCACAAAGTTCATTTTCGGTTGAAAGATACACCTCTTTTAGAAATTAGGGAACTGAAAGTTCACTTGAAATCACGTATCCCAGGTGAATATATGAACATCAGATCATGGCTTTTTTGAAGTATCGGAAAAAGAAGATATCGCAGAAACCGTAACCATCGGAGCGGGTTGAGGCGGGGTCTCATTCCCCGGAAAGACTACAGGCTCCATTATTCGATAATGATTGCTTCTACAGGACAGGAAGTTGCCGCTTTTTTAACTTTCTCCTCAAGGCCTTTACGAACATTCTCCATTTTGGCTGCCGCCACATTCCCCTCCATTTCAAAGAGTTCAGGGCAAAGCTCCACACATATTTCGTCCCCGATACAGATTTCCTTGTCGACACGGATTTTCATACCCTCCCCACTTTGCTTAGTGATAAGAATTTGCTTCGCTTCGGCATCTCCGGCGGATGTAATGGTTAATCAAGGGCGGAGCGATCAACACGATTATTTGGGCCAGCCCGAGCCATATTTGCCGGAGTCAAATGGTGGCAGATGTTCGTTTAGCCACTCGCCCAGTTTGTCAAGTAGCAAAGCAACACCATAGGGAACAGCCTTTGATGCTTTGTAGATGTTTTTTTCCCTCACCCTTCATCATGAATCAATGAGTTACCTCTTTTCTGAGTATTGGCCGGTTAAGGTTAATAATGAATTATGGCTTTTTAATTCTCTCCCATCCAAGCCCTTTAGATTCTCATCTATGCTATTGAGAAATCTTTTCATTTCACATATTTCGCAGAGTAATAGAGGCTTCTTACCCCTTTTCCAACCCGTGAACCATTCATCTAATTCTCCAGGAGATTCTTCATTATTTTTTTTTATACACATGAGACGCCATTTGTCATCAGATTCAATAAATGGAAATTGATACCTAATTCCAAATAAGAGCCTTTCAATACTGGAAAGTCTACTTTTTATACGAAGTGACACACCGATAACTCCGGCAATTCCTATAAGAGCGAAAATTTCAAAAATAGTCATAAAGTCCCTCCTTTATCGTAAAATGACCCCATTCTATAAAGGATTATCGTGCTCAACAACCAGAACGTAGGTTTTCTCAGTGATAGGAGTGATCACGGTACCCATAGCCCATCCTATAGTAAAACTTTCCGACCACCCTGTTATTCTTCTTGATCCATCGGTAATCGACCGGCCCGAGTCTCTCGAAGTAGTCCTCTAATGGTCTGTTCGGGAGGTGCGCAGGGTCAAAATAGATGACAATAACCGCCTTTCCAGTCACAGCCGAGATGGGAACCCACCGACGCCACATGAGCGATTTCATTCCGAAGAGATGTTTCCCTGAAATGTGGCCGGGAATGTTACCGCCAGGAAGGTAGAAAGAAAGTTCGGAGGAGATGAAATAACGATCCAAACCGACAATGACCGGGTCACTTCCTGTTTCGGTCCTGACCTGCTGCCTCAGGGTCTCCACCTCTTTCCCCATCTCCCTCCAGGCGACAGGCAGTTTCATGGCTTTAATGGGAGGAAGACCCGGAAGCCCTGCGTAGAGATAATAGAGACCCCCTCCATAAAAAAGGAGCAACAGGACCATCGTCGGTCTCCATGCCTTGGCACAAAACTGTTCCATACGATGTGCAATCGAATGTCCTGCTTCTGCAAATAGGTTGAAGCCCATAAGAGGAAGGAGGGCCAGCCAGATTGGAGCCGTCCAAGTCAGCTTTGAAGCGTTCCTCAGGCTATGGAGAATAAAAACGCTGACTGGGATCACTGTAAGAAGAATGGAGAAAAGCCATTGCCGGTTAGGTCCAGTCTCCCTTCTAAAGAAGGATGTCTTCAGCCCTCGGGGTATAAGGGCTCCGATAGCACCAAGGACCCCGACCGGAGTCAGAATGACGAACACGCTCCCGATCAGGAGATGAAGAGATAACTCTGGCCTGCCGGACCATCGTCGGGCCCCCTGAAAGACAAAGGAGGCCCAGTCATTCGTTGCGTTCCAGAGAATGACTGGAGAAAACAGAAGCAAGGCCAGAACCAAAGCCAGATAGGGTTCCGGCCGTCCGAGCCAGCGCCTCGATTCTTTGTCAAGAAGAATGAAAAGCCCAATTGCCGGCACAAGCAACGCAATGGTGTACTTTGACAACATCCCCAACCCGAGGCAAACCCCCACGCCAACCCAGGCCTTCGATTGCCTGTTAACCAGAGCACGCTCCAGGAAATAGAGGCATCCTGCCCATGCCGCACAGAGGGGAGCATCGGGGGTTATGGAAAAAGCGAAAAAGCAGTACATGGGGAGAGCGGCGATAAACAGGAGGGATGCAAATCCAGCCGTTTTTCCAAATAGATTTCTACCCAGTTTGTACATAAAAAATGAAGAAATCAGCCAGGAGAGAAAGGCCGGAAGCCGCACCCCAATTTCTCGATTCCCCAAAAGGTGGGTTCCCAACCAGATCAGCCAGGCAACCATGGGAGGATGGTCGAGGTAGCCGATGTCAAGGTGCTGCGCGTAACTCCAGTAGTAGGCCTCCTGTGGAGACAAATTGATCACTCCCATAAAGGCCAATCGTAGCACTAGGGAATAAAGGACTACACCGATTGCAAAAACACGCCAGCGGATCGTCGCGGTGGTTCGCGCGATTTGTGGGGGAAATACAAAAAAGGCCAACCCGACAAAATTCACAATGGCGGCCGAAGCAATCGCAAAGAAGATGGCGATGCGGGGCGACCATCCTGCGGCCTCTGTGAGGACCGCTAAGACTGCTCCCCGGAGAAACAGGGCCAGGACACAAACGATCAGAAAGAAGGCGTAGAGCTGCCACTGGGGTTGGTTGTTGACCCGGGCCGTTTTTGCAAAGGCCCAACGGGCATTGAGAAAGAAATTAAAGATCGTTGCCCCCAAAAAACTGACCATATGGGAGGGTATGACTCCAACGTTCAGACTCAGCAGAAGGCTAAAAATGAAATAATCCAGTAAAACACCCATGGATCCTACTGCCGCAAAACGAAGGGCACTTCCGGAAGAGACAGCGCCCCCTGCCAACAGAAGCATCTGTTTCAGGCAGGTAAAGATCTCGGATGTCCCAAACTTCGATGTCCCACGCTCACGATCAATAAATGTAATCGGAATCTCGGTTACCCTCAGGGAATCGCCACCTTTTGCCGCAATCTCCAGGGCAATCTTAAAGCCGGTCGCTTCTTTCCCAAGACTGAGAAGCTGCTCCCGTCTGGCGGCAAAAAATCCGGACATCGGATCGCGGATGCTGACCAGGGGCCACGCCAGAAGCGTAGCCGTCCTCGATACGATCCTGCGGGTCCAGGGCCACCCCGGAGTCTGCCCTCCCGCAACGTAACGACTCCCGATGGCCATGTCGTGTGTCCGGTCGAGGACGGGCCGGATCAGGGATGGAAGCGCCTCAGGAGGGTGACTAAGGTCTGCATCCATGACGACAACGACATCGGTTTCGGCCATTGCAGCACCCCGGAGGATGTCACCGGACAGTCCCCCTTTCCCATCAGACTTGACCAGTCGTACAGGGCCCTTCTTGCACCACTGAATCACCTTATCCTGCGTCCCATCGGTCGAGCCTCCGTCAACGACCAGGATTTCAATCCGGAAAGCATGAGCCTTGGTTGCAGAAAGAATACGTTCCATCAAAAGGTCGATATTTTCGACTTCGTTGAGGGTAGGGATCAGAATCGTAGCACATTCGACGGGAGGAGGTTGAATATTCTTATCCTGGATTTTCCTGTCAATCGCGTCTTGGGTTTTTAACACCTTTGATTTCCTGGTCCCATTTCCGGTCATTTTGCAGAGTTCAGCACCCTGTCATGGCAAAAACGATAAACACCACTGCAAACAGCTTCGTTGTAGTCCCAAATGTTTTCATCTTCCAGACCCAATTTCTCTGTGTAAATCTGTGCATATTATCTAGCAAAATGATTAAATTAGAATTAAATTTGGATTAAGATTTCTTAATAACTCTCGGAAATTAAAATTGGCCAACTAACAATATGAACAGTCAATACCAAGAACGAGCTTGTGAAAAGTATCTTTTAACCATTAAATTGAAATCGAATATAACGACCAGGCTCACTGGCGGGAATGGAGTATAGTGGAATCACCTAAAGGTAGCGCTTTGTTGGGAGCTTATTATTGTCTTCTGGAGTTCCTTAATCCATATGGCATTTCCTTTCGCATTAAGATGCAATCCGTCTCCAGCGTGATATTCACGGGCAAGATTTCCCTGCACATCAACTAAAAAATAGCCTGCATCCACAAAGAATAGATTCTTTGACTTGCTGATGAAAGACTTAAGGTCTGCATTGAGAGCCTGTATTCGCTGATTCCACCCTCGCCACCTTTTGTGGGCTTTTTCGTCAACAGGCAATACGGCACTGAAGATAACAGGAACATTTTTCGGCATCTGTTCGGCGATTGACAGATAATTACGAAGTATCTGTTCGTTAGTCCTGAAATTCAAGTCATTGCTGCCGATGGCCATAACAACAGCTCCTGCTCGTCTCATGGAGCGATACGTCGCAAGTCTCTGTAATACCCCCACGGTTGTGTCACCGCTAATTCCATAGTTGACGGATAACGCCACAACCGCAGACACGCAAAGACCTTGCGTGATACTATCGCCGATAAATACGACCGCACCATCCGGCACATTGTCATCCATATGGGTGTGGAGACGAACCATGGGGTGAAGATAATCGGCGATCTCAGTCTGTTTAGTCTGGCGGATACCTAGTTTTTTCTGAAATCGATCGACGAAACCGCTCTTGAGTAACGCGAACCCCAATAAAACGTGAATACATACGATATACGTGATGACAATTTGCTTCTTCATCAATCTGCTGGCAGCCTATTTTTTAAGCTACTTCCATATTTTTATTGAATCCCAAATCATTTAAGACCCTCTTCTGCTCAAAAAGGGTTAATGTCCATGCTTTTTTCCCACAAAAGACTCTTTTAAACAGTGTTCCATAGAACGGAGTTGCTGAGTGAATTATTCATAGCCCTTGAGGTGCCGAAATCCTCAAGATCATTTGTTTGCGGAGAATAAATTCCTGGCTTTGCTGTAGTATAAAAATCCCTGTGGTGGCATTTTTCCTGCGCTAAAACATATTGCGGAATCAGGATCGTCAACATCACGCTTCCTAAGATGAGATACTTTGCCCTCCTAAGTGTTCTCCCTTTATTCTTCTTAGATGGAGTAGCCATCTTTGCTCCTCCTTTCGTTTCTGGATAGCCATTCTCTTGAACATAACATCTTCCCATTGCTCGACTTCCTATTCTTCCCTTACTGCCCCTTCCGCAGCCTCTAAAGAAAATAGGCATTCAGGACATATTGCTGAACCATTCGATGAGTATTAAAGAAAGAACCATTGAGTGCGATGCAGTGAAGCATCACATCGATAAAACGGTCCCTCTCCCGGTAGAACATCGGGACGACTATTTCCTCTAGCTTTGAATAAAGTGACGCAGCATCTTTTGACGCGTCAGCGCTTCCTTTCTCGCCGATAGACCATCCGGTTTCTCCTTCGATACATCCTTCGATCCACCAACCATCGAGGACGCTCAAGCTGGGGACTCCGTTAAGGGCTGCCTTCATCCCGCTTGTCCCCGAGGCCTCAAGAGGCGGCTGGGGTGTGTTCAACCAGACATCCACTCCTGA
>Ga0115026_10000109_pt1 | contig 16387 bp, 15 predicted proteins | sample Mud_0915_D1_FD_83878 | JGI IMG/M metagenome (GOLD analysis project Ga0115026, IMG submission 83878) | Wetland microbial communities from Old Woman Creek Reserve in Ohio, USA - Mud_0915_D1 | ecosystem: Environmental > Aquatic > Freshwater > Wetlands > Sediment ...
ACCTCGGTCGTCCATCTCGCCGCCCTGGCCGCGAGAGTAGTCGTAAAAAGGTCTCCAGCGCTGCGAGAGCCGCCGCGCGCCCACTGGCCGCGAGCGTAGTCGTAAAACGCGCTCCAGCTCTGCGTTCCCAACCTCGGTCGCACATCTCGCCCACTGGCCGCGAGCGTAGTCGAAAAACGCGCTCCAGCGCTGCTTTCTGCCTGCTAGACGGAGGCGAGCTTTAGCGCAGGCTTGAAGAACGAGGGGTCGATTGCGACTACCGATGGCTTCTTCTGACTTTTCTTGGGCGCGGCGTGGTCCGAAGGCTTTGGCGAGGCCTCGCCCATAGCTACCGGTTCGTCTGGTAATTCGACTACCCGGGGTTCTAGGTCGGCATCGCTCGTCAAGATCTCGTGTAGCGAGGTGGAGTCCAAAGCTACATTCTCTGGGCGCGAGGCAGAGCCCAAAGGCGCTGCTGGGCGTGGCGCCGCTGGGCGTGGCGCTGCTGGGCGTGAGGCAAAGCCCAAAGGCGCTGCTGGGCGTGGCGCCGAGACGGCCACAGGCTGTGGCTGCCACGTCTTCATGCGCCCCATAGGTGCGCGCGGTGCGGGGAAAGCCGGAGCTTTGGGCGGTGGGTCGCGCACCTCGTAGGCCGAGTGTTTCACAGCCGCGGGGATAGGGGTGTCCCTCATCGTTGCGAGGGTGACACCCCGCGGGGCTAGGGTGGCGAAGCAAGTCTTCTGACTAGATGGGTCCGCGCGCTTGTGTTGTGGGCATAGCTGGGCTATGCTGCGCGTCGGGAGTCTGCATACTTTGCATGGGTGGCTCATGTCGCAGAAAGATCGGGCTCGCGGGGGAACCCAACGCTATACCTATGCGCGGATAAACCCGAAGCCAAAGATCGTGCGGAGTATCATATGATCATCGCACGATCGAGCTCCGCTGCGGAGCCCAAAGCGTTAGCTTCGGGTTTTATCCGGAGCCGGGTGCGAGTAAGACCCAGTTGGGGTGGGTCTTCATGAACGCGGCCACTGCTGAGGAGATCGCGGGGTCGTCCTTGGCCTCGCTGGTGCGGAGCCCAAAGGTAGAGATATTGCCCACAGTAGGTTTGGGTTCCTCCGCGGCGAACGCAGAGCTGGGTTCTGCCGCGGCGGCGAACGCAGAACTAGGCGTCGCGGGCTCTTTCTCTTGGAGGCCGTCGGCCCCCCATACCTCCTCTTCGAGGTCCAGGGTCCTACGGTCGTTGGCGGTCACGCACCGGTCTATGACAAGGATGTCGGTTTGTACCCCTTTTACTGTCTTCGTGAGCTCGGCCACGTTCTCCGTGAGAGAGTGCACGGTTTTTTGGAGCTCCGTTATCTTGACCTCTGGCCAGTTGAGTGGGCGCACGCTAGCAGCGTTCTCTAGACTAACTATCCGTTTCCGGATCTCGTTGTCGACCGCCTGTTGGGTTTGGATATGGTTCGTGAGCATCCGGTTCGCCATGTCGATCCGCACCCCGAGCTCGTCTATCCGCTTTATGCACGCAGAGACCATATCTAGGGTGAAGGAGGTCGCGGTTAACCCGAGCTTGTCGAGCGGGGGGGTGGGGATCGATACTCCCTCCCGCTGCTGCTGCGTGGGCTGATCTACCTGGGTAGCCTGAGTGTCCTGAGTGTCCTGCGTGTTTCTCGTATTGTGGGTATTGAGGTTGTTGGCCATCTGCATTATGTGGGCGAACGACATTATGTGACCGCGCAAAAAAGTCGACCGCGGTATTATCACACGGAGTGGCGAGGCCTCGCCCGAAGCCTACGACTAATAAGCGATCTCCCACGGGAGGAACCCATTGATCGCCGCTCCGACGCCGAAGTTGTTGGGGGCGCCCCAGGCTAGGTTGTTGGTCGGTAGGCCGACGCCGATCTCGATGAACCCGGTAGTCCTGACGATGGCGGTACCCATTGTGGGGACCCCTTGGTTGATGACTACGATGGTGAACAGTTTTTGCCGAGTAGGAGTCATGTAGGCGGGGAGCGCCGCCGCAGACGATATTATGGTGGCAGTCACGTTCCCACCCACATCGGCGACGCGTATGGAGTTGATGAACCTTTTTCTATCGAGGCGGACCATGTCGATCGTCGATGCCGTTGCCGCAAAGAGCCCTCCTTGCCATGTAATAGCAGCGCCCGATAGGGATTCGTAGTAGTTAAGGAGAGTAACGTTCCCAGGAATGGAAGCGGCATTGAGTCGGATTCCGCCGGAGAAGAACTTGTCCCCTGCGATGGTTTGGGTCACGGTGGAGACACATCCTGGGTTCGTGCCATCCGCTGGCTGCAAAGCCAGTACTTGGCCAGTGAGGCTAGCGCCGTTAGCATTCGGCACGGCGCCAACAGCCCCGAGGGTGACGTCACCGCTATTATTGCCAGAAAGAGTACCGGCGCCGCCGAGTAAGACCATGCCACTATCTCTCAGCAGTTTTCCAGTAGCGTTGTCGAATACGGCGATGTGATCCGCGGTAGAGCCAATGGGGCCTACGACATCACCGATCAATGTCGGGATGGCTGAGCCGTTCACCGTATGGCAGTAGATGTCATAGGGGTTTGGGTGTAGGAGTCCAGAGAGTGCCATGCAGTCGGGATGTATATTGGCGCGCAAAAAGGGCCGGGCAGTATTACGGCGAGCGGCATGTTACGCCGTGATGCTGACGTTGTCAAGTAGGCCGGCTGCCGGGGGCGCCACGCCGTTAGCCCATGCAAGGACAGAAACGCCCGCTGGCATGGCAGAATAGTTGACGTTATATGTGGGGGTGACCCCGTTGTATTTTGCGACATTGCCATAGTAGGAGTACGCCTGGGCAAGGAGGAGCGTGTTGACGAACCCACCGCCGGAGCAGCCGAAGCACTCATTATTTGCGATCGTCGTAGCGAACGCGGTCTTGACGCCCTTGGGGTCGACGATATACACGCCGGCGCCATTGGGGCCCGAGATGGTATTGTGCTCGATGTCGCAGAAGGCAAGGGCAAAGACCTTTATTCCTCCGCACGTGGACGAGGAGGACGATTTTCCGAACGTGCACCGCAATACCTTGCAGTTGGTGCTCGTGTCCGAGATGCCGAATGTGGGGAGGTCCTGCACATCGGTCTGGTAGCTCCAAGCCTCCCCTCCGGCAGTGTGCGCGTTCCCGCTGGATGAGCAGTCGAGGACGTCGACGCTATCGCATCCGCGCACCCGGAAGCCTGAGACGATGCCAGCTGCGCTAGAGTGGCCAACGGAGGAGCACTCCCGGATGACGCCGTTCGTGCTGTCGTTGATCGAGAAGCCTGTGGCGCCTTGGAGGGCGAGAGCGGATCCTGGGGCCGCTGCTGCTGGATGGGCGCAGCCGGACGCCGCGCAATGCTCGATCACAAAGTTGTCGGTCGACACGATTGCGTATGCGGATGCGTCGTTGGTGATGTAGGTGTTGAGCGTGGATCCGTTGATCGTCCGTCCAGCTACGGTGTTGCCCCGGATAACCACGTTCTGCACTCTAGCCGTGGCGGCGGCCGCGCCGATTTCGATACCAACGCAGTCTCCGCTCTGGGTGATCGCACTGAGGAGTTTACACCCCTCGATCACGATATCCGAGCTCTGTGTGGTGGCAGACGACGCGATGAAGATGTCGGTACAGAGCGCGCCGCTCAGAGTAGGGAAGTATGCGTTGGCCGTGGCAGGTGCGCCGCCGATGCACCCCTCTGAGTTGCACCCTGTGACCGTTATATGCTTGGTCCCGGTAGCATATAGCATACCCCCGGTGTTTCCCTGCGAGTTCAGGCCCTGCGCGATGAAATCGGTGGTCTCTAGGACGACCATTCCGCCGAACGAGCCGATTACTCCATTGGCTCCGTAGGTTAGGTTATCGGTCACAACCCCTACACTCCCTGTCACCACGACTGCGCTCTCTCGGAAGCCGCCGATCTCTCCGTTGCGGAGGATCACGTTGGTGCAGTTGACGACCTTGATCCCGATCGAGCCGGGAGTCGCCCCTTGGCAGGAGAGGTTGTGCCCCTGGAGGTCGACGACGACGTTGTCTAGGCTGTCTAGTAGGATCGCCACAGTGTTGGCGACCGTCGGGACGATCAGTGCGTCCACGTCGAGGACGTAGGTGGCGTTGCTCTGGGTCGCGACGTACCCAGTCCCCCCACTGATCCCAGTCATCTCAATGCCGCCCGTGAACGGGTAAGGCGAGCCGTTGATCTTCTTCACCCATATCGAGTATGGGCTGCTCGTCTGGAGTAGTCCGCTGATGCTCATAGTGTCGGCGAAGACGGTATTTAGCCGCGGCAAAATGTGGTGGTCGATTACAATACCCACCGAGCGCGGCCGATGAGGTGGTGCTCAAAGTCGTAAAGCAAGCGAGAGGGTAGGGTATTATTTATTTTTCTGAGGAAGCTTCCAGGCCCTAGATACGCTGGGTCTAAAATGCGTGGCGGATATAACCTACAAAGGAGGAACGGACGCCCTTTATTCACCCTCGGCGACGGAGGGGGGACCCCCATCGCATTTATCCGAGGTGGTAACTACGACGGGGAGATCCTATGCATCGACAAGACAGCCCAAATAAACGACGGAGGGGTGTTGGGGCTCGACATCGGATTCAAGGCGAGCGATCTCGAGCCTCTCTTGGATGTCCGCGACCGGAGCTGCCACTACATCGCGGGGCCAAGCGGCTCTGGCAAGACGACGATGGTCACGAACCTCGTCGAGAAGCACATGGAGATGAACCCAGGCGCGCAGGCGTACCTCTTCTCGCGCACGCGCGGGGACCAGGACCCCGCGTGGCACGGCCTCGAAGAGCACGTGACCCAGGTCATCCTAGACGACGAGTTCGCGAAGAACCCGTTCGACTGCACGAGCCTCCAGCCGAACACGATCATCGTCTTCGACGACTGCGCGACGATCCTCGACGACAAGATCCGGGACACCGTCGAAAAGTGCGTAATGGACGCCTTGGAGGTCGGCCGTAAGAGCCGCATCTGGGTCGTCGTGACGAGCCACAACGTGGTCCCGCACGGGAAGCGGTCGTTCCAGAAGAGCGTGATCAACGAGGCGACGGACTTCACGGTGTTCCCGGGGTTCTCAGCCGCGCCGGAGATCGCAAAAGTACTGAAGGACTGCCTAGGCATGGGCGCGCCAGCCATACGCCGTATTCGCGAAGCCGAAAGCCGGTGGGTCACCATTCACAACAGGGCTCCCAAGTATGTACTCGAGGAGCATAACGCGTATATGTGGTGACGCAGGGCGTCGCTTGCTTTTTGGGGGTTTGGCGAGGCGGAGCCTATGCCGTGCCTCGCCGGTCGCTCCAGGGGGCTTTGGGTCGTGCCTCGCGACGAGGCTCCCGGCTAGTACTCGATGTGGCGGGAGAGCTCTTCGTTAGTGATCTCTTCACCTCCGTACCCTTCGCCTTCGCCTTCGCCTTCGCCTTCGCCTTCTCCGCCGTCGCCTCCTCCGTAGCCGATGCGCCCGCGGCGCATGCGCCCTCCGGCCTTTCGGCGGTATCGGCCTCCGGCGCCGTCGCCGTAGCCCATGTAGGCGGCCAGGGGGCCGCCGATAGCAGATGCTGCCTTGAGTGGCCCGCTCAGGGGGCTAGGGATCATGCTCGCCACGCCGAGGGCGGGGGCGACCCACCGAGAGAGGACCTTGTGCTTCTTCAGGAAGTCGCCGATGGACTTGAGCCCGCTAAAGAAGTCGCCGCCCGTGTTCGACTCGACGTCTTTCAGGGAGATGCCGGGCATCTGCTTGGCGTCGAGGATGTTCTGAGACGTGAGGACGCCGATGTTGGTGGTGGATGCTCCAAGTCGTTGGACGGTGTACGTGCCTTCGTTGACGATGATGATGACTAGCACCGGGGTGATGGCGCTCGGATTGAGGTTGGAAACCGTCAAGGCCACCGAGAGCTGGGTCTGCTCGAGCTTGCCAGGGGCCTGCAAGGAGTCCATGCCGATGTCGGTCGCAAACTCGACGCACATGATGCCGCCGCTAAGGCCGATCACGTTTTGCTTGGCCGGGGATACGGGCCCGAGAGCCCCACCAAACCCTGCTGGGGCGGCGGTCACTCCGTTCCACTGGTTCCAGGAGCCCTGGTACCCGTTTTTCACAGCCATCTGGTAGAGCTGGAAGGCGTTCATGCTCGCCAGCAACCCGTTCTTGTTCGCGACGGTGAGGGACGCGGCGTTGATCTGCAGGTAGGTGTCCGTGTTGCTCGGGCTCGAGTATAGGTCCTGGTTCTGCTGGCGCGCGAAGATGTACATCCTAGACGGCCATGAGCTAATCTGGATGTTGTTTGACTGGATGACGACGTTGGACGACCCAGCCGCTCCGAACGCGGGGATCTGTGCCTGGCTGGTGAAGAATCGAACGACCTCCGAGTAGGGGTACGAGATCGGGATGTTTGGGCTGATGGTCATCGTGTCCTTCGGCGTAATGTAGGTGGCGAACAGGAGAGGAACATTGCCCGTGGTGGCCCCAAAGCTGGTTGGCCCATTGAGGGTCCCTCCGAAGGCGAAGTTGGACCCGGTGATGGCGACCTGGTTGTTCGCCGGAGGGAATGGCCCGGCGCTAGGTGGGCAGTGCGACCACATGCGGTTGGCCGCGTTCTGCCCGATCATGGCCACGTTGATGTCGAGGCTAGTTACGTTGATCAGGCCAGACGAGCTGCACCCCTTACTCCACGCGAATGGCGTAAGGATGAGGTACTCACACATGGCGAGGTCTACGACGGCGGTGAGGGATTGCCCGGGGGCCGCAGAGATGGGATTGTCGACCACGACGAAGCTACTGAAGGCCCCACGAGGCTGTTCGTGGTTCGTGATGGCGTTCCCGATGTCCCCTAAGGGGTTGAGGGTAGTCCCGGCGAGGGAGGCGTAGCTCTGGCTCTGGTCTGGGAACACAGGGGTGGTCGACCAGTCCTGGGCGCGCAGGGCTTCCTCGGAGTTGAACCAGTCGGCCATAGGGTGGATGACGTCGGCGAGGTTGATCGAGACGGGCTGGTTGTTGATCGTGGCAGCGATCGTCTCGATCGAGCCAGCGAGGGGCCAGGAGCGCGGGGCGTCGAACCCAGAGTTAAGGAGGGTCTGGCCGGCCGCGGTGGCTATTCCTGTGAAGGTCAAGCGGACAGGGACGTACAGCTGGATCTTCCTGTCCATAGCGATCGACCCGCTAGGGGGCGGCGCGCTCCACTGGAGGGAGGAGTTGCTAATCGACTGGGTCGTCCACTGCTTTCCTGTCACGGTTTGGCCACCTTCGAGGACGGCGTAGTACCGCTCGTTTTCGAGCTGCAGGCGGGGGTCGAGGACCGCGGTGGGCCGGAGCGGCTGGTAGCTTAGCGACATACCTTTGGGTTACACCTCGTATCTGATGCGCGGATAAGACTGGCATGCTACAAAATAACCCGGACCACACTGCGTCTTCGGGCGAGGCCTTGTGCAGCACGCCCAAAGTTCGGTGGGGCCTCACGTGCGGTACCGCCCGCCGCCAACCGTCGCCGCTTGCCGATACCGCTGTAGCTGCTCTTCGCGCGCGACACGGGCGTCGCGCTCCCGTTGGTCGGAAATGGGAGCGGGCGGCTTAATGTACAGAGTCTTTTTCACGAAGGCGATCTTCAAGCTTGCTTGCTGGTTCCGCGCGAGTACGATTGGGTGGATGGCCCCCTGGGTGTCGACCCAGCTGATCGTTAGGTCGAACTTGTACAGGGGCGTCGACGTGAGCAGGTCGACGAGGCGGTACTGCGCGTCGGGCACGTAGTACGCGATCCCGCGGAGGTCGCTGGTTGCTCCGATAGCCGGTATCATGTCACAGATGATAGGGTAGCTCGACGCACCGCCGCTCGTGCCGATCCCGGAGACCAGTGGCCTAACCGTCGGGGTCATGGGGCCGGAGCCGATTGGCGCGTTGTACTGGAGTGTCGGAAGATCCGTCGGCGGGGCTGGGATGATCTCCGGGATCGCGGGGAGACTATTGCTCGTCACGATGATGCGGCGGAGGCTGGCCCACGAAGCGAGGATGGCCACCGTCTGCGTCGTCGAGAAGTACGCCGTGTCGAGTGGGTTGGTATTGGCGAGGCACTGCGTCGCCACGTAGATCTCCTGCGCGTTGAGGGGGTCGGTCGGGTTGTTGATGAATGGCGTCGGGTTCACGATGCCGACGAGGAGAGTCCGGAACCCATCTAGGATGGACTGCAACGCGATGTTTTGCGCTAGGCGCGGGGTAGCTGGTACCGGGACCTGTATGCTCTGGTCCGGAGGCGTAGACCACGAGCTATGGTAGGTCCACGAGAGGAGCCCGGTTGCCGAGTCTAGGCTTAGCCATGGCTGGTTGAAGGCGGCTCCGGGGCCGGCAGGGTTGGCGGCGACGTACGCGGTGAACGCGACCTTCACAGCGGCGTTCACCATCGAGAGCAGGGTGTCGTAGCTGTACATCCAGAAGTAGCTGTTATTGGAGTCAAAGTCCGTAGGGTTGGGGTGGTCGGGCACGATGCCAGCGAAGTCCGCGATCAGCTCTGGCTGCCAGAGGACGTTGGCCCCGTACCAGTTACCGTTGTACGTGATCCCGATCACGAAAGGCGTCAAGAGCTTGTTGAACGGAGAGTTGCCCGCTGCGACTGGGATCACCGGCATGATGTATATCGGCTCCGAGTTCATCGGGAGCGTCAGGCGGATGATCGACAAGAACCACTCGTCGGGGTTGTTGATGATCGGCTGCGTCCTCGTGACGTCTTGGGTGGCGGCGACCCCGTGCTCTTGGCCCGTAGGGGGCGCGCCCGGGAAGACCACGTTCAGGTAGACATTGTTGGTGTCGGTGACGTCCGTCATAGAAACTCAAACCTATGGATGTCGCGAAAACAAAGAGCGCCGATTACTAGCGCTGGGCCTCTCCCGGCTGCCCGACCGCGCTCGTGAGTAGGGTGACGACGCCGTCTGGATCGATCCCGAACTGCGCTGAGGTCTCCCGCAGCATACTAACGTAGTGGTCCAGCGGGAGGTGGCGGAACATGATGCGCGCCGCAGCATGCCTGCCGCAGGTGCGGATGTCGCCGCCCCTCTTCTGCAGTGGGTACTGGTTGTAGCTGAGCGCGTACCCCGAGCCGAGCATCAGCCGGCTTAGGTACGGCTGGTCCTCGTGCGCCTGGCGGATGAAGGCATCGGTCTCGCCTCCGCGCTCTGCGAGGACCCTCAGTGGGTCGTCGGGCCAGCCCCCGAAGCTGCGCGGGCCAGTGCGGCCACCGTCATTCCCGTAGCTGTTGAAGAGCTCGACGAGGTTCGGGTCGTTGCCGATCCCTTTGATGATGGCGCTCCAGTGGCCGTAGCGCGGGCGCGACTCGTACAGGATGATCCCGCACCCAGTGGGGCCGAACAGCTCGTCTAGGTGCTGCAGCCGGTGGAGCTCGGGGTACATCGTGATCTTGCACTGGATGCCCTCGCTGCTGAGGAGCCTCGTCAGGTCCCGGTCGCTGAGCGCGACCTTCTCGAACGCCTTTAGGATGGGTGGCTTTTGCGGCTTTGCCGATGGTCTATGTGTGCGCGTGCTCATGGCGTGAAGCAGGCGTAAAGCAGGTGTATAGGGGGGGCGCAAAAAGTGGGTGGCGAGGCCTCGCTCGGAGGCAGAGCCCAACGTACGCGAGTCTGGACGACTATACGAAGCGGCCGTAGGCATCTCGCTGGCGGTACGTGGCCCTTCGGCGGGGTGCGGGTCGGCGTTTAGCAGCCCCAGCTCTGACTCCCCCGACGAGGACACCTCCTCGCCCTCTGGCGCTTTGGGCCCTGCCGCGCGCTTTGGGCCGTGCCGTGCGGACGAACTGGCCGTATCGGTTCCTCTTGGGTAAGCGACCCCCAGCAGCGGTGACGGCTCTCCTTTTCTTCGCGATGAGGCGGGCGCGGATCTCGGCCGCGGTTGGGCGGCGTCGCGGTGGGGCGGCGGGCGCGGTGTACGCCGCTAGCGCGCTCGAGGCGCGGTGCGCGATATCCTGATATGGGAGCTCCTTGAAGAAGCTGGCTACATCGCCGAAGTCAAACCCTCCTCGCCCGCGGCTGCTAACTGGGAGGCGGTACCGACCTCCTCTTCGGGCGACGCCTCGTTGGCGGCTATATCCCTCTCCCATGCCCATCTCTCCCATAATCTCGTCGATCTCGGCGTCGGTAAGGCCCTCGCTCGCGAGATCCTCGTAGACATCTTCTAGACTGAACTCTGGCTCTAGCGCCTGCGCAATCTCAGGCGCGGCAGAAACTGCTTCTTCCAATGCGACAGCGACTTGCGGTGAAGCTGCGGCGGCCTCGTGTAATGCAGCAGCTGGGGAGCTATTGAGTAGAGCTCCGATACGAGGATCGACGGCGATCGCGTGCTCCAGTGCTGGAGCTAACGCGGGTGACACATCTAATGCCACGGCCACCGCTTGCTTCTCTTGGGCCTTCTTTTTCGTTGTGGCGGCAGGAGCGCGCGCCGCTCTAGGGGCGGCTTTCGCGCGCGATGGGCGCGGCCTATAACGCGCGGCCCGAAGTAGGACGGGGATATGCCGATTTCTGGTAGCGGCGCTCATCCTGGGGAACTGCATTTTCATCGCGCTCCGTAGCTCCGCTAAGTCGCCTGCGCGGACTCCACCGGCCCTCTTGCGCGCTGGCATTCCATGCATCTTTCGGTAGATCGGGCTAGCCAGCTGCATGGCTCTTTTCATCGAGACGCCCCTTTCTTCTCGGATATCGTTGACCAGTTCTTGCCAACCTGAGCGGTAGTATCGCTTTCCACGGGCGGTGGGCTTTTGCCGGAGATGTCCGACATATTGGCCTCGGGGCATGGCTCTTCCTCCAATGAGGACTCCGCCATTGCCAGCCCCCATTGCGATGCGCTGTTCTAGTATCTCGTGGATACGCTGCTGCATGGAGTGGTATACCTAGGGGGAAATAACCTGGGCGCTGCGTATTTATAGGCGCACCACGACGTCGCCGACGACGCGGTCGAAGCGCACCCCGTCGTTGTCGATCGCCTTCAAGTAGCGGCGGAGTTCGTACATGCTAGGCGGGCGCTCTTTCTGCAAGAGGGCCCACTGCCGCGCCACAACTAAGAGAGGTCTCCGTCCCATACCCTGGCGGTAATTGGCGCGCACGATCTGCGCGAGTTCTGGCCTCGCGTGTATCGAGTTCACTTTCGCAGTCGCGCCACGCCCACCCGCCTCTAGCTGCTCCCTAGTCATCCTCTGCCTCCGCTGGTGGAACTCCTTCGAGGCGTTGCGGTTCTTCTCGACGCTGGGGTCCATCGTATATAAGCGAGGTAAAACCCATAGGCACAAAATGTGTCTCATTGCGTTCGCAGCATTAATGGCTACTCATGCTACCACCTTACCTCTCGTCTGGCTATACCATTCTAATGCGGTTAGGTTGTGCTCTAAGTAGGCATACTGGTCGGCTATCGGTATCTTATAGACCTCCTGGTCGAAGAAAGCATCGGATGGGAGATATGTGTCGTCCATAGCGATTAATGCCTGCCAGGTTGCCGTCATCATGGCCAATAAGGGGCCATATTCGAGGGATTTACTGTAGTACTCCTGTGGGTTATATTGTACATCTTGTCCTCTTATAACTTGCTGCCCTGGGGTGGGTCCTGTCTTAGCTAACGAGGCGACCGAATCCCATGCATTGAGGCCTTGGGAGAATGCCTTCATTCGATCTATTCTCTCGACGCCATTCCTGTGGATCGTGTTCCGATCCGTACTGAGGATGGGGGCTTCGCCCGTTTCATCGCCTTGTGCAATGAGATAGTCGATAGCATGTGCCGTATTGATGCCCCCTCCGGTATATGCTTTGTCCGCAGCACGGCGACGCCCTAGAGCATTGATGCCCGGCGCAGTAAGCGCGGGATTGTATGACCCGATTCCGACCATTTCTCGGATGCGCTGTTGCTGGATGTAGTGTGGGTCATAGGCCATCTCTATATATGCGTGAGCAAAAAGGCGGAGTGGTTTAACCCCACCCAAGGACGAACTCGATGCCGACATTGTTCGCGGAGCGGCTCAAACCCACCCAAGGACGAACTCGATGCCGACGTTGTTCGCGGAGATCGTGCGCATCCGGCTGAACTGCGTGGGGTCCCTAATCCGGTAGCGCAGCTTGTTTTTCGTGGTGTGCGCGGGCTTGATCGGCCAGAAGTCGTGAGCCTGCAGCCACTCCTCAGCAGCGGGCTCGGTCCACATGGAGCGGTCGAAGAGAATAGCCTGCGTGTGGGACATCCTATCAGTAATCATCATAATCCGGGTTGCCATAATCCTGGTCGCAGTGCTCAGACGCGCCTACTATAGTCAGCTGTCCCTTCGAGCGCACGCGGCTGACTGCCGTGTAGACGAGCCCTGGGCACATCCAGTCAGCGATGTATACGACCTGGACCGGCTCCTCGATCGTCTTGCCTTGCACCGAGTGGACGGTGGACGCGTAGCCCCACTCCCAACACTTCGTCATCAGCAGCCTCTGCGCATCTTTCCACGGGAGGACTCTCCTTTCCCCCGCGTTGCCCTCCTTGTAGGTCTTACAGCAGCGGAGGGGGATTGGGGCCTCTTTGGGCGGCCTCTTTTTGCCGAAGGCCGCCTTCCTGATCGCCGTGTTCACCCTGGCCCTGGTCTCGCGCTTCCCGCAGATGACCAGTAGGCGGTTGGCTAGGTCATCTGCAGACCTCCCCTGGAACGTCTTCTCGAGGTCCTCGATGCTCCTTAAGGACCGCACTCCGGCATCAAGGATCGCCTGGAGCTGCGGAGTATCTCCGCAGTCTGCTAGCCGTAGGTTGCGGACACGATCTTTGAGCGCGGCGGTATCTGCGTCAGACGACCGCCAGTCCTTTGTGAACTCGATAGTATGGGCCATCGCCGTCCGCTCTTTGAACGGCCCGTATTGCATCCGCGGCGCCTTTGGCACGACTGGCGCGGTCTGAGCCTCGTCTCCAGCTAGGATTATGCACCGACTAGCCGCTTTCCGTTCGAGGCGCTCGAACAGATCGGCTGAGATCTGGGACGCCTCGTCCACGATGATGATATCGCTGCCCATTACTTTCTGTGCCATAGCTTTCATGCGGTCGTCTGCTGGGTATAGCCACGAATGCAGGGTCGCCCCCGGCACTTCGTTGTTGAACTTGCTGAGTTCATCGTCGACGGTGTCGTTCTGGAAGGCGGTCACCGCCACAGAGTTATCCCACGAGAGCTCCTTATATACGCTGGCAGCCCATGTCGTTTTTCCGAAGCCACCCGGCCCTCTCAGACAGACAGTTAAGGGTACGTGGCGCACTCCGCTTACTAGATCCTCTAGGTCTGGAATCCTGGGCCATTGCCTTTCAGCGACGGGATCGAAGCGCCACGCCGTCTCCCACGAGATAGGATTTACTCCCCTCTCTGCGTCGCCCCGTAATAAGAAGCCTATATCGTTGGCACCAGGGGGCAGGGGGCGGTCTTCCAGCCGGAGCTCCCAGCCCTTGACTAGGCGGCTCGTCCCATACTTCTCGCTCTTCAGCGGCACGACCTCTCCGGATTTCACCTTATTGACTCCTCTCTTAGCATCGCTCGATACCTTCCACCGCCCAGGCTCCTCCCACACAATATCTAGCCCCTCTTTGAAGAGCTTCGGGTCCCTATCGCGGAGGATGATAGCATCAGTCTTTACTGCGACTGGTGGCTCCGCCATCTGGTACAACTTGTGGAACATCGCGATGTGCGAGTACGCGAGTACATACGACCGTAGGTGCGGATACCGAGTCCCAGCTTCGGACTCAAACTCTACCATAAAGCCCTTACCAGATGGCTCGAAGCCTCTCAACCTATCTACGTTCTCCCACACGAGCCTCTCGGCTTCGTCGCGGTCTCCAGCATAGAAGCGGTCCCTAGTGTAGCGCTGCTGCCACTTGCCGATGACCTTTCTCATGACATCACCTCCAGCGATGTCGCCTTCTTCGAAGAACTTCGACGAGAGCATGATATGGCGCAGCCGGAACGTGGCACCACCATTTTCCTTGATATGGCGGAGCCACACCGTCGGGTATCCCCTTCCGCTGATCAGGTAGGGAAACTGCTTCAGACTCCAGTGGTGCGGCACGACGTCTTCCACGAGAGCGAACCCCGTCTGCCATAGTAGGGCGTCCTGCTCTTCCTCGGTGATATCGAGAGGGAGCCATCCACCCATTGTCGGCACGTGCGGGAGCCCATACCGGCGATATAAGTCAGTATACCAGCACTGGCGGTAACTCGCGAAACAGCTATTGAGGTCATACTCTACATCAGTAGCCTTGACTGGAGTAAACTCGACGGCACAGTGCTCTACCTGGGTACTGTCGAGGTAGTCCCGCAGAGCAGACTTTTCGAGCCCCTCCAGCCCGCATGCCTTACGGAACAGGGACGCGGTCACCCCCTGCACGCTACGGCAGAACGGAGCTTGCTCGAAGGCCGCCCGAAAGTCGTAATTGAGCTGACTCTTTACCGTCGCATTGGTCCCTGCTCGGTCGAGCAGCTCCTGGACGAACGCTTCGTTCCGGAAGAGGACGCCTTCGTGCAAGAACGCGTCTTCGTGCACGATCGACGCCCATCGGCCTTCGTGCATACTCTCTTTGAAGACCTCCTCCGGCAAATCCACGACCTCCCCATTAAAGTCCGCCATTGACTTTGGCTCCACATGGTGGCATCCGGTAATCAGGGTGATAATCCTCTTGTCTTCGCGGCGCTCCCCGTTCTTTTTCGTTGTGTTGTAGCTCCACCATGGCCGCTTCATCCTATCTAGGAGCTCGACCCCGATAGTGTGGTGGTACCCATCGGCCCGCCCACCGGCTCGGGTCACAAGCTCCTTGATCCGCTCAGCGGTCACCAGCTTGCCATCGCTCCACTTTACGTTGAGCTCTGCGCACAACGCCTCCAGAGCAGGCCACCGCTTCGCCACCTCCTTGAGGAAGCATAGGAGGGTCCCTTTTTCGTGTGATGCCACATGGCCAGGCCCCTCCGGGTGCTCCCTAGGGTACACCAGCTCATGCACGGCTTGGACTCGTAGCTCGATCGGCTCTCCGAACTCGTGGATCGAGTCCGAGTACTTGGTCAGGACCTTGTACAGGGCAGCCACTTTCTCTCTGACGGTCGTGCCCGAGAGCTGGTACGGGCCAGCCCACACCTGGTCTCCTGTCCGGACGTACTTCCGCATCCAGCGCTCGACCTCGTACCGGTCGGGAAGACCAGCGTCGTCGGGCTGGAACAGGCCCATGGCTGGGCCCCAGCCGTAAGAGGAAAGTACTACGTCGACTTCCTCGTCGGTAAGAGTGTCGGTCCAGTGGCGGACAACAGCATCGAGTTCCTCATTGGTAAGGGTATCGGTCCAGTGGCGGACGAGTTCTTCGACTTCTTCGTCGGAAAGGGGCAACCCAGTTTGCCCTATGATGTCTCCTAGTATGTCATCTAGTATGTTATCAGGTCTATGCATTATGGCTGTATGTCTCTGTGCTATGTTACTCTAATATAAGGCCTAGCTGCGATAAATAATACCCGGTAGCAGCGCCGCCTATATAGAGGAGGTATTATTTTCCCGAGTTAGAATAAACCGGCGCTCTGTATACAGTCAACCATAATGGAGTGCAATACCTGCGAGTACATCACAGCTAATGGGTCGCTATGTGGAAAACGATGCATGCGGAGCGAGAGATGCTACCGACATAGGGACTCGCGAGTATACGCGGTCTGCACCGCTGCAGGGTGCACAACCAGGACGCGGTCCCAGTACGCGAAGTGCTGCAAGCACAACCAGGTCTGTGCCAACGCGGCGTATACCGCGCGGAAGAAAGCGCAGCAAACCGCAGAGCTAGCCGAAAGCTACGCCCTCGAAGTACTCTCTTGGGAATGGGCGCCGCCTCTTCTCGAGGGCGCGGGCCAGGCGATCTCGTAGCGCGCCTGGCAATAGGTCCTGCTTCTGAGAGTTACCAGTAGGGCGTAGCGTACGAAGGTTTAGCGTATACCTCGCCCTCGAACGTTCGTATGGCACCGAGAACACCAACAGCTCAAGGTCACTGCCCCTAGGGGTGAGCACGCTCGCATCCAGGTAGTGGTCGTTCCGGTCGTCCTCTTCCCCCCGCGACCCAGGGATCGATATTGTTATCGAACGATCCCTGGAGGGCCACCATTTCAACCCCGGATCGACCCACGCAGCAATATCGCGCGCGACGGCACTCAGCTCTGGCTGCATCTCGTATGGAAGCGCGACAGCTTCGTCTAAATTATTATTAATGCGGGTGTCCGTGTCGAACTTTCTAACGCGCTCCGTCTAGCGGTGAAAAAGCAGAGCTGGAGCGCGTTTTACGACTACGCTCGCGGCCAGTGGGCGCGCGGCGGCTCTCGCAGCGCTGGAGACCTTTTTACGACTACTCTCGCGGCCAGGGCGGCGAGATGGACGACCGAGGT
>Ga0115026_10000110_pt1 | contig 16342 bp, 10 predicted proteins | sample Mud_0915_D1_FD_83878 | JGI IMG/M metagenome (GOLD analysis project Ga0115026, IMG submission 83878) | Wetland microbial communities from Old Woman Creek Reserve in Ohio, USA - Mud_0915_D1 | ecosystem: Environmental > Aquatic > Freshwater > Wetlands > Sediment ...
TTGCACGGAGTATATCGGAGTTTCACAGAGTCGCCCTCTGCTCTTAGCCCCTTGCCCTGTGCCTTATTTATATTCATCCCAGCTCTTTATTGCCAGGTCGTCCATTGTCATCCTGCAGAAAGCTAGTCTGAATGCACTTGCGAGCCGGGCATTTGTCAAAAGCGGAACATTAAAATCGACAGCAGTTCTTCTGATTGAGTAGTCGTTATTCAGCTCGGTAGTTGTAAGATCCTTTGGTATGTTCACTACCAGGTCCACTTCCCTTGTCCTTATCAGTTCTATCGTATTGGGTGATTTGTTTTCATCGGGCCAGTAAGCAACATGAGCTTCGACGCCTGAATGTTCAAGGAACTGCTGTGTCCCCCTTGTAGCATAGAGCTTATGCCCTTTCTCACGTAAAGCCCTGGCGCTGTTCAGTAATTCAACCTTTGAGCGTGCCGGACCGGTGGAAAGGAGAATGCTTTTTTGGGGGATCCTGTAGCCTACTGAAAACATAGCCTTTAAAATAGCTTCATAAAATCCTTCCCCGATACACCCTACCTCTCCGGTTGATGACATATCAACTCCAAGCACGGGATCAGCTTTTGCCAGTCTTGAAAAGCTGAACTGAGGTGCTTTGACACCAACATAATCGAGCTCAAAAACCGATTTATGGGGTTTTTCAACAGTGATGCCGAGCATCACTTTGGTGGCCAGCTCAATAAGGTTTGTTTTAAGGACTTTTGAAACAAAAGGCATGCTGCGGCTGGCACGGAGGTTGCATTCAATGACTTTAATGTCATTATCCTTTGCAAGGAACTGAATGTTGAATGGTCCGGTTATGTTGAGCTCTTTTGATATCTGCCTTGAAATCCGTTTAATCCGCCTCATAGTTTCAAAGTATATCTTCTGAGCCGGGAAGACCATTGTAGCGTCGCCTGAATGCACTCCGGCAAACTCTACATGTTCACTTATGGCATAGGCAATGATTTCTCCATCCTTTGCAACTGCATCTATTTCAATTTCTTTTGCATTTTCAATAAACTCCGAAACAACTACAGGATATTGTTTCGAGACCTGTGCTGCAAGATCGAGATAATGCAGCAACTCATTCCTGTTAGAAACAACGTTCATAGCCGCCCCCGATAACACGTAGGAAGGTCTTATAAGTACGGGGAATCCTATCTGATCAACAAAACTGAAAATATCATCAATAGTCGAAAGTTCCTTCCATCGAGGCTGATCGACCTTAAGGTTATCGCACATGCTGGAAAACTTATGTCTGTTCTCAGCCCTGTCAATTGACAGAGGTGATGTGCCCAGGATGGGTACATGATGCTCATGCAGGCGCATGGAAAGGTTATTCGGAATCTGTCCACCGACCGATACAATAACTCCACGGGGTGATTCCAGATCGATAATATCGAGGACTCTTTCAAATGTCAGCTCGTCAAAATAGAGCCTGTCGCAGATATCGTAATCGGTACTTACAGTTTCGGGATTATAATTGATCATTACGGATCTCAATCCAATCTTCTTGATAGTGTCAGCAGCGTTTACAGAGCACCAGTCAAATTCGACGCTCGAGCCAATTCTGTAAGCACCTGATCCGAGGACAATTATAGATCTTTTATCATTGTCAAAACTAATGTCGTGTTCAGAGCCGCCATAAGTCAGATAAAGATAATTTGAAACTGCCGGGTATTCGGCTGCGAGAGTATCGATCTGCTTGACATAAGGTACAATCCCGAGTTTCTTCCTGAACTCCCTTACTTTCAAAAGGTCGCGGTTTATTTCTGAAGAGTCTGATTTAATAACATGACGCGCTATCTGGAAATCGCTGAATCCATAATTTTTAGATTGAGCCAGCAGGTCTTTCGGGACTGATTCAAGTGTTTTATACCTGCATAGTTCTTTCTTGATACCGATAATATTTTTCAACTTATACAGGAACCATTTGTCAATTTTTGTCAACTCATAGATCCTGTCGATAGCGATACCTTTTTCAAGAGCGTCAGCAATGACGAATATCCGCATGTCTGTTGGTTCGGCAAGTTCTTTTTCGATATCCCTGATATCGAGTTTCAGGTTACCTGTGAAGCCATGCATCCCCTGTCCGATCATCCGGAGCGCTTTCTGAATCGCCTCCTCAAAGGATCTTCCTATGGCCATTACCTCCCCCACGCTTTTCATACTGCTTCCGATAAGATGCGAGACCCCCTTGAATTTGTTGAGATCCCAGCGGGGGATCTTGCATACTATGTAATCAAGGGCAGGTTCAAAGAAAGCAGTGGTCTTTTTTGTGACCGAGTTTTTCAGCTGATGTAGGCCATAGCCGATTCCAAGCTTGGCGGCAATGAACGCAAGAGGATATCCGGTTGCCTTGCTGGCCAGGGCACTTGACCGCGAAAGGCGGGCATTTACCTCGATGACCCTGTAATCCTCCGATTCGGGTGAGAGTGCATACTGGACATTGCATTCGCCGACTATTCCTATATGCCTGATAATCCTGATGGAAAGTTCCCGGAGCTTGTGATATTCACTGTTGGTAAGGGTCTGTGAGGGAGCAACCACAATACTTTCTCCGGTATGAATGCCAAGAGGATCGAAGTTTTCCATATTGCATACGGTTATGCAATTGTCATATTTATCCCTGACAACTTCATACTCAACCTCTTTCCATCCCTTAAGCGATTCCTCAACAAGAATCTGGTTTGTATAGGAAAAAGCCCTCGATGCCAGGTTGCGAAGCTCTTCGATATTTGTTGCAAAACCACTGCCCTGGCCACCCAGTGTAAAGGCGGCTCTTATAATGACCGGAAATCCGAGCCGGCCGGCCGCATCAACAGCCTCCCCGATCCCCTGTACTGCAATACTCCTTGGTGTTTTAACATCAATCTCGTTAAGCCTCCTTACAAAAAGTTCGCGGTCCTCGGTGTCAATAATGGCTTCCACAGGAGTTCCCAGTACCTTTACCTTGTACTTTTCGAATACTCCCTGTCTGAACAATTCTGTTCCACAGTTCAAGGCTGTCTGACCTCCAAATGACAAAAGGATCCCATCAGGAGATTCCTTTTCAATTACCTTTTTTACAAAATATGGAGTGACAGGAAGGAAATAGATTTTATCGGCGAGCTCTTCGGAAGTCTGTACGGTAGCAATATTGGGATTAATCAGTACAGTTTTTATTCCTTCCTCTTTCAAGGCTTTAAGTGCCTGCGAACCTGAATAATCAAATTCACCAGCCTCACCGATCTTAAGTGCTCCCGATCCAAGAATAATTACCTTCCTGATACCCTCTTTCATTGTTGGATTTTAGTCATCAAAAATATAAGAAATTTTTGAATTTGTTTTGCATTGAAATTATTATGTATATATTTGCACAATTTATGAATAATTATGCAAAAGACCAAGAGACTCCTGGCTGTCGAAAAAATAATTTCTACAGAGAATATCAGATCTCAGGAAGCCCTGCTTAAAAAACTGAAAGGTAAAGGGATTGTCTGTACCCAGGCTACTTTATCACGCAACTTAAGGCAGTTGGGTGTCAGCCGGATCCCTGACGGGAAAGGAGGTTACAGGTATGCCCTTACAGGCAGGAAGGAAGAGGCTCCGGACCCGGGGATCGGGCTCAATATAATCCCGGTAATTCGTGAAATCGTTGAGGCAAAGGGACTTATGGTGATAAGGACAATTCCGGGGAATGCTAATTCTATAGCCTATTATATTGATAATGCCGGCAGGTATGAGATAGCAGGCACAATAGCCGGTGATGACACCATACTTGTAATACCGCGCGATGGCATAACCCTGAATCAGGTCCATTTATGCCTGGAACTGATAATGCCCGGACTGCATAAACAGATTGAAGAACAGAGGCCAAAATATCAGAAAAAGAAAAATACTTCAGAAAAAATAAATCGGATTAATAACAAGGAAAAATGAAAGAAAAAGTTGTTCTGGCTTACAGCGGAGGATTGGATACATCTGTTATACTTAAATGGCTGATTGAAAAGGGCTACGAAGTGGTTGCATTCGTAGCTGATGTTGGACAGGCTGATGATTTCGAAGAATGCAGGAAAAAAGCTTTGCTGCTTGGGGCTTCAAAAGTGATAATTTCAGACCTGAAAAAGGAATTTATTGATAATTATGTTCTTAAAGCCATAATGGGGAATGCAATTTATGAAGGCAGGTATCTTCTGGGTACGGCACTTGCCAGGCCACTCATTGCAAAAAAACAGATTGAAACGGCAGTACTTGAAAAGGCAAATGCTGTCGCTCATGGTGCAACCGGAAAAGGTAATGATCAGGTACGGTTTGAGCTTTGCTATTATGCCCTGAAACCTGACATAAAGGTCATTTCGCCATGGAAAGACAGGGAGTTCCTCGAAAAATTCAAGGGGAGAACAGATCTTCTCAGATATGCCGCTGAAAAAAATATCCCTGTCAAGGCCAGCATTGACAAACCATACAGTGAAGATGATAACCTGATGCATATTAGCCATGAAGCAGGTATCCTCGAGGATCCCATGTTCCCGGTACAGAAAAACATGCTCGAGAAAATGGTAATGCCTCAGGATGCTCCGGATAAAGAGACCCGCATTGCAATCCATTTTAAAAATGGCATTCCCGTAAAACTTGTAAACAAAGATGACGGGACTGTAAAGGAAGAATCGTATGAAATGTATACTTATCTCAATGAACTTGCCGGGAAGAACGCAATAGGCCTGCTCGATATGGTTGAAAACAGGTTTGTGGGAATTAAATCGAGGGGTGTATATGAGACGCCGGCGGCAACAGTACTGCATATAGCACACCTCGATCTTGAAGGTATTGCCATGGACAGGGAGGTGATGAGATTAAGAAATATGCTAACCCCTAAGTTTGCCGAGCTTATTTATTACGGATTCTGGTTCAGTCCTGAAATGGATTTTCTGATGGCAGCTATTGAAAAGAGTCAGGAACTGATCGATGGAAGCGTGCATCTCTGTCTTTATAAGGGAAATGTACTTGTTGAGGGACGTGAATCACCCTCATCCCTGTATAATAAAGAACTTTCGAGCATGGATATCGAAGGAGGCTTCGACCAGACCGACAGCAAAGGGTTTATCAGGATCAATGCGATCAGGCTTATGGCTCACAGGGCTATTGTCGAAGCCAGCAAAAGCAAGTAGATAATTTTTGACAATGAACATCACAAAGTAACCTATCGATTAATAATATGAAACTCTGGGAAAAAGGTGCGATCCCTGATCCTTCAGTGATTGAATTCACTTCCGGCAGGGACAGGACAACAGATCTTTGTCTGGCAGAATGGGACATTGCCGGTTCAATGGCTCATGCAATAATGCTCAGGGAAGCCGGACTGATAACTGATACTGAGAAGGAAGGGTTGCTGAAAACGCTTTATTCACTTTTTAAAAAGGTGAAAGAGCGGAAGTATGTTATCGAGGATGGCGTTGAGGATATCCATTCACAGGTGGAAAAAGATTTAACTCGTGCCCTGGGCGATTCAGGCAAAAAGATCCATACCGGCAGATCAAGAAACGATCAGGTCCTGGTTGATATAAGACTTTATACAAGAAACAAGATTGATGCACTTGCATCTGATGTGAGCAGGCTTTTTAAGAAGTTCCAGTTACTCAGTGAACTACATAAAGAAGAAATGATGCCAGGTTACACGCATATGCAGCCTGCTATGGCATCATCATTCGGATTGTGGTTTGGATCATATGCTGAATGTCTCGCTGATGATATTCTTTCGTTATCTGCAGCAAGAGCTATTAACGACAGGAATCCTTTAGGATCAGGAGCGGGTTATGGCTCCACACTGCCTTTGAACAGGAAACTTACCACTGCCCTTCTTGAGTTCGACGGTTTATTGTTCAACTCAGCGTATGCAAATCTCAGCCGGGGCAAAGCTGAGTTTGCAACTGCTTCGGCAATGGCTTCAATAGCTCAGACTCTTTCACGTTTTTCGATGGATGTATGTCTTTTTATGACAGCAGAATTCCGGTTTATAGATTTTCCTGATGAATATATAACCGGATCAAGCATTATGCCCCAGAAAAGAAATCCCGATGTTTTTGAGCTTATCAGGGGCCGGGCGAGCCTGATCCAGGCCCTGCCGGGTCAGATAAGTGTCCTGATCTCAGGCCTTCCTTCGGGATATAACAGGGAACTGCAGCTGCTGAAACAATTAATATTTAATGCTTTCAATGAACTGAAGGAGTGTATCGATATAATGATCGTGATGCTCGATCAGATCAGGATAACCAAAGATATAACGGCTGATCCTGCATATAACAGTAGATTCAGTACCGAGGAAGTCAATAGGCTCGTCAGGGAAGGCATGCCATTCAGGGACGCCTATAAAAAAGTTGCCGATATGATCGGGAAAGAAGTCTTCTCAAAGACATCAGTAACCGAATACACTCATGAGGGAAGCATCGGTAACCTGTGTAACAAGGAGATAAGAGCGATCTTTGAAGATAGAATGATATGTTTCAAAAGTAAATCATCGGAAGAGCTGGTCGAAAAAATGATGAAAGAGATTTAGTGGTTTTCCCTTTGTATATTGCTGATAAACACGTCGAAAAGGTAATCGGTATCAGTAGGTCCGCCTGAAGCCTCAGGATGGAACTGGGTTGAGAAAAATGGCTTTGTTTTATGTTTCATCCCTTCATTTGTGTGGTCATTTATATTGATGAATAGAGGTTCCCACTCCTTGTCCAGAGTATTATTGTCTACTGCAAATCCGTGATTCTGCGAGGTTATGTATGCTTTGTCAGTACCAACCTGCAACACAGGCTGGTTATGACTTCTGTGTCCATATTTGAGTTTATAGGTATCAGCTCCGGAGGCCAGTGCCATCAGCTGATTCCCCAGGCATATACCAAAAATTGGTTTGTTGCCCGAAAGTGACCGTCTGATATTTTCAATGGTTGTTCCGCATAATTTTGGATCGCCCGGGCCATTGGTGAGGAAAAGTCCGTCATAGTCTTCCTTATGAAAATCATAGTCCCATGGCACCCTTATTATTGTCGTGTCCCGTTTAAGCAGGTTCCTTATTATGTTGTACTTCACCCCGCAGTCAACAAGCATTATCTTGTATTTTCCTGAACCATAGCTCTTTATCTCATGTGTGCTTACTTCAGCAACAAGGTTAGTCCTGTTCGGATCGTTAAAGCTGATTTCAGTTCCCTCCGGTTCAATCTTGCCTGGCATAGCTCCTTTTACCCTTATCCTCTTTGTCAGTGCACGTGTATCGATACCGAAAACTCCGGGCACACTATTACGCCTAAGCCACTCGTCAAGGCTCTCACTGGCATTCCAGTGACTGTAATCGAACGAGTAATCTGAGACTATCAATCCCGAGATATGGATCGATGAAGATTCGTAGAAACTATAAAGGTCGTTTTCTTCATTTTTCCCTGGTGCCCCGTAATTACCGACCAGCGGGTATGTCAGGCAGAGAATCTGTCCCTTGTATGACGGGTCAGTCAGGCTTTCGGGATATCCGGTCATGGCAGTATTAAAAACTACCTCACCTGCGGCAGGGACGGGAGCTCCGAATGATCTTCCGTAATAAACCGTGCCATCTTCAAGTGTCAGTTTTACCTTTAAAGGATTATTCATTCAGCTTTTAAAATAACAAGTTTATTTGCAGGATGATACCGCTTTGTTGATCTGTTCCATAGCTATCCTTACTTTCTGATGTGTAGTCGCCAGGTTCATTCTCATAAATCCCTCACCCCCGGGACCGAAAGTTGATCCTTCATTCATCCCTACTTTAGCTTTATGGATGAAGAAGTCATGGAGTTCCTTTCCAGGCATGCCAAGTTTTCTGCAATCCAGCCAGATCATATATGTAGCTTCAGGCTGAACCGGAACTATTTCGGGAATATTTGCCCTGCAGTAGTCAATTACATAAACAACGTTCTGATTCAGATAATCCAGCAGGTCCTCGAGCCATTCGTGACCATGCGAATATGCTGCTATTGAAGCAATTGTGCCAAAAATATTACCGTTTCCGATATGAAGGTGCCGGACTTTTGAGTTAAAATATTTTCTTAATACAGGATTGGAAATAACTACTGATGACGTTGAAAGGCCGGCCAGATTGAATGTTTTGCTGGGAGCAAGACAGGTAACTGTAATATCTGCAATTTTATCGGAGATGCCGGCAACTGGAGTATGGTGAAATCCCGGCAGCACCAGATCGCAATGTATCTCATCCGACAGGATCAGGATATTATTCTTTATGCAAATTTCAGCCAGCATGGCCAGTTCATTTCCGGACCAGGTCCTTCCGACCGGATTATGAGGATTGGAAATGATTATCATTCTCGTATCGGGGGTAATTGAACCTGTAAGCGAGTCAAGATCCATCACCCATTTGCCATCCACTTCAATCAACCGGTTAAAAATAAGATTGCGTCCGTGACTTTCAACGGCTGAAAAGAATGGGGTGTATACAGGAGGCTGTATTACAATGGAGTCGCCGGGACGTGTAAATGCAAGGGTGCATAAATTAAGTGCGGGAACGATACCCGGGCAGAAGCAGATCCATTCATCCTCGATCGGCCAGTTATGCCTTCTCAGCATCCATGCAGAAATTGACCTGAAAAATTCAGCAGGATGAAATGAATACCCAAGTATCTCATGTTCAAGCCTTTTTCGAAGTTCGCTGATTATGAAATCCGGTGTTTTGAAATCCATATCTGCAACCCACATCGGAATTACATTTTCAGAGCCGAATATTTCATTTCTGAGATCGTACTTTACACAGTTGGTGCCTTCTCTTGAAACCTCTTCATCAAAATCCCATTTCATCGTGAATGTATTAGTTTCAGGGGCTCAAAGATAAATAAAATTGAGGATGAATGGAGTATGCGAATTTGATGAAAATCTTTACTTGCAGGCGAATCTGTTCCGGATCATAACTGAAAAGATATTAATGATTGAATTTGCAAAATTGATTGAAGTGAGGAAGCTATTTTAATATTATTTATTATTTTTATAGGCGTTTTTAAGTGAGATTTTAATTTTAAACTAATAAAAATGAAAAAAGCTATTGCAGTTATTATTCTTCCAATGCTTATATTATGCGTTTGCGGGCTTGGTTCATGCAAAAACAGATCTGAAAAGAAAGTTCTTAAGGAGGCTGAGCTTGAACAAGTTGATTCTCTTGAAAGTGAGATCGAAAAGAATGTCTACCCATTGCCAACATCTGCTGAAGTTATTAAAATGCTGCAGGACCTGGAAGTTGGGTATTTCCTGGGTATTTCCAACCCCGTTGAAAATGCAAGAAAATATTTAACCAGTGCGAGCAAAGCTATCAGCATGGGCACTTACGGGGCTGATCTGAGTTATGCTACACTGTATAATATCCAGCAGGAAATAATAAATTATCTGGATGCCATCAGGTCCCTGGCCGCTGACCTGAGTATGTCAGCGATATATGACGAAACATTATATGACAAAATCAGAGATAATTTTGATAACAAGGATGAGCTTGTTAATGTACTGACCGATGCCTTCAATAATACCTACGCCTACCTGAGTGAAAACGAACAGCAGCCTCTTGCCCTGCTGGTAGTGGGAGGTGCCTGGGTGGAGGGGATGTATCTTACAACTCACGTATCAGAAGCAGCTTATCAGGTTGCAGGAATTTCAAAGGTTTTAATCGAACAGAAAAAATCTTTTGAATTATACATGGATATTACCAAACCTTATCTGGATGATGCGAATGTGAAAGAATTTGTTGATAAACTTGAACCCATTAAGAAAGTCTATGAAGGTCTGACCACAAGCCTGACCAATCAGAACATCATTGATATCACAAATGCTATTGAAAGTATAAGAAACCAGATTATTTAATAACTTTTTCATAATTACCTGACCGCAAAGAAATTTATCTTGCGGTCTTTTTTTCATCATTGTTTTTATGAGGGAATCTGTACTCCTGGCTCTGATACACATTTTTGCCATCGTTTCCACCATTAATCCGGGTGGTATTTCGTCGAGGGGTAAGAAAATACTCCGAAGTTACCTGCGGAGGTACCTTAACCGTGAGCTGGAAGAAGAATATTATGCTTTATTTGAAAATAACCTTGAGTTTTATTCAAATGAGTTAAAAAGCGTTGACAAGGCGGAACTCTCTGATGAAGATTCCCTGATTACTTTTCAAATAACAAATATTTGCCGGCAGATAAAGAAAGGATTGTTTCTTGAAGAGAGAATGATAGTCTTTCTTCAGCTGCTTGAATTTGCTTTTGAAGACGGACTCGTCTCAGAGCAGGAAAAAACGATCATCGACATTGTTTCAAGGACCTTCAATATTTCAAAGAAAGAGTACGACAACGCGTGTGCTTTTATGATCAGCCGGTCGTACGATGAAGTCACCCCCGACTGTATGCTCATAATCGAGAATGATAATCCAAAATATTGGGCAGCAGATAATTACAAGAACTATAACAACTGGCGTCATATCAGGATAAAGGGTTTTAAAGGACACATGTTCGTGTTGCACATTGAAAGCACCGGTTCGCTGATTCTTACGTACGACGGAACGCTTACACTTTATTTCAAAGGCCGTGATATCATCGCCTGCCGTCCATACCTGCTCGACAGGGGTGTGAATATTAAGGGACAGGGGATTGAGCCGATCTATTATTCAAGGATCTACAAGAAATTTGTTTCAAGGAAATTCCCTGAGAAAATTGTCTTTGAAGGCCGTGAAATAGAATTCCTCTTTAAGAATTCTGATAATGGTGTCAGAAAGATGAACTTCAGAATTGAATCGGGCAACCTGATAGGCCTGATGGGAGGAAGCGGTGTCGGAAAAACCACAATGCTGAATTTACTTCACGGGAAAACAAAACCCACCACTGGGAATATTTTTATTAATGGCTATGATCTTAATTCTGATTCTGAAGAACTTACAGGATTGATAGGATTTGTCCCTCAGGATGATATGCTTATTGAGGAATTGACTGTATATGAGAACCTTTATTTTAATGCACGGTTATGTTTCGGCGATTATAATGAAGAGCAGTTAAACCAGACTGTCGATAAGGTTCTTCTTGATCTTGACCTGTTCGATATCAGGGAGCTCCAGGTGGGTGATGTGATGAACAAAAAAGTGAGCGGAGGTCAGCGAAAGAGACTGAACATAGGCCTGGAGCTTATGCGGGAACCGGGAGTGCTGTTTGTTGATGAACCCACTTCAGGATTATCTTCTTTCGACTCAGAGAAGGTAATGAGCCTTCTGAAAAACCAGGCATTAACCGGAAAGCTTGTTTTCACGATTATACATCAGCCATCTTCTGATATTCTGAAAATGTTCGACAGGTTATGGATCCTTGACAAGGGCGGTTATATGATCTATGATGGCGATCCGGTAGAAGCTCTGGTATATTTCAAGACTGAAACCTCGCAGGCTAATGCCGCTGAAAGCGAATGCCCGAATTGCGGTAACATAGAAACCGAGAATATACTCCATATTGTTGAGGTAAAGGTTATTGATAATGCTGGTTATGCCGGAAAGGAAAGGCAGGTGAGCCCCAAGGAGTGGTATGAGAAATACATAAAGAAAATGATGCCGGTTTTTGGAGATCTGTCTCCTAAGACATCACTTCCTCTAAGCAATTTCAGAGTCCCAAAAAAATCATCTCAGCTCAAGACTTTTATTAAACGTAATATTACGCGCAAGCTGGCCGACCGTCAGTATATGACAATCAATCTGCTTGAGGTCCCGATTCTGGCTTTAATACTTGCTTTCATTTCAAAATACAGTGAAGGTGGAGTATATCTTTTTGGCCTGAACAAAAATTACCCTGTGTTTCTCTTTATGGCCATTATTGTCGCTTTATTTGTCGGGCTGACTGTAAGTGCCGAGGAAATATTCAGGGACAGAAAGATCCTTGAACGGGAAAAATTCTTAAATATCAGCAGGTCAAGCTATCTTTTATCGAAGGTCAGCTTCCTGTTTGTTATGTCCGCAATCCAGTCTTTATCATTTGTTCTGGTTGCTAACACTCTTCTTGAGGTGAAAGGGATGCTCTTTCAGCAATGGCTCATCCTTTTTTCTACTGCCTGCTTCGGGAATATGCTGGGTTTGAATATATCGGCGGGGATGAGGACTGCAGTGAGTATATATATACTTATCCCGTTGCTTCTTGTACCCATGCTTCTTCTGGGAGGAGCAATGATAAAATTTGATGACCTTCATAATTCGATCAGCAGGAAAATATATGTTCCTGTGATCGGTGATGCTATGGTAACACGGTGGTCATATGAAGCCTTAATGGTCGAAGAATTCAAAAACAATAAATTCGAAAAGCCATTTTTTGAATTGGATATGGAATTTAGTCAGACCGGCTGGTATTCATCATTTCTTCTTCCCACTCTGAAAGTTAAAGTTGATTATTGCAAAGCAGCCGGCAAGAATCCTGATCGCGAGGAAATATCCAGGAAGAACTTCAGAAAATTAAACTATCACTTCAAAGAATTATCTGATGAAACAGGTCTGGTACCCGGCAGTTGGATAGCTGATTTGAATTATGATGGATTCAATGATTATGTAGCCGAGCAGGCAAAATTATTTATTGATTCTCTTTCATTAACATTTCGGGCAAGAAACAAAATAATTTCGGACCAGCGCGATGCCCTGGTTAACATGATCAAGAACAGAATGGGAGAAGCTGAATTTCAGAAATTGCGGGATGAAAATTACAACGACAACCTGGCAAATATTGTACTTAACAGGCTTAATACTAACAAAATATACGATTCTGACAAAAAGCTTATCCAGAAGGCTGATCCAATCTGGATGAAACCCGGTTCAAAAAATGGCCGTGCACACTTTTTTGCCCCATATAAGCAACTGGGAAATATGAAAATAGATACACTGCCCTTTAACATTACTGCAATCTGGATCATGACAGCAGGGTTGTTTATCACTTTATATTTTAATATTCTGAAACTATTTATCGTCCTGCTGGAATCGCTGAAGCTTCCTATCTGGAGAAAATTCGGGCGGGAGCTGCTGCAGGGATAACGTGATCCACCTCATCCCCCGACGCTTACACTCTGGGAGAACGGGAGAAACAGATATATATTATTAAGGTACATCCAAAGAAAAATCTCGGGCAGCACTTTCTGAAAGACAAGTCAATTGCTCAAAGAATTTCAGACTGCCTTACGGGTGAGGGCTACCGCAGTGTCCTGGAAATCGGTCCCGGAATGGGCATTCTTACGGATTGTATTATAAAGAGGGGATTTGCCGATTTCAGGGTGATTGAAATTGACAACGAATCGGTTCATTACCTTAAAACCAAATATCCTGAACTTCTGAACATAATAACAGGCGACTTCCTTTCATTTGATATTGATAAATATTTTAATGACAAATTCGCAGTTATCGGGAACTTTCCCTACAATATCTCGAGTCAGATATTATTTAAGATTCTGAATTATCGAGAAAAGATTGTCGAGGTGTGCGGAATGCTGCAAAAGGAGGTTGCTGAAAGAATATGTGCACAGCCGGGTTCAAGGACTTACGGGATTCTGAGTGTTTTTATTCAGGCTTTTTATTCGGTGGAATATCTGTTTACAGTTTCAAACATGGTCTTTTCGCCTCCACCAAAAGTCATGTCGGGGGTAATCAGGCTGAAGAGGAATAAAATCACGGACCTTAATTGTGATGAAGATCTGTTTTTCAGGGTAGTCAAAGCTTGTTTTAACCAGCGGCGCAAAACATTGAGAAATTCAGTAAAGGCAGCATTTGATCTTAAAGTTGCTGATTATCATGATTTCCATCTGAGGCCTGAACAATTATCAGTAGATCAGTTCGTTGAACTAACAAACTGGATAGGGAAGAACATGAAATGATCAGAATGAGAAACCTATTGCATCCACCGGATTCATTCGGGCAGCCGCATTAGCAGGTGCATAACCTGCAACAATTCCAATAACGCCTGATATAAAGATCGCGAGTACTACATTACCAAGAGTCAGGTACATATTAAGTTCATAAAGGTAATTTACGATCAGCGTTCCGATAAAGATCAACAGCAGTCCGAGCAATCCTCCTGTTATTGAAAGAATTACTGATTCAGTAAGGAACTGCTGGAGGATAAAAAATCTTTTTGCTCCGAGTGCTTTTTGTATGCCTATAATATTTGTTCTCTCCCTGACAGAAACAAACATTATGTTTGCAATTCCAAATCCGCCTACCAGAATAGCGAAAGCCCCTATTATCCAGCCTGCTATATTAATTCCATTGAATACTGCTTCAAATCCCTGTGAAAGCATGGTTGGAGTGTTAACAGAGAAATTAGTTGTCTCAACCGGTTTAAGTCTTCTTGCCGCTCTTAGAATCATGGTAATCTCATCTGAAAGCTCCTGGACTGAGACACCCGGCTTCGCTTTTATTATCATTTGAGTTTCAATGAACCTGTTTCGCAGGTTAATAAAGCTTCTGCCAAAGTTTAGTGGAATAAGGGTCAGCTGATCTACATTGCTTAAACTGATACCACCCTGTCCCTCCTTTTTCAGAACCCCGATGATTTTTGCTTTATGGCCCGCAATTGTAACTTCTTTGCCAACAGGATCATTGTTTTCAAATAGTCTTTCAGCTATTTCAGCTCCCAGAACAGCCACGTTGCTGCCGCTTAAATACTCGTACGGAGAAAAGTATCTGCCATTTCCGATCTCAAACGCAACTACTTTTTCCAGATTATCGGTTACTGCACCCAGAACGGCATCATTTGCCACATTGTTCCTGTACTTAATCTTTTCAGCCTGAGCTGCAACCAGAGAAACCGCTTCTGCTTTTGCCGATCTGTTTAATGCAGCCTGGTAATCGTTCAGTGAAACTGACGGCCATCTGATGATGTCCCACCACGCCAGGTTTCTGTCGAAGGACCACGGGATTTTCTGAACATAAATTACATTGCTCCCCATTGAATTAATATTTTCGCGGATCGATTTTTCCATCCAATCGAGGACGGTAAAGACAGATATGATACAGAATATTCCTATTGTAATTCCAAAAAGAGAGAGAAAAGTCCTCAGTTTATTGGCTATCACTGAGTTAATAGCAAATAGAAATCCCTCTTTAAATAGTCTTATGAACATCAATCAAATATTTTCAAATTAACAGGAATGGCAAAGGTAAGAAAATCAATTGGATTTTGCAGGACCGGATTTTGGCTATTAATATTCCTAAATATTTTGTATTGAGGATAATAAAAAAATATCTATTTTTAACCGCCTGAATCTGCAGTGGGTGACCTATCATAAAAATCAGATTATGAGAGATAAAAGAATTAATAGCGCATTGATCTCGGTTTATTATAAAGATGAACTTGAAGTAATTGTGCGTACCCTGAATGAATTGAGTATCAGGATTTATTCCACAGGAGGCACATATAATTTCATAATGGATCTGGGCGTACCGGCTGAGACAGTTGAATCTCTTACGAAATATCCGTCGATACTCGGAGGAAGGGTTAAAACACTCCATCCATCTGTTTTCGGAGGCATTCTTGCCAGAAGGGAAAATCCTGAGGATGCTGAGCAGCTGGGAACATATAAGATACCTGAAATTGACCTCGTTATTGTCGATCTTTATCCTTTTGAAAAGACCGTTCAATCGGTTAACATTGAGGAAGAGATAATTGAAAAAATAGATATAGGAGGAATATCCCTGATCCGGGCTGCGGCAAAAAATTTCAATGATGTTCTGGTGGTATCGGGAAGAACGCAGTACCAGCGATTGTTGACTCTCCTGAAAGAGAAAAAAGGAGTGACTTCTCTTGATGACCGTAAATTATTTGCTGCGGAAGCCTTTAAAACTTCGTCGAATTACGATACTGCCATCTTTAAATATTTCAACAGGAGTGCCGGAATTGAAGCCTTCAGGGAAAGCATCGATTCTTCTTATCACCTTCGTTATGGTGAAAATCCTCATCAGAAAGGTATCTTTTATGGTGATCAGGACAAATTGTTCGATAAACTGCACGGCAAGGAGATATCGTATAATAACTTCCTGGATATTGATGCTTCACTTGGCCTCCTCGATGAGTTCATCGATACAACATACGTAATTATCAAGCATAATAATGCATGTGGCGTTGCTTCACGTGAGAATCCTGCAGATGCCTGGAAAGATGCTCTTGCCTGTGACCCTGTTTCAGCGTATGGTGGAGTAATAGCCTGTAACATTCAGGTTGGAGAATCAGAAGCTGCAGAAATTGATAAGATCTTCTTTGAAATAATCATAGCGCCTGATTTTACTGAAAATGCACTTCAGATTCTTAAGCAGAAGAAAAACAGGATAATCCTCAAGAGGAAA